>Ga0335078_10012405_pt1 | contig 12638 bp, 12 predicted proteins | sample Lox_Sample_32_FD_206711 | JGI IMG/M metagenome (GOLD analysis project Ga0335078, IMG submission 206711) | Soil microbial communities from Loxahatchee National Wildlife Refuge, Florida, United States - Lox_Sample_3.2 | ecosystem: Environmental > Terrestrial > Soil > Wetlands | place: USA... | reverse complement strand
CGCAGGTCCGCCAGCCGTAACCGCCTCTCCCAAACCCAATGCGTTTCCCCGTCGGTCTTGCGGCTGAAGAATTCGATCAGCCCGCTGATGCTGATGCCGGACTGGGTGACGATGTCGGCGATGTCCTTCGGATCGGCAGTGCGCAGATCGAACCGCATCCAATAGTTCTCGTGAGGTTCGAGGCCGAGCGCGCTGACCATCATGTTATCCATGCACCAGGCTTCGGCCTGGGCCGCGGTGAGCCCCGGGCGCGATTCGGGCGTGGCGCCGGGGATGGTGACCTTGAAGCGGCCCTCCCAGATGTCGTAACTGACGTAGAAGCGCTGCGGGGCGTGGCGGAACGGGGTGACGTGGTCGTCCTGGTACAAAGTGATTTGCGAGAGGAACACCACGGTGCGCGCATCCTTGAGCCGTTCGAGAGCGCGGCCGCTGAGGAAGTGGAGATCGGGCACGACGGGGCGCAGGGTGTCGCCGTCGAAGGCGACGTCGAAGGACGCGCCGCCGGCGATGAGCAGAGGGAGGGCGAGGCCGGCGGCAAGCCAGCTACTGCGGCCCAATTTCGCTGCGCGCGACTGCGCCATCAATCGTTCATGCCCGTCGTCAATAGTTCATACCCACCATAAAGACCGGGTCGACCCTCCCGTCGCGCAACGGGAAAGCCAGCGCGAGGGAGAAAATTCCCTGGCGCAGGCCGACACCGACCGAACTTCTGGCCACCGGGCTCTGGCCGTTGTCCCAGATCGCGCCCGAATCGCAGAAGACCTGGAAAACACCGTAATGATACTCGACGCTGTTGTGGACCACGCGGTTTCCACCCAGCGGGTCCAGGTCGAATTTACTCCAACCGCGCAGGCTGGTGCTGTTGCCCAGCACGAAGCGCTCGAACAGGGGCGCCTGGCCGAGCAACACGCCACCCCAACCATCATCCACCAATTCGTGCTTGCCGTGGGTGAAGCGGTAGCGGAACCCCCAGCGGTGGCGGCTGTAGGCGAAGTCGCTGGCGAGGGCGCGGCTGCCGGCGCGCAGGTCGTAATCGGCTTGGAGCACCTGATCGAAGCTCCCCTCCATTTCGTGGCGGTATTGCGCGCCGGCAACGAAGGCATTGGCCGCCAGGGGCTGCGCTCCGGGCACTTGCTGGCCGAGACTTTCGAAGCTGGTCCCGAAACTGACTTCGAGCGGCCGCGCCACGCGCAGGGTGACCACCGGCTGGAACTCCTGCCGCGTGCGATAGAGCCCGTAGGCTTCGGCGGCGGAGACGGTGGCGGGGTTCCAAAGCTCATGGTAGCTGGCGAATTCGAAGCGCAGGCGCGCCCGCTGGTCGAGCACGGGCTCGCTTTCGTAGCGGGCAACCACGCCGGTGTAGCGCTCGACCAGCTCGTCGCCATCGCTGACGACGCCGGCGGTGAAACCGTTGTTGTGGAGCGTGGCGGTGCCTTCCACGGCGCCGCTCCAGCCCTGGTCGTTCTGGTAAAGGAACTTGGGCACCGAGGCATCGAACCGCGTGGGCGGCACTTCCACCTGGAAAACGACCTCGACGTACTCGGGACTCTTGCCGCGCAGGACGTGGTGCTCGACGGTGCGCGCGCGGAGTTCCTTGCGAAGGCGCTTGGCCAGGTCGTCCAGCTTCGCCGGATTGAGCTTCTCGCCGACCAGCGCGGCAATTTCGCGGCGCAGCCCGGAGCTGATCTTGCGATCGTGATCCACGGCATCCACGGCGGGACTGGTGCCCCAATCAGCGCCGGAAACGGTCACTGCCTCGACGGTGTACCGGCTGTTCACGTTGGTCTCGGAATCCTGCCTACCCGTGGCCAGCAGCCCTCCCACGAGCAGCAGGCCGGCGCAAACAAATCTCATGGCCGATCCAGAGGCACTTGGAAAGCCACCGATAACTATATGGAAACAAAAGGAATAAATCGGGAGCGCTTGTGACTTCACGTCACAGGTGTGGGATGCGCGGGTGCTCACCGCCGCACGTTGAGAGCGGCCGGCGAGCCTAGAGAACTTTTGCCAGTTCGGTTGCAAAGGCGCTGCGAGGCGCCTGTTCCCGGTCGCGGCCACCGCGTTTTCTGCGGTCAGGCTTGGCAATGCGGTTGGCATTGGGTGCTGCTGCCGGTTGCGCTCCGCGGCTGTCTTTGCCCTTGGGGGGCTGCGCCGGATTGGCTCGCAACAGGCGGTCCTCCAAAGGCGCCCGATCGAAGCGGCGGATGATGGCGGCCATTTCGTCGGCGGTTGGAGCTTCGACAAAAGCGAAGCCCTTCGATTCCTGGGTTTCGTGGTTGCGGATTACTTTGACGGCGTCGGCCACCAGGTCCTCGGCGGCGAGCCACTGCTTGATGTCATCGGCGGTAACCCATGACGGGAGATTGCCTAAAAAAACGGTAAAGCTCATTCAGTTGATTTTCGTAACTCCGTGGTTGGATTTTGAACGCACAAGGGGGGAATCTCGTTCTGCCTCACCGATATTATCAGACCACCGCACCGGATTGCAAACATCGAAGGTTCTAAAGTAAGGTCCCATGCGTACGGTGGTAGGCGGGCGGCGCCTGTGGGTTGATTGGAGGAGGAGGTGTGTCCGAGAATGGATCAGCCCGCGATACGGCTGATGTGCGCGACGGGCGGGAAAGGCGGCATGAAACACGTTATCGCCGGGACGGCCGGACACATCGACCACGGGAAGACGGCGCTGGTGAAGGCGCTGACCGGCATTGACGCGGACCGGCTGGCGGAAGAGAAGCGGCGCGGCATCACGATCGACCTGGGATTCGCGCACCTGCAGTTGACGCCGGAGCTGCGGCTTGGTTTCGTCGACGTGCCCGGCCACGAGCGGTTCGTCAAGAACATGCTGGCGGGCGTGGGCGGAATCGACCTGGCGATGCTGGTGGTGGCGGCCGACGAATCGGTGAAACCGCAGACGCGCGAGCATTTCGAGATTTGCCGCCTGCTCGAGATCCCGCGCGGGCTCGTGGTGCTGACGAAGTCGGACCTGGCCGATGGGGAGATGCTCGAGTTGACGCGGTTGGAAGTGGCGGAGCTGGTGGCGGGATCGTTTCTGGAAGGCGCACCGATGATCGCGGTGAGCTCGACCACGGGCGACGGGCTGGAGGATCTGCGGCGGGAACTGGCGTGGGTGGCGGCGGCGGTGCCGGAGCGGGATGCCACGGGCTGTTTCCGGCTGCCCATCGACCGCGTGTTTTCGGTGAAGGGATTCGGAACCGTGGTGACGGGCACGCTGATTTCGGGCGCGATCGAGAAAGAGCAGGAGACGGAAGTCTACCCCGCGGGGCGGCGTTTGCGCGTGCGCGGCCTCGAAGTACACGGCGCGCCGACCGGCCGCGCGGTGGCCGGGCAGCGCACGGCGGTGAACCTGGCCGACATCGAGCCGGCCGAGCTCGCGCGCGGCGACGTGCTCTCCGAACCCGGCCGCTTCGGCGCGGTGCGCCATATCGAATGCCGGCTGGAGCTGTTGCCGGGGGCCAAGCCGTTGAAGCATCGCGCGCCGGTGCACTTCCACGCAGGGACGGCGGAGATCGAAGCCGAAGTGCGCCTGTTCGGCGCGGCCCGATTGCAGCCGGGCGAAACGGCCTACGCGCGGTTGATCCTGCGCGAGCCGGCCCTGCTGCTGCCGGGCGACCGCTTCATCATCCGCATGTTCTCGCCGGTGGTGACGATCGGCGGCGGCGCGGTGATCGATATCGGCGAGCGGCACTATGCGCGCGGGTTCGACGTGGCGGGGCGGCTCGCGGTGCTGGGCGGCGCGGACGCGGCCGCGCGGATCGCCCTGCTGGTGCGCGAAGCCGCTTTCGGGATGGGGATGGCGGAACTGGCGGCGCGAACGGGAATGGCCGAGGGCGCCATCGCGAAGGCCGCGGCGGAGGGCGGAGTCTTGGCGCTGCGCGCCGCTTCGCCGTGGTTCGTCGACCGCGCCTGGTTTGAGGCCGCGCGCGGACGGCTGGTGGAATCGGTGCGCAGGTTCCACCGCGAGCAGCCGCTGCTGGCCGGCGTGACGCGGCCGGAGCTGCGGAACTCGATCGCCGAGGGCATGCCGGCGTTCCTGCTGGACGCGCTGCTGGAGGGCGCGGGCGAAGTGGCGGCCGAAGGCGAGATCGTGCGCGTGCACGGCCATGCGCCGGTGCTCGGCGGCGACGAAGAGCAGGCGCGGCAAGCCATCGAGCGGGCTTTCGAGCAGGCGGGGCTGGCGGTTCCCGCAATGGGCGAGGTGCTGGCCAATGCCGGCGTGGAAGCCGCGCGGGCGCGCACCCTGCTCGAAACCCTGATCCGCGAAAAACGGCTGATCCGCATCAACCAGGAACTGGTCTTCCATCGGGCGGCGGTGGAGAATCTGCTCAACCTGATGGCCGCGCGGCGCGCGGCCCGCTTCGGCGTCCCGGAGTTCAAGGAGTGGACCGGGGTTTCGCGCAAGTACGCGATTCCGCTGCTCGAATACCTGGACCGCGCGCGCGTCACCCGGCGCGAAGGGAATCAGCGGGTGATTCTGTAGCGTGCGGCGGGGCCTGACCTCTCTCGAAAACGGCCCCTCAGGCTGAGCCCGAGCAACACGGCGGTTGACAGGCGGAAGCGCCTGTCCCACATTCCGCGTGGCGGGCTGGCTATACGGCGGCGATGGTGGCCATTTTCACGCTTGCGGGTGAGGCTTGCGTCATGACGCGACTCTCTCTCGAAAAGGGCCCGCCGGTTGACTGCAAGAGGCGGATTGGCAATCCGCCGCAGGTTGCCTGAAGGCCAACCTGCCCCACGGGCCGACCCGTGCAACCGCAAAAACACAGCAATGCGTGAATGTTTCGAGATGTGAACGCCACTTCCCTCTTGCTAAATGGCGAACAAAAGGCGAAAATAGCGACATGGCGCTGATCGGGATTGCCAGATTGGCGGCGGAGAGTACCCTGCTCGAGGCCAAGCGGCAGGTGGAGTACCGGGAGATCGCTGCGCGCAGCATTCTGAACCGGTCGAAGCCGGGGATGCCGTTCCAATGGACCATCAACCCGTACCGCGGCTGCGAATTCGGCTGCAAATATTGCTACGCGCGGTACACGTTCGAGTTCATGGAGCTGCCGGTGGAGGATTTCGAAGACCGCATCTTCGCCAAGGCGGCTTCGGCACAGTTGCTGGCGCAGGAACTGCGGCACATCGACCGCCGGGAGCCGATTGCGATCGGGACGGCGACGGACCCTTACCAGCCGGCGGAGCGGCGCTACGGGCGGACGCGGGAGATCCTGGAGGTGTTTGCGCGGGAGAAGGGCTGGCGGCTCGGGATGGTGACCAAGTCCGACCTGATCACGCGCGACATCGGGTTGCTGCGCGAGGTGGCGCGGAGGAACGTGCTTTCGATCCACATGACGATCACGACGCTCGATGAGGAGCTGGCGCGGCTGGTCGAGCCGCGGGCGCCGCGGCCGGCGCTGCGGCTGGAGGCGGTGCGCAGGCTGAGCGCGGCGGGCCTGGCGGTGGGTGTGACGGCGAAGCCGATTCTGCCGGATCTGACCGATGGCGAACGGGCGCTCGACCGGTTGGGGAAAGCGGCGCGGGATGCCGGAGCGCGGTCGTTCCACGGCGGGGCGGTGTTTCTGACGCCGAGCGCCCTGCAGGTCTTCCTGCCGTTCCTCGAGCGGCATTTTCCGGAGCTGGCGCCGCGGTACCGCCAGCGGTTCGCGCGCAGCGCTTACATGGGGAAAGCCTACAAGGACGACCTCGAGGCGCGGCTGGAGAAGATCCGCGAGCGGTACGGCCTGGAGGCAGGTACACCCGACTACAAGCCGGAACTGTGGGTGGAGGAGCAGGCCACGCTGTTCTGACGGGCGGGGCGCGGGCACCGATTGGGTTGCGGCACCGTCGTTTTGGCGGTGGAGAATGTCGGCTCGACAGCCGACACAGCAGGCTCGAGGCGCACCTCCCTTCCCCGCATCTGAAGCATGCGCCACCGCCGCGCTACAGTGAAGGCTGCATGGAGCTGGCGGATTTCGACTACGAATTGCCGGAGGAGCTGATTGCGCAGCAGCCGCTCGCGGATCGCGCGGCGTCGCGGATGCTGGTGGTCCATCGCGACGAAGGGCGCTGGGAGGACCGGCGCTTTTGCGAGCTGCCGGAGCTGCTGGGGCCGGGCGATTGCCTGGTGCTGAACGATTCGCGGGTTTTTCCGGCGCGCCTGTTCGGACACCGGGCGGGGGTGCACTCGCTCGCGGTGGGGAAGAACAACCCGAAGCGGCGGGAGCATTTGAGCGGGCGGGTGGAGGTGTTCCTGCTGCGGCCGGTGAGCGCGGACGGCAAGGAATGGGAGGCGCTGGTGCGGCCGGGACGCAAGATGCGCACCGGCGAGCGGATCCACTTCGAGGGCGGGCTGGAAGGGGAGATCGCCTCGCGCGGCGAATACGGCGAGCGGCGCATTCGTTTCGCCACCGCCGACGACCCGTTCGAGGAATTCGAGAGGATCGGCCACGTGCCGCTGCCGCCGTACATCAAGCGCGCCGACGCACCGGCCGACCGGGAGCGCTATCAGACCGTGTTCGCGCGGGAGAAAGGATCGGTGGCGGCGCCGACGGCGGGACTGCACTTCACGCAACAGGTTCTCGACCGGTGCCGCGCGTGGGGGGCGGAGGTCGCCTGCGTCACTTTGCACGTGGGGCTGGGCACGTTTCAGCCGCTGCACACCGCCCAGGTGGAGGAGGGCCGCCTGCACGCGGAACGCTATTCCATCGGCGACGAAGCCGCGGCCAGGGTGCGCGCGGCCCGGCGCGTGGTGGCGGTGGGGACGACCAGCGTGCGGACGCTCGAATCGGCCGCGCGCGCGGGCGCGGTCGAGGCCGGCCAGGGCGAGACCGACCTCTTCATTTATCCCGGCTTCCGGTTCCGCGCGGTGGGGGCGATGCTCACCAATTTCCACTTGCCGCGCACCAGCCTGTTGCTGCTGGTGTGCGCTTTCGCCGGGCGGGAGCTGGCACTGGAAGCTTACCGGCACGCCGTGAAGGAGCGCTACCGGTTCTACTCGTACGGCGATTGCATGCTGATTGTGTAAAGAAGGCCGCGGAGGAGGGTGAGCCCGGAAGGCGCGAGGTTGGGGATCGCCCCACCCCATTAGCCGGCGGGGGCCGTCGTGTGCAAACGATGGATAACACAAGGGCAATCCTCCCAGTACCTTACGTAGCACTCCTGGAACCAGGCGGAAAAAGCCTGGGTGATATTCTGAAATCGAGCAGCAGACCCGATTATGGTGGAAGGGCTATTCCGCCTATCGCGAAGTCTGGCGCAGGTGATCGCGCGAGGCGTCCCTGTGGCGCGCAGATTCTACAGGGGAAGGAGGCCTCCGGTTGAAACTCGCAGCGAACGGCTGGTCCAAATCGGCGTTAGTGGCATTGATTGCCGCCGGCGCCGCGGCCACGCTGCGCGCCGATACGATTGTGGCAACCTACGATGCGGCCGGGGTGCAGGCGCCTACGGGAGCGACGCTGTGCGGGACCGCCGCGAAATGCGACATCGGCGAGGAAAACTTCAATTCTACGTGGACCGTCCCGTTCACGACAGCCTACCCGGTGTCGGTCGATAACATCGGCGGTTTGACCGGAAGCTTCACGGGGACGTACGAAGGGAGCCTCACTCGAGCCACCGCCGACCAATATGGCGGCGCGAGCGGAACGGGTTATTACCCCACGGTGACCAACGCCAGCTACACGCTCAGCCTGACCGTTTCCGGCACGATTCCCGGCGTGAATTACTTCGGGATGTGGATGTCGGCGCTCGACGCCGGGAACGAACTGCAGTTCTACGACGGCAACACTCTCGTGTACACCTTCTCGGCAGCGCAAATCATCGCTAAGATGGGCGCCTGCCCGTCGGGCACCAACCCATACTGCGGCAACCCGAACAACACCACGCAGGACACGGGTGAGCAGTTCGCGTTCCTGAACATCTACGATGAGAGCGGCTTCTTCACCAAGGTCGTGGTCACCGAGACTACCGGCGGTGGGTTCGAGTCCGACAATCACACGGTGGGTTATATCAGCACCATCAAGCCGATTGGAACGACCTATTACACCAACACCCCGGAGCCGCGCCCGCTGATGCTGCTGTCGATTGGCATGCTGGCCCTGACGGGCCTGCGGCGGCGGTCGCGCCGCGGCTGCTGAAGCATAGATTACACGCGGACGGGCGCGGGCGGGGCCACGGCGTCTCGCTGCCTGATCCGCTTTCTGAAGCTTGAGACGACCCGGTAGAGCAGCAGCACGGCCACTAATGCGCCGTAGAGCAACGGCAGGCGCACGTCGGATTTCACCAGCCAGTAATAGTGAACCACGGCGGCGACCGCGGTCACGTATATCAACCGGTGCAGCCGCTGCCAGCGCTTGCCCCCGAGGCGGCGGATCCAGCCTTTGGTGGAGGTGAGCGCGAGAGGCACCATCAGCACGAAAGCCGTGAATCCGGCGGTGATGAAGGGTCGCTTGCCTACGTCCTTCCAGATCTCGTGGAAGTCGAACAGCTTGTCGAACCAGAGGTAGGTGAGGAAATGCAGGCTGCCGTAGAAGAACGCGAACAGGCCGATCATGCGGCGAAAGCGGATGAGGTCCGGCGCGGCGAGCAGCTGACGCAGCGGCGTGATGGCCAACGTGGCGACGATCAGGCGAATCGTCCAATCGCCCGTCAGGTGGGTGAAGAAGTCGAGCGGATTCGGCGGCAGGCTCGGCACCCAGAAGTGCCAAAGGCCGCCGCTCAGGTCCGGCTGCAGAACATAGGCGAGCGCGACGGCCACCAGGCGGGAAAACGGCACGAGGCAGAGCAGGAATACGACGATTTTGGTCCAGCGGCTTTTGAGCATGGTTCAATCCGCCAAGTGCGGCGCGGGCCGGGCATGCCCGGCCCCTACGGGGTTATTCGAGTTTGGGAGCGGCATCAGTAGTTCTTCCGCAAGTCCATGCCCGCATAGAGGCCGGCCACCTGGCTGGCGTAGCCGTTGAACATCTGTGTGGGATGGTTCTTGAAGAGCGAAGGCAGGCGCTGCTCCCGGGCCTGGCTCCAGCGGGGGTGATCCACTTCGGGGTTGACGTTGGAATAGAAGCCGTATTCATGCGCGTTGGCCATATTCCAGGTGGTGGGAGGCTGGCCGCCGACGAGCTTGATTTTGACGATGGACTTGATGCTTTTGAAGCCGTACTTCCAGGGCACGACGAGCCGCACGGGGGCCCCGTCTTGCGGCGGCAGGGCCTCTCCGTACATGCCCACACAAAGCAGCGCCAGCGGATGCATGGCCTCATCGAGGCGCAGGCCCTCGACGTAAGGAAAGTCGATGCCGGCCATCTGCGGACGCGCCATGGGCATCTGGCCCAGATCCCAGTAGCTCTGGAACGCCACGTATTTGGCCTTCGGAGTGGGCTGAACGAGGTTGAGCAGCACGCTGAGCGAGTAGCCGATCCAGGGGACCACGATGGACCACGCTTCGACGCAGCGGTGACGGTAGATGCGCTCCTCGAGCGGGGCGAGCTTGAGGATGTCGTCCATCGAGAACTTGCGCGGTTTGGCACAATCGCCTTCCACGGAGACGGTCCACGGGCTGGTCCTGAAATTCTTTGCGTAACGGGCGGGCTCGTCCTTGCTGGTGCCGAATTCGTAGAAATTGTTGTAATGGGTGACGATATCGGGGCTGGTGACCGGCTCGGTGGTGCTGAATGGGCTCTTGAGGGCGACGTTCAGCCTGGCGCCGGCCAGCGCGCGGCGGGGCGACAGCAGTTCCCGCGCGGCGAGAAACGCCGCGGGCGCGGCGGCGAGGAATTTCCGCCGGTTGAGGTAGACGTCCTTGGGAGTCACCTCCGAATAGGGAATTTCGGCACGTTTCAGAATCAGCATCCTAACCTACTATACGGATTTGGACGCGTGGAAGTTATGGTGAGGTTCGGAATTTGTCGATTTGATCACAGGCACGTCCTTCCGGCAAAGTAGCGTCGCTTTCCCTATCCCCGGTATCGGATATGATCGATGGTTGAGGTTGCTTAATCAGGCGGTTGCGGATCGGCGTGTCGCCTAGTATGATGGAATTTCCCCGTAAATGATTCTCGCTTGAGGTGGGAGTATTGCGGGTGCGGACGGGTGGCCGAGCGGCTAATGGCAACAGACTGTAAATCTGTCGCTCCTTGCGAGCTACGGAGGTTCGAATCCTCCCCCGTCCACCAGAGTTTGTAAACTGTAGTTTGGGCCGCCGGTAGAGCGATTGGCTCCCGGTGAGTGCGGGTTTCGCCGCGTGCAGGTTGCGGCCAATGGGTTTGCCGTTGTAGCTCAGTTGGTAGAGCGTCCGTGATCGGAAGGTCACCGGATCGGCTCCCGGCTGGCAACGGTTTCGCCGCGTGCAAGTCGCGGCCAAGAGGGTTTCGCCGTTGTAGCTCAGTTGGTAGAGCGCGTCCTTGGTAAGGACGAGGTCACCAGTTCAATCCTGGTCAACGGCTCCAGATTTTGTGGCAGTTGATCGGTAGAGCGTCCGTAGCGGAAGGTCACCGGTTCAATCCCGGTCAACGGCTCCAGGTTTGAAGGCGTTTCGGGGTCGAGCGAAACGCCCAATAATGACGCACAGTTGACTGCTCCGGAGCGTTCCAAACGGAGCGGGCGGTGGGTTCAGGCATGTCCGGCCCGCGCGGGTGGACAGGGAACGAAGAAGGAGCAATCGAATGGCTCGCGAGATCATCACTTTTCAGTGCGCGGAGTGCAAGAATCGCAATTACAGCAAGACCAAAAACAAGAAGACGACCACGGAACGGCTGGAGCTGAGCAAGTACTGCCCGCACTGCCGAAAGCACCAGCCGCACAAGGAAATCAAGTAGAATAGAAGCGGGTGAGTACGAGCCGGGCCCCCGCCGGGGGTGTAGTGAGCGTAGGGGCGTAGGTTTAACGGCAGACCAGCGGTCTCCAAAACCGCGAGTGGGGGTTCGAATCCCTCCGCCCCTGCCAAACACCCGTCGTTGACGAGTTGGGAATCAGGAGCAAGCTAGGATTATGGCCGAGGAAAAGAAGAGCTGGTTGCAGGCCACCAAGGACTACATCAACGAACTGAAGGTTGAGATGCGGCGCGTCTCCTGGCCGAACCGGAAGCAGGTGGAAGGGACGACGGGCGTAGTGATCTTCGCCGTGTTTGCCTTCGCGGCTTACTTCTGGGTGGTGGACTCGATCCTATCGCGGGGCGTCAAGGGAATCCTCTCGTTCTTCACCAAGTAGGCGGACGATGGAAGGCGACGAAAACGTGCACACCGATGAGCAGCCCGCCGGCGAAGCGGTAAACGAACCGGCAGCGGCGCCCGAGGAATCCCAGCCGGGCGGAGCCGCTAGCGCCGCCGCGCCCGAGCTGGAGCCCGAGGAGGCGGCTCCGGACGTAGCGGCCGAAAGCGAGCCGGCCGACGTGGAGGCCGTGAGCGAGAGTGAGCCCGAGGCCGTGACGGCGGAGGCTGCCGTGCCGGCCGAAGCCGAGCCGGCAGCCGAGGAAGAGCCGGCAGCGCCCGCACCGGCCCCGGCTTACGACGAATCCTCGCCCAAGAAGTGGTTCATCATTCACACCTACTCGGGCTTTGAGAACAAGGTGAAGGAATCGCTGCAGACGCGGTCGGAAGCGTTCGGCTTCGCGGACAAGATCGGCCAGATCCTGATTCCGACCGAGGAAGTGGTCGAGTTGCGCAACGGCAAGAAGGTCACCAGCCGGCGCCTGGTGTATCCCGGCTACGTGCTGGTGGAAATGGAAATGAACGACGAGCTGTGGCACGCGGTTAAGAATACGCCGCGGGTGACCGGGTTCGTCGGCGGCGGTAATTCGCCGGTGCCGTTGAGCGCGGACGAGGTCAACCAGATTCTGTACCGGCAGGCGAGTTCGGCGGAGCGGCCGCGCCCGAAGATGACGTTCGAGAAGAACGACTCGGTGCGCATTGTCGACGGTCCGTTCGCCAACTTTTCGGGCAAGGTGGACGAAGTCAACACGGAGCGCGGCACGCTGCGCGTGATGGTCACCATCTTCGGCCGGTCGACGCCGGTGGAACTGGAGTTTCTGCAGGTAGAAAAAGCTTGATACGGCGCGGGCGCCGGGGCGCGACGGAGCGCCGGGCGGCCGCGGCGAGAGGGATCGACGAATGGCAAAAAAAGTAACCGCACAGGTGAAGCTGCAAATCCCGGCCGGCAAGGCCACTCCGGCGCCCCCGGTGGGCACCGCGCTGGGGCCGCAGGGCGTCAACATCATGGACTTTTGCAAGGCGTTCAACGCCAAGACGTCGGGCAAGGACCAGGAAGGCCTCATCATCCCGGTGGTGATCACGATCTTCTCGGACCGCTCGTTCACCTTCATCACCAAGACGCCGCCGGTCCCGGTGCTGATCAAGCGCGCCGTGAACCTGGCCAAGGGCTCGGCCGAGCCGCATAAGAACAAGGTGGGCAAGATCAGCAAGAAGCAGGTGGAAGAGATCGCCAAGATCAAGATGCCGGACCTGAACTGCTTCGACCTGGAGGCCGCCATGCGCAGCGTGGCCGGCACCGCCCGCAGCATGGGCGTCGACGTAGTATAGGCGTTCGCTCCGCGCTGTTATCGGCTGGCGCCCGTGCAGGGCGGCGCCCAACCCGCACACCTTAATACGGGTTGATTCCCAACTCCTGGAGTTTCCTGGTGACCGCGG
>Ga0335078_10012403_pt1 | contig 12639 bp, 10 predicted proteins | sample Lox_Sample_32_FD_206711 | JGI IMG/M metagenome (GOLD analysis project Ga0335078, IMG submission 206711) | Soil microbial communities from Loxahatchee National Wildlife Refuge, Florida, United States - Lox_Sample_3.2 | ecosystem: Environmental > Terrestrial > Soil > Wetlands | place: USA... | reverse complement strand
GTTGAGGATGTTGTTCATCGTCAGGAAGACGTCGCTGAACGTCGTCAGCACCGCGCACAAGAGCGCCACCGCCAGCAGGCGGTAGAAGGCCTGCATCATGTCGCGCGACATCAGGTGGTGCGGGCGGATGGTTTTCTGCGCGACCGTGCTCATCGCTCGCTCCGTAGTCCGTCGATGAACAGCGCGACGATGACCATGGCGCCGATGCAGGCGACCTGCGTCGACGACGGAACGGCGAGCAGATTGAGGCCGTTGCGCAATACGCCCACGGCGATGACGCCAAGGAGCGTGCCGAACAGCCAGCCGTTGCCGCGCTCGAACGAGGTGCCGCCCACGGCGGCGGCGGCGATGGCGTCGAACTCCATGCCGATGCCGGCGGTTGGGTGCGCGGAATTGAGTCGCGCCGTCATCAAAAGCGCGGCAAATCCCGCCATCAGGCCGCCGAAGGCATAGACGCGGATCAGCATGCCGCGCACGGAAATGCCGGCGACGCGCAAGGCTTCCCGATTGCCGCCGAGCGCGAAGACGTAAGTGCCGAAGCGCGTGTGGTAAAGCAGCCCGTGCGTCGCGAGGTAGGCAAGCGCGGCGATGCCGACTGGCAGCGGAATGCCGGCGACCATCCCCGAATAGATGTGCTCGATCGACGACGGAATGCCGACGACGCTTTGCCCGTCGGTCACCAATAGCGACAGGCCTTGCGCGATGCCGAGCGTGCCGAGCGTGGTGATGAATGGAGGAATGTCGAACACCGCGACCAGCACGCCATTGCCGAGACCGAAGCCTAAGCCGACGGCCAGCGCCGCGAGAAAGGCGAGTGTCGGCGAGCCGGTCGCGATCACGGTGACGGCGAGCACGATGGATGAGAAGGTGAGTACGGCGCCGATCGACAGGTCGAGCCCCTCGGTCATGATGATGACCGTCATCGGCAGCGCCAGCAGCAGCAGGATCGTCGATTGGGTGAGGATGTTCGCGACGTTTGCCGGCGTCGTGAAACCCGGGCTCAAGACGCCGAAAATCGCGGACAATAAGATCAACACGATCGCGACGCCCGGCACGCGGGAGAGCAGCGGCGCGGTCAGACTCGTTGCCTGCGTGCTCATTGATGGATTCCGAGGCGAACGATGTTGGCTTCGGTGAGCTCGTGATGCGCAAGCTCGCCGGCGATGCGCCCGCTGCGCATCACATAGGCGCGGTCGCAAATGTGGACGATCTCGATCTGCTCGGAGCTGATCATCAGAACGGCGGCGCCGTTGTGCACCAAGCCGTCGAGCAGCCGGAAAATCTCGGACTTTGCGCCGACGTCGATGCCGCGCGTCGGCTCGTCAAAGATGAAAAATTTTGCGTCGGCATTGAGCCATTTGCCGATGACGACTTTCTGCTGATTGCCGCCCGACAAAGTGCCGACTGGCCGCCGCGGCGTCGGCGAGGCAATGCGCAGCTTGTCGATCATCGAGCGCGCCGCCTTCAGCGCACGGCGGGGCACGAAAATTCCGGACGGAAACATCTTGCGCAATCCGGCCAGCACGATGTTGTCGCCGACCGAGCGGGCCAGCGCGAGCCCTTGCGTCTTGCGGTTTTCCGGGATCAGCGCCATGCCGCGGCGCGTCGACGCTTCGATGGATTCGGCCATCGGCTCACCGAACAGCCTGATCTCGCCCGACGTCACGCGGTCGGCGCCGAAGATCGCGCGCGCGACCTCGGTGCGCCCGGAACCGACCAGGCCGCACAAGCCGACGATTTCGCCGCTGCGCACGGTCAGATTGACGTCGGAAATCCCGCTTGGACCCGAGAGATTCTTGACCTCCAGCACCACCTCGCCCGGCGCCGGCCGTGATGGCCGCGTGTAGGTCGTGTCCACCGGCCGGCCGACCATCAGCGTCACCAGCTGGTCCGGCGTGGTCTCGGCCGGCAGAAGATCGGCGATCTTGCGGCCGTCGCGCAGGACCGTGATGCGGTCGCCGAGCGCGAACACCTCAGACAGACGGTGGGAAATATAGATGATCGCGACACCCTTCGCTTTCAGCCGCGCGATCATCGCGAACAGCAACTCAGTCTCACGGTCGGACAGCGCCGCGGTCGGCTCGTCCATCACCAAGATGCGGGCGTCCTGCGACAGTGCTTTGGCGATTTCCACCATCTGCTGCTGGGCAACGCCAAGACTATGCACCGGTTCGCGCGGATCGATGTGGAAGCCGATCATGTCAAGCACGCGTTCGGCTTCGGCGTAAATGCGGCGCCGGTCGATGAAGCCAGGTAGGCGGGCCGGAAATTCACGGCCGAGAAAAATGTTCTGGGCGATGTCGAGATAGGGGACGAGCGTGAAGTCCTGGAAAATGACGGCGATGCCGAATTGGCGCGCCTCGCCTGCGTCGCGGATCGTCACCGGCTCGCCACTGCTGAAGAACGAGCCGCGATCGGCGCGATAGGCCCCGCACAGGATCTTCATCAACGTCGATTTGCCGGCGCCGTTCTCGCCGACCAGCATGTGCACTTCGCCGGCGCGAATTTCAAACGACACGTCGTCGAGCGCTTTCACGCCGGGGAATTCCTTGGAAATCCCGCGCAATTCGAACAAAGGAACGTCTGCCACGCGCCACCCATTCGCCAAAGATGAAACCCGACGCGACAGCCCCCTTACCGATTGTCGTGTGTGACCGGCGACGCAGAAAGATAGAGGCGCAATCGGCGCCTTGCTTGATTTAAGTCAATGAGCGCGCGGCTTATCGCACGCGAGAGTTCAACTCCGGCCGAAATATCGTTCGCTGCGTTTGCAATGCTTGGGGCGATGCAATTCAAGCTTGTGGAATTTTCCTACGGCCTCTCGCCGGTCCGGCGGCGACGGGCGACCGCATCGTCTCACGCCGCCAGCGCGGCACTACGGTCGACCGGCCTGCAACCGAGCAACGATGCAGCAAAGCGCGAGGGAGGAATTCCGTGAAATCGATGCATCTCATTCTGGCGACGGCGGTGGCGATCGGAGCGGGGCTAGGTCTCGCGCGCGCCGATAACGAGACGATCGCCGTCTTCACCAAGAACCAGACCAACCCGTTCTTCCAAAACGTGCGCGTCGGCGCCGTCAACGCGGCCAAACAGATGGGCGCCACTGTCATCCAATACGTGCCGACCAAGCCCGACAGCATCCCCGAGCAGATGAGCCAGGTCGAAGACGTCATCGTCAAGAAGCCGAATGCGATCGTGTTCACCCCGGTCGACTACAAGGCCATGATCCCGAGTGTGGAGAAGATGAACGCCGCGGGGATTCCCGTGGTCAACGTCACCGATCACATGGCGGGTGGCAGCCTGGTCTCCTACGTCGGCATCGACGATTACAAGGTCGGCGTGGCGACGGGGCAGGCCTTGATGAAGGCGCTCGGCGGCAAGGGCAATGTGGTGATCATCGAGGGCGTGAAAGGCTCGCTATCCAACCAGGATCGCACGCGCGGCCTCACCGACGCAGTCAAGGCCTATCCGAGCGTCAAGCTGCTCGCCACCCAGCCCGGCAATTTCCAGCGGCTGAACGCGCTGCAGGTGATGGAAAACATGATGCAGTCGTTCCCACAGATCGACGGCGTCATGGCCGCCAATGACGCGATGGCGATCGGCGCGATCGAGGCGCTGGAGGCCGCCAACCGCAAGGCGATCGTGGTCGGCATCAATGGCACCAAGGAAGCGGTCGACGCGGTGAAGGCCGGCAAGCTTTTGGCGAGCGGACAGGCCGATCCGTTCATGCAAGGGTGCCTCGCCACCATCATCGCCATCCGCAGCCTGCGTCACCAGGCGGTGCCGAAGGAGCTGTTCCTGAAGCCGTCGGTGATCGACGCCAGCAACTACAAGGAATTCGACATGCCGGTCGATGCGCGCCGTTGCCCGAAATGGGATGACGTGGGCATCGACTGAGCCCAATTCTGCCGTTGAAGCAAAAGTTGCTTTCTCTGAATCGGGCGAAGCCGCGGCGGCGCGGCTTCGCGGCGTTTGATCCCGACGCTTTTGCCGCGGTGTACGATTAGTCGCCCTTCTGGTTATAGGCGGTCTCCCAGAACAGATCCTTCCAGTCGGCGACCTTCGCCTTCATGCTGCCGATGCGGTTGAGAAACGCGGCGAAGAAAGCAATGCGGTGGGGCTCTGAAGTGAATTCAAACCCTGGATCGTCGAGCAAGGTCACAAGGTCGTCGACGCTTTCCGACGCATTCTGAGCTTTCTTCCAGAGGATCGCGGCGGCGCGTTTGTCGGCATTGGCAATCTTGATCGATTCGTTGAGGGCGTTGGCGACGGCCTTGAACAGCGTTGGATTCTTCTCCTTCGTTTGCTTGGTCGCGAGCAGTGTAATTTGCGTCAACGGGCCGCCGAAGACCTCGCGGCTATCGGCGACGACATGCGCGCCCGGCAGTTTGAGGCCGCGGGAAGTGAACGGCTGCACGGCGATGTGCGCGGTGATCGTTGCCTTGCCGTATCCGGCGGCGAGCGCGGCGACCGCGTCCGGATGCCCGAGGCCGACGGTGAGGTGATCGAGGCGATGCGGGTCGTTCCAGATTTTCTCCGCCGCCATTTCCAGCATCATTGCGTTGAACGATATGCGCACCGACGGCACGGCGATGCGGTCCTTCTCGGTGAAATCGGCGATCGTCTTCACGTTTGGATTGATCGTGTAAAGCACCATCGCCCCGTTCGAGACGGTGCCGACGGCTCTGACCTCGTTCGGCGTGCCGTGCGTCTTGTCCCACAGCGTCAGCAAGGACGGTAGCGCCGCGGTGCCGTAATCGGCCGATCCGGACAGCAACGCGTCGATCACCGGGGCGGGGCCGCTCAATGTCTTCACGGTCGCGTCGACCTTGCCCAGTCCGAGTTTTGTCGCCTCTTGTTGCAGAATGCCGCCGGTCACCATTTCGTCGACCGGCAGGTAGAGCAGACCGCGTTGCTGGACGAAACTTACCGTGAGCGGGGCCTGCGCGCGGACGATCATGGGCGCCGCAAGCATGCCCACGCCGCCTGCGACCGCTGCGACGGCCTGACGCCGGGTCACCGGGACGAGTCTCATTTTCTCTGACATTGCGCGTCTCCCCAATTGCTTAGTATTTTTCGTTGTGAGCGGAGGCTATGGAGCCTGCGGCGCCCCATGATAGGCTGAATTGAGCGCGCCAACAATTAGACCGCTCGGGGCCGGGTTCTGCATTGCAATGAAAATCACGCGCGTATCGGGCGTTGTCTACCGCCAGGAACTCAAACTCAGCGGCCGCAAGCCGAAGTTCGCCGGCGAGGGACGCAATGCGTTCGAGACGCTTCTGGTCAAGGTCGAGACGGACGCCGGCCTCGTCGGCTGGGGCGAAGCGTTTCCGCATCGGATCTGGCCGGCCGTCAAATGGCTGCTGGAAAACCTGATTGCGCCGGCATGCATCGGCGCGGATCCGCTCGACATTTCCGCGTTGATGACAATGCTGATCTATCGCGTCCACGGCGTCGGGCGCGCCGGCCCGGCAATGTACGCGCTGTCCGGAGTTGATATCGCCCTGTGGGACATCCTCGGAAAGGCGAAAAGCCAGCCGATCTACAGACTGCTCGGCGGCGCGCAATGCGAGAGGCTCCCGGCCTATGCCAGTCTCCTTAAATACGCCGACGCGGATGTCGTCGTGCGCACATGTGAAGAAGCGCTTGGCCGCGGCTATCGCGATCTCAAAGTGCATGAAACAGGCTGCGACGAGATCACTGCCGCCGCGAAACTGCTGCGGCGGCATAGCGGCAGCCCGTTGATGGTGGACGTCAACGCACCTTGGACGTTGCAGGAAGCCTTGTCGGCAACCGCGCCGTTGCGCGACCTCGATCTCAAATGGATCGAGGAGCCGGTCTGGCCGCCAGAGGATTTTGCCGGCGCGAAGCAGATCAGCGCCACCGGTGTGCCGGTCGCGATTGGCGAAAACGTCCTGACGCCGACCGATTTTGCGCGGCTGATCGAAAGCCGAGCCGTCGACTACGTGCAGCCGAGCGTCGCCAAGATTGGCGGGATTTCTATCGCGCGCGATATATTTGCCGTCGCCAATGCGGCGAATGTGGCGGTCGCTCCGCATTCGGCTTACTTTGGTCCGGGCTTGATCGCGACCGCGCATGTCTCCGCTGCGTTATCGCGCGCGCCGATGATCGAGCGCTTGTACTGCGATCTCACGGAGAGCCCGTTCGGCGCCTGGTATGAGCCGGTCGACGGCTATCTGGCGCTGCCGCAAGGGCCCGGCCTTGGCATCGATCCCGATCAAACCATTCTGGACAAATTACGGGTCGATTGACGACCGAGGGCACGATGAAAATTCAGCAAGTCAAAATCAATCTCGTGCGGCTGCCGCTGGAAGAACCTTTGGTCGGCGCGCCGCCGATGCCCGGCATGCTGCGCGAATTTCTCACCGTGCAGATCGTGACCGATGACGGCATCGAGGGCATCGGTGTCACCACGTTCGGCGGCAAGATCGTGCGCGTGCTGAAAACGGCGCTTGAGGAGTTTAGTGAGGTGATCAAAGGCGAAGACCCGCTGCGGACAGAGCAGGTGACGGCCAAGCTTCGCGCCGCGTCGGCGCCTTGCGGCCCTGGCGGAGTGGCGGCCTTGGCCATCTCGGCGATCGATATCGCGCTGTGGGACATCCGTGGCAAGGCGTTCGGCGTCCCGCTGGCGCGGTTGCTCGGCGGCCTGCGCGACCGTGTGCCGGCCTATGCCAGCGGTGCGCTGACCCGCACCACGCCAACCGACAAGGTCGAGCGCGCCGCGGCGGCGCTGGTTGAGAAGGGCTATACGCAGATCAAAACGCAGATGGCGGTCGAGGGTCTCAACGCCGCCCAGGAAATCGAGCGCATCCGCCTGATCCGTGACGCCGTCGGTCCCGACACCAATCTGATGGTGGACATCAACCAGCGCTGGAGCGTGCATGAAGCGATTTCGATCGGCGGACGCATCGAGGACTTACGTCTTGGCTGGCTGGAAGATCCCACGCGGTGCGACGATTATCAGGGATTAGCCAAGATCGCCGACGCTTTGACGACGCCGATCTGCGCTGGCGAATATCTCTACGGCATCGAGCCGCACCGGCAGACGATGACGCATCATTCGGTCGATATCGTCATGATCGATTTGCTTCGCGTCGGCGGTGTTACTCAATGGATGAAGGTTGCCGGCATGGGGGAGGCATTCAACAAGTCCGTCGCCAGCCATCTGCTGCCGGAAATCCACGTGCATCTCGTCGCCGCGGCGCCGAATGGGTTGGTGGTCGAATACATGCCGTGGACTTGGCGCTTGTTCGACAATCCGCCGATGCCGGACAAAGGCGAGATCAGGGTGCCAACCGAGGCCGGGCTCGGCCTCAAATTCGCACCCGATCTGTTCGAAAAATACGGCGTTCGCTAGCGCGCCTCGGCCTATTTGGCCGCATCGATCGCGGCGAGCACCTTTGTCGGCGACATCGGCAGTTCGGTTAGTCGCTTGCCGGTCGCACGCTCGATCGCATTGGCGATGGCCGCCATTGGCGGGCAAATGTTGACCTCGGCGGCGCCTTTGGCGCCGTAGGGGTGGCCGGGATTCGGTACTTCGACCATGACCGGCTCGATCATCGGCAGGTCGGAGGCGACCGGAATCCGATAATCAAGAAAGCCCGGATTTTCCATGTGCCCCTTGGCGTCGTAGATGTACTCCTCGTTGAGCGCCCAGCCGATGCCTTGCGTGACGCCGCCCTGGATCTGCCCCTCGACGTAGCTCGGGTGGATGGCGCGGCCGACGTCCTGGGCGGCGACGAAACGCAGCACCGTCACCTTGCCGGTCTCCGGGTCGACCTCGACGTCGCAGAACTGGGTGGCGAAACCGGGCGCGACTGCGCTGGGGTTCACCGCCGATGCCGCGACGATCGGCCCGCCAGTCTGCGCACGCTTGGCGGCAATTTCCCGCAGCGTCAGCGGCTTGAAGTCGCCGACATTGCTGCTCGCCGGTTTGGCGCAGCCGTCCTCCCAGACCACGCCTTCCGGATCGACCTTCCACATCTTGGCCGCGCGCACGCACAGCTCCTCGATGATCTTCTTGGTGGTGTCGACCACGGCCATGCCGGTCGCGAAGGTGACGCGCGAGCCGCCGGTCAAATGCGCATAGCCCACCGACGCGGTATCGGCGACGATCGGGCGCACCAGGTCGTAGTCGATGCCCAGCGTCTCTGCCGCCATGATCGCCATCGAGGCGCGCGAGCCGCCGATATCGGGGCTGCCGGTCGCGACGACGACCGTGCCGTCCTCGTTGATGTGCATGGTGGCGCTCGATTCGCCGCCGCCGTTGAACCAATAGCCGGAGGCGACGCCGCGCCCCTGGTTCTTGCCGAGCGGCGCCTTGTAGCCCGGATGGTTGAGCAGCGCCTCGATGGTCTGGGCATAGCCGTCATGCCCGAGCGTGGCGCCCGAGAGCATCTTCGTGCCTTTCTTGGCGGCGTTCTTGAGCCGCAGCTTCAGCGGATCCATGCCGATCTTCTGCGCCAGAACGTCGAGCACACTCTCCACCGCGAAGGCGCCAATCGGCGAGCCCGGCGCGCGATAGGCGGCGACCTTCGGCCGGTTGCACACCACGTCGTAACCGATCGCGCGCGCATTCGGGATGTCGTAAGGCGCAAACGCGCACATGCACGTGCTCATGAACGGCGAGCCTGGAAAGGCGCCGGCTTGCAACTTGAACAGGCCGTCGGCGGCGACGATCGTGCCGTCGCGTTTGACCCCGATCTTCACGGTCATGGACGAGCCGGAAGTCGGGCCGGTGGCCCTGAACACGTCCTCGCGACTCATCACGATCTTCACCGGATGGCCGGATTTTTGCGCCAGCATCACGGCGACCGGCTCGACGTAGATCACGGTCTTGCCGCCGAAAGCACCGCCGATCTCCGCCGGATAGACGCGCAAATCGCCGAGCTTCATGCCGAGTAGCTGCGCGGTGTAGGCGCGGACGACGAAATGGCCCTGGCTCGAGCTCCAGAGTTCGCTCTGGCCGTCGGCATCGAAACGCGCCACGCAGCCCTGCGGCTCGATATAGCCCTGATGCACGGGCGCGGTCTTGAACGACATCTCGACGATCTCGTCGGCCGCCGCGAAACCGGCCTGCAAATCGCCGAGCTTGAACTCGACCCGCTTCGAAATATTGGAGGGCTTCGGCGGCGGCTCGACTCCGCGCGTGATCAAGTCGGCAAACAGCAGCGGCGCATCCGGCTTCATCGCCTCGTCCACATCGATGACATGCGGCAGCACCTCGTAGTCCACTGCGATCAGCGACAGCGCCTCGTCGGCGATGGTCTTGCTGGTCGCCGCCACCGCGGCCACGGCGTGACCTTCGTAGAGGACCTTCTCGCGCGCCATGATGTTGCGCGTCATGTGCCAGAAATTCTGCGCGACGCGCTCGGGGCCGACATATTCGAACTTCTGTTCCGGAAAGTCCGCGGAGGTCACCACGGCCTTCACCCCCGGCAGCGCCGCGGCTTTCGAGGTATCGATCGAGCGAATGCGCGCATGCGCGTGGGGCGAGCGCAGGATGCGCCCAACCAGCATGCCCGGCATCGCGAGGTCAGCGCCGTATTGCGCAAGCCCCGTCACCTTCGGCACGCCATCCGGGCGGACCGGCCGGGTCCCGACCCACTTGAATTGCTTGACCGCTTCGTGTGAAGTGATGTCGTCCACAGCGACCTCGCCTGATTGCCGCATTGCGCTTGGCTTTGCCGAGAGTTGCGCGGGCAGGGCCCAAATGCAAGTCGTTCTGCAATCGGGCCAGCCATGTGCTCGCGCCGTCACGAGGTCTCGCTTCGGCCTAGACCGCTAACCAACACTGGACTAGCGTCCGGCTTGGCTAGTTTGGAGACGCCTATTCCCATGCTCAATTATACCGCTCCGTCGACGGTCGAGGAGGCCGTTCGCATTTTGGCGAGCGCGTCCGGCCCCGCGAAGGTCCTATCCGGCGGAACCGATCTGCTGGTGCAGCTCAGGTCCGGCCGAGCCAAGCCGGGCTTGATCGTCGATATCAAAAAGATCCCCGGAATCTCCGGAATTCGCGAGCAAGATGGCGCGTTCGTGATCGGCGCCGCGACGCCGGGTGCCGTGATCGGCGAATGCGAAGCCCTCCGGCAAGCCTGGCCGGGAGTGGTCGAGGCCGCCAATCTCATCGGCTCGACCCAAGTGCAGGGCCGGGCGTCGCTTGCCGGTAATCTTTGCAATGCATCACCGGCGGCCGACAGCGTGCCGGCGCTGATCGCCGCGCGCGCGATCTGCGTCGTCGCAGGCCCAAACGGGCAGCGCGAGGTTCCCGTGGAAAGCATTACCACCGGCCCGGGACGCACCTCGCTGCGGCCGGACGAATTCATCGTCGAGTTTCGCCTCCCCAAACGCCCGCCACGCTCGGCAGACGCCTACCTTCGTTTCATTCCGCGCACGGAGATGGACATCGCCGTGGTCGGCGCGGGGGTCAGCCTTACACTCGATGCCGCCGGCGTCTGCGCCGATGCGCGCGTCGTCCTGGGCGCCGTGGCGCCGACCGCCGTCATCGTTCCCGAAGCCGCCGCCGCTTTGATCGGACGCAAGCTCGACGATGCGGCGCTTGCGGCGCTCGACCAGGCGGCGCGGCGCGCCTGCAAGCCGATCGACGACAAGCGCGGGACAATCGAATACCGGACCAAGGTGGCCGGCGTGATGGCGCGCCGGGCCGCAGCCATTGCCTACGAGCGTGCGGGGAAGCGTCGATGAGCAAGCATCACGTATCGACTATCATCAACGGCGAACCCACCGAGTTTCTGTGCGAGGCGCAGCAAACTCTTCTGGACGTGCTGCGCGACGAGCTTCACCTCACCGGCAGCAAAGAGGGATGCAGCTCGGGCGACTGCGGCGCCTGCAGCGTCACGATCGATGGCCGCCTAGTCTGCTCGTGCCTGACGCTGGCCGTCGAAGCCGAAGGGCATAAGATCGAGACGATCGAGGGCCTGGCGCAGGGCAACGATCTCCACCCGCTGCAGCGGAAATTCCTCGAGCATGCAGCGTTGCAGTGCGGATTCTGCACGCCGGGCGTGCTGGTCGCGGCCAAGGCCTTGCTCGACCGCAATCCGAACCCGACGGAAACCGAGACGCGTTATTGGCTCGCCGGCAACCTTTGCCGCTGCACCGGCTACGACAAGATCATCCGCGCCGTTCTCGACGCCGCCGCCGAGATGCGGGGCGAGTCTGTTTCGGCCTGACCACCAAGGCCGGCTGAAATCCGGCGAAGACGCGGCCATCGAGATTTGTTGTCCGCGGCGCAGACAGCGGCGTACGCGATATCGGCGGGGTGCATTGCGCAACCGGTCCATCCGGATTTAGCTTGCCGCGCGGCCGGCCAGCCAAGCCGAACACCGAGCAAGCCAACGTCCAAGGAAACGTCATGCATCCCAATCGCACCAAGGAGAAACTGCAGCGCGGGGAACCGGCCTACGGCCATGGCATTCGCTTTTTCGCCGGCCCGGAGCACGCCAAATTCGCGGCCAATGCCGGCTACGATTTCCTCTTCATCGATTCCGAGCACGGCGCCTTCAATCTGCAGGAAGGAACGGCGCTGTGCCGCGCCGCGCTCGATGCCGGCGTGACGCCGGTCGTCCGCGTCTGCGGCTTCGATCATCACCTGTGCACGCAATATCTCGACAACGGTGCCCAGGGCATCATCTTCCCGCACGTTGAGACCATCGATCAGATCAAGCTCATCGAGCGCGAACTGTTCTTCCCGCCGCGCGGCGCGCGCAGCCTGCCGGGTCCGATGGCGATCAACGATTTCAAGCCGATCGCGCACAAGGAATTGGGCGAGCAGGGCAACAATACGACGCTTGCCGTCGGCATGGTGGAGACGCCGGAAGCGGTGGCGAAGCTCGACGACCTCCTCGCGCTCGGCGTGCTCGACGCGGTCATCGTCGGCGCCAACGATCTGTCGATGACGCTGGGCGTGCCCGGGCAATGGGAAAGCCAAACCTTCGTCGATGCGCTCAACCAGATCGTCGCCTCGTGCAAGAAGGCGCGCGTCGCCTCCGGCCTCGGCGGCATCTTTGTGCTCGACATCCTCAGACACTGGGTCAGGCAGGGCATGACCATGATGTACTGCATGTCCGACGGCGCTGCGCTCATCCAGTATCCCGCCGCGCGGCTCAAAGAGATCAAGCAGGCAGTCGCCGGCTGAGCGCACGCGAGCGCATGCACGCCTATCTGCAGAACAATTTCGTCGGGCTGCCGTTCGAGACGACGCTGGCCGCGACTTCGTTGGTGTTTCGGGATGACGCGGGTGCGGATCGTCGCGAAGATTAATCGGCGGGCATTGTCATTTTGCTTTATCGATTTTCATTATCGAGCTCGCTTATCGATTGACCAAGCACAATTGCGGCTTGATCCTTGTCAAGTCGTGCACGGCGTCTGCCCGCTAAACTATCCCGTTTGGTGCCGTACCGGAGATTGTTGTGCGTCAATCGGATTGGAAGCTCGTCCGCGCGTTGCCGCTGTTTGCAGGCATGAGCGAAGCCAATTTCGAGATGCTGGTGTCCGCCGCGTCTCTGGAAGGCTTTCCCTTGCACACCACGTTGATCCACGAAGGCGATTTGCCGGACTTCCTGCACATCGTGGTCAACGGTTCGGTGGAGATGTTCAGCA
>Ga0335078_10012401_pt1 | contig 12640 bp, 9 predicted proteins | sample Lox_Sample_32_FD_206711 | JGI IMG/M metagenome (GOLD analysis project Ga0335078, IMG submission 206711) | Soil microbial communities from Loxahatchee National Wildlife Refuge, Florida, United States - Lox_Sample_3.2 | ecosystem: Environmental > Terrestrial > Soil > Wetlands | place: USA: Florida... | reverse complement strand
GCTTTCCAAGATAGGAGGAGTGCCAGGCGATGCCACGCTCCGGCTCTACCCGAAATAGACGTAAGCAGGTATATCGGGGTCATGCGCGCCGATCCGGTGCCTCTGGTCGGTCCAGCGCTCCAGTTTTTAGTGATCCGAGTCACGTCATCTCACTAGACCGGTTCGAGGTCCCAACAAAACCAGCGTTTACGATGTCCGGCGATGAAGCAGTTCTCTACACTGAAAGCAAATTTATGCCGACTCTACTGAAAGAGATTGAGGATTTGAAAACCGCTGTCCGAGGTATTGCGGGTCACCTCGGGGTTAGGCAGGAAGCGATATCGTTGCGCGACATCTCCGATGATACTGCCCGCGCCGAGATACTGGCGGCGTTCCAACGGGCTGGCGACCGGCCACTTTATTATGTATTCCAATAGATCAAGTAGCCCGGCTGTGCGATGTCTTGATTAGCGAAGGCGTGCTCGGAGCAAAGATCGCTGATGAATAACAATCAATACTCGGTCGATCGCAACCCAGGTGCTCGCCTGGCTACAGAAAGGGTCCACGGGAAGGCGCGTAAAATCGTGCCAAGGCAAGAGCAATATATGCATGGCGTTTCATATCAGACCGGCCGCCTTGAGATGAACGCCTGGTGCGGTGAGATGATCCCACTGGGGCTTATTGGTCTGCGGGGAATACGGAAGCTCGAACGTCCGGCCCTCGCAATCGCCGGTGAGAAAATCTCATACAGGGCCAAAAAATTTTACCTGACTGGCCTAACCACCGGCTCAAGCACCCATAAAATCCAGGAGTGTACGCTCGCCGGCGACGCTCTGTGCATCGTTCTGCGCCCGATTGTCGGCCTTCATACCAAGCCGGCTTGGCGTTAATGGCACTCCTGGGTCGCGTGGCATTTCAGCCCGCCAGATCCTTTGTTAGCGGGTCATTCTTCCAGAAGTCATCCAACCGCTTTTCAAGTCGTGCCTGCCGGCGCGTGTCCCACTTACTGTAGTACTTTTCCACCATCTTCATGGAGTTCCCGAGAAGTTCCGCAATCTCTTCCATCGGCGTTCCAGCCTCCAGGAGGTCCCGAACCAGCGTATGCCGGAACATGTGGGGCGTCGCCTTTGATACCCTCACTGTTTCGGCTTCTGCCTTTAGTTTCCCGCCCGTGCGTAGTCTCTTGTCTGATTCCACGATCCGCACGCCGGCCGCAGCGAACAGCCGTTGCAGACGGTTGCCCCACTTGCTGGTCCTCGTGTGCAGCTTCCCTTGCCCTGTCCAGAAAAAGTATTGATCGCTATCGTGCGGTGCGGCGTCGATGGCGGCAATCACGAATGGGGGAACTTTGGCGAAAACGTCCTCACCGGTTTTCTTGCGGTAGGTTCGGATGCGGCATCCGTCAACATCCGATTTTTGAAGCTTCGCGGTGTCGCCAATCGACAACCCGGTGTAGCGCATCACCATGATAAACGCGCGGGTTTGATCCGCGATCGGTTGCCCCTGTCGGCCGTACTCATCCTGCAGACCCGTCACGGCTTTGAAAATGGCGTCGAGTTCTTCGCGGGTGAACGGCTCCGTTTTGGGTCGATCCTCGGGGATTGCGTCGAGGTCCGCGGCGGGACTCTTCAGGATGAAATCCGACCGCACGCAGAACCGGAAGAACCCCTTCATGGCCTCTTGGTTGCGGCGCTGGGTGGTGAGGGCTTCTTTCCAACCCGCCCTGAACTCCACGAGGTCATTGAACGTGATCTCCGCGACGGCGAGCTTCTTTCGCTTTTCCATGAACGCTTTCAGCCTTCCCAATATCAGCCTGGCCTTGCGCTGAACGTCGGGACTCTTGCGGGCCTTGAATGCCAGAAATGAGGCGATGGCATCATCCAGACCCACGCGCGGTTTCTGAGGCAGTTCTACCGGGGTTGGAAGCTCCAACCCGCGGACGATTTCGACGGCGCGGTTCCAGTCCCGCACTCCGCTACCGGATGCCGGGTCGATCAGAGCTTGGCGTTTGCGCTTTACGCCGGCTCCGTCGATACCTTCAAAGTGGATTGGGCACTTCGGCTTGTTTGGGCAGTCCTGAGACCGGGTGCCTGCCTTAGAGCATCCCGCGATGTGGCGGCGGAAAATGTTCAGCACGCCACAGATTCTAGCACGCGGGCACTCACGTAAAATTCACTTTGTATCGCCAAGCGTGCTATCTATCTGATTATAAAGCAAATATTTTGGTGGAGGCGGGGGGAGTTGAACCCCCGTCCGAAAAAGCCCGCAATGAAGAGCCTACGTGCGTAGCCGGCTCAATTTGTTCGACTGCCGCTTCAGAACCGGCGAGAGCGGCGGCAACCTAGCCCGATTAATCTCGACCGCCGGCCCCGGACCGAGACCTTTGGCCTATCCCGCAAAATGACGCTCACTCACCGCCGCGCGGGCTCAGCGGCTGGAGCGGCTACCTAAAAATTAGGCAGCGTATGCAAACTGCGTGTTGGCAGTTATCGTTTCCGATCGTTTTACGGGAGCTCGGAACCCGGCACGCCTCCCCACCACGATTCAATCCCGTCGAATCCGTTGCGCCCCCATTTCCAAGAGCCAGTGGCAGGTACCGCAATTCAAGTTTAGCATCACCGGAATATAATCTGATTATGCAAAGGCGAGCGCTGTACTGCCATGCCCTCGGGGTGGCGGCTGTAGTGGCACTGGCGGTGGCCCTCCATGCGGCGGCCATGACCAAGCTCACCATCGTCGTCAAGACCCAGGCTGGAACTCCCGTCGACCGCGCCGAAGTCATCGTGCGCTGGAAAGCCGACGCCAAACATCCGCGCATCAGCTTCAGCAAGAACGTGCGGCGCCAGTTCGAGCTGCGCAGCGACCAGGAGGGTCAAACCGAAATTCCCGAAATCCCGCAAGGGAGTATACAGATTCAGGTCTACGCCAAGGGCTATCAGACGTACGGCAAGATCTACGACATCTATGAAGACGAGCGCACCATCCAGGTGACGCTCAATCCGCCGCAACAGCAGTATTCGGCCCACTGATCAATGCCTGACCGGCCGCACACCGTACGTTCACGCACTCCGGCGGTCCGGCGGTTGGTATGCGCCTTCACGGCGGCGCGCCTGGCCGCCGATGGAATGGCCGCCCTCACTGTCTATTCTTGGAGTATGCGGCTGCTACCGTCCCCGAATTCGCTCCATACCAGGGAGGCAACATGGGCGGCGTGAGGCGCATGTTCGACTGGATCACGAATGCGGCGGACTATGTCCGCATCTACGGATATGGTCAGGGCCTTGGCGCCTACGTCCGCAACGAGCACCGCCTCCATTCCGCCAAGGGGAACAGCCGTGTGCCGCTGCGATTGCCCTTGATTCGGGAGCCATTCGAGGTGCGCGCGCGAACTTCCGATCTCGAGGTGTTGCAGCAGGTATTCGTTGAACGGCAGTACCGCCGGAAATATGCGGTGCCGCCGCCGCCGCTCATCATCGATTGCGGCGCGAACATCGGGCTCTCCACCATCTACTTCGCCAACGAATATCCCGGCGCCGCCATCTACGCCATAGAACCATCGCCCGAGAACTTCGAGCTGCTGGCCGCCAATGTGCGCCGCTATCCGCGGATCACGCCGATTCAGGCGGCTGTCTGGTCGTCGGAAGGCCAGGTGGCGCTCACCAACCCCCAAGGCGAGTACTTCTCGTTTCGTACGGCTCCCCGAACCGCGGGCGATGCCTCCCAATCGGTCCGCTCCGTGACCATATCGCAGGTGCTGGCAGAGAGCGGCTTCCCCCGAATCGGATTATTGAAAATCGATATCGAGGGCGCTGAGAAGGAGCTATTCGATGAGAACTGTCACGAGTGGCTGAGCCGGACGGATACCCTGATGATCGAGCTTCACGACCGTTTTGTACCTGGAAGCACGCAGGCCGTCTACTCGGCCCTGCTGCGATATGTCTTCTCGCAGGAACTCGCAGGCGAGAGCATCATCGTCGAATTCGATCACGCGGGCGCGACTCCAGGGCGTGAAGTTGCCAAAACGGCAGCGGTCAGCTCCTGAGACCGGGGTTCTGGATGCGAATTGCAATCATCTCCGATCTGGCGCGCTTCGCGTGGGCCGGGTGCGAGGAAATCTGGGCCGCGCTGGCGTCGAGCGCTCTTCAAGCCGGACACCAGGTGGCGGCTTTCCTGCCGCGCCGCGAAGTTCCTCAAGCGAAGGTCCAGCCGCTGGTTAGCGCGGGGCTCGAACTACACCTTCCCGGTTCATCCGCGGCGTTCGTCGATCGAACGCGGAACGTGAGCTGGCGATTGGGCGATTTCATTGCCGGTCTCCTTCCTTCCTTTGCGGGACTGAACCGTTTTGCACCCGACGTGATTTGGATCAACACCGGCGAGCCGGTTCCCGAGCCGCAGTTCCTGAGCGGTTTGCGGAAGTCCGGCGCATTGAACCGGCCGTATGTAGCCATGTTCCACAACAGTTATCTCTTCACCACCCCGCCCGAAGGAGCCCATCGGGACAAGGTCGTGCGCTATTACCAGGGCGCGCGCCTGGTGCTCTCGCCGGCGGACCGGACGCGGATGGAACTGGAGCATCTGCTGGCTGCGAAGCTGCCGCATTACCGGACAATCCGCAATCCGGTCAACATTGCGGATCTCAGCGAGATTCCCATGCCCGGCGGAGCGGCGGTGCGCATCGCCTCGATCGGGCGCATGTACACCGTCAGCAAGGGACAGGACATTCTGCTGGCCGCGCTCGCCGCCCCCGAATTCCGGGCCCGCGACTGGCAAGTATCTTTCTACGGGAGCGGCCCGCACGTCGAGCACCTGCGGCGCCTGGCGCGGCACTACGACCTCGAGCCACGGACCGCGTTTCCGGGCTATGCCACCGATATCCGGAAAATCTGGGCGGATCATCATATCCTGGCGCTGCCGTCGCGCAACGAGAGCGCGCCGCTGGTGCTGGTGGAAGCGATGCTTTGCGGGCGCCCCAGCGTAGTCACCGATGTAGGGGGCGTCGCCGAGTGGGTTCGGGAACCCGACACCGGTTTCGTCTCGTCCGCCGCCGACATCGGCCCGTATCGCGCGGCGCTGGAACGCGCCTGGTCGGCGCGCAGCCAATGGGGCGCCATCGGGACGCGGGCCAGCCGGGCGGCGCTCGAGCGGATGGATCCCGATCCGGGCGGAACAGCTTTAAAGATTCTCGAGACGGTGATGGCGCAGGGGGACGCCGCCAAGCCTGCGGAGCGGTACGCCGGCGCTGTTTCGTCTTGACGAGCGCCGCAGTTTGCGGCTTTTGGCGCTTCGGTAAGGCAGTTATACTCGACACTTGGAGCGCGTCCTCTTCATATTCGGCACGCGGCCGGAGGCGATCAAGCTGTGTCCGCTGGTGCTGACGCTGCGCTCGATGCCGGCGCGATTCGAGGTGCGCGTGTGCGTGACGGCGCAGCATCGCGCAATGCTCGACCAGGTGCTGGATGTCTTCGGGATTTCGCCCGATTTCGACCTCGATCTCATGCAGCCGGGCCAGTCATTGGCCGCGCTCACCGGCCGCGTGGTGACCGCGCTCGAACCGGTGCTGCATTCGGCCAGGCCCGACCTGGTGGTGGTGCAGGGCGACACCACGACCACCATGGCGGCCGCGCTGGCCGCCTTCTATCAGCACATCGAGGTGGCGCACGTCGAGGCCGGTTTGCGGACGGGAGATCCCCATCAGCCGTTTCCGGAAGAGATGAACCGGGTCCTTACGTCGCGCATCGCGTCCTGGCATTTCGCCCCGACCCGCCGCGCCGAACAGGCGTTGCGCAGTGAAGGCGTCGCCGCCGACAAGATTGTCGTCACCGGCAATACCGGAATCGACGCCGTGATCTGGGTGCGAGACCAGCTCGATTCGGGCGCGCTGGCGGCGCCTCCATGGCCCTGGCTGCTCCCGGAGAAGCGCCTCATCCTGGTGACCAGCCACAGGCGCGAGAATTTCGGCCCGGGCTTCGACCGGTCGATGCGCGCGCTGGCGGCGCTGGCCTCGCGTCCCGACGTGCAGGTCGTTTATCCGGTGCATCGTAATCCCAACGTGCTCGGGCCGGCGCAGAGACTGTTATCCGGCAAGCCGAACGTGGTGCTGCTGGACGCGCTGCCGTATGCGCCGTTCGTCGACCTGATGCGCCGCGCTTACCTGATCGTCACCGATTCGGGCGGCATTCAGGAAGAAGCGCCCTCGCTGGGAAAACCGGTGCTGGTGCTCCGCGAAAAGACGGAGCGGCCCGAAGCCGTCGAGGCCGGAACAGTCAAGCTGGTGGGAACCGATGAGGATCGGATCGTCGGCGAAGCCACGCGGCTGCTGGACGACGAAACTGAATACAAACGGATGACCGCCGTCCATAATCCATATGGCGATGGTCACGCGTGCGAGCGGATCGCCCGGGCGCTCTGTGCGCGGCAGCCCCGGCCCGGCTGAAGAAAGCTCGCCTGGATCGCTAGAATGCAAATTGTGTCCGAGCCGCGCGTGTCCGCGATCATTCCTCTCTTTAACAAAGAGCGCACCGTCGAAGCCGCGCTCCGCTCGGTGGCGGCGCAGACCGTGAAGGATCTGGAAGTGATCGTGGTGGATGATGGGTCCACCGACGCCGGCCCGCGGCTGGTCCGCGAATTCGCGCTTCCGTGTGTGAGGCTGATCACGCAGGAAAATGCGGGGCCGGGCGCGGCTCGCAACCGCGGCATAGCCGCGGCGCGATCTCCCTTCCTGGCTTTTCTGGACGCCGATGACGAATGGATGCCGGATTATCTCGAGAGATCGCTCGCTTTCCTCGAACAGGATTCGTCATTGGCCGCGGTTACGTTCGGCTGGCTCGATCATCCCGGCGCGATTTCCTCGGCGGAAGTTTGGCAGCGCCGCGGACTCCGGGGCGGAATCCAACCGGTATCGCCGGATTTGCCGGCTTCTCTGCTCGGGGCCATGGTGATTTTCATGTGGCCCGTCACGACCATGGTGCGCGCCGCCGTCGCGCGGCGCTTCGGCGGATTCTACGAGAAGGGGGTCCGATATGGTGAGGACGGCCACCTGTGGACCAAGATCCTGCTGAACGCACCCGTACGATTTGTCATGGAACCGGCTGCCATCTTTCACCACGAGGCTTCCGCGCTCAGCCGGAATCGGCGGTCGATGCGGCCGATCGAGCCGTTTCTGACCGATCCGGAAGATGTGCGAGGAGTATGCCCCGAGCAATTGCGCGACCTGCTGGAGCGTTGGCTGTGCCTGCGGGCTCTGAAAACATCCTGCACCCTCGCTTATTGGGGCCGGTGGCGCGATGGGATCGCTCTGCGCCGCCGGTTTTCGCATCCGGGATGCCGGAAGGAACCGATGCACCTGCTCTCCTGCCTGGCCGCCACGCCTGCGGGCTCGCTGCTTGGATTTCTGGACCGCTCGCGGCGTGGAATTCGCTGAAAATTGCCACGTTTGGTGAGACTCTCTACCTTATTGCAAGGCCACGGTTCGCGATTGGGCATTGTAGAACGGAGGCCGGAAAGGGGGCATGCTACGATAGCAGAACTGGCAACCAGCCGGGTTGGCATGGCACGGGGACGCGCGAATATGGTCACAGCAGGCCCGCGCGGCGCAAATGCCACCGCGAATAGCACCCCTGCGCGCGACTCGTCCTCGATGCGGGAGTTTGTATCTCAGGAGTTGATCTCGCGGTTCATGGCCACGCCCGCGCTGAAACTGGCAGGTATAGCCGCGGTGCTCCTGGCGTTCTGCCTTTTGGTCCAGGCGGTCTCCGGCACCTGGTCGGCCGGGTTCGTGATATATCCGGATGAGCCGTCGCACTTTGTAGGCTCCGCCATGGTGCGCGACTGGCTGGTCTCGGGAGAATGGCGGACGCCCCGCGAATTCGCGCAGAACTATTACGCACACTATCCCTTCTTCGCGCTCGGATACTGGCCGCCGCTCTTCAGTTTTGTCACCGGATGCTGGATGCTGCTGGCCGGTGTGGGCAGGCAGCAGGCATTAGTGGTGCCCGCGGTTTTCGCGGCGGGTACGGCGTTCCTGATCTTCTGGCTCATCCGGAAACGCGCCGGATATGGGATCGGTCTCTGTGCCGGGTTGTTGTATTTGAGCCTTCCGGCCGCCCGCTTGTGGATGTGCGCGGTAATGGTGGACCACATGACCGCATTCCTGTGCCTGTTGGCGGTGTGCGTCCTGCTCCGCTATCTGAAAAACCCCTCGTTGATCAATGGAGTCCTTCTGGGCGTGGTGAGCGCGCTGGCGATTCTCTCGAAATACAGCGCTGCGTACCTCGTCGTGCTGCCGATGGCTTCGGTTCTACTGCTGCGGCGTTTCGACATGCTGAAGAAACTCAGCTTCTGGGTGGCGCCCGCCGTTATCGGTCTAACAACCGGACCATGGCTGCTGTGGACGCGCAATATGGCCGCAATCGGGCTGCCTTCTTCGCGCGAGCCACTGGGCGCGCACCGCCTGTTTACGTTTCTGGCGGACAGCTTCGCCCTTTTCCCGCCGGTTCTGCTGGTGATGGTGGCCACCGGACTGTTGCTGCTGGCGGTGCGGCCGAAGGCCTGGAGTGATGACGTGGCGGTGCTGGCGATGCTGTTCGCCGGCCACCTCGCCTTGCTCGTGCTGTCTCCGGTGGAACCGGAGCACCGCTACCTGCTGGCGCCGGCGGCGGCGCTTCTGATCGGGGCCGTGGCCGGATGGTCGGAGACGCTGGCGGGGTTTTCCAGTCTTCGAGCGTGGAAGCGCGCCGTTTCGCCTTTTGCCGTGCTCGCGACCTTAATATTCGCGATAGGGCAGGTCTCGGGCGGGCAGAAGATGCCGGCGGACCAGGTGAACAGCGCGGTGCAATTTGTCGTCAAAGACCCGCGGTGGACGGGGCAAAGGATCGTCGTGCCGCCGGACCTGGAAGGACCGGTCATTGCCGATTTTGTGGCGCAGACCCGGCGCCGCCCCGCGCATTACCTGATTCGGCCGCTGAAGACGCTGGCCCGGACGGATTGGTTCGCGCACAGCTACTCGCCCCTCTTCCGGACATCGCGGGAAATGATGGAGTACTTCCGCCAGCATCCCGTCACCTTGATCATCTGGAACGAAGTCTCGAATCCAAACCAGAGGCTGCATTCGGTCTTGATGGGCGAGATGCTGCGCGATAATCCGCTGAGCTGGCGGAAGGTCTTCCCGCTGGATACGGGGAGGGGAGCGCATCCCAATTGGGCGATTTACGAGTACACGGCGCCATCCCTGAGCCGGAACTGAATTTGTCATACTAAGAACACCCGCGTCCAGTCCGCGCCGACCACCAGTCGGCTGCGGGCTGCCAGCCTGCTTCACACTTAGCCAGGTGCTTGTATGCTTCCTCGCGTTTGTGCCTTTTGGATCGCGCTGTTCTCATTGGCCGCGCCGGCCGCCGATTTTGCGCCGGCCCTGCAGTGGGTCAAAACCACCGGGGGATCGGGAATCAGTTCCGTAGCCGCGGCTGCGGCCGACGCCAAGGGGAACTTCTACATCGTCGGATCCACCACCTCGGTCGATTTTCCGACCACCGCCGGGGCGGCCCAGCCGGCAGCCGGCGGTTCCATGCTGGTCCGGATTGCTCTGGCCGGCGGCGCCGCGTCGCGGCTGTTTCCGGCGAATCTGCCGCAGATCACTTTTGCGGCCGTTGCACCGTCCACGCCCGGGACGCTCTATGCATCTTCCGGCAGCCAGATCTGGAGCAGCGCCGATGCGGGCGCCACCTGGACCATGACTTCGCAGCTTGCAGCGGGTGGCGCGGTCTTGGTTCTGGCCGTCGATCCGACCAATGCCAATACGATATACGCCGGAACGTCGACCGCCGGTGCGTTGAAGAGCATCGATGGAGGACTGACCTGGGCGCCGATCAACAATGGGCTGCCGGCCAGCCCGAACGCCGGCATCGGCGTGACCGGCCTGTGGATCGATCCGACCTCGCCCAACGTCGTCTTCGCGGCGTCCAGCTCGGCACTGGAGCGCAGCGCCGATGGCGGCAATACCTGGACGCCGGTTGCCATTGTGAATTCCAACAGCCTCGTTTTGGCGTTCGATCCGTCGGCAGCCGGAACGCTGTACATAGCCACATACCTGAATGGCGCGACTTCGGTCTTCAAGAGCTCCGACAGCGGGCAGACGTTTACAGGGCAGACCGGTATCCCCGGCCAGAATGTGGCATTCGCTCTTCTCGTGGATCCGCATCATGCCGGCACATTGTTGGCGGGCACGGGGGCTGGAATCTACGAAAGCGCGGATTCAGGTTTGACATGGAACCTGAAAATAGCCGGCTTGACCACCGCATTGGCGGCCGACCCGAACAGTTCCGCGATTTATGCCAACTCGTCCGGCTATGGAGTCGTCAAGTCTACGGATGGATTCGCTACTACCACGTCGGTCGGCCCCCACGAGCCGGGGATCGGAGAATTACTGGTCTCGGGCCAGAACCTGTTCGAGATTTCCGCCTCCAGCACCGACGTCTTCGCGGTGAAGCTGGATACCAACGGCAATGTGGTCTACTCCACATACTTCGGCGGCAGCGGGGCCGATTCGGCGGCCGCACTGGCCGTCGGCTCCGATGGCAGCATCTATGTCACCGGCTCGACCACTTCAGCCGATTTGCCGGTCACCGCCGGAGCCTATCAGTCGGCGCTCCTCGCTCCGGCCACGGGCGCGTCGAATTTTCTGTTCAAGCTGAATCCGGATGGCTCGCTGGGATGGGCGACGTACTTTGCCGGGCCCGGGAGCACCGTCAGGAGCATCACCGTGGATTCTGCGGGCAATCCCCTGGTCGGCGGCATGAGCTCGGGCACTTTGCCCACGACTCCGGGTGCGTATCAAACCAGCTTCACACAAAGCGCTTTTTCCAACGGGTTCTTTGCCGTGATCGGACCGCCGGCGGGATTCGTCACCAAATTCAACGCCAAAGCTACAGCGTTACTTTATTCCACTTACGTGTCCAGCGATCCCCAAAATCGAACCGTGGAAATCGTAAGCGCGCTGGCAGCCGACGCCGCCGGCAATGCATGGATCGGCGTGGGTGTCGATACCGGGGTCGTACCGGCCGGGGGCAGCACCGGTTATGCCAATGTCGTCGAATTGAATCCGACCGGTTCGGCGGTGCTCGCCTCCATCGGACAACTCGGACTCAACAGCGTTTCCGCGATCGCCCTGGATGCCAATTCGAATGTCTTTGTTTCGGGAAGTTATAACGATACCAGTGGATTTCCGGCAACTTCCGCTGCTTTTCAAACGGCTCCACAGCCGGCCATACCCTCTCTCGAATATCAGCCGGTGGCCGGTGGAGGCTCCGACGCGTTTGTGGCCAAGTTCGACAGCCGTCTGGCGCACCTGCTGGCTGCGACTTTACTGGGCGGGGAACTCATCGATGCCGCGACCAGCATCGCGCTGGATTCCGCCGGCAACGTGACCGTGAGCGGCTACACCGACTCGCGCGCCTTACCCACGCATGCGCCGTTTCAGGAATCGTTCTCCAGCCGCGCCGGATTTGTCGCCGGATTCGATTCGAACCTGCAGAATCTCCTGTTCTCCACTTACCTGGGCGACGGCCGGCCGTTCGCCGCGCAATCGGCTGTCCCCGATGGCAATGGCAATATCCTTCTGGCGGGTTCGACGCTGACGCCCGCGACTCTTTTTATCGGCGGCGACAACGGAGCCTCGTACGGAGGGGGCGGCATCGTGGTGGCGAATAAGATCGCGCTGCAGCCGGCCCCGGCCGTGCGCCTCGATTCGGTGCGCAACTACGCCAGCCTGCTGGCGAACCCGTTGGCGCCCGGCGAGCCCATCGTGGCAAACGGAGCGGGATTCGGAAGCGGAGCGCAGATTGTCGTCGATGGCTCGCCTCTCGCCAGTCTCACCGCCACCGCGACCGCGGTTGTCGCCGTGATGCCCGACAACGCGATCACGTCGGGAGTGCACACAGTGCAGGTATCCGCTAACGGAACGCTCTCAAACCCGGTTTATGTGCCGGCTGGGCCCGCGTCTCCGGCCATCTATTCCGTGAATGGCAGCGGGTTCGGCCAAGCGTACATTCTGAATGGCGATGGTACGTTGAATTCACCCTCGAATCCCGCGCCGCCCGGCGGACCTGTCACGATTTTTGTGGCCGGCGCCGGCCAGATCTCCTTGTCCAGTGGATTCGCGGTGACCGCACTGGCGCCCTCGGTGTTCATCGACGGCTTCTACTGCAACGGGGTCGCGGCAATTGCGGGGCCGGTGAATGGTATGCCGGGCAATGTCTATCAGATTACGATCCTCGTGCCCAATCCGGCTACCCTCGCCGCGAACAACCCGGATCTGGGGAACTTCATGCTACCGGCGCAGTCTTCGGTGCAGATTGTGATGGGGCCGCTCAATTCGCTGAACTTCGCCAATTCGCAGATGGCGAGCCAGGGCGGGATCTTCATCAATATCAAGTAGCGGCCGAAATGGATTGATGCCGGATCATCAGTCGTCCTTGCCGAAGGCCACCACAAAATAGCGGGCCGGGCCGTCTCCGACATTTTTAAAGCCGTGCTCGTCGTTGGATGCCGCATAAGCGGCCGACCCCGGACCGAGGCGCGTGGTCGAACCGTTCAGGGTATACTCGACGGTGCCTTGCCAGATCAGCACCAGTTCCTCGTGGACGTGCTTGTGCGGCGGGTGCGGCTG
>Ga0335078_10012400_pt1 | contig 12640 bp, 9 predicted proteins | sample Lox_Sample_32_FD_206711 | JGI IMG/M metagenome (GOLD analysis project Ga0335078, IMG submission 206711) | Soil microbial communities from Loxahatchee National Wildlife Refuge, Florida, United States - Lox_Sample_3.2 | ecosystem: Environmental > Terrestrial > Soil > Wetlands | place: USA: Florida... | reverse complement strand
ATCGCGCAGGTGCTCGCGGGATGGTGCGCGGTGATCACAGTCCTTTTCAGCCAAGCGTCGATTTCAGCATCGGTCTTTGTCTTCGGCCCCGGTCCGATCTCCCCGCCCCGAAACGGGTCCAGCGCCCGATGCAAGGCAAGCTCGCGGGCGCGCTTGAATCCCTCGCGCAACGTCGGCAGGTCGTTTGGCGCCGTGAAAAAGCGATAAACGATGCGCGGAGGCTTCAACGGATCGGCCGAACCGAGCAACAGCTCGCCGCGGCTGTCCGGATGCAACAGCGTCGGGCGGATGCCGAAGCCGTCGACAAAAGCCGGGCGGATCCAGGGGAACCACAAATGCGGATTGGCCGCCACACCGCGAAACATGAACTCGATGTCGGGTACGGCAAGCTCGGGGCGTGTCTTGATGAAAGCGTGCAATCCGCCCGGCACGATCGTGCCTGGCCCGCTGCCGAACAAATAGGCGCGGATCATGCTCAGCGCCATGCGATCGGCTCGCATCTCGCGATGGAACGTCCCGGCCTGCCGACGCGCATAGGTCATGTAGGCGCCGAGATGGTCCTGCAGATTTTTTCCGACCGGCAAATCGGCAAGGACCGTGATGGCAAAGTCACGCAAGTGTCGGGCCGGCCCGATCCCCGACAGCATGAGGATTTGCGGCGTGTTGAAAGCGCCGGCCGCCACGATCACTTCTTGGCCGGCCTCGGCGCGCACGACCGTATTGTCTTTGACATACTCGACGCCCGTGGCGCGCGTGCCCTCGACGATGACGCGCGTGGTGTGAGCGTTGACGGCGACGGTCAGGTTGGTTCGGCGTCGCGCCGGGCTAAGGAAGGCGTTGGCGGCGGAGGATCGGCGGCCGTTGCGAATGGTGAACTGGGCGCGGCCGAATCCCTCCTGTTGCTTGCCATTGTAGTCCGCCGTGAGCGGGTAGCCGCTTGCCTGCGCCGCAGCGAGCCAGGCGTCATAGAGCGGATCCTCGGTCCTGGCGAATTCGGTACCGAGCGGTCCTGTTCCGCCGCGCCAAGCGTCTTCGCCGCCCTGCCAGGCCTCGCAGCGCCGGAAATACGGCAGCGTGTCCGCATAGGACCAGCCGCGCGCGCCCTTCTGCGCCCAGCGGTCGTAGTCGCCGGCATTGCCGCGCGTGTAGGCCATGACGTTGATCGAGGACGAGCCGCCCAAAACCTTGCCGCGCATCGCCTCGATGCGCCGACCATCGAGATTGGGCTCTGGATCGGTGTCATAGCCCCAATCGAACATCCGATGCTCGTGCATGCGGCCAAGACCGATCGGGATATGGATGTAAGGGTGCCGGTCGCGGCCGCCGGCTTCGATGAGGAGAACGCGCGCCGTGCGATCTTCGCTCAAGCGGTTTGCCAGCACGCAACCGGCGGAGCCGGCACCGACGATGATGTAATCGAAGCCCGGCATTCAGTCCCCGTCCGGCACGAATGACCGCTGTTAATCGCGCGCGTAGCCGATCAGCGGTTTTCTTTTGCGGCCAAGCAAGATCAAAATGATCGCTAGAGCTGCGATGACGACGCAAGCGGGCAGGTCGAACAGCTCTTGCAGGTAAGGATCCCAGGCCCAGGCGAGTTTCTGTTTCAGCCAAGCCTGGACGAAGTTGAGGCTATTCTGGTCGATAATGGCCCAGACGTCGAAGACCTTCGTGTAGATGACGTCGTGATTGGCGATGGATTTGGTCCCGTCGTAGACCAGGAACACGAAAGCCGTAGCAAGCAGGCAGAGGCCGATGAGACGGAGCAGAAATCTGATCATGAGGCTGACGGGCCGCGGCTTTGCGAGGAAGGACTGCCGTTTCCGATATTGGACAGGCATTACCCCGACCGGCGGCCATGTTCAATGCAAACCGCGCTATGCCGGTTTCCCTTGAGGCGAAGGTGCCGGGTTCGCTAAGGTTCCATGCATGCTAGCGGCCTTCAGTCGGGCATAGGGAGTTGAAATGGCCTTCAAAAACAACGGCAAAGCCGGCGGCCGCTCAAATCGGCCGACCTTTACCGACCAGGAAGCCCTGCTGTTTCACAGCCAAGGCCGGCCGGGAAAGCTCGAAGTCATCGCGACCAAGCCGATGGCGACGCAACGCGATCTCTCGCTGGCCTATTCGCCGGGCGTCGCGGTGCCGGTGCTGGCCATCGCCGAGGACGAGTCCAAGGCGTTCGATTACACCACCAAGGGCAATTTCGTCGCGGTCATCACCAACGGCACCGCCATCCTCGGCCTCGGCAATCGGGGCGCGTTGGCGGCAAAGCCGGTGATGGAAGGCAAATCGGTGCTGTTCAAGCGCTTTGCCGATATCGATTCGATCGACCTTGAGGTGTCCACCGAGGATCCCGACGAGTTCATCAATTGCGTCAAGCTGCTTGGGAAGGGCTGGGGCGGCATCAATCTTGAGGACATCAAGGCGCCGGAGTGCTTCATCATCGAGCAAAGGCTGCGCGAGCTGCTCGATATCCCGGTCTTTCATGACGACCAGCACGGCACCGCGATTATCGCCGCGGCCGGCCTGATCAACGCGCTCGAGCTTACCGGCCGCGAGGTCGCAACCACGAAACTGGTCTGCAACGGCGCCGGTGCTGCGGGCATCGCCTGCCTCGAATTGCTGCGTGCGATCGGCTTTCGCCCGGAGAACCTCGTTCTCTGCGACACCAAGGGTGTGATCTACGAAGGCCGCAGCGAAGGCATGAACCAGTGGAAGTCGGGCTTTGCGGTAAAGACCAAGGCGCGCACGCTGGCCGAGGCGCTCGACGGCGCCGATGTGTTCTTCGGTCTCTCGGTGAAAGGCGCGGTGACGCAAGCGATGGTGAAAGTGATGGCGGACCGGCCGATCATCTTCGCTATGGCCAATCCCGATCCCGAGATCACGGTCGAAGAAGTGGCCGAGGTTCGCAGCGACGCCATCATGGCCACCGGCCGCTCCGACTATCCGAACCAGATCAACAACGTGCTGGGCTTTCCCTACATCTTTCGCGGCGCGCTCGATGTGCGCGCCCGCGCCATCAATATGGAGATGAAAATCGCGGCGGCGCACGCCCTTGCGGCGCTGGCGCGCGAGGACGTGCCCGACGAGGTCGCGGTCGCCTATGGCGCGCGGCCGAAATACGGGCCGGATTACATCATTCCGGTGCCGTTCGATCCGCGGCTTATTTCCGACATTCCGCCGGCGGTGGCGAAAGCCGCCATGGACTCCAAAGTGGCGCGCCGGCCGATCGCCGACATGGAAACCTACCGCCAGCAATTGCGCACGCGGCGCGATCCGATCGCCGGCGTGCTCACCGGAGTCTACGAACGCTTGCGCCGGCGGCCGCGGCGGGTGGTGTTCGCCGAAGGCGAGGAGGAGCAGGTGATCCGCGCCGCGGCCACGTTCGTGCATCAGGGCCTCGGTACGGCGCTGCTATGCGGGCGCGAGCGGCGCGTGCGCGAAACCGCTGCCGCGCTCGGCGTCGAGCTCGGCGGCAATATCGAGATCATCAATGCGGCGATCTCGTCGCGTAACTCAGCCTATGCCGCGTATCTGTACGAGCGGCTGCAGCGTAAAGGCTTCCTGCAACGCGACTGCCAGCGCCTGGTGAACCAGGACCGCAATCACTTCGCGTCCTGCATGGTGGCGCTCGGCGACGCCGATGCCATGGTCACCGGCGTGACGCGCAATTTCTCGGTGGCGCTGGAAGACGTGCGCCGCTGCATCGATCCCAAGCCCGGGCACCGCATCATGGGCGTCTCGCTGGTGCTGGCGCGCGGCCGCACCGTGCTGGTCGCCGACACGGCGGTGACCGAAATGCCGACGGCCCAAGACCTGGCGGAGATTGCGGTCGAAGCGGCCCGCGTCGCCCGCTCGCTGGGTTACGAGCCGCGGCTCGCTTTGCTCGCGTTCTCGACCTTCGGTCATCCCGCCGGCGAGCGTTCGGAGCGGGTTCAAGAGGCGGTCCGGCTGCTCGACGAGCGCCACGTCGATTTCGAATATGACGGCGACATGGCGGCCGACGTCGCGCTGAACATGGAATTGCGCGAGGCCTATCCGTTCTGCCGATTGTCCGGACCCGCCAACGTGCTGATCATGCCGGCATTCCATTCCGCCTCGATCTCCACCAAGCTCCTCATGGAGCTCGGCGGCGCCAATGTGATCGGTCCAATGCTGGTCGGCTTCGATCGCTCGGTGCAGATCGTGCCGCTGTCGGCGAACGACGCCCAGCTCGTCAACATGGCGGCGATCGCCGCTTACAACGCCGGCGGCTGACGGCGCGCAAAAGATGCACAAGCGCCAGCTCGGAGCGTCCGGTCCGCAGGTCTCGCTGGTCGGTCTCGGCACCAACAATTTCGGCGGCCGCATCGGTCGCGAGGCCTCGCGGCGTGTCGTCGACAAGGCGCTCGATCTCGGCGTGACGCTGATCGACACCGCCGACGTCTACGGCAACAAGGGCGGCTCGGAGACGATCTTGGGCGAGGTGCTCGGCGCGCGGCGCAAAGACGTTGTGCTGGCGACCAAATTCGGGATGCCGATGGCCGACGGCAGTGGCGGCGCCTCGCGGCGCGCCATCATGCAGGCGGCCGAAGCAAGCTTGCGCCGGCTCAACACCGATTGGATCGACCTTTACCAATTGCACCGGCCGGATCCGAAAACCCCGATCGAGGAAACCCTGCGCACGCTCGACGACCTGGTGAAGGCAGGAAAAGTCCGTTTCATCGGCTGCTCGAATTTTTCGGCGGCGCAGCTGGAGGAGGCGCAGAGCGTGGCCCCGCGGCACGGACTTCCGGCCTTCGTCAGCTGCCAGGACGAATACAATCTGCTCGATCGGGCGATCGAAAAAGATCGTGTCGCGGTGATGCAGCGTTACGGTCTCGGCCTGTTGCCGTATTTTCCGCTGGCCAGCGGGCTGTTGAGCGGCAAATACCGGCGTGGGGCGCCGATGCCGGCCGGTGCGCGTCTCTCCTATAGCGCACATCATGCCGAGGGCCTGTTGACGCCGCACAATTGGCGCATCGTCGAACGGTTGACCGAATTCGCCGCCCAGCGCGACCGCTCGCTGCTCGAATTGGCCATGAGCTGGCTCGCCAGCCGGCCGTATCTTTCCAGCATCATTGCGGGGGCGACCACGGCGGAGCAGATCGAACGCAACGTCGCCGCGGCCGGCTGGGTCCTGTCGGCCGCGGACCTCGCCGAGATCGACCGCATGACCCTGAGATCGAGCTGACCGCCTTGATCGATTTGGGAAAATCGAGGCGTCCGATTCACGGGGCCGAAACCTCTCTGCCTTAGCGTATGGCGGCATGCAGCCCATCGCCACGCCGTTTGCCATGACCTCTGCCTTGGAGCTCGCCGGCCTGGTCAAACGCTTCGACCGGCCCGCGGTCGACGGCCTCGATCTGAACGTTCGGACCGGCGAGTTTTACGCGCTGCTAGGCCCTAATGGGGCCGGCAAGACCACCACGCTGCGCATGATCGCCGGGCTGCTGCGTCCGGACGCCGGCAGCATCCGTGTCGCCGGCATCGACGCGCTCGCCGATCCCGTGGCGGCGAAGCGAATGATGGCGTGGATCTCCGACGAGCCGATGATCTACGACAAGCTTACGCCGAGCGAGTATCTCGAATTCGTCGCCGGGTTATGGAGCGTGGCGCCGCGCATCGCGCAGGCGCGGGCGCGGGAACTGTTGGATTGGCTCGCGCTTGGCCCCCATGCGCAGGAGCGCTGCGAGGGCTTCTCCAAAGGCATGCGCCAAAAAGTGGCTCTCGCCGGCGCGCTTATTCACGATCCGCGCCTGATCGTTCTCGACGAGCCGTTGACCGGGCTCGACGCCGGCTCGGCGCGCCAAGTCAAAAACGTCCTGCGCGAACGCGTCCGCGCCGGCGGCACGGTCATCATGACGACGCATATTCTGGAAGTTGCCGAGCGCATGGCAGATCGGATCGGCGTCATCGCCCGCGGCAAGCTTCTTGCCGAAGGCACGCTTGACGAATTGCGGCTTCGGGCCGGCAGAGCCGCAACGGAGGGTGTCGCTGCGGGCAGCGCAACTCTCGAAGATACTTTCCTCGCGCTCGTCGCCGAGCCGGCCGAAGCGGCATGATCGCGCGGCTTCAGCCCGGGGGCGCCATCTGGTTCGCCCGGCATGAATGGCGCCTCGCCTGGCGCGATTGGGTCGGCATGATGGGCGGCGGCAAGCCCAAGCGCCTGCGCCGCGCCATCGTCGCCATGACGATCTTCATCGTCTTCATGCATTTCGTCGCTTACTGGATGGTCGGCGGCATCGCCGCTGGCGCGGCCGACAAACCGACGCTGGTCGCGATCACCGTGAGCCTATTGCTGTCCTGGCTGTTGATGATTTCGCAAGCGATGGAAACGGTGACGCGCGCCTTCTACGCTCGCTCCGATCTCGATCTCATTCTCGCCTCGCCGGCCGCCGCCGAAAAGATCTTTGCCGTGCGTATTGCCGCGGTCGCCGCTTCCATGGCGCTGATGGCCTTGCCGCTCGCCGCTCCGTTCATCGATATACTGATCGCGCGGGGCGGCTGGCGCTGGCTCGGCGCTTACGCAGTGGTGGCCGCCATGGGCGCCGCCGCCACCGCGCTCGCCATCGCGCTGTGCGTCGCGCTGTTCCGCATCATCGGGCCCAAGCGTACGCGTTTTGTGGCGCAGGTGGTGGCGGCGCTGATCGGCGCAGCCTTCGTCATCGGCCTGCAGGTTGCAGCCATCCAATCCTACGGCACCATCTCCCGGACGACGCTGTTGCAATCGCAGACGCTGCTCGCGCGCCTGCCGGATCTCGGCAGCCCCATCTGGTGGCCGGCCCGCGCGGCGCTCGGCGAGGGGGCGGCGCTTTTTGCCGTGCTGGCCATCAGTCTCATATTGCTGGCGATGACGATTGCGGTGGTGGCACCGCGCTTCGGCGAGTATGCGATTACCGCGGCGGGCGCGGACACCGGCGTGACCGTGCAGCGAAGCCGTTCAAGCTCGTTTCGCCGGACGTCGCCGCGACGCGCGTTGCGCACGAAAGAGTGGATGCTGCTGCGGCGCGACCCCTGGCTCGTCTCGCAAACGCTGATGCAGATGCTTTATCTCATTCCGCCGGCGGTCCTGCTGTGGCGCAGCTTCAACGACGGCGGCAGCGCCTACCGATTGCTTGTGCCGGTCCTGGTCATGGCCGCCGGTCAGCTTGCCGGCGGTCTGGCCTGGCTGGCGATCTCGGGCGAGGACGCTCCGGACCTGGTTGCCTCGGCGCCGATACCGCAGGCCTCCATCATCGGAGCGAAAATCGAGGCCGTCCTCGGCGTTGTCGCCGCCGTCTTCGCACCGCTGGTTGCGGCGCTTGCCGTCGCCGCGCCATGGCAAGCGCTGGTCACGGCCGCCGGCATATTGGTTGCAGCGGCCGCCGCGACCTCGATCCAGCTTTGGTTCCGGTCCCAGGCCAGGCGCAGTCAATTTCGCCGCCGCCAAGTGTCGTCGCGCTTCGCCACCTTCGCCGAGGCGTTTTCGTCGATCGGATGGGCGGCGACCGCCGCGGTCGCCGCATCCAGTCTGGCGCTCGCGATCGCACCCGGCATTCTCGCGGCGGCCGTCGTCGGCGGTACCTGGCTCATGAGCCCTCGCCGGGCGGCATAGCTGATCACATCTCGACGCGGCGAACCCTCCTGTGATTTAACTGGCGCCGATCTCGCGCTGGAAGCCGCCAATGAAGAAAAACAAGCCGAACTGGGAGTGGCCACAGGGCAAGCGCATTGCCGTCGTGTTCAATGTCTGTCTCGAGGCCTGGTCGGACGGCAAGGCGCCCGGCATCAGCCCGATGGGCAATCCGCTGCCGCCCGGCGTTCTCGACACCATGGCGATCTCCTGGGCCGCCTATGGCGTCGAAGTCGGCATTCACCGCCTGATGGACGCATTCGCCCGCCACGGCGCCAAAGCAAGCGTCATGACCAACGCCGTGATCGCGGAACGCGCGCCGGCCGCGGTGCGAGCGATCGCCGATCGCGGCCATGAAGTGCTGTCGCATTCCTACGCCATGGACGTGGTTCCGGCGTTGCTGTCCGATGCTGACGAACGCGCCAACATCGAGCGCTGCACCGCCCTTCTGGAAAAGGCGTCGGGTCGGAAAATCGTCGGTTGGCTGTCGCCGCGGGGCACCTCGAAGCCGACGACGCCGGCGCTGCTCGCCGAAGCCGGCTACCGCTGGTACGGCGACGTCTTCAATGTCGATCTGCCCTATGTCGTCGGTCATGGCAATAAAAGCATCGTCGCCATTCCGTTGTCCTATGACGTCAACGACATGCCGTCGATGAAATACGGCCATCCGCCGCGGATGATGCTCGAATCCTACAACGAGGTGATCGAGATCGCGCGGGCCGGCGACGAGCTTCGCATCGTCGACGTGACCAGCCATGCGCATATCTTCGGCCACCATCGCGGCGCTTACTTCTACGAAAAGATCATCGAGCAGGCGATGGCGTCGCCGGACATCTGGGTCGGCACCCGCGCCGAGATCGCCGATCATGTGCTGCGCGCCGCCGTCTGAAAGACCATAAATCCGCCGGGAGAAGCGTCCTGTGATTCCGTTCGAAATGGTGGAGCCGGCCTCGCTCAAAGAGGCTCTGGCGCTGCTCGACCCGCAACAGCCGACGGTGAGACCGGTGGCCGGCGGCACCGCCTTGATGCTCATGATGAAGGCCGGCGTGTTTGCTCCCAGCCGTCTGGTCTGCCTGCATCGTATCGAACCGCAATATTCCCGTATCGCGCTTGCCGCGAACGGCGACTTGCAGATCGGCGCCATGGCGAGTTTGAGCGATCTCGAGCACGATGCGAACGTTGCCGCGCGCTATCCTGCGCTCGCCCTCGCGCTCGGCCGGCTGTCCAATCCGCGCGTGCGCAACGTCGCTCGGGTCGGCGGCGCGCTCGCGCACGGCGATCCGCACATGGACCTGCCGCCGGTACTGACCGCGCTCGGCGCCCGCGTGGCGATTTCCGGTCCCAACGGCAAGCGCGAATTGCCGCTCGAAGAGCTTTATGCGGGCTATTACGAAACCGTGTTGGACAAAGACGAGCTCATCACCTCGGTGACGGTGCCATCCTCGAATGGACGAAAATCCGCCTACATGAAGGTGACCTCGCGCTCGGCCGACGATTGGCCGGCGCTTGGCGTTGCCGTATCGTTCGGCTTGTCCGGCGGCGTGTTGCGCGAGCCGAGGATCGTGGTCAGCGCTGCGACGGAAAAAGTCACGCGTATGGCAGACGCCGAAAAGGTGTTGCGGGACGCTGCCCCCGAGGATGCGACGCTCACGCGCGCCGCCGAAGCCGCGGCGGCGGAAGCCTCCATCCTTGCCGACGCGCACGGCTCGGCGGCTTATAAACGCGAGCTGTTGCGCGTCTATCTGCGCCGCGCCGTCAGGCAGGCTCTGGCCGAAAACCCCGCGCGGGTGCAGCCATGAATCAGATCGGTCGGGATATTCCGCGGCTAGAGGCGCGCGCCAAAGTCACCGGACGGGCCGACTATACGCATAATCTGCGCTTGCCGGGGATGCTCTACGGCAAAGTGTTTCGCGCCACCGTGCCGCACGGCCGCATCCTGCGCATCGACACGCAAGCGGCGCGCGCGCTGCCCGGCGTGTACCGCGTCGTCACCGGCGAAGACGTCAAGACGCTCATCCCGGAGCCGTATTACGGTCCGGCGTTCCACGATCAGCCGATCCTGGCGCTCGACAAGGTGCGCTATGTCGGCGAGCCGGTCGCGGCCGTGCTGGCGAGCGATCCGCATGTCGCCGAGCAGGCCGCGCAGTTGATCTCCGCCGAGTACGACGAACTGCCTCCCGTCTACGACGAGGTCGAGGCGATGCAGCCGGATACCCTGGTCCACGACGTGCTGCGGCCGGCCGGGACCTTCGCCGATCTGAAGCATCTGCAAGGCCGCAAAGGCACCAATGTCGCGCTCGACTACCATCTGCGGCGCGGCGACGCCGAAAAAGCCTTTGCCGGCGCGGCGCACGTGATCGAGCACACTTTCAAGACGCAGCAATGTCTGCATCTGCCGTTCGAGCCGCATGTCGCCATCGCCGAGCCCGGCGACGATCGCTTGACGATCTACACATCCAACCAGACGCCGTCGTTCGTGCGCATCGAAATTGCGCGGCTGTTCGGCTGGCCGGAGAATCGCGTGCGGGTGAAAGTGCCGTATCTCGGCGGCGGTTACGGCGCCAAGGTCTATGTCAAGCTCGAAGCTCTCGTCGCCGCGCTGGCGATGCTGGTCCGCCGGCCGGTCAAGATCGCGCTGACCATGGAAGAGCAGTTTTACATGATCACCAAGCACCCGACGACGTTTCGCATCAAAAGCGGCGTCGACCGGGGCGGCCGCATCGTCGCCCGTTCTTGCGAGGTGTTTTGGAACGGCGGCGCCTATGCCGACATCGGGCCGCGGGTGACGCAAAAATCCGGCTTCACCGCCGCCGGTCCCTACGACATCGAGAACGTCAGCATCGATTCTTACGCGCTCTACACCAACCGCACGCCGGCGGGCGCGCTGCGCGGCTTCGGCGTGCCGCAGCTGGTCTGGGCCTACGAAAGCCATACCGACCTGATCGCGCGGCAGCTCGGCATCGATCCGGTCGACTTTCGCCGCAACAATCTGTTGCGCGACGGCCGTCCCCAGGCCAGCGGCACCGTGCTGCAGGACGCAGCCACCGGAGCCGTGCTCGATGCCTTGGTCGCGCGCATCGGCTGGCACAAGCCGTTCGAGCGCGGCGGCGGCACGCTGCGCCGCGGCCGCGGCATCGCCATCGGATTCAAGGCCTCGATCTCGCCGACGACGTCGGTCGCGATCGTCAACGTGTCCGCCGACGGCAGCGTCTATCTTTACAAGAGCACCGTCGACATGGGGCAGGGCTCCGACACCGCCTTCGCCCTGATCGTCGGAGAGGTGCTCGACGTGAGGGCGGAGGACGTGCGCGTGGTTTCGCCGGATACCGACATAACGCCTTATGACATGGGCACGCTCGGCTCCCGCTCGCTGTTTCACATGGGTAATGCAGTGCGGCTCGCCGCCGAAGACGCGCGCGCCAAATTGCGCGCCTTGGCGGCGGAAGCGGGGCTGCCGGAGGGCACCAACTATCCGCCGGCGGAGATATTCAAGAAGCGCTACGGCATGCAGGCCGGCAACGTGATCGGCACGTCGAGCTATGTGCCGAGCTACAAGCCGCCGGATGCGCAGACCGGCATGTCCGACAATGTCACGCCATTCTGGATGGTCGGCGGCGCCGCCGCGGAAGTCGAGGTCGACACCGAGACGGGGCACGTGCGCATTATCCGCCTCGTCAACGCCGCCGATTGCGGCAAGCCGATCAATCCGGGCGTGGCGCAAACCCAACTGTCCGGCGCCGCCATCATGCAGCTCGGCTTCACCATGTCGGAAGCGATGCAGCTCGACGGCGGCCAGGTCACCAATGCATCGCTTGCCGACTACAAGATTCCGGGCATCGGCGACATCCCGCCGATGGAAAACGAGCTGGTCGACGCCGAGCAGCATTCCGGGCCGTTCGGCGCCAAAGGTCTCGGCGAATCCGGGACGTTCGGGGTGTCGCCGGCGATCGCCAACGCCATCGATGATGCGGTCGGCGTCCGCATCGCCGAGCTGCCGATTACGGCGGAGGCCGTGTTGCGCGCGCTGCGCGCCAAGGCCGGCCGTCCGCTGGAAGACGACTGAACGAGCGAAGCATGAGCGCGCGCACCATCAATTTCACGCTCAACGGCGAGCCGGTGACGGCGGCCATCGAGCCGCACCGTAATCTGGTCGAGCTATTGCAGCGTTTTGACCTGTTCGGAGCGCGCGAGAGCTGCGGCCAGGGCCTGTGCGGCTGTTGCTCCGTTGTGGTGGACGGCAAGGCAGTCTCGGGCTGCCTGTATTTTGCGGTCTGGGTCGACGGCAAAAACGTCACCACCGTCGAGTCTCTCGATAGCGACGGCAAGCTATCCATTGTGCAGCAGGCATTCATCGCCGCGGGTGCCTTCCAATGCGGTTTCTGCACGCCGGGTTTTGTCATGATGGCGCATGAATTGCTCAAGCAGCATCCCGATCCCAGCGACGAGCAGATCCGGCATTATTTTTCGGGCAATCTCTGCCGCTGCGCCGCCTATCCGGAGATCATCGACGCGGTCAAGCGCGCGGCCAAGGCTACATAACGTCCGGGAAAAACAGCCGGTAGCGCACGAAATCGTCGGCCTCGATGAATTGGTCGTACAGCTTGCGCGCCGGATTGCCGGCCCACGTGTGCCAATAAAGCCGCGACCAGCCGCTCGACTTGGCGCGTTCGATCAAGTCGGCGATCAGCATGCGTCCGATGCCGCGGCCGCGAAACGCCGGCGCGACAAACAGGTCTTCCAGATAGCACACCGGCGCGATCGCCCAGGTGTTTTCATGGACGACAGAGGTGCTGAAGCCGACGATCGCGTCGTCGGCGGTTGCGAGCCGGCCAAAAATCGACGATGCCGGATCGAGAATGCGCCGCCATGTGCGCGCGGTGACGGCTTCGGCAACCGTCTTTTCATAAAAATCGTTGTATTGCGACCAGAGTGCGCGCCAGGCCGGCTCATCGGCCGGCACAGGGTCTCTTACGGATAAATGTGCCGCTGCCATCAGGCCGTGTTCAGTGC
>Ga0335078_10012399_pt1 | contig 12641 bp, 12 predicted proteins | sample Lox_Sample_32_FD_206711 | JGI IMG/M metagenome (GOLD analysis project Ga0335078, IMG submission 206711) | Soil microbial communities from Loxahatchee National Wildlife Refuge, Florida, United States - Lox_Sample_3.2 | ecosystem: Environmental > Terrestrial > Soil > Wetlands | place: USA... | reverse complement strand
CTTCGCCGAGGCTTCGGCGGACGTGGGCTCGTGAGCCGTGGCACGTGTGAAGCTACCCCCCTCCCCCTATTTTTCCGTAAGTGCGGATTCTAAACGGGTTTAAGTCTAGTGTTTCTGTAAGTGCGCATTCTAAAGCGTTTAAAACTCTAAAAATCGTAAGTGCGGAATCTAAACGGCTTACGGGCCGCCCCCCCTTTTCATGCCAGCATCGCAGCATTTCCTGGGGTTTTCAGGGGGTCGGAGCTTCAGCTCCGACACTTGCGTGACCGGCAGAATCGGCTTTAGCCGCTGAAGCCAATCCCCCTCTTTTGTTCGGCGCGGGATCCATCCGGAACTTCCCGCTCGCTGAACTGTACGGCCACTTCTCAGGACGCTCGACCAACTTCGCTACAACTGGATTCATCCGAATGTATTCAGTCCTCGCGCTGAAATCAGCTGAATCGCGGATCGTCCAATCATGAAATCCGGCCTGCCATATCTCTGCTCTGTTGCCTCGAAGCAAATGAATTTCGTGAGAGCTTCGTCCTTTGATTAGCATCATCACTTTTTCCAGCGAGCAGCTTGGCCCGGGGGTCAGCAGTAGGTGCAAGTGGTTCGGCATCAAAACGAATTCATGCAGCCCACAGGATCCCTGATCCCGGCAGGCCAAAATCCGGCGCACAACTATTTCGGCGATTTCCGCGACCTGGAAAACTGCGGTCTTCTGCCAGGCGTCAGTCGTCACAAAGTAAGTAACGCCTGGAGCTGTCCTGTGCGTCAGTCTACTCATAGCTTCAGGGGCTAAAGCCCCTTCTAAGGCCAGCTGTTTATGTCGGAGCTGAAGCTCCGACCCCCTGAAGTGCTAACCGCGAGCGACATCACTTGGGCCCGCGAGGCTGCAGCAGATCGCACCCCGTTAAGCACTGCGCGCGCCAATCGCCATGTTAGCTGGAAGGTAGACAGAGGTCAAGAGAATTATTTGTTAGTTAACAGTCGAAAAGAACGAAATGTTGAGAGTTTTATTCGAACTGCGCTGATTCGAATTGGTTTCGAGGAGACGAGCGATGGAAAGGGCCAAAAATCCCCACGTTCGCCCGTTCCAAGCGCTCAGGTGGGACGAAGATCGAACATCCGGAGATTTGATTTTCTGAACTATTTGCCTGAGGCGTAGCTTTGTAGCATCTCCTTAAGGGCAGTTACTTGTCTTCGCGTCAACGTTGCGTAGAGCAAGTCAACTTCCATCGGATACATAGTGCCGTACTCGGCTTGCTTGTCTTTTGCTGGGTACGTCGCGTCGATGTACGCGTCTCGGTAGGCTATCCAGGCTTTTTCGGCCATCTTGATCTTCGCCGCTGCTTCTGGCTGGTCTGTAACTTGTGACAGCAGTTTGCGGTAGATGTTGTTCAATACGACGTCGGCGCGCTTTGCGTCCTCGCTCGCACAGACATTCAAAGCAGCCTGTGTCTGCGCCTTGTCGTAGCAGGGTCCGAGTGTCGATTTTTGCGCGAAACATGGCAATGACAGGAATAGAAACAAAATCGACAGGCGTGTCATGGAGCGTTCCTCCTCATCATCGGATGTCGGAATTTACTTCAGGGCGTAGGAGCGATAAAGGGTGTCGCGCTGGGCGGGGATGTAGCCGGCGTCGGAGATGATGCGGCGCAACTCAGCCTCATTGGTGCGGTTGCGGACGCCGGCGGCGTAGACCACGTTTTCCTCAATCAGAATGCTGCCGACGTCGTCGGCGCCGAATTGCAATCCCACCTGACAGACCTTGATTCCCGGCGTGAGCCAACTGGACTGAATGTGATCGATGTTATCGAGATAGAGGCGGCTGATGGCGAGCGTCTTGAGATAGTCCACCGCAGTAGCTTCGGGCACTTTTTTGCCGAGCGGAGTATTTTCCGGCGCGAAAATCCAGGGAATGAACGCGGTGAAGCCGCCGGTATCTTCCTGAATGCGGCGGACGCGCTCGAAGTGATTGGCGCGATGGCGATATTCTTCGCCGCAGCCGAACATCATGGTAGCGGTGGTGCGCATGCCGAGTGAATGCGCGGTGCGGTGCATGTTTTCCCATTCGTCGCTGGTGCACTTCAGGCGGGAGATGCGCGCGCGGATTTCGTCATCGAGGATTTCAGCGCCGCCGCCGGGAATGGAATCGAGGCCTGCATCGCGCAGGCGTGAGATGGTGTCCCGTACGCTGAGTCCGCTGACTTCGGCGATACACAAAATTTCCGGCGCGGAAAAGCAATGCAGGTGCACGCGCGGGTAGCGATTTTTCAGGGAGCTGAGCAGCAGCTCGTAATATTCAATGCGCAGATCGGGATGCAGACCGCCCTGCAGCAGCACTCCGGTGCCGCCGAGTTCGATCATCTCGTCAATTTTTTTGTAAATTTCCTCGAAGGGCAAAAGGTAGCCGTCCTTGGCGCCCATGGGACGGTAGAAGGCGCAGAAGGAGCAGTATTCGGTGCAGAAATTTGTGTAATTGATGTTGCGATCGATCTGATAGGTGGCGACGTGCGGATCGTTCTTCCGTTTGCGGACGGAGTTGGCGGCCATGCCGATGCCGATGAGGTCATCGGAGGCGAAAAGTTCGAGAGATTCTTCGACAGTGAGAGGCATAGCTCGTGTCCGGGTACGGTTCTAGTCTACAAAAACGGGGTCGCCGCGTCGAACGATTCCCTCGCGGAGGACGGCTCCGTAGATGCCCACGCAGCTATCGTGGCGGCGGGCGATATTTTCGAAGATTTGCGGCGAAGGGGCGATAGTGTCGGGATCGAAAGTGACGACTTTACAGCGCTGATTCCTTTTCGCGACGACGAGCGTGAGGGTTTGTCCGATGCGGATGCGGCGGTCGATCAGGGAATCTTCGTAAAAAGGGTCGGGCGAAGTCCAGTCCACCACGAAGTTGGGGCGAAAGCGGCGCGGATCGAGCGCGATGCCGGATTCGTCGCTGAGCGCGTCGAGAGTTTTGCCGCCGAAAATGGAAACGGGGCGCGCATCGTGCATGCTGCGCTCTGAAAATCGAAGTATGGCGCGTTTGCCGGATTTGGTTTCGAGCAGCAGGCGAAGGGATTCGGCGGTCACGTCCTGTGAGGAGCCATCGGGCATGGCGACCTCGACGCGGTAACTTTCCCGCGCGGGCCTTTCTTCCTCCACGCGCGGCGGCGCGAGAAATTTGGGCTTTAGAAGAAGCATGCCGGGCCAAATGCGGGGAGTGATCCAGGGGAAATCAGTTTTGTTCTCCGGGTCGAGAAAGGCGTAGACGCGGTCGCCGGTGAGTCCGGCGTAGGTGACGAATACTTCGGCGAGTTGTTCGCCGGCCATGCCCTTCACGGGGAAGCGGTGGATGAGGCGGACGGTTCCCGCGGGTGTGTCGGTGGAGGGCATGGGCAATTGTTCAGGGGCGGGAGGATGTTTTCAAGGGGCAAATTGGCGTGGGGGGAGGAGGTCCTGCGACCGGACGAAATTCCCCGCATCTGAGCTGCGCCGCGGGATATCCCTCCGCTGCGAAGCGCGTCGGGATGACGAACGTATTCTTGTTTGCGGAGTGGAATGGCCGGCCGCAAATCAAGTTGAGCAACCGTCAGTTGTCAGCGGGATTTTGCGCGGATTGTTTAGAGAATCCCCGCCCCTGCAAATCGGGGACGGGCTACAAAGTCGCGTGCCGAAACTGCGGCGAGGGGGCAAATTCGATGGGGCGCGCGCGGGGGATGAGTCCGGCCTCGGCGCACTGCTTGAAATAAAGTTCGAGGCCGGCGAGATTTTCGGCGTCGAGCGAAAAATCGATGTTTTCGCGCAGGTAGCGCTCGAGCGGGCGCGCGGGCAATTCGAGCTTGAGCGATGCGCCTTCGCTGATGTCCTCGATATGCGCGAGACCGAATTCCTTGGAGGCGAGAAAATCGGCAACGAGTTCGGGAGTGACGGCGTCGCGGCGCGCGGCCCAGACGGCGAGGACGCAGGGGCGGGCCGTCATTTCGCGCCACTGGTGGGCGACGTCGTAAACGAAAAGCGAATCCACGCCGCCCACGGGCTGATCTTCTGGATCGCCGGCGCAACAATCTTTGCCGGGCTTTTTGTGAGCGAGGCGGTCCATCTTAATGGCGATGCGCAGCGCGGGATCGCCGATGACGAGCGCGGCGTCCGCATCGGCGAGCATGGCGGAGGCGTCCGGCGCGGCGGGCACAAATTCCGGCGTGATGCCCCAGAAATTCCGGCACAAAAGTTTGACGAGGCCGGCGGAACTGCGCGAGCTGGTGTCCAGCGCGATGCGGCGCGCGAGCTCGATGGGTTTTTTCGCGACGACGAGGATGCTGCGTACGGGGCCGCGCGCGGCGACGGACATTTGCGGCAGCATCACGAGGCCTTCGATGCGCTGATATTCGATGGCGGGGATGATGGCGACGTCAGACTGGCCCGCGCGCAGAGATTCGGCGCACTGGCTGGGGACGGTGAAGCTCAGGTCATATTTTCCGGTGAGCGGCCCATCGGTGAATCCCCACACGAGCGGCGCGGTGTTCAGATATTCGACGATGGAAATGCGCAGTTTCGACATGGAGTTCAATCGGGCGGAATACACAATTCTAGCACAGCGATTCCACGTTGAGCGGACACGCAAACGCGCCCGGCGGAAATTATTCGCGGCTCACTTCGCCGGAGAGGAAAGCTGCTTCACCAAGTCATACAAAAACGCCTGGCCTTCGTAATAAGACTGGACGCCGAGGCGCTCGTCGCGGCCATGGAAGCGAATGTCGTCGCGATCCATGAAAAATCCCTGGACGCCGTAGCAGGGAATTCCGGCGATGCGGAGGAAGCGGCCGTCGGTGGCGCCCATGACCATGATGGGCACGGTGGCGACGCCGGGCCACATTCTCGTGGTGACGGCGCTGACCGAATTCAGCACATCCGGGCGCATGGGGGATGCCGGGCCCTTGGTGTTGTCACCAAGCATTGTGACGGCGACCTGATCGTCAGACACAACTTGTTTCAAAGTGTTCTGCACGTATTCGGGAGCATCTTCCGGCAGCACGCGGCAATTCACCGTGGCGGCAGCGAGTTGCGGCAGCGCGTTCATGGCGTGGCCGCCTTCCAGCATGGTGGCAACGCAAGTGGTGCGCAGCGTGGCATTCCATTCGGCGGACGCGGCGGCGACGCGCTTCATCGCGTCCTGTGAGCCGAGCGCGACTTGAGCGAGATCGGCTCGCTCTGGCCCCGGCTCGATTTTGCCCATCTGCTCGAAGTACGCTTTGGTGACTTCATTTAACTTCATCGGGAAGCCAAATCGCGAAAGACGGTCGAGCGCACCGGCGAGATGATAGATGGCGTTATCGGGAACGGGCAGCGAGCTGTGGCCGCCCTTGTTATGAACCTCCCAGCGGAAATTGATGACGTATTTTTCGCTGATCTGAATATCGTTCGCAACTTTTTTGCCGTGCGCTTCGACGCCGTACGCGCCTTCGTTGAGCGCATATTCCGCATCGATCAAATCTTTGTGATTCGCCAGGAGCCATTCGACGCCGTTGTACGGGCCGCCGCCTTCTTCGTCAGCGGTGAGGGCGACGATGATGTCTCGCGCGGGCTTGTAATTCTCTTTTTTGTACTGGATGAGGTTCGCGATCCAGACAGAGGCCTGCGCTTTGTCGTCGCCGGTGCCGCGGCCGTAGTAGAAACCGTCTTTTTCGATGAATTGAAATGGATCCATGGACCAGTCTTCGCGCTTGGCTTCGACGACGTCGGTGTGCGCCAGGAGCAGAATGGGCTTGCGAGCGCCCGTGCCGCGCAGGCGTACAACGAGATTCATTTTCTTCGGAGCGGCGCCGCCGACGAAAATATCGGAGTCGGTGAATCCCGCGGCTTTCAGGCGGCGAACGGCGGCTTCGACGACGGGAGTGGTTGCCCCAGTGGTGTAGCCGGACTGAATTTCGATGAATTCCTTATAGATGTCATGAGCGAGCTGCTTTTCGGGTTCCGGGCGCGTGGTTTGCGCGTGCGCGGATGCGGCGAAGAAACACGCGGCGGCGATCATCGGGACAAGGAAGAGCGGAAGGCGCGATTGTTTTTGTCTATTTTGCATGGCGGCATTCTTTCACGGCGGGCGCGTGGGCCGCAAGTTCCATGCCGAAACCTGGCCAGAAAAGGCTGTATGCTGGCCGCCAGCGCCGCTATCCGCTTTCGCGAAAAATTCCGAAGGAGCGCGACCCCAACCAGCGGTCTGAATCATCACAATAGGGTGGATTCGACTCGTTGGGCACGGCCCAACTCCGAAAGGATGAAAACATGTTGACGCGAAAACTAGCCATAGGCCTGGTAATCGCCGGATTGGCTCTGCCGGCCGTCGCCTCCGCGGCGGCGCGCGATGAAGACGCCCGCCGGCTGGACCATTCTGCGAAAGTTCTCCATGAAATCATGGACACGCCGGACAAAGCGATCCCGCATCGCTTGCTGGCGTCGGCGAGATGCATCGGGATCATCCCTGGTGAAGAAAAAGTAGCGTTTTTCGTCGGCGAAAAAGGCGGCAAGGGAGTGGTGGTTTGCCGCAATGGCAAGGGCGCCTGGGGCGACCCGGTGTTCATTATGGTGGGAGGGGGAAGCTTTGGTCCGCAGATCGGAGTTTCGTCAACTGACATCGTGATGCTGTTCATGAACGATCACGCAGTCTCGCGATTGTTGGCGGACAAGTTCAGTCTTGGCGGCGACGCGAGTGTGGCGGCGGGACCTGTGGGACGAGACGCCGCCGCGGATACGGACGTCAGCATGCAGGCTGAAATTTTGACGTACGCGCGAACGCACGGCGTCTTCGCGGGCGCGAGCCTGCAAGGCGCGGTTGTGCACGCCGAACATGACGATGACAAAGATATGTACGGAACGGCGAGCCGAGAGCGGATTCTTCACGGCGAAGTGCCGCAGCCGGCGGAAGCTCAGCCGCTGATCGGAGAGCTGGATCAATACTCGCGTTAAACGTTGTCAGCTGGTTGGCTGATTTTTCATCCCCGCGCCGGATTGGAACTGAAGGGGGTCCATCCGGCGCGGTTGCTATTTAATTCAAGCTCCACGTGCGGTTCAGGGTTTCGCGCAGCGCTATTGGTTTTGCGGTGGCTGCGGCACGTCATAAATGAAGGAAACTTTCCCCGGCACCACGGATTTGATTTTGTATCCCGGCGGGACGACGAAGAGAGATGCATCGGGCTCCGCGCGGCTGAGGTCGGTGAGTTGCATGGTCGTGGTGCCTGTGCGGGGATCGGAATGCTTGCTCAAAACCGTGATTTGCAGATCCTGTGAGAACCATTCTTCGGTCGTAACCAGAATCGGCAGGGTGTTGCCAATTTGCCCTGCGGGGATCGTGCGGGTGGTGCGCGTTCCTATGACGGTGAGACCTTCCATGGTTTGCGCGCCAAGGGATTCTGAAGTAGTGCCCTCCGGTGTTGGAGGGAATACATCGATATGTATCGTGCCCCCGTTTAATAACGGGTTGTCGCCGCTGCTTCCCGTGCGGACCGGGGAAAGACCCGACATCTCCGTGGCGATTTTGGATTCCGGATCCAGGGAGTAGTGCGTCCCCGAGACGGGGTCATTGATCAAGATTCTCAGCATCTCATGCGGGCCCGCAGTGACAGTCGTGGCGCCGCCGGTGGGCGCTGAAACTGTCATAGGGCCAATGAACATTGATGATTCTTCACGGCGAACGCGGCCCTGACTGTCACGGTACACACGCGACGTAGATTTGTGAGTGATGGTATTTCCGTCAGCCAGTGTCTGGACGCTCTCCTCGACGATTGTTGCGGAATATGGCGCCGCCGTGACGTCCGGGTCTCCATAGATAGACGTTGAATAAGTAACGCCCTTTTCGAAAATATTGACGTTTGGCTGTACCAATACTTTTTTCGGAGGGGTGTCGCCGGATTGCGCGCCAACGCCGGAGGAAAGGCACAGGACCGCGAAAGCCGCCGCAAAAAAATTCCATCGTTGGTGATTATTTTTCATGAGCATCCCTTCTTGATGCCAAAATTCCAAACCGAATTGTGAAGCACCTTTCCTGACCCATTGCTATTGCACCAGCCGGATTGCTTCCGGTGTCCCGCCTTGATTCATCAGAAAATCCGCGACAACTCTATCCTTTGGATTGCTGGAGACGACCGGAAAGCCAAACCATCCCAATGAGGAACGTGGGATAGAAACGCGCACGATGCTGGCGGAATGGATCGTTGACGGGTCATCGGCGTAAGGCAGCATTACGAAGCCGGTGAGGGTCTCCTCGGCTGCGGAGGCATCGTGTTTCGCCGCAGAATGTGTCGCGGGAAGTCGCTTGTGCGTAACGCCAGCCACGGCCGGTGTTTTCGGCGTGGCATTCACCGGCGTCGCCGTTTGTGAAGCGACGGCAGGTGAAGATGATTGTACTGGAATTGTTTTTGCGTCATTAATTTCCTGCTTGCGATTCATTATGCGCGGTAGGAAAAGAGCGGCCACGATGATCGCGGCAGCGAGCCCAAGTCCTGCTGCGATGTAACCCCATCGCCATCGAGGCGGGAGAAGCGCAGCGCGCGGTGCATTTGTCGCCCGCGGATATAACGCGGCGCGAAGCTCATTTTCGATCCGCGGAGAACATTCCAGGTGCGCGTCCTCTGCGCTCAACGCTGCAAGGGATGCCGCAACGACTTTCGCTTCGGCGAGCAGCGCGGCGCACGCGGCGCAAGAGACGGTGTGATCGGTTGCTTCATCCGCGAGCGCGGCGTCGCGCAATTCATGATGCGCGAGCTGGTGGACGATTTCCTCAAACTGTTGGCAATTCATCTCGCCACCTTTGATTGCGGCGCGCCTGATGATTGCGCTGCGCCGGGAGCCCGCTGCGTGCGCAACTTCGCAGCGAGCAACGCGCGGCCGCGATGCAAACGCGACGCCACCGTTCCCGGCGCACAGCCGAGGGCGGCGGCAGCGTCGTCGTAACTCATTTCCTGCAAATCGCACAGGACCACAACTTCGCGATAGTCGGGCGGCAGAGTGAGTATGGCCTGGCGAACAAAGCCGATGGCTTCGGCGCGCGCGGCATTTTCGGCTTGCGCGACGGATGGGTGCTCAGCGGCCGCGGAGCCATTCGACTTGGACGCTGAAAGGACGGCGTCCTCAGCATCAAAAGCAAACGGGACGTAAGGCCGCTCGCGCTCGAGGCGCTTCAAGACTTGATTTCGCGCGACGCCGAAAAGAAACGCGCCAAGCGTTCCCCTCGCGGGGTCGAACTGCGCGGTTTGTCGGATAAGCGTCATGAAAGTTTCCTGCGTCGCGTCCTCGGCAAGCGTGCGATTTCCGCTCATGTGCAGAGCGAAGCGAAACAGCGGGCCTTGCCAGCGCTGGAAAACAGCGGTGAACGCGTCTTCGTCTCCCGCGCGCAGGCGGCGCATCAAGCCGTCATCGCTCAATTCCTGAGGCATCGTTGCGTTCGACGGCCTGAATGGCTTGTCGTTATCTATTCCGGGAAATGGCGGGCAGAATTCCATTATTTTTCGCGGAGCAAACTAGAACAAAAACGTGCTGGAGATGGACCGACGGTACAAGGCATTCGCCGCTGAGCCGGGTCAACTCAAGGGCCTATAGATCAGCCCGATGACGAAGCCGACGACCGTCCATTCAATGAAGTAGGCGATGGATTGCTGGAGCGTAAGCTTTCCGCCGATGTTCAGATTGACCCAGTTGTGGATCACAAACGAGCAGACGGCGAAGATTCCTATGAGAGCGCCGAAGCGAGCTCCTTCGACGAAGCCGGAACCGCCTCGATACAGCATCGCGTAAAGAACAGCGAGCACAAGGATTGCGACAAACATCGCGACCATGCCGGCGGGCATGACGCGTCTGATTCCTTCCTGGGTGCGATAGATGGCGGGATACTTTTGAAATTCATTGCGCATGCCGGGAATGGCGAAAAAGAGGCCTCCGAGAACGAAATATGCGATGAATCCGCCGAGGGCCGCGAGGGCGATGCGAGTGAGATTCACTGTTATTCCTTTCACGTGCGGCGGATGCACCAGGCCCGGTGAGTTGGCAATTGTTATGCCACAAGAGCGCGGCAAGGGGAAGCGTGGTGGCGCGAGCGATTGGAGGGGAAAAGGCGCGCGGGGTTTGATATAACGCTGGAATCCATTTTGCACTGGGGAGAACCGGAATGAAAAAGGCGAGCGGATTTCTGATTGCTGCATTGCTGATGATCGGCGCGGTTTTTTTTGCGCAAGCGGCGCGGGCGCAGGGGCGAGGCGACGCGGCCGCAGGACCGCTGCCGACCATTGCGCAGAAGACCGCCGGCATGCAGAAATTCGACGGCTACTTTCCTTTTTATTGGGATGTGCGCGCGGGGAAGATCTGGCTGCAGATAGATAAGTGGGATACCGAATTTCTTTACACGGAATCGCTGCCCGCCGGGCTCGGCTCAAATGATGTGGGATTGGATCGAGGACAAGGGAGCGGCGGGCGCGTGGTGGAATTCAAGCGCACTGGGCCGCGCGTGCTGCTGATCGAACAGAATTACCGCTTCCGCGCGGTTTCGAGCGACCCCTACGAACGGCACGCGGTGGAAGATTCGTTCGCGCAATCGGCGTTGTGGGGATTCGACGTGGCGGCGGAAGATGGCGGCGCAGTTCTTGTGGACGCGACGAACTTCTTCTTGCGCGATTCGCACAACGTGATCGCGACGCTGCGGCGCACGCAACAGGGACAATTCCGATTGGACGCGACGCGCAGCGCGTTTTATTTGCCGCGCACGAAGAATTTCCCGAAGAACACGGAAGTGGAAGTCACGCTGACGTTTACAAGCGACGAGCCGGGCGGATTTGTGCGGCAAGTGACGCCCGACCCGACGGCGGTGACGGTGCGCGAGCATCAATCGCTGATCGAACTGCCGGGGCCGGGTTTCACGCCGAGAGTTTACGACCCGCGCGCCGGATATTTTGAAGGCGCGGCGTACATGGATTTCTCAACGCCAATCAGCGAGCCGATCGAGAAGCGGTTCATCTCACGGCACCGGCTGATCAAGAAGGACCCGAGCGCGGCCATGAGCGAGCCGGTCGAGCCGATCGTCTATTATCTGGACCGCGCCGCGCCAGAGCCGATCCGTTCGGCGCTGATCGAAGGCGCGAGCTGGTGGGAGCAAGCGTTTGAAGCGGCGGGATTCAAGAACGCGTTTCGCGTGGAACTGATGCCGGAAGGCGCGGACCCGATGGACATCCGCTACAACGTGATTCAGTGGGTGCATCGCGCGACGCGCGGATGGTCATACGGCGCGTCGGTATCCGATCCGCGGACGGGAGAAATCATAAAAGGGCAGGTGTCACTCGGTTCGTTGCGCGACCGGCAGGATTTTTTGATCGCGGAAAGTTTGCTTGCGCCGTATGAGGAAGGCAAGCCGCTGCCGCCGGCGTTGATGCAAATGGTGCTGGCGCGGATCAGGCAGCTTGCGGCGCACGAAGTGGGGCATACGCTCGGCCTTGCGCACAATTTCTCGGCCAGCACGGTGCATCGCGCGTCCGTGATGGATTATCCGCCGCCAACGATCAATCTGGGCGCGGACGGCGTGCCGGATCTTTCCGATGCGTATGCAGTAGGCATCGGCGCGTGGGACAAGGTCGCGATTAATTTCGGCTATCGCGAATTTCCGGCGGGAACGGACGAGCACGCGGCGCTAAACAAGATCATGAATGACGCGTACACGAGCGGGCAGCGCTATCTGACGGATCAAGATGCGCGGCCGGCGTCAGCGGCGAGTCCATACGCGCACCTGTGGGATTCCGGCGACAACGCGGTGGACGAGCTGAATCGCATCATGAAAGTGCGCGCCGCGGCATTGAAGCGATTCGGCGAAAATAATATTCGCGTGGGCGCGCCGATGGCGACGCTGGAAGACGTGCTGGTGCCGCTCTTTTTGCTGCACAGGTATCAAGTGGAAGCGGCGGCGAAAGTGATTGGCAGCGTGGATTACACGTTTGCGCTACGCGGCGATGCGTTGACGCCAAACAAGCCAGTTTCCGCGGCGGAGCAAAAACGTGCGCTGGATGCGGTGCTTGCGACACTGACGCCGAGCGCGCTGGCGTTGCCAGAATCGCTGCTGAAAATGATTCCACCGCGACCGCCGGGCTATCCGGAAAACCGCGAATTGTTCCATGGCCGCACCGCGCCGGTGTTTGACTCGCTGGCTCCCGCGGAAGCGGCGGCGACGCACACGCTTTCATTTTTATTTGACGCCGACCGCGCGGAGCGATTGATCGAAATGCATGCGGCGCGCCCAGATGTGCCGGGCTTCGACGAAGTGGTGGACCGGATTTTCGCCGCGACATGGAAGGCTCCGCACCAGACCGGCTATAACGCGGAAGTGCAGCGCGTCGTAAATGACGTTGTGTTGTACGACCTGATGATGCTGGCAAACAATCCGGCCGCAGCGACGCAGGCTCGCGCGACGGCCGCGTTGAAGTTGAACGAGCTGCGCGACTGGCTCGGCAAGCAAACGGGAACGGATGAGGGCTGGCGCGCGGCGAATTTTTACGCGAGCGAGCAGATCAAGCGATTCCTGGCCGACCCGAAACAGTTCGACATTCCGCGGCCCGTGCTGCTGCCGGACGGAATGCCGATTGGCTCGGACGATGACTGGGATGGCAACGGGAACTAATTTGAACGCCGATCACGGCCAC
>Ga0335078_10012398_pt1 | contig 12641 bp, 15 predicted proteins | sample Lox_Sample_32_FD_206711 | JGI IMG/M metagenome (GOLD analysis project Ga0335078, IMG submission 206711) | Soil microbial communities from Loxahatchee National Wildlife Refuge, Florida, United States - Lox_Sample_3.2 | ecosystem: Environmental > Terrestrial > Soil > Wetlands | place: USA... | reverse complement strand
CCCGGGGTCCGCGGGAACCGGTGACGGGAGCATGAACCACGTCCGTTCGGAAGAAGGAATCATCTATCGAACATAATAGCGTAAACTATTCATGATCACAAGCTTCATTCGTCAAGAATAGAATAAAGAGACGGATGTGACTGGCGTCACCGCGGCTGTAGCGCGCGAGGCAGGCTCGGTTTTCGATGGCGCTCATCGGGGCCAAGGTGGGCACCGGGCGGACGAGCCGGGGCGGACTAGGGCAGAGTGACGGAAGCCCGCTCCGATGCCCGCGCCGCGGTTCGTCGGCAGCCGGGCGGGCCAAGGAATCAGTGGCGAGCGGCTTGCGGGCGCATACTGGTGATGATGAAACCTGCCCGCGCCGCTACCCGGCGCTTCCTGCCCACCAGTCCCTTCAACGCCCCGCCCGTCGCTCCGCCTGCCGTTGTGTTCGTCGTCCAAGACCAGGTGACTCACGATAAGTACGGCCTCGGCCGGGTCATCGACGTGGAGGATGACGCCGCCGTGGTGATCGATTTCGGTTCACGCCAGGAGCGGATTGCCACGCCCTGCTCCCAGCTGACCAGGCTCTGATACCGCCGACGACCCCAAGCGGGGGCACCGGCGGCCGGAGGAACGGGCTGCCCGGTAGGTGGATCGACGGCGGATCCACCTACCGGGTTGGTCACGCGGGGCAGTGGAAGAGCGCGGGGGAGCGCCGATGATGGACGCCGACGTCGTCATCGTGGGCGCCGGTCCGGTCGGCCTGATGCTGGCCGGTGAGCTGTGCCTGGCTGGCGTGCGGCCGCTGGTACTTGAGCGGCAGCCGCGGCTGCGGGACACCCCGAAGGCCAGCGGCTTCAACGGGCAGATCGTGGAACTGCTGCGCTACCGGGGCCTGCTGGACCGGATCGAAGCGGCCAGCGGCCGTCCTGTCGTTCCGGCGCCCGGGGCCCCGTTCGGCGGTGTGCATCTGGACTTCTCACACCTGGCGGATTCCCCGGTACGGGCAGTGCATCTCCCGCAGTCCCGGCTCGAGCGCCTGCTCGGCGAGCTCGCCGGCGAGCTCGGCGCCGGCGAACGCCGCGGGCACGAGGTAGCCGGGGTCAGCCAGGACGACGCCACGGTGACGGCGGACGTACGCGGCCCGGACGGGCCCTACCGGGTGACCGCTCGCTACCTGGCGGGCTGTGACGGCGCGCACAGCAAGGTCCGCGAGGCGGCCGGGATCTCCTTCCCCGGAACCGCCTATCCCGAGGTCAACCGGCTGGCCCAGGTCACCTTGCCCGATTCGGTGACCCGGCTGGACAACGGCGATCTCGACGTACCCGGGCTCGGCAGGATCCGCGCTGGGTTCACCCGGACAGGCCGCGGCGTGTTCGGGTTCGGGTCGCTCACGCACGGGGGCCTGCTCATCCAGACCACCGAAGACGAGGCCGCCGAAGTCCGCGATGACGCACCGATGACCCGGACCGAGTTCCAGGACAGCATCCGCCGCGTGCTCGGCGCGGATCTTCCCCTGGCCGACGTGACCCGGCTGTCGCGCTACGGCTTTGCGGCCCGCCAGGCGGAACGGTACCGGGACGGGCGGATCCTGCTGGCCGACGACGCGGCTCATCAGTTTCCCGCCACGGGGATAGGCGTCAATTTCGGCATGACCGACGCGGTCAACCTGGCCTGGAAGCTAGCCGCCGTCATCGGTGGCTGGGCGCCAGCCGGCCTGCTGGACACCTATCACGACGAACGCCACTTCGCCGGCGCACGGGCACTGCTGCAAACCCAGGCACAAGTAGCACTGCGGCGCGGACTGGACGTAGCGGAGCGGGGATAATCCGGAGCACGGATAATGGAGCACGGATAATAGAGCCATGACAGACGGGCTGGTCCGGTGCGGGCACTGCGGCCGGAAAAACCGGGTGCCGGCCGCGGCGGCCGGGACGCCCCGTTGCGGCCAGTGCCATCAGGCACTGCCGTGGATCGCTGACGCCGACGATGCCACCTTCCGCGACGTCGCCGAGGCCGCCAAGATCCCGGTCGTCGTCGACCTGTGGGCACCCTGGTGCGGACCCTGCCGAACGGTCAGCCCCGCGCTCGAGCAACTCGCGCGCGACCTGGCCGGTAAGGTCAAGCTGGTCAAGGTGGACATCGACACCTCGCCGCAGGTCTCACAGCGATTCGGGGTCCAGGCCATCCCGACCCTGCTGGTGCTGCGCCGCGGGCAGGTGGCCGCCCGGCAGACCGGCGCCGTCCCCCTGGCCGCCTTGCGGACCTGGGTCGACAAAGCGCTTGCCGCCGCTGACTGAGCATGGCTGCGGCGCGTCGGCCCGGGTTTGCTCGTCGGCATGCGCGATATGGAGCAGCGACTGCCAGATCAGCGCGAGAATGAGAGCCGATCCGGCGAAGGCGAACCAGAACGGCGCCATGCCCGCCGCGAAGCAGCCAGCGGAAACTGCGGCCAGGACGCGATGGCGCGATGAGCTCGGCGAACTGGTGCACGACGACCGCCCGACCTTTTCACGCCACGTCATCATCGCGCATCCGCCGGGACCGCTCGTCGGCCGGCGGCGCATGTCCGGTACCGGTGCGGGCTGCCGGTTGCGTCCCGGGCGCCGGCCAGCCAAACTCGCAGCCATGACATCTGGCACCGACAGCAATCCCGAGGACGAGTACGCCGACGACGAGTACGCGGACCATGACGCCGAGGATCGCGGGCAACCCTCGACGCCGGCCGCTATTCCCGACGAGGAGCCCGAAGAAGACGTGCTCGAGCAGCGCCAGGAAATTCCGTACCGCGAGGACGACCGGTAACAGCCGGCCCTCACTGGTCTCGAACCGGCTCAACAGGCGGGATGCCGCCAGGGTCGGGTATCAGGGATGGTCGATGTTGAGACGGCCACTGACAGCGGCGGCGATGGCAGCTAGGTCGCCCTCGTCGGAGCTGATGACGATATCGCCGCGCCGGAGAGCGCCTTCGACGACGTTGGCATCGACGATGTCGGTGGTGCGGGCACGGCCAGCGAGGGTTCCGGCGGCTCTGGCGCTGGTGTCATCGAGGGTTTCGACGTCGGATCCGGCTAGGAGACGGGCGAGTTGCACCTGGCGGGAGGTGCCTCGCCAGCACTGGGCGACGACGGTGGCGGGCACAGTCGGTATGACGCGGCGGAGAAGGAGGGCACGATGGCGGGCCCACATGCCCCGCTCGCCCCGCTCGGCGGCGATCAGCGCCCCGGAATCGTAGGTGACCCCGGTCACGCGGTCCGCCGGCCGGCGGACGGCCGGGTCACCCTGGCGGCCCATTCGTCGGCCTGGGCGATCTCGTCCGCGGTGAACGGGCCGTGCTCGGCCTCGTACTGGCTGACCGCTGCCAGGCCCGCCCGGATGATGAATTCCTTCCGCGCGATCTGGGCGATCCAGGCGCTATAGCTCATCCCGGCGGCCTGAGCGGCGGCGGCGATCTCGGCGTCGAGCCCGGGCGGGATGGAGATGGAGCGCTTCTTGCGGACGGCCACGACACGATGGTAGCACAGCGGTACGACAGACGGGCGTGCCGCGTCACGTGCTGCGCAGGTAGTCGTGGACCAGGCTGATGGCGATGGAGCCCGAACCCGGACTGATCGCGGCGCACGGCAGCTGGCAGCCACTGTAGCCGCGGCGGGGTGGCCATCCCGCCTGCCGCCAGGTCACGGACCGCTTGTGCGCTCGGGATGCGTCGGCGCGAAATGCTGGGGGAACGCCAGGTTGCGGCACCGTTGATGGGGCGGCGCGCCGCACACGGGGCACTCAGACTGGCTCACCGCCGGTTCCAGCCGGGCGCGGGTGTCGGCATCCAGCTTGCGGGGCTCGGGCTGAGCGGGAAGCCGCAGCGGCCCTCGCATGGCCAGTTCTGACACGAAACGCTGGTACTCGCGCTCGCACTCTTCGCACCGGCAGCCTCGCGCCCAGGCCAGCACCGTGCCGTGTTGCGGCAGTGCGGGCGGCAAGTTGCCCCACGCGGTCATACCTCTACGGTAGGCGACGACCGGTGCGAACGTCCGAGGAGCCCGAACCGATGTAAGCTCTCGACTAATATCTTGTCTTCCATTATATTGACGGCATGGCGGTCAGGTCCATGACGGGGCAGGCGTTCTTCGTGCTCACCGCGCTGGCCGACGGCCCGCGGCACGGGTACGGCATCGTCGGTGAGGTCGCCGAGTTGTCGCAGGGGCGGGTCCAGCTGAAGATCGGCAGCCTGTACGGGGTGCTGGACCGGCTCACCGCCGACGGGCTGATCGAGCCGGACCGGGAGGAAGCGCACGACGGCCGGCTGCGCCGCTATTTCCGGCTGACCCGGGACGGGCGGCGGGCGCTGGCCGCGGAGGCCGAGCTGCGGGCCGCCACCGCTCGCGTGGTGCGGGCGAGACTGGGCCTGACCGGGGCGGAGGCAGCCGGGTGAGCGGCGGCCTGGACCTGGAGCAGCGGTACCGGCGGGTGCTGCGGCTGCTGCCCGGCTACTACCGGGACGAGTGGGAAGAGGACATGGTCGCGGCCTTCCTGGACAGCTGGCTGACCGGCGACCCGGACGAAGACTCGGTCACCATGGAGTTCGACCGGCCCAGCTGGCCGGAGGTCGCCAGCGTGGCCGGCCTGGCCGCCCGGCTGTACCTGGGCGGCGCCGGCACTCCGCGCCGCTACTTTGCCTGGGGGCAGGCCGTGCGAGGCGCGGTGCTCGCGGTGCTGCTGGTCCACGCCGCGGCCGGACTCGACGGGCTCGTGCCCGTGTTGCTGCCCGGGAACCACGACCGGATCGTCCCCGCCCCGCCCGCGACCATAGCGGCGTCGCCTGGCAGCCTCTGGCCGTCCACGGTGTGGTACCTAGCTGGCTACGTCTGGATCGTGGTCTTCGTGGCGCTGGTCCTAGGGCATTACCGCGCGGCCCGGGTTATCGCGGTGCTGGCCATCGTCCCGGCCCTGGTCTGGCTGCTGCAGGGGCAGCTCACCGGAAGCCTGCTGTCGCCTTTCGGCTCATGGGCCTTCTGGTTCCTGCTCGACCTGGCCCCGGTCCTGGCCATGGCCGCGTTCCACCGGGACGCCCCGCCGCCCGCGCGCCGGCCCTGGCTGCTGGCATTGCCCGCCTACTACCTGCTGGTATCCGTGCCGCTGCTGGCCGCCGAGCTGACCGGTCACTTCGCCTGGCGGCCGGACACTCCCGGGCTGTGCTGCATCCTGGTGGCCGTCCTCTGCCTGGCCCATGTGCCGCGGGCCTGGTCCAGCCGGGCCGGCACGGGCGTGTGGTCGCTGACCTTGGTGCTGCTGGCTGCCGTCGCCGGGACGTACCGGATCGTCTCGCTCGGCGACTACGTGCAGGACCCCCACCTGATCTTTTACCTGCAAGGCCCGCACCTGATCGCTGTCGGCCTGGCGGAACTGCTCATCCTGGCCGCCGCCACCGCGCTGGTCGCCCCGGATGCTGCCCGGACCCAGGCCGCCATGCCGTCACCGCCGCCACATCCGCAGCTGGGGTAAGCCCGCGATGGCCTATCGAAGAGGACGTGCCGGGCGAGGACCGGGCAGGCACCCGGCCCGGGCCGGCATCGGCCCGGCAGCCTCAGCAGCCCTCGCCGCCCTCGCGCTCACCTGTGCCGGCTGCAGCCATATCCTCCCGCTCGGGCCGGCCCCGGCCGTCCCGCGCCAGCTGGCGTCGGCGGTCATCCTGCAGCTCGTGCTCAGCCAGCCCCCGTCACAGGCCGGCGGCTGCCCGGCCGGTTACACCACGCTCTCCGCGCCGTTCACCGATTACCCCGAGGTCCCCGACGCGTGCTACCGCGACCTCGGCAAGCCGGTAACGATCACCTTCGCGGCGGTCACCATGTCCTACCAGCCCGCCAGTAACCAGCAGCCCGCCGTGTACGGACTCACTTTCACCGTGCCCGCGGCCGAGGCGGCGGCGCTGGCGGCGATCACCGCGAAGGCCTTCGACTCCCGGGACCCGATGGCCATCAGCACCGCCGGCAAGACCTGGGGTGTCACCATGACGGGGGGACCACTCACGGACGGGCGGTTCGGAATCTGGGTGCAGAGCAAGAGTCAGGTTCTCCGGCTCCAGCGCGAACTGCTCCCCTCCGCCTGACGATCCCAGCGCTAGGCCGGGCTGGCCTGCTGGTGGCCGCTGGCCTGGCGCCGTCCGGCCGACGCGGCGAGCGCCGCGATCTGAAGGACGAACTCCGGCCACAGCTCCCGGGGCAGGTCGTGCCCCATGCCGGAGAACCCGACGAAGCGGGCGCCCGGGATCGCCTTGGCGACGGCCAGGCCCCCGCTCGGCGCGACGAGCGGGTCTGCCAGCCCGTGAATAACCAGTGACGGGACCGTGATGCGGTGCAGAGCGGCCGTGCGGTTCGGCTGGCTCGCGCTCGCCGCGAGCTGCCGCCGGTAACCGTCCGGGTCATATCCGCGGTCCCAGCTCCGGCCGGCCACGTCCTGCACGTACTGCTCGTCGAACGCGAAGCCGTGCGAGCCGATGAGCCGGAAAGTCTGCACGGCCGCGGCCACGACGGCGGGCCGGTCGCCGGCCACGCGCCGACGCAGCAGCCGGGCGTAAACCCGCGGTTTCGGCTGTCCCACCCGGCGGGATCCGGTGGAGGTCATCATCATCGTGAGGGTGCGGACCCGGGCCGGGTGCTCCAGCGCGACGGCCTGGGCGATGAACCCGCCCATCGACGCCCCGACCAGATGTACCTCACCCAGCCCCAGGCCGTCGATGAGCCCGGCCACATCGGCGGCCATGTCACTGATCGAGTACGGCGGCGGCCTGCGCCGCACCACGATGTCGGCCAGGCGCGGCGGCGGGAGGTTCCGCAGGTGGGTTGACTCACCTACGTCCCGGTTGTCGAACCGGACGACGAACAGGCCGCGCCGGGCCAGGCCTTCGCACAGTTCGTCCGGCCAGGCGATCATCTGCGTCGCCAGGCCCATGATGAGCACGACCGGCGGTGCGCCCGCCTCACCGAACGTCTCGTACGCCAGCTCGATACCGTTAGCGGCGACCCGGCCCAGCCTGCGGGCAGCGATATCTCCCATGGGCGCAGTCTCGCATGCGATGAGCCCTCGGTCACTCGTATGCGGCCAGGATCAGAACCGGCGGAAGCCGGGGTGGTTGTCGTGCCAGAACACCAGCACCACCTTGCCGACGATGCTCGAGCCCCTGATCGGTCCCCAGAACCGGCTGTCGCACGAGTCGGCCCGGTTGTCGCCCAGCAGGTAGAACTCGCCTGGCGGCACCCGGTAAGGGTGCTGGCTGCTCGCTATTGGCGGCCCAAGCGGGTCGTCGTGCGGTAGGTAGGGCTCGGCGAGCAGCCGCCCGTTCACGTAGATGCCGTTGCCCGACGAGTAGATCGTCTGCCCCGGCAGCGCGATAACGCGCTTGACCAGGTGGCCGTCCGGTCCGGGGCAGTCGTCCAGCCGCGGGTGGCTGAACACCACGATGTCGCCCTCGCGTACGTCACGCCAGGTGAAGAACGCCTTCTGCACCACGACCCGGTCGTACACGTCGAGGGCCGGCACCATGGACGATGAGGGGATCCAGAAGGTCTGGAACGCGAACGTCCGCGCCAGTTCGGCCAGCAGCACCGCCACGCCGATCATGGTGGCCGTCTCAGCCAGCGCCCGCCAGCGCCGTCCGCGCCGGCGCGGTCCGGCCCCGGCCGGGCCGACGCCAGCAGGATCGACGCCAGCGGGATCGGGGTCGGCGGGATCGGGGTCGGCGGGATCGGGGTCGGCGGGATCGGGGTCAGCAGGATCGGCCATGCCTGGCTTCCCAGCTGATGACCTGCGGGTGGCCCATGGCGGGGATCACGCCCGGCACGGGCGCAGGCGGGCCTGGCCGGCAAGGCGCGGACGCGCGCGCCCGGCCCGGGCTGGCCGCCCTGGCCGGTGCCGCCGGGGCCAGCAGCCCCGCCGAGACGCCCAGCGAGCAGGCCGCGACCAGCAGCGCGCAGGCCACCGTGCGCAAGCGCCGGCCGGGGCGCGGCGTGAGCCACTCCCGCGCCGCACCGGCCAGGTAGCTCCAGGCGATCGAGCCTGCCGGGGTGCCGTCCCTGATGAGCAGCGCGGCCAGCTCGGCGGCCTCGTCACCGTGCCGCAGCCGCCAGCGGGCCGGATAGCACCGCAGCACGGTCTCGACCAGCCGGATCGCCCGGGGTTCATCCATCAGGTGCCGCCCAGTTGCAGCCGCAGCCGCCCGGCCGCGCTGAGCCGCTCAAGCGAATCGAGGTGCACGCGGAGCGCCGCCGCCCCCGGCGCGGTAATGCGGTAGGGATGGCGCCGGTCGTCGGCGGGCAGCGACTCGATCAAGCCGAGCCGCTCAAGCCGGTCCAGCGCGCCATAGAGCGTGCCGGGCCCGAGCTCGACGCCGGCCAGCTCCTTGATGTCCCGGATCAGCGCGTAGCCGTGCTTAGGTCCGCCCGCCAGGCTGATCAGGAGCAGCACTGACGCCTCGCCGACCCGCCGCAGCACGTCCGGCCCGGCCCGGTCATCCCGTCTGCCCACGGCCATCTGCCCTCCTAATACGTCGACCAATATATCAGCCAACGTAGTAGTTGGAACCAGGCGATTTCGCAACCGGCGGGCCGTGCTCCCCCGGGCCGAACGACGCGAGGCGAGCCGGGAGCCGCCAGGAGCCCGTTCGGGATGAAAATTCTCAGCCGGCCGTGGCGAAGGGCTGCGCCCAGGCCTCGAGCGCCGCCACCACCGAGGCGGCCAGCACGGCGTCGTTGTCCGCCGTGCCCGGCGTGTGCATGAGGTGGTTGATGCCGGTGAGCACCTTCAGCCCGGGACCGGTGGTCCCGGCGCCTTTCAGCGCGCTGGCGAGCGGGCTGATCGTGCTGACCGGGATGTTCGTGTCCGCGGTGCCGTCGGTGACCAGGACGCGGGTGCCCGTCGCCATCTTGGCCGCGGCGTCGACCGGGCTGACCGCGTCGTCGGTGCGCGCGACCTTCGCGTTCCCCGGGGTGAGGAGTTCCGGGCTGAGCTGCTGCACGATCTGCGGCAGCAGGCCGTCCGTCTCCACCTGCTGGCCGGCCCGGAACTGGGCGATCGCGTTGCTGATCCCCTCCGCCTGCTGCTGGGCGGCGGACGCGCTGAGCTGGCCCTGCTGCACGGCCTGCTGCACGGCCGGGTGCGGCGAGACGGTGTCCGCCACCAGCATCGCGTAGAACCGCCCTCGCTGTGCCCGACGACCAGCATGTGCTGCTGGTCGGCCGCTGCCTGGCCGCGCAGGAAGACGTACGCGGCGTCGGCCTGGCGGATGTAGGCGTTCAGGGCCAGGCGGCGCGGAGTCAGGTTGAGCCCGGGGACGTCGCCGTTGCGATCGACCGGGCCGCTTCCGGGCAGCAGCAGCGCGGCGGCGAGCCGCCGTCCCTCGCGGTGCGCGGGAACTCGCAGCGTTCCGTGGGTGGCAGTGCCGTCGACGTCGAAACATATGTCCTGTTCTGCCGAGGCGGACATTATGGACGACACACGAAATTAGTGCCCATACCTCCTGCCCGGAAAACCGCACTAAGCGTCACGCAACGGCCCGGCAAGCGCCAGTCCCGCCCCTGTGCGTCACCACAAGCCGTGCGGGTCCCGAGCCGGCACAGGGCATAATCTGACCAAACGGGCTGGCGTTCCCGCCTCCCGCCACCGACTCGTCTCGGATGGTGCATCATGGCTGGCCTGCCAGAAGTAATCGGGTTGCTCCACCGGGCCGACTGGACCCGCCTGTCCCTGTCCGCCGAGGTGCGCTTCGAACAGGACGGTGACCTGGCCCGCCGCCGGGAAAACGCGATCCGGACGGAGTCGATGCGGCGGATGGGGTTCCGCCCCGGGTCTCTCGGCGTGCCGGACGTGGAGCAGGAGCCGGACGCCGAGCGGGACGTCTATCACCGGTGGCACGCGGCCCTGCTGATTGCGCCCGGCCGGCGGTACCGCCTGGACTACGAGGGCGACCATGGCGGACAGGCCGACGGATCTGACGGCGAGCAGGCCTGGACGCTCCGGCCGCCGGACCCGCCGCCGCTCCCGCCGCGCGGCTTGGAGAACGGCCCGGGGCTGCCGGTTCCGGCCGGGTTCCGCCCGGCCGACCTGCTCGCCCGGTTCGCCCTGGACGTCGGCGGCCCGGTCACCGCCTGCGGCCGTGAGGCAATCGCCGTGACGGCAGTGCTCCGGCACGGTGCCGTCGGGTCCGGGACGAGCCGGCGCCCTCCCGCCTTCGACCGCGTCGAGCTGATCGTGGACGCCGAGACCGGCATCCTGCTCCGCCGCGAGGAGACGTTCGAGGGCCAGGTGCTCACCCTCTTCGAGCTGACGACCGTGACGATGAGCCCGCCGGAAGCGGATGACCCGGCCCGGTTCGCGCCGCCCGCGGGCAGCCGCCCCGTCCGGGATCCGGAGGATGCCCCCGGGCGGAGCGGGCTCGGCTGGCAGGTGGCGGGGAACGCGGCCGGCCTGGCGGCGGGCGGCCTCGGGGCCTGGCTCCGGCTGGCACCGCACCTGCCCGGCCACCGCCCGGCCGCCGGCGCCACCTCTCTGGCCGCGATGCCGCCTCCCGAACCGGGCCCGCTCGATCCCGGAGACGGGCCACCGCCCTCCGACGACCTGCTCGGCCTGCTCTACCGCAGCGGTCAGTATGACGGCGACGACCCTCAGGTCCGCGGCGCCGCGGTGCGGCGGTGGAACGACACGATGGCGTGGCTGGACCAGGTGCCCGGCACGTTCCGCGCGGCGGGGCATGGCGGCGTCGGCTATCTCTTCGACACGCTAGCCCGGAACGGAACGGTGACCCTGTCGGCCGGCCGGCTGCGTATCGGGGGCCCCGAGCTGTACTACCTCGAGTACTCGTCCTGGCAGGGCCGGCCCGGATCGCTCGTGATGGCCTGCGACGGAGAGCAGTACTGGGGGATCCACGAAAACAGGGCCCGGGTGGGGCCGGCGCGGCCGATGGCGGGCGACATCGCGAGCCTGGTCGGCTCGTCCTGGCTGCTCGGCGAGCGGCTGTCCGGCGGCGCGGAGATCACCTACCACGGTCGCCGCGGCTACCACCTGCGGGTGACCGGCGGCGACGGTGCGGCGCACGAGGGGCCGACGATGTTCTACCCGGCCGACGCGATCGTGGACGCGGAGACCGGCAGCCTGCTCCGGCTGATCGCGTACAACGGCGACGCCCCCGCGGAATGGTGGGAACTGGACGACGTCACCACGGAGCCCGGCGATACTGCGGACCCGGCCGGATTCCGCCCGCACATCCCGCCCGGCACCCGCATCGTCGAGGAAACCGGCCACGCGCTGATCGACAACGCCGCGGGCATACCCGGCCTGACCGGGACCGCGGCCCGCGCCGCCGCGGAGGCCTACCGCCGTGGCACCGACGCCGTCTCCGCCGCCCGCAGCTTCCTAGACAACCTGCGCGGCCATCGCTAGAACGTCGGTCAAGTAACGTCGGCCTCGGCAGGCCCCGGGATTCACACGGCTCGCAGGCTGGGCGGCGCTCGCCGCGATTAACGCGGTGGATCCGGGCTCCGCGGTTGATCCGGTGGACCCGGATACCCCTGATCAACCGCATAACCCGGATCAACCACGCTAGTCCAGCACACCAACCGGGCAAAGGGAACAAATAGTACACAATCATCGCCGCGAGGCTGATAGCTTCCTGGCCGGAGCTCTAGAGCGCCGGCCAGGTAGCCGTCAGGCGACGAGCTGATAGCCATCGGTGACGAGCTGGCGGAAAATGACGCGGAGGTTGCGGACGACAGCGACGCGGCGCAGGCCGAACAGGTTCTTGCCGGTGCCGCGGTAGCGGGCGCGGCGGCCATTACCTGACCGGCGCTCCAGGATGCCGCGAGCGGTTTTGCGGGGAATCGGTATCCGGGCCTGGTCCCGAACCGGTTCTGGGGCAGGTCCCGGTGGCCGGCTCGGGCTGGTTCAGTGCCGGGACTTTTGTCATGGATGTGGCGCTCTGCGCAAAAGAGGGGTCTTTGATAAATCCGATAATTCTCAGGCCAGGTCAGCACGCCGTCTCGTGATCGAGGCTGTATACCCGCTCTGACGCCGGGCCCTTCCGTTCCGGATTCGGGCGTGGACTCACGCCGCGGATAACTCAGGGCTCTGCGCCAGCTCTGTCCAATAGGCCAGGTTGGCGCGGGCGGTGAGCGTGTCGGGGTGCTCGGCGCCGGAGACCCGCTCGCGGACCGGCACCAGCGCGGCGAACTGGTCCCGGGCCCCGGCCGCATCCCCCGCCGCCCCGGCCCAGGAGGCCAGGTTGGCCCGGGCGGTCAGCGTGCCGGGGTGCTCGGCGCCGGAGACCCGCTCAAAGACCGGCACCAGCGCGGCGAACTGGTCCCGGGCCCCGGCCGCATCCCCCGCCGCCCCGGCCCAGCGGGCCAGGTTGGCGCGGGCGGTCAGCGTGTCGGGATGCTCGGCGCCGGAGACCCGCTCAAAGACCGGCACCAGCGCGGCGAACTGGTCCCGGGCCTCGGCCGCATCCCCCGCCGCCCCGGTGTAATAGGCCAGGTTGGCCCGGGTGGTGAGCGTTTCGGGGTGCTCGGCGCCGGAGACCCGCTCGCGGACCGGCACCAGCGCGGCGAGCTGGTCCCGGGCCCCGGCCGCATCCCCCGCCTCCCCGGCCCAGGAGGCCAGGTTCTCCCGGGCGGTCA
>Ga0335078_10012397_pt1 | contig 12641 bp, 9 predicted proteins | sample Lox_Sample_32_FD_206711 | JGI IMG/M metagenome (GOLD analysis project Ga0335078, IMG submission 206711) | Soil microbial communities from Loxahatchee National Wildlife Refuge, Florida, United States - Lox_Sample_3.2 | ecosystem: Environmental > Terrestrial > Soil > Wetlands | place: USA: Florida... | reverse complement strand
ACCGGTGGCCCCGACCTGCCCCGGCGCATCTTCCCCGTCGTCGCCACGATCACCGCCGACGGCTTCAGGAAGCTCCCTGGGGCCGAAGCCGCGCAGGTCGCCGAGCAGGTCATACGGGAGCGGCTGACTAATCCCGATGGCCCCCCGGCGGCGTTGCGGAACGGTTAGCGTGCCCTCAGACCCCCAGCCCATCCCGCTCCACGCCTAAGTAAAGGAAGCGTCCGCGGTGTCCATGCCGTTTTATGTGTCACCAGAACAGTCCATGCGGGACAAGGCCGACTACGCGCGGAAGGGCATCGCGCGCGGCCGCAGTTGCGTGGCGCTGCAGTATGCGGGCGGGATCCTGCTGGTGGCGCCGAACCCGTCTAGCGCGCTGCACAAGATCAGCGAGATCTACGACCGGATCGGCTTCGCCGCGGTGGGCCGTTACAACGAGTACGAGAACCTGCGCAAGGCCGGGGTCACCTACGCCGACATCACCGGCTACCAGTTCGACCGGCACGACGTGACCGCGCGGGGCATCGCCAACTGGTACGCGCAGACGCTCGGCACCATCTTTACCGAGAGCCCGAAGCCCTTCGAGGTGGAGATCGTGGTCGCCGAGGTGGGCGTCAGCCCCGCAGATGACCAGATCTACCGGATCACGTTCGACGGCTCGGTGACCGACGAGCCCGGCTTCGTGGCCTTCGGCGGCCAGGCGGACCAGGTGTCCGCGGCGCTGAAGGAACGCTACTCCGACGACATGTCCCTGTCCGAGGCGTTCGCCGCTGCGCTGGCCGCGCTGTCCGCGCCGGGCAACGGCGAGCGCACCGAGCGCACCGAGTTCGCCGCCGCCCAGCTCGAGGTGGCCATCCTCGACCGTGCCCGCGACCACAGGACCTTCCGCCGCATCCGGGCCGCCCGCCTGGAAGAATTGCTCGCCGAGGCCCGCCCCGCCCCCGTTGCCGAGGCCGCTGACGAAGCCGCTGACGAGGACTCCTCCGACGCCGCGCCTCCCGGCACCGCTCCCTCCGGCACCGATCCCTCCGGCCCGTCCAGCTCGACTGGCCCCTCCAGCCCCAGCTCTCCCTCCGACACGGAGCCTCCCACCGGCCCCGCGCCGGGCGGCTCCGACCGCGGCACCGGCCTCGACGGCGGATCCCCGCTCTAACCCCCCGCCGCCGCTCGCACAGGCCGCCACCCCGGGTGTGTGGCCCGGCGCCGATGGGCGGCGTCGTTCAGGTAGACCTCAGACTCCTACATGATCACGTGGCGTTCCGCATCCATCAACAGTGCGCTCTCGCCCTATTGCTCAACCACTCAACAAGACGGGGCAATTCCGGAGCGTCCGGGGCCTTGGCGCGCGCCAAGGCCGTGAGTGTACGAGTTCTCAGATCTGGTTACAGCGAGCGCGCCGTTCGGTGGTGCATGCCCACCATATTCCCGTTAGGCTGTCGTTTATGGACGAGCGTGATGATCTGGTAGGACATGTCTTTATTTCTTATGTCCGCGAAAATGCTGCCGCCGTAAAGCAGTTGCAGCTCGCTCTCGAATCAGCTGGAGTCCGTGTATGGCGAGACACGGCCGATCTATGGCCTGGCGATGTATGGCGCGAGGAGATCCGGAATGCCATAGTAAGTAATTCGCTCGTGTTCATTGCTTGTTTCTCGCGCGAGAGTATTGCTCGCGAGGTAAGTTACCAGAATGAGGAGTTGGTCGTGGCAATAGAGCAGCTTCGATTGCGTCGGCTGTACCAGGTGACTTTGAGCGCCTTGGACTGGGACAACTTCTACGATAACCTGCACGGCGCGCAGTTCTTCGACGATCTGCGCCTCTTCATGAAGCACAACTACGATTATGTCCTGATAGATAGCCGGACAGGGCTAACCGACATCGCCGACATCTGCACCGTGCATCTGCCCGATGTCGTGGTCGACTGCTTTACCTTGAGCACGCGAGCAATTGAGGGTGCCTCCATGATCGCCACGATGATTCAGGCGCACCAAAGCAGGGCCATTAGGGTGTTGCCTGTCCCTATGCGTATCGACCACGCAGAGATTGCAAAGGTCGACGCGCGTCTGGCGTTCGCGGTTCGCAAATTCAAAGATCTATGGGCAGAAATGCCAGAAAGGCAGCGACGTGATTATCTGACCGCTGTCGAGATTCCTTACCGGGCATTCTACGCCTATGAGGAGATGCTCGCAGTCTTCGGCGACCCGCCAGGTTTCGCAGCATCACTATTGTCTTCGTTCGAACGCCTCACGGCGCAGATTACTAATGGTGCAGTGGCGAGCCTGCCGCCGCTCGATGAGAAAGTCCGACAACAGACCAAGTTGCTGTTTACTGAATCTGGTGACCAAGACCAATTGTAGAGATTGCAGGATCCTCTGCTACGTATAAACGATACAGCATATTAACTCATCCACCATCGGTTGAATTATTTCGATCTTTGTTCGAACCGGCTATAACCGGCCCAACGCCACATTGCCGGTTGCGGACCCGGACCGGCAGCGCCGCGTCAGCCGCGAGCAGCACGTTCTTACAGTGGGATATTGGCGTGGTTGCCCTTCAGCTGGGGCGCCTCGGCGATGGCCCGGGCCAGCTCACGGCGCGTCTGGCTGGGCTCGATGATCGCGTCGATGACGCCGAGATCCACGGCACGCTGCAGGCCGCCCGCGGTGGCCTCGTGCTCGGCGGCCAGCCGCGTCTCGGCTTCGTGCAGTTGCTCGGGTGGTACGGAGGCGAGCGCGCGCCGGTGCAGGATGCGGATCGCGGCGACCGCGCCCATCACGGCGATCTCCGCGTTTGGCCAGGCGAACACGCGGGTCGCGCCCAGTGCGCGGGAGTTCATCGCGATGTACGCGCCGCCGTAGGCCTTGCGGGTCACTAGCGTCACCCGCGGCACCGCGGCCTCGGCGAAGGCGTGCAGTAGCTTGGCGCCCCGGCGGACCACGCCATCCCATTCCTGGCCGACGCCGGGCAGGTAACCGGGCACGTCCACCAGGACCACGAGCGGTACGCCGAACGCGTCGCACATCCGCACGAAGCGCGCCGCCTTCTCGGCCGAGGCGGCGTCCAGGCAGCCGCCGAGCCGCATCGGGTTGCTGGCCACCACGCCGACCGTGCGGCCGGCCAGGCGGCCGAGGATGGTCACGATGTTCGGCGCCCAGCGAGGGTGCAGTTCGACCCCTGGCGTGTCGAGGAGCTTGCCGGTCAGCAGGTGCACGTCGTACGCGCGGCGGGCCGAATCGGGCAGCAGGCCGGACAGGTCGCGCTCCTCCGCGTCCTCGGCGATCTTGCCCTGGTCGCTGAGCATGGCCGCCAGCTCGCGCGCCCGGTCCAGAGCCTCCGCATCGGTCGACGTCACCAGGTGTACCACGCCAGACCGGCGGCTGTGCGGCTCGGGCCCGCCGAGCCGTTCCATGTCCACGTCCTCGCCGGTCACCGAGCGCACCACGTCCGGGCCGGTGACGAAGATGCGTCCTTGCCCGGACAGGATCACGATGTCGGTCAGCGCGGGGCCGTAGGCGGCACCGCCCGCGGCCGGCCCGAGCACCACCGAGATCTGCAGCACCCGCCCGGAAGCCTGGGTCATCGCCGCGAACACGGTGCCCACGGCGTGCAGGCTGGCCACGCCCTCGGCCAGCCGGGCCCCGCCGGAGTGCCACAGCCCCACGATCGGGACGCCACGCGAGGTGGCCTCGGCGTAGGCCGCGACGATCGTGGCGCAGCCCGCGGTGCTCATCGCGCCACCCTGGACCCGCGCGTCGGAGGCGAAGGCTACCACGCTCAGGCCATGCACCAGGCCGGTGCCCGCGACCACCCCGCTGCGTTCCTCGGCCGGGAGGACCTGCAACGTGCCCGGGTCGAACAGGGCCGCCAGGCGCTCCTGCGGGTCGCGCGGCAGCACAGCAGGCAAGGCAACCGGCAAGGCGACCGGCAGTGCGGCCGCCGGGCTCTGATCCAGTGCGCTCATCTCGGGTCTCCTCTTACCGGTCAGCCGGAACGAAGCCAGGACGGTGGGTGCCCGGACCGGGCCTGGCGCCCGGGAAAGGCGATCGGGAAAGGCGATCGGGAAAGGGGGCGATCAGGCGGCGGTGAAGACCAGCGACACATTGTGGCCGCCGAACCCGAACGCGTTGTTCAGCACCGCCATCGGCTCGGAGCCGCGCTTGCTGAGCGGCCGCGGCTCGGTGGCGACGTCGACCGGCACGTTCTCGTCTAGGTCGTCAAGGTTGATGGTGGGCGGGGCCACGTGCTCGCGCAGCGCGAGGATGGCGGCCACCGACTCGATGGCGCCCGCGCCGCCGAGCAGATGCCCGGTCATCGACTTGGTGGACGTGACGACCACGCCGTCGACGGCCGGCCCGAGCGCCTTGGCCAGCGCCTGCGCCTCGGTCGCGTCACCTTCGGGAGTGGAGGTGGCGTGCGCGTTCACGTGCACCACCTGGGCCGGGTCGACCTGGGCGTCGGCCATCGCGCGGGTGATCGCGGCGACGACGCCGGCCCCGTCGGGCGCCGGGTGGGCGATGTGGTACGCGTCCGAGGAGTAGCCGGCCCCGGCCGCGATGGCGTACACGGTAGCGTCGCGCTGCCGCGCGTGCGAGAGCGACTCGAGCACGAGCATGCCGGCTCCCTCGCCGAGCACGAACCCGTCCCTGGCCTTGTCGAACGGCCGGGACGCCCGCTCCGGGTCATCGTTCCTGGTGGACATGGCCCGCATCACCGCGAAGGCCCCGATGTTCAGCGGCATGATGGCCGCCTCGGTGCCGCCGGCCAGCACCACGTCGGCCCGCCCCGAGCGGTTCATGTCGCTGCCGTCGCCGATCGCCTCGCCACCGGCGGCGCACGCGCTGACCAGCGCGTGCGCCCCGGCCCTGGCTCCCAGCTCGATGCTGATCCAGCCGGCCGCGCCGTTCGGCATCAGCATCGGAACCGTGTACGGCGAGATGCGCTGCCAGCCCTTTTCCTTGAGCGTGTCGTACGCGGTCAGCGTCGATCCGATGCCGCCGATCCCGCTGGTGACGGCGACGCCGAGCCGCTCGGGGTCCACGGCGGGCGTGCCCGCGTCGGCCCAGGCCTCGCGCGCGGCCACCAGCGCCAGCTGCTCGCAGCGGTCCATCCGGCGGGCCTGCACGCGGTCCACCACCTCGACCGGGTCGGCGGCCGCCTCCGCGGCGAACCGCACCGGCAGCGACTCCGCCCACGGCTGGCCGAGGGAGTGCACGCCGCTGCGACCCGCCAGCATCGCCGACCAGGTCGACGCGACATCCCCGCCGAGCGGGGTGGTCGCGCCGAGCCCGGTAACGACGACGGTCTCGCGTCCTGCGGTCACGCCGAGCCTCCGGCGTTCTTGCTGACGTAGTTCACCACGTCCTGCACCGTGGTAAGGTCCTTCAGCTGGTCGTCAGGGATCTCCACGCCGAACTTGTCCTGAGCGGCAACGGCGATCTCGACCATGGACAGCGAGTCGATGTCCAGGTCGTCGACGAAGCTCTTGCTCGGCGTCACCTCGTTCGCGGGCACGCCGGCGATCTCCTCGACGATTTCACCAAGCCCGGCGAGAATCTCCTGCTCGTTCATGCCTGTAGCTCCTTGTCTCATGTGTTCGTACTGGTCAGCGGGCCCCAGGCGGCCCCGGCGCCCCCAGTCGGTCCCCAGGCGGGGCCCGACTGGGCTGGGCGCGGCTAGGGTACCGTGATCACCTGCGCCGCGTAGCACATCCCCGCGCCGAACCCGAGCAACAGGGCAGGCGACCCCGATTTGAGTTCTCCGCGCTCGACCATCCGCGACAGGGCCAGCGGGATCGAGGCCGAGGACGTGTTACCCGCGTGCACGATGTCGTCGGCCACACGGTCGCGGGGCACGCCGAGCCTGCGCGCGATGGCCTCGACGATCCGCAGGTTCGCCTGGTGCGGGACGAACGCGGACAGCTCGCTCACCGCGACGCCGGCCCGCTCGCAGGCCTGCGCCGCGATCGGGTGCAGGGTCGTGGTGGTCCAGCGGAACACCGCCTGGCCCTCCTGGTGCAGGAACGAGTTGCGGTCGGCGATGGTGATCTTCTCCGCCATGTCCCCGGCGCTGCCCCAGGCGACCGGGCCGATGCCGGGCGGCTCGCCGTCCGCCACCGGGCCGACCACTGCGGCACCGGCCCCGTCGGCGAAGATAATGCTGGTGGAGCGGTCCGTCGGGTCGATCCAGGCGGTCATCTTCTCCGACCCGATGACCAGCACGTGCCGGGCGCTGCCCGTCCGGATCGCGTCGGAGGCGCTGGCCATCGCGTAGCAGAAGCCAGCGCAGGCGGCGTTGAGGTCGTAGGCGCCGGGCGCGACGATGCCGAGCCGGTGCGCGACCACGGCGGACACGTTCGGTATCAACGCCTCGGTGCTGCAGGTGGCCACGATGACCAGGTCGATGTCGCCGGGGGACAGGCCGCTGCCGGCCAGCGCCTTGGCGCCGGCTTCGAAGGCCATGTCGGTCACGGTCTCCTCGGGACCGGCGAACCGGCGGCTGACGATGCCGACCCGGCTGCGGATCCACTCGTCGCTCGTGTCGACCCGGGCGGCCAGGTCATCGTTGGTGACCACGTTGCCCGGCTGATAGCCGCCGAGCGACAAGATGCGGGCGCCCGCGGCCGGCGGGAACGGGGAACCTGAGTATGTCATGCGCCTTCCCTGCTTTCCGGGGGGACCCATCCCCCCGGACCCTCCTTGGGTTGCACACGGACGAGCGGCTGGCCCTCGCTGACCGGGTCTCCGTCTTCCACCAGCCACTCGATGATCTCCGCGGGTCTCAGGGCCCAGGGTGCGGCGACCGGATGCTCCGCACCGCGCGCCACCACCATGCCGAGTTGCTGCTGATCCGCCCCTGACCGGAACGTCCCCGAGGCCGGCGCCACGATCAGCCGCCACTCGGGCAGGTGGCCGTGCCCGTGGGCATCGGGTTCGGCGAGGTGCCCGGCGATCAGGTCGCGGGCGGCGTCGAGCTGCTCCGGGGTCTTGATGGCCAGCTGGGCCACGCCGGGCAGCGCCCGGCGGGCCAGGCCGGTCAGGGTCCCGGCCGGCGGCAGCTCGATCAGCGCGGTCACGCCGAGATCGGCCATGGTCCGCATGCAGAGATCCCAGCGCACCGGCGCGGCGACCTGGGCGACGATGCGCTCCAGCCACTCCTTGCCGGTGGTGACCGCGGCTCCGTCGGCGTCGGACAGCAGGGTCATGGCCGGATCGGCCACTGCGACGTCAGCGGCCGCGTCCCGCAGGGCAGCCACGGCCGGGGTCATGTGGCGGGTATGGAAGGCCCCCGCGACCTGCAGCGGGCGCAGCCGCGCCCCGGCCGGCGGGTCGGCCGCGAAGGCGTCCAGCTCGGCCAGGGTCCCGGCCGCCACGATCTGGCCGGCCGCGTTGACGTTGGCGGGCGTCAGGCCGTGCCGGGCGATCGTCGCGAGCACCGCCTCCTGATCACCGCCGAGCACCGCCGTCATCCCGGTCGGCTCGGTCGCCGCGGCTGCCGCCATGGCCCGGCCGCGCACCGCGACCAGGCGCATGGCGTCGTCAGCGGTGAGCACGCCGGCGATGACCCCGGCGGCCAGCTCTCCGACGCTATGCCCGGCAGCGGCGTCCGCGGCCAGGTCGCCGCCGGAGAAGCCGGAAAGGCCGGGGAAGCCGGTCAGGGCCGAAGCGGCCACGATCGCGGCCGCCACGAGCAGTGGCTGCGCCACCGCCGTGTCCTTGATCTCCTCCGCGCTCGCGGTCGTGCCGAACCTGACGAGATCGCAGCCAGCCAGCTCGGAGGCCCTGCCTAGGCGCTCGGCCACCCCAGGCAGTTCCAGCCAGGGCGCCAGGAAACCCGGCGTCTGCGCACCCTGCCCGGGCGCGGTGATGATCAGCATCCTTTAACCCTGCCCTGTAGGACATCGCTAGATGAATGTCGGACGGTACGAAGTTGCGCAGCGAAAATTTGTAGAATACCTCTATCTAGCGTTCATCCAGATGTCACCACTATGTCACCGCGTGCAGTGCGGATCCCTGGGCCAGCCGGCCCAGCACGATGGCCACCCACAGGGTGAAGCCGTCCCGTCCCGAGGACGGGACGTAATCGGTGAGTTCCGCGACGCGCCGCAGCCGGTAGCGGACCGTGTTCGGGTGCACGAACAGCAGCCGGGCGGTGGCCTCCAGCGAGGAGCCCTGCTCCAGGTAGGTCATGAGGGTGTCCAGCAGCGCGTGCCCGCCGCCGACCAGCGGCTCGTAGACGTCGCTGATCAGCGTGGCCCTCGCCTCGGGGTCGCCGTCCAGGGCACGCTCGGGCAGCAGGTCGTCCGCCCCGGCCGGGCGCGGGGCCTCGGGCCAGCCGGGAGCGGCACGCAGCGCCGCCAGCGCGGCGCGCGCGGAGACCGACGCGGCCCGCAGGTCGCGGACCAGCGGCCCGGCGATGACCGGTCCGGGCCCGAACCGGCCCGCGAACCGCTCGGCCGCCGCGATCGGGTCGTCGGTGCCGCCCAGGACCAGGATCAGCCGGTTCTCCTGCACGCCGGCCAGCAGGTCGAGACGGGCCCGCCTGGCCTGGGCACGGATCTCGTCGATGTGCGGCTCCGTCCCGTCGGCGAGACCGTCTTCGATCGTGCCCACCACGACCACGACGGGGGAAGACGACCAGTTCAGCGCCGAGGCCCAGGAGTGCAGCGAGTCCTCGCTCACCCCGCGGACCAGTGAGTCCACCACGAGCGCTTCCAGCCGGGCGTCCCACGCGCCGCGCGCCTCCGCTGTCCGCGCGTACACCTGCGCCGCGCTGAACGCGATCTCCCTGGCGTAGGTCAGCACCGCCTCGCGCAGCTCCGCCTCGCCGCCGGGTGCGGCCAGCTCGTCGACCTGAGCCTCCACCGCGTCGATGATCACCCGGACCATCTCCACCGCGTGCTGCAGGCTGACCGCGCGGGCCAGTTCGCGCGGCGCGGTGCCGAACACCTCGGTCAGGGCCGGCCGGTTCCGCTCCGGATGCCTGATCCAGTCGATGAACGCAGCGATGCCCGCCTGGGCGACCAGGCCCAGCCAGGACCGGTTCTCCGCGGACAGGTTGCGGAACCACGGCAGCCGCTCCTCCAGGGCCGTGATCGCCGCGGTGCCGAGCGCCCCGGTAGCGCGCTCCATCCGGCGCACGGTCTCCGCGTGCACCCGCGGCCGCACGCTAGCTGGAGCCTGTTCGTCCTCCGTAATCCGCTCCTTGAACAGCAGCCTAGGAGAGCGCCTCGCTCACCGGCAGGTCGAGCCGGTACTTGGCGATCGCCCGAGCCGGAAGGTCCGCGTCCACCGCACCGCTGCGAGCCAGTTCCCACAGCACCGCCACCGTGATGGATTCGGCGTCCACGTGGAAGAACCGCCTGGCCGCCGGGCGGGTGTCGGAGAGCCCGAACCCGTCGGTGCCGAGCGAGGCGAACGTGCCGGGGACCCAGCGGGCGATCTGGTCGGGCACCGCCTTGATCCAGTCGGACACCGCCACCACCGGGCCCGGGGCGCCGGAAAGCACCGAGGCCACGTACGGCTCGCGGGACGGCTCGCCCGGGTTCAGCATGTTCCACGCCTCGCAGGCCAGCGCGTCCCGGCGGAGTTCGGTCCAGGAGGTGGCCGACCACACGTCGGCGGACACGCCCCAGTCCGCGGCGAGCATCTCCTGGGCCGTCAGGGCCTGGCGCAGCGCCACCCCGGAGGCGAGGATCTGGGCCCGGGGCGAGGAAACGCCGGACCGTTCGGCCTCACCGGACGTATGGACCAGCCAGCCCGGCACGGCCGGCTCGTCCTGAGCCGCCACCGAAGCTTCCGAAGCCGCCGCCGAGTACAGGTAGAGCCCGCGCAGGATGCCCTCCTCCAATGCCGCCGTCCCGCCGGGGAAGCCCGACGGCTCGGCGGGCTGCGGGTACGGCTCGTTGTAGACGGTGAGGTAGTAGAAGATGTTCTCGCCGTCCGGATGCTCACCGCTGGCCTCGTACATCCGGCGCAGCGCGTCGCGCATCACGTACGCCAGCTCGAACGCCCAGGCGCAGTCGTAGGATACGCACGCCTCGCTGACCGAGGCCAGCAGCAGCGAGTGCCCGTCGTTGTGCTGCAGGCCCTCCCCGGCCAGGGTGGTCCGGCCGGCCGTCGCGCCGAGCAGGAAACCCCGCCCGAGCTGGTCGCCGAGTGCCCACATCTGGTCGCCGGTCCGCTGCCAGCCGAACATCGAGTAGAACACGTACACCGGGATCATGTGCGTACCGTGCGTCGCGTACGAGCTGCCCGCGGCGATCACCGAGCCCATCGCGCCCGACTCGCTGATGCCCTCGTGCAGGATCTGGCCCGTCTCGGACTCCTTGTAGGAGAGCAGCAGGTTGCGGTCCACCGCGTCGTAGCTCTGCCCGGACGGGGAGTAGATCTTCGCCGTCGGGAACAGCGAGTCCATGCCGAACGTCCTGGCCTCGTCCGGGATGATCGGCACGAACCGGTCCTTGATGGCCGGGTCCTTCATCAGCTCCTTGAGCAGCCGGACGAACGCCATCGTGGTGGCCACGGCCTGCTTGCCCGAGCCCTTGCGCAGCTCCTCGTAGACCGTGTCGGGCGGCTGCGGCAGCGACTTGGCCCGGACCACCCGGCGGGGGAGCACCCCGCCGAGCGCGGCCCGCCGCTCGCGCATGTACTGGATCTCGTCGGAGTCCTCACCCGGGTGGTAGTACGGCGGCAGCTCCGCCTCCAGCGCCGAGTCATCGATGGGCAGGTACAGCCGGTCCCGGAACTCCTTCAGCTCGGCCACGGTGAGCTTCTTCATCTGGTGCGTGGCGTTGCGCGCCTCGAAGTCCTTGCCCAGGGTCCAGCCCTTGATCGTGTGCGCCAGGATGACCGTGGGCTGACCGGTGTGCTCCCGCGCCGCCTTGAACGCCGCGTACACCTTGCGGTAGTCGTGCCCGCCACGGGACAGGCCGCGCAGTTCGTCGTCGGACAGGTGCGCCACCATCGCCCGCAGCCGCGGGTCGCCGCCGAAGAAGTTCTCCCTGATGTAGGCGCCGGTCTCCACGCTGTAGGTCTGGAACTGGCCGTCCGGCGTGGTGTTCATCTTGTTGACCAGCACGCCGTCGGTGTCCTGGGCCAGCAGCGGGTCCCAGTCCCGGCCCCAGATGACCTTGATCACGTTCCAGCCGGCGCCGCGGAAGAACGCCTCGAGTTCCTGGATGACCTTGCCGTTGCCGCGGACCGGGCCGTCCAGCCGCTGCAGGTTGCAGTTGATGACGAAGGTGAGGTTGTCCAGTTCCTCGCGGGCGGCCAGCCCGATCGCGCCGAGCGCCTCGGGCTCGTCCATCTCGCCGTCGCCGAGGAACGCCCAGACGTGCGACCGCGAGGTGTCGTGGAGTTCGCGGGCCAGCAGGTAACGGTTGAACCTGGCCTGGTAGATCGAGTTCAGCGCGCCGAGCCCCATCGACACCGTGGGGAACTCCCAGAAATCGGGCATCAGCCGCGGGTGCGGGTAGGACGGCAGCCCGCCGCCCGGGTGCGAGAGTTCCTGGCGGAATCCGTTGAGCTGGTCCTCGGTCAGCCGGCCCTCGAGGAAGGCGCGGGCGTAGATGCCCGGCGCCGCGTGACCCTGGAAGAACACCTGGTCGCCGGATTCGCCGTGGTCCTTGCCGCGGAAGAAGTGGTTGAACCCGACCTCGTAGAGCGAAGCCGCGCTGGCGTAGGTGGCGATATGCCCGCCGACGCCCAGGCCGGGCCGGTTGGCGCGGGAGACCATCACGGCCGCGTTCCACCGGATATACGCCCTGATCCGGCGTTCGACGTGCTCGTCGCCGGGGAACCACGGCTCGCGCTCCGGCGGGATCGTGTTGATGAAGTCGGTACTGCGCAAGCCGGGCACCCCGACCTGCTGCTCGCGCGCCCGCTCGAGCAGGCGGAGCATCACGTACCTGGCGCGGGCCCGGCCTCTGGTGCGCACGACCGAATCGAACGACTCGACCCATTCGCGCGTCTCGTCCGGGTCGATGTCGGGCAACTGGGTCGGCAACCCGTCGCTGATGATCGAGAATTGCTGACGTCCGGAAGCCACGGGGTAGCCTCGCCTTCCGCTGTGAGTCGGGCGGCCGGTCGGCCGCGTGAACGGATTCCTCGATGTGTTGTCCAGACCAATCGTCGTACGAACTGGCCCAGCGCGCATCTCTACTTGACGGTAACCGGACCCTCGGGGGGATTCGCCCCCAAGTACCCCCCAAAACCAGTGCGGGGGGCGGTTTCGCCATGCGCGAACCTCCGAAACCTCGCTACGGTGGGGTCGTTTCGCCGAGGGCGGATCTGATCGTTACTCTACGTGATGATAGGTACGGTGCGTAACCAGCTGAGGGAGCGGGCAGGTCAATTTATGGTGGCGGTTTGCCAGCCTGGTGCGATTGCCACTTGCGCACTGGGCCGACCCAGTGTGAACTGTCCCAACAAGAAGTGCTGACGTGCTGTCGCCGTCAGGGGGATCCGGCCCACAGTTTCCGTGGGATCCGCACACCCCCGGGCGCGGCGGCGCGGGGAGGGATTCAAGGAGGACGTCAGTGAGCGCGACCGCGGGCCAGGCGCAGGACGAACGCGGCCAGGCCGAGCGGCTCGGTATCAAACCGGGCCAGGTGGTGCAGGAGATCGGCTACGACGATGATTGCGACGAGC
>Ga0335078_10012396_pt1 | contig 12641 bp, 12 predicted proteins | sample Lox_Sample_32_FD_206711 | JGI IMG/M metagenome (GOLD analysis project Ga0335078, IMG submission 206711) | Soil microbial communities from Loxahatchee National Wildlife Refuge, Florida, United States - Lox_Sample_3.2 | ecosystem: Environmental > Terrestrial > Soil > Wetlands | place: USA... | reverse complement strand
CTGGGCACGCCGGTCGAGCTGGAAGTCATTTTCGAGGTGGCGGAGTAAAGGAAATAGGGATGTAGCGGCTCACGCTGTCGAAGCATTAAGCGACGAACGCCCACTACTTCCTCACCGGCATTCGCGCCTGGCTCAGCACTTTTGCTATTCTTATCCATGTCGTCTCGATCCAACACTTTCCCTCTCATCTTGATCCTAGAGGAGCTTCATGCAGTCCCTGCGCCTGAATCCTATTCTTAATACGGACTCCTACAAGCTCACCCATTGGTGGCAGTACCCACCCGACACGCGCCACATCTATTCCTACGTCGAGTCCCGCGGCGGCATGTTTGAAGAAACCATGCTTGCCATGCTGCAATACATCATCAAGTCCAATTTCGCCGGCCAGGTCTTTACGCTCGATGACGTGGAAGAAGCCCGCCGCTTCGCGCACGCGCACTTTGGCGGCCATCCGAAGAGTTTCAACTACGAGGGCTTCAAATCGCTTTATGCCAAGCACGGCGGCCGCCTGCCTCTGCGCATCCGCGCGGTGAAGGAAGGCACCATCGTCAAAAGCCGCAATGCGCTGATTACCATCGAGAATACCGACCCTGAATTTTATTGGCTCACGAACTGGGCGGAGACCGTGCTGCTGCAAGTGTGGTATCCCATCACCGTCGCCACGCTTTCGCGCGCCATTAAGCAGGTCATTGGCAGGGCTTTGGTGCGCACCGGCGATCCTTCGCTGCTGCCCTTCAAGTTGCACGATTTCGGGTTTCGCGGTGTTTCTTCCAAAGAATCCGCGGCCATCGGCGGGGCGGCGCATCTGATCAATTTTTCAGGCACAGATACAATCGCCGCTATTCAGCTTCTCAATCAGTTTTACTCCGCCGATCTCACGGCGAGCGATCCACTCCACTGCGCGGGCTACAGCATTCCCGCCTCCGAGCACTCCACGATGACCGCGTGGGGCGAGGAAAACGAAGCGCAGGCTTTTGCGAATATGCTGGAGAACTGCCCAGAAGGCGTGGTCGCGTGCGTCAGCGACTCCTACGACATTTACAACGCGGTGCGCAACCTGTGGGGCGGCGCGCTTCGCGAGAAAGTTCTCCAACGCAAAGGCACGCTCGTCATTCGCCCCGATTCCGGCGATGCCGTGACTGTTCTCGAAGAGCTTTTTAAGATCGTCGCGGACGTCTTCGGTTACGAAGTGAACCGTAAGGGCTGGAAAACCACGGTTCCGTGCGTCCGCTTCATTCAGGGCGATGGCGTCAACTACTACACCATTCAGAACATCACTGCGCAACTCACGCGCCGAGGCTGGTCGCAGGATATCTGGAGCTACGGCATGGGCGGCGCGCTGCTCCAGCAAGTGAATCGCGACACGCTGAAATTCGCGTTGAAGTGTTCCGCCATCGATCGCGGCGGCCAATGGCACAACGTCTATAAAAATCCCAAAACCGATCCGTCCAAAGCCAGCAAGGGCGGGCGCTTCAATCTAGTTCACAACGGCAAGGAATTCGTCACCGTGGAAGTCGACAGCGATTCTCCCAATCCGGATGTTTCCAGCGCCGGCACCAATGTGCTGGAAACCATTCTCGAAGATGGCAGACTCCTGCGCGACATGACCCTGCAGGAAGTCCGGGACATCGCCGTCAAATACGACACCTATGACCCCGCATGACCACGACCTGGCAACATTCGCCGCGCCATCTTCGACCGGACGCTCCGCGTTCGCATCAGCAGCGCCGGTGGCAGTGGCGGGTCTTTAGACCTGTTTCTTTTTCTTCTTCGTCAGGCACTTGCCTGCCGTTTCATTTTTTACCGCCGCCGAGTCAACGCGCTTCATTTCTTCACGAACAAGACGCAGTAATCGCTGGTGGGCCAATCGGCAACAACCTGGTCGAGTTGAAACCCGGCTTTCGTCACCTCGTCGATCAAAATGCTCTGCTGGATGCCGTGATCCTCGCGGTCCTTGGGTACGCCTTTGACTTTGCCGTACTCCGGATGCGGCGGAAAATCGATGATGGCGAGCCGTCCGCCGGGTTTCAGCGAACGCAAAATGCTGGCGTCGAATTCCGCAGGCTTGGTGATGTGGTGATAGACGCGGCGCAGGAAAATGGCGTCGCAACAGGACGGCGGCAGATTGGTTTGTGCTTCGGCGCTATCGACCACTTCGACGTTGGTCACTTTTCTTCTCTTGGTTTCGTCGCGCAGCTTTTGCAGTTTCTCTTTGTCGATTTCCGTCGCGAAGATTTTGCCGGAAGCACCCACAATCTCCGCCGCCGCAAAAGAATATCGCCCGTCCCCGGCTCCGATATCCGCGACAACCGTTCCCTGCTTCCAGCCCATCAACGCCGCGAGTTTGGCGATTTCGTCGTCGGCAGCGGCTGCTGCACGCACTGAGAACGGCATCGTCGCGAGCATCAGGCAGCTCAGAACGACGGCGATCCATTTTCTTTGAGTTATGTTTCGGCTCACGGGAGGGTCACCTATAAGAGGCGCACGGCAAGGATGCGAAACAACGCACAGGCAAGGGTGGCCTTCGGGGCTCAGGCCAAGCCTGTACTACTTCACTCCTCGCCGATGTCCTCGTGCCAGAGCGCGGGATTGTCGGCGATGAATTTTGCGAGCATGTCCATACACTCTTTAGACGCAAGATTCACCACTTTGATTCCATTCTGCTGGAGCCATTCAATGCCCCCGCGAAAATTCTGCGACTCGCCGACAACGACGGTGCCGATGCCAAATTGGCGAATCAGGCCGCTGCAGTACCAGCAGGGAGCAAGCGTGGTGACCATGATTTTGTCGCGGTAAGTTTTCTGGCGGCCGGCTTTGCGGAACGCGTCCGTTTCGCCGTGCCCCGAGGGATCTCCGTCCTGCACGCGGCGATTGTGGCCCCGGCCAAGCAGCTTTCCCGTGGAGTCATATAGCGCGGCGCCGATAGGAATGCCGCCCTCGGCCAAGCCGCGGCGCGCCTCGTCGATCGCCGTCTGCAGCATCGCGGAAACGGTTACGGGATCCATCGAGCTTCCTCCGATCTGGCACTGCGCAAGAAGCGCGGAGCAATGGCGTAGTTAAGTTGCAGCAGCACGATGGCGGCGATGCTCCAATAGGTGTTGATGACGCAGAGCAGCGCGCCGCATGCATAAAGAAGCTGTGCGATCCAGATGCGGCGGCAGATTGCGGCCGGCACTTGCGGCGGAGTGTCGCTCTTGACGATCCCGGCCCGCGTGGCGCGGCCCCAACTCGCAAACAGGATGACTCCCAGAAGAAGAATGTTGAGCCAATAGGCCAGCAGGGCGGAACGGTACTGGATGAATTCGGCGAGCAGGCGCGTGGAAAACGGCATAAGCGTGACGCAAAAAAGAAAGGCGAGATGAATCCAAGTGAAGTGGCGTTCAGAACGCCCGATGCGGTTAAGCTGCGTTTGCTGGCCGACCCAGAAGATGCCGAGCGTCAGAAAACTCATGAGATAAACGAGCAATTCCGGAAGCAAGGCGACCAACGCGTGGCGTAAATCGGCCTCGCTATGGATCAGTTCCTTCGCGGGAATGCGCAGCTCGAGAAGCAGCAGGGTCATGGCTACGCCGAAGATGCCGTCGCTCAGCGCCGCGAGCCGCTCGACGCTTTGCCCGGCAATCTGATTGTAGGAGACGCTCATCGGCGAAAGAGCATAGCAGGTGTGAAGCCGATTTTGGCTTGTCGCGTGGCCGCCGTTGGCCGGAAGACGGGCACGACGTGTCGTGCCCCTACAGTCCTTCAATTCATGCCGAGGGACGCTCTGACTTTAGCGCCGTATTCGCGGGCTTTGGCGAGGATTTCAGGTTCGTTGAGAGTGAGGAGTTTGCGATCGCGCATGACGATGCGGCCACCGATGACTACGGTTTCCACGTCGCTGGCCTTTAGCGCGTAAGCGAGTTGGGTGTAGATATCGTAGATGGGGACGGCGTTGGGCTCGTTGAGGCTGATAAGAATGAGGTCGGCTTTCTTGCCGGGTTCAAGCGAGCCGATTTCTTTTTCGAGGTGCAAGGCGCGAGCGCCTTCAATCGTGGCCATTTCGACGACCGCTTCGGCGCCAAGAGCGCGCGGATCCATTTTGGTGATCTTCTGGAGCTTGGCAGCGAGATCCATCTCTTCCATGAGGTTGAGGTCGTTATTGCTTCCGGCGGGGCCATCGGTGCCGAGGCCGACGGCGATTCCAGCGGCACGCTCTTCGATCACCGGAGCGACGCCGCTGGCGAGCATCATGTTGCTGGACGGATTGTGAACGCAGCCGACTTGGTGCGCAGCGAGGATTTTGCGGTCGGCGTCCTCCACGTAGATACAATGTGCAGCGAGGACGTCGGGGCCGAGGATGCCGAGCTTATCGAGATATTGCACGGGAGTAGCGTGATTTTGCGCCAGGCTGTCGTCCAGTTCTTTTTTCATTTCGGCGACGTGCATCAGGATCGGGGCGCGGTATTTGCGGGCCAGCGCCGCGGCATCCTGCAGAGTCTTGGCGGAGCAGGTGTAGATGGAGTGCGGAGCAGCGGCGGCCTGAATGAGCGGGTCGCCTTGCCAGCGCTTGAGGAACGTTTCGGTGTACTCAAGCATGGCAGCGTTGGTCTTGTTGTCCGGAGCGGGAAAGTCGATGAAGGTTTCGCCAAGGACACCGCGCATGCCGGCGGCCTTGGTCTCATCGGCAATGACGTCTTCGAAGTAGTACATGTCCGCAAAGGTAGTAATGCCGGAGCGAATTTGCTCGGCAGCCGCAAGGCGCGTGCCCCAGCGGACGAAATCTTCGGTGACGTTTTTGGCTTCAGCGGGAAAGATATATTTGCGGAGCCAGTCGTCCAGCGTGACGTCGTCGTGCAAGCCGCGGAAGAGGGTCATCGGAACATGCGTGTGGCCGTTGACGAAGCCGGGGAGGACGAGGGCGCCGTGGGCGTCGATAGTTTGCGCGGCCATGTGGCCCTTGGGCGCTTGCCGGTAAAGCTCAGAGGCGGGGCCGACCAGAATGATTGTGTCACCGCGAACGCCAATCGTTCCGTTCTCGATGATGCGGCGCTGCGCGTCCATGGTGACGATGGTGGCGTTGGTGATGAGGAGATCGTAGGACACGGCCTCCTTTTGCGCGGGTGCGGGCGCAGAGGGAAACAAGGCCAAGAGGGCCGCGAGCCGTACGATGCGTTTTGCAATCTGGAACATTTTGGTTCGCCTCATCAAGAAAACCCCGCGGTCTGAAGACCGCGCCTACAAATTGGAAGAGTCGAAGGGTCTGGGAAACAGGTCACGCATCTGGACTTTCTCGGTTTTGCCCTTCAAGTTGGACAGGATCACCAGAACATCGCCGCAAAATTCCCAGATGAGCTGGCGGCAGGCGCCGCACGGCGGCGTCAGCTTTTCCGTGTCCGTCACGACGGCGATGGCGTCGAAGCCGCGTTCGCCTTCGCTGATGGCTTTGAAGATGGCGACGCGTTCGGCGCAGACGGTCAGGCCATAGGTGGCGTTTTCCACATTGCAACCGCCAAAGATGCGGCCGGAAGTGGCGCGCAGAGCGGCGCCGACGCGGAAGTTCGAGTAAGGCGCGTGGGCGTTTTCGCGAGATTGCTTAGCCTCTGCGATCAGCGTGTCGTATTCGCTCATACGGTGGAACTCCACGAGTAAGTTGAAATCGAAGAGAGATCCATCGCGCATAAAGCGCGCGATGGCGCGGAGATCTTCGCGGCGGTCAGAATGACACTCGCGTTCAGCTGGGCGGTCATGAGAGTTCGGCGGAGATGCGGGGGATCACGAGTTTGAGGAGGCCGATGAACTGGGAGCGGACGCGCTCGGTGGTTTCGAGGACTTCTTTGTGATCGAGAGGTTGGTCGAGAATGCCGGCGGCAGCGTTGGTGACGCAGGAGACGCCCAGGACACGCATCCCGGAGTGGCGCGCGGCGATGACTTCGGGAACGGTGGACATGCCGACGAGGTCGGCGCCGATGGCGCGCAAATAGCGAATCTCCGCAGGAGTCTCGTAACTAGGGCCGGGCAGAGCGGCGTAAACGCCTTCGTAGAGGCCAATGCCGTTGCGATTGCCCGCGCCGACGGCGATTTCGCGGAAGCGGCGGTCGTAGGCAACAGTCATGTCGGGAAAACGCGGGCCGAAGCGGTCGTCGTTAGGGCCCACGAGAGGATTGGTGCATTGCAGATTGATGTGGTCCTTGATGATGACGAGCTGGCCTTGCGTAAATTCGTGTTTGATTCCGCCGGCGGCGTTGGTGAGGATGACCGCTTTGACGCCCATGCGGGAAAAAACACGAATGGGGAAGGCGACGTCTTGGGCGGAGTAGCCTTCGTAAAGATGGACGCGGCCTTGCATGCCGGCGACGGGAATTTCGCCGATGTGGCCGATGACGAGTTGGCCGGCGTGGCCGATGGCGGTGGATTGCGGGAAATGGGGAATCTCGGCGTAAGGAATTTTTGTGGCGCTCGAGAATTCATCGGCGAAGGCGCCGAGGCCGGAGCCGAGGACGAGAGCGATGCGTGGACGGAGCGTAGTTTTGGAAAAAATGAATTGCGCGGCGGCTTCGGCGCGGTCGAATTCGGCGAGCGATTTGGATTTCGGAGCAGCGTTTTTTCGCGGCGGCATTGGATGATTGGGATTTTACATGGAGTTGGCGGAGGGAAAAAGGCGAAGAAAGCTAAACGCCGAGACAAGAGGGCACGGAGAAGAGGGAGTAGAGGCGCGATCTTCCCGAGATGAGGCGCAGCGTCCGGCGCCCCTACCGAACCAGGAGTCTCACCGCGAGCGTGCCGTCCACGCAAAAGCAAAGAGCGCAGGCAGGAGTGCCTGTGCTACGAGAGGATGCCGACAATGGAGGCGGACATTAAGTTGGCCATGGTGCCGGCGAGCATGGCGCGGATGCCGAATTTCGCGAGCTGGCCGCGCTGCTCGGGCGCGAGCGCGCCGATGCCGCCGATCTGGATTCCGATGGAGCTGAAATTCGCAAAGCCGCAGAGAGCGAAGGTGGCGATGCGCGCGTTCCGCGGATCGAATAATCCGTCCTTGATGTACTGACCCAGATTCTGAAAAGCGATGACTTCGTTGATGACCATGCGCGTGCCGAGGAGATTGCCCATCTGGACGCACTCCTTCCAGGGATGAATGCCGATGACCCAGGCGACGGGAGCGAAGATCCAGCCGAAGATTTCCTGGAGGCTGGAAGGGAACCAAGTGAGGTGCAGACCAGGATGCGCGCCGAGCCAATCGTGAGCGCCGCCCATGAGGGCATTGACGAGATAGAGCAAAGCGATGAAGGAGATGAGCATGGCGCCGACGTTGAGCGCGAGATGGAGGCCGTCCACAGTGCCGCGGGAAATCGCGCCGAGGAAGTTTGATTCTTTCTCCATCTCGGGCATTTCGACGCGGCCGGCGGTAAGGGGCTGCTCCGTTTCGGGCACGAGCATCTTGGCCATGAGCAGAGTGCCGGGCGCGGTCATGATGACGGCGGTGAGGAGATGCTCGGCCTTGATGCCGAAGGCGATGTAAGCAGCCATGATGCCGCCGGAAACGTGAGCCATGCCACTGGTCATGACGACCATCAATTCGGATTTGGTGAGCTTGTCGAGAAAGGGGCGAATGGTGAGTGGGGCTTCCGTCTGGCCCATGAAGATGCTGGCAGCGACGTTGAGGGATTCTGCGCCGCTGGCGCCCATGACGCGGGTCATGATCCAGGCGGCAATGCGAATGATGAGCTGCATGACGCCGATGTGATAGAGCAGTGCAAAGAAGGCCGCGATGAAGATGATGGTGGGCAGGACTTGAAACGCAAAGATGAAGTGTTGCGGCGAGGCAGTTGGGAAATTGACGTTGGGGACGGAGGGCCAGCCGAGTTCGCCGAAGACAAATTGCGAGCCGTAGAAGGCATAGCCGAGTAGCATATTCACTTTTTGGCCGGCCCATTGAAAGAGTTCGCGCCCGGCAGCGACGCGCAACACGAAAATGGCGAAAGTGATCTGCAGGCCGAGCCCCCAGAGAACGGTCTTCAGCTTGATGGATTTCCGGTCGGTAGAAAAAAGATATGCGAGACCGAGCATCGTGAGCAGGCCCAGCACTCCGGTGAAACGTCCCATGCGCCGACCTCTTTCTGGTTAATTCAATTTCGTGCACGCGACGATGATCCAGGACGCCTCGCCGCGCCACTCCGAACAGATACAGCAAAACACGTGGGCCCAAAACTCGTTGGAGTGAGGGGCAGGCCCCTCCCTTCAGGTGAAAAGCGCAGATGCGCCGCGCGTCAGCCGCCGATGATACGGTGAATGAGCAGCGGCGCTTCGTCGGGCGCCGATTCGCTAATCTGATAGCTGGATGCGATAAGCGCCTTGGCCTCGGCCAACTTTGCGGCGCTATTGTAATGGATTGTGGCCAGAGGCTGGCCATTTTCTATGCGGTCGCCGATGCGCGCGTGGAATTCGAGGCCGACGGCGTGGTCGATGAAATCTTCCTTTCGTTCACGGCCGCCGCCGAGCATGGCCAAGGCGACGCCCAATTGCTGGCAATCGGTAGCGGTAAGAAAACCGGCGGAGGAACTCAGAACGTGTTCGCGGGAGTTAGCCGCGGGAAGGAACTCGGGCTGGTCGACGATTTTTTCGTCGCCGCCTTGCAGGTGAATGCACTGTTTGAGCTTTTCTTTGGCCTGGCCGGAAACGATCATGGATTCGGCAAGGAGGCGGCCATCGTCCACGGACCGCGTGCGATCGCCGAGGAAAAACATCCAGGCGGCAAGCTCGATGCTGAGGTCCCGAAGATCGGCGGGGCCACGGTCGTTTAGAATTTCGATGCATTCGGCGACCTCGACGGAATGGCCGGCCCAGCAACCGAGAGGCTGATTCATGTCGGTGATTAGCGCAACGACGCGTTTGCCCATGCGCTCACCGGTTTCGACCATGACTTCGGCGAGGCGGACGGAGTCTTCTTCGCTTTTCATAAAAGCGCCGGAGCCGGTCTTGACGTCGAGGACGAGGGCGTCAATGCCTTCGGCCAGTTTCTTGCTCATGATGGAAGCGCAGATGAGGCCGATGCTTTCGACGGTGGAAGTGGCATCGCGGAGCGCGTAAATCTTTTTGTCGGCCGGAGCGATTTCGGCCGTTTGGCCGATGAGGCCCATGCCGCATTCGCGAAGGACGCGGCGAAAGTCGAGGAGGGAAAGATTGACGTTGAAGCCGGGGATGGCTTCGAGCTTGTCCAGTGTGCCGCCAGTGTGGCCGAGGCCGCGGCCGCTGATCATCGGAACGATTAGGCCGCCTGCGGCAACGATGGGCGCGAGGATGAGCGAGGTTTTGTCGCCTACTCCGCCGGTAGAGTGTTTATCGACCTTTCGCGGGCGAAGATCGGCGAGATTGAGGATTTCGCCGGAACAGAGCATGACTTCGGTAAGCGCGGCAAGTTCGGAGCGCGTGAGACCCTGGAGCCAGGCTGCCATGAGCCAGGCGGACATTTGGTAATCGGGGATGTTGCCGCGCGTGTAGCCGGAAATGAGAAAGTCAATTTCGTCGCGCGAGTGTTCGCCGGAATCGCGTTTCTTGCGGATGAGGTCGACGGCGCGCATGCGTTCTGGAGATAACGGCGCGAGCGTAGCATCGGATGACAGCGGCGTCAACGCGTGCTGCGCGTTAACGCCGTGGTTATTTCCAGGATTGCATGAGTGTGTTTCTAATCGGGACAGTACGGCGGCGAAATCGTCGCGGGCTACGGCTGCAGGCTGTAGTTGACCTGGATGGTGGTGTCCACTTCGATGGGTTCACCGTTGAGAAGCGTGGGAGTGTAGCGCCACTGGCTCACGGCTTCGACGGCGGATTTGGCGAGCTCGGGATCGATCTGGCTGTTCATAACGCGGAGCGAAAGCGGCCTGCCGTCCATGCCGATAACGGCGTGAAGAATGACGGTGCCAGAGATGCTGGCGGATTTCGCGGACTCGGGATAGACGGGTTGGACTTTGGTCACGAGTTTGGCGGCTTCCACGGTTCCCCCGATGCTAAGACGCGAGACTTTCCCGTTGGTTCGCTCGATGACGGTGGGCTTCTCCGAGCTTTCTGGCGTCACTTGTACGCGTTCCATGATGGAACCGACCTTCAGCATGACCGCCTGAGAGAAATCGCGGCCCGATTCGAGCGCCACCTGGGGAATCTTGTAGGCCTCGAAGCCAGGCTTGACGACCTGAAATTCGTAATCACCGGCCGGGAGAGATTTGAACATGAAATTGCCGTCGCGATCGGAGGTAGTCATGTCAATGGTGTTGGCAGCGCGATTGGACATGATGATGGTGGCGTTGGCCACTCCGGAGCCGCTGGGATCGTGCACCGAGCCGCTGACTTTGCCAGAGAGATTCTGCGCCGTGAGGCGCAGAGCGGCAAGCGGTAGCAGCAATGAGAGCGCGAGAAACGGGATAAGCAGCTTCGTTCTCGAGGATAAGTTACGGCGATTGACAGACGGATTCAGCATGGCGGCAAATCTCCTTTCCAGATTTGAGGGACGCGCAATGGCCAGAGCAGTGGACCAGGCGCGGCCGGGATTTTCGAGCGTCCTTGCGAGATCGAGGAGTTGGCTGGCGTAGTGCGAGGGCGGGACGCCGGAGAGTAGGACGGCGTCGTCGCAGGCGCGCTCGCTCTCGTGGCGGAGACGGGCGGCGGCCAGCCAGACTAGCGGATGAAACCAGTACAAAGCGCGGGCCAGCTCCGCGCAGATTTGCAGGAACCAGTCGTTGCGCGCGATGTGCGCCAGTTCGTGGGAAAGGACGATGCGGCGCCGTTCTTCGGGCCATTGCGCCGCGCCGGCGGGAAGAAGGATGGCGGGGCAGAAAAGGCCGTAGGTCAGCGGCATGGCGGAGGAATCATGGGACTCGAGAAGCCGAATGGCGCGCGAGATTTCGTAGTTGCGGGAGGTGTTTAGGACTTCGCGCATCCAAGCGTCATCAAAGAGAGGCTCGGCGCGGCGAGCAAGAAGGGTGAGGCGCGCGAGACCAGCAAGCAGGCGGAGGAGCAGCGCAGAGAAGCCGAGAAACCACAGAACAAGGACGCCGGCGGTGAACCCGCTGCCGAGAGTTGAGGAAGCGGTGGCGTTGACGATGATCGGTGGCGCTCCAGGAGGCACGACTTGCGAAGCACCGGCATGGCCGGAAGCTAAAACGGCAGCGGCAGCACCGAGAGTGTTGGAGTGCCAGGCGGGAAGCAGAAGGATCAGCGCGGGAAGGAGGAGCGAAGCGAGAAGCGCCGCCGCCCAAACGTGATGGCGAAGCGCAGCACAACGACGACGGAGCACGAAGACCAGAATGGCGGCGAATGCCAAAAGGACAGTGAGTTTTACGGATGATGCGAGGAGAAAGCTGATGGCCGCGCCGGGAATGAAAGAGGTTAGCATTTCAGCCTTCCTTTCGGCTTTTGGCGATGAGGCGGGAGATGCGGTCGAGTTCGTCCGGAGCGATGCGGGCGACCTCGCCACCAAGCAGGGCGGCGACGACTTGTTCGGTAGAACCTTCGAAGAAAGTTTCGACAAGGTGGCGGAGGGCGGAGCGCCGGGCGACATCGCGCGGAACGGCGGGGATGTAGACGTAGCGCAAGCCGTGCTCTTCGTGGCGGACGTGGCCCTTTTCTTCGAGGACGCGGAGCTGCGCGCGGACGGTCGAGTAGCTAGGCTTGGGTTTGGCGGGGATAGCGGAAAGAACGTCGCCGACGGAAGCGCGTTCCAGTTTGTAGAGAATGTCCATGATCTGGCGTTCGCGGCGGGAGAGGGCGCTTGGCTTGGGCTTTTGCGGCATATGCTAGTTTTCCAGCACGTCTGCTAGAAAAATAGCATTCTGGAGTTTTCATGTCAAGCTCATTTCTTGGGCCCTTTGGGAAGCGGCGGTCGAACCCCTGGCGAGAGGGCCCGCGCGAACGAAAAGGGACCGTAACTCAGCAGACGCGGTATGCGTAGTACCATCGAGGGTCTATGGTGACGACTGGCAATGGCATGGCGGTGCGTGCGGAGCGCGTTTCGCGGCTCTACGAGATGGGAACCGCGGTGATCCGCGCCGTGGACGACATCACGCTGGACGTGCATAAGGGCGAGTTTGTGGCCCTGCTGGGGAGTTCGGGATCGGGCAAGTCCACGCTGCTGAATTTGATGGCCGGGCTGGACCGGCCGACTGGCGGCGCGATTTTTGCGAACGGCAAGAATCTCTCTGACATGAGTTCGCTGGAGCTGGCGCGCTACCGAAGCAAGACGGTGGGCATGGTGTTTCAATCGTTTAATCTGTTGCCGCGCATGACGCTCGAAGAAAACGTGGAGCTGCCGCTGCGGCTGGCGGAAGTGGATCGCGCGGACCGCGGCAGGCGCGTGGCCGAAGCTCTGGAGCGCGTGAAGCTCGATAAGCGGCTGAGCCACAGGCCTAGCGAAATGTCCGGAGGTGAGCAGCAGCGCGCCGCACTGGCACGAGCGCTGGTGAACCGGCCAACGCTTCTGTTTGCGGATGAGCCGACGGGAAATCTGGACAGCGCGACAGGCGAAACCATCATGCTGCTGCTGAAAGAAGTTCAGGAGACGCTGGGGATGACGATTGTGATGGTGACGCACGAGCGGCCACTGGCGGAAAGGTTCGCGGACCGCATTGTGACCATGGCAGATGGAAAATTGGTGAGCGACGGGGTGCGGCCATGAA
>Ga0335078_10012395_pt1 | contig 12642 bp, 9 predicted proteins | sample Lox_Sample_32_FD_206711 | JGI IMG/M metagenome (GOLD analysis project Ga0335078, IMG submission 206711) | Soil microbial communities from Loxahatchee National Wildlife Refuge, Florida, United States - Lox_Sample_3.2 | ecosystem: Environmental > Terrestrial > Soil > Wetlands | place: USA: Florida... | reverse complement strand
GCCGGTCCGTCGCGTTGCGGGCCAGGGCCGCGACGCCGGCGGCATCGAGCGGCTCGAGGGTGACCGGCAGGCTCTTCCACTCCTCGTTGCCCTCGGCCACCCCCGCCTTCTTCGTCAGCCACTTGGTCGAGCAGCCGAAGGGCCGGGTGACCTCGACCGGCACCGGCCGGCCGGCGAGGAGCGCCTCCACGGCGTTGGCCCCGTCCGTCGCGTGAACCGACGCGGGATCGGGCGTCTGCGAGTCGTCAAAGCGCCCCTTGTAGCGCAGGCGGCGCTGCTGGTCGAAGATGAAGAGGTGGGGCGTGCACAGGCAGCCGTAGGCCATGGCCGTCGCCTGGGTGGCGCCGTCGTAGAGATAGGGGAAGTTGAAGCCCCGCTCCTTCGCGTAGAGCTTCATGTCGTCGTAGCTGTCGCTGTACTTGCTGTACCCGAGCTCGTCGATCCGCAGGCCCTCGAGGCTGTTCGGGTTGATCGCGACGACCGCCACGCCCTTGCCCTTGAGGCCCGCGACGAAGGGGATGAACCGCGTCTCGGCGGCGTGGGACGAGGGGCAGTGGTTCGACAGGAAGACGACGATCAGCAGCGGCGAATCCTTGAAGTCGGCGAGCGTGTACGTCCTGCCGTCGATCCCGAGGAGCGAGAAGTCCGGGGCCCTGTCCCCGATCTGGAGGGTGTGGAAGCCCGGCGGCGTGCCGCCGTACTCGTCCGCGCGGGCCACGCCGCCGGCCAGCAGGGCGAGGGCCATGCAACCAAAGGGGGGCAGTTTCATGGGGGAAAACGTTGCGCGCCCTGGCGCGCAGGGGCAAGCCGAACGCGGGCGGCGGCTCCCTCCCCCTGCGCGGGGCCGCGCCCGCGCCGCTAATAGATCCCGGGGATCAGCCGCGACGTGCGGGCGCAGTAGGCGCCGTACTCGTCGCCGAACTGGGCCCGCAGCAGCCTCTCCTCGGCGCGAATGCGCGCGATGAGCGGGGGGACCAGGAGCGCCGTGAGCAGGAGGCCGATCCAGGAACGGAAGACCAGCGCCCATCCGGCCGAGGCGACGAGCAGCCCCAGATAGCTCGGGTTGCGGATCGCCCCGTAGATGCCGCGGGTGACCAGCGTGTGCCCGGGCTGGATCGCGACCAGGCCGCTGAACCGGTCGCCGAGCACGAAGACGGGCCACAGCCGCAGGGCGCCGCCGGCCGCGTAGGCGGCGACGCCCAGCCAGCGGACGGCGTCCCCGCCGATGGTCCAGAGACCGTGGCGATCCCCGAAGGCCGGCAGGTATCCGTTGAGAAGGCCGAGGGTGCCGAAGGCCCAGAGGACCCAGCGGTTCGCCCGGTCCTCGCGCACGCCCGCGCTGATGTTCCCGCCGGAGAAGAAGGACAGGACCGCCATGAGGAGGGTCCCCAGGAGGGCCGCCGCCCGGGCCGGGTGCGCCAGGAGGGGCCCGAGGCCGCCCCAGCCGAGGACGGGGAGGCAGAGGTACAGGCCCGTCAGGGCGACAATGACCGCGAATCGGGCGAAGGGTCTCGCCACGGCCGATCCGACCGGGTTGCTGGGTGCCGCTGCCGACATGGGGCTGCCTCGGAAGGGTTAGCCTTTCAAAGGCGCGCTCCCGTTGCAAGGGTCCATCGGCCGGCGCGGGCCCGGCGCCCGGTGCCGGGGGCGCCCGCCCGCGCGCCCGGACTTGCCAGCGGCGCCGCGCCCGCCGAAGGTCGGGAGATGAGAACTTCCGCGTTGGTGCTGCTCGGCCTTTTGTCCGCCCGGCTGTCCCTGGCCCAGGGGGCCGGAGGCGACCCGTACCTGTGGCTCGAGGACGTCACCGGCGACCGGGCCCTCAGCTGGGTGCGCGAGCAGAACGCGCTCACCCAGCGCGAGCTCGAGGCGTCGCCCGACTTCAAGCCCATCCACGAGCGGCTGCTCGCCATCTACGACTCGAACGAGCGCATCCCCTACGTCGAGAAGCACGGGGGCTACTATTACAACTTCTGGCAGGACGCCCAGCACGTGCGCGGCATCTGGAGGCGCACGTCGCCCGCGGCCTACCGCGCGAGCGACCCGGCGTGGGAGACGGTGCTCGACCTCGACGCGGCCGCCGCGGCGGAGAAGGAGAACTGGGTGTGGAAGGGGGCGCAGGTCCGCTATCCCGACTACACCCGGGCGCTCGTGCACCTGTCGCGCGGCGGGGGCGACGCCGTCGTCGTGCGCGAGTTCGACCTTGCGGCCAAGGCGTTCGTGGCGGGCGGGTTCACGCTGGCCGAGGCGAAGAGCGTGGTGGCCTGGCACGACCGCGACAGCATCTACGTCGCCACCGACTTCGGGGCGGACTCGATGACGGACTCGGGCTACCCGCGCGTCGTGAAGCTCTGGGGCCGTGGCACCCCCCTCGCCCGGGCGTCCGTCGTCTACGAGGGCCGCAGGACGGACGTGGGCGCGTCCCCGGTCGTGTCCGACGAGGTCGGGTTCCACATGGAGTTCATCGTGTCCGGCATCACGACCTTCACCTCCGAGGGCTTCCTCATCGACGGCGCCAGGCTCGTGAGGCTCAACCTGCCGGCGGACGCGGAGTTCGACACGTTCCGGGACCAGATGACGGTGAAGCTTCGCACGGACTGGTCCGTGGCGGGCCGGACCTACCCGTCGGGGGCGCTGCTCGCGATCCCGTGGGAGCGGTTCCTCGCGGGCGGGCGCGACTTCGCCGTCCTCTTCCACCCGGGCCCGCGGGTCGCCCTCGCGGGCTTCGGGTCGACGCGCCGCCACATCATCGTCAACGAGCTCGATAACGTCCGCAGCCGGCTGTACGTCCTCACGCCTCAGGCGGACGGGTCGTGGTCGCGCGAGCCGCTGCCGGCGCCGGAATTCGGGACCATCTCGGCGGGGGGCGCCGAGCCGGAGTCTGACGACTATTTCCTGCGCGTCACCGACTTCCTCACCCCCTCGAGCTACTACCTCGGCACGGTCGGCAGTCCCGACCGCGCCCTCCTCAAGCAGCTCCCGGCGTTCTTCTCGACGGACGGGCTCGCGGTCGGGCAGCACGAGGCGGTCTCGAGGGACGGCACGCGCGTGCCGTACTTCCAGGTGTCGCGCAAGGCGCTCGCGGCCGACGGCTCGAACCCGACGCTGATCTACGGCTACGGCGGCTTTGAGATCTCGCTGACCCCGGCCTACAGCGCGGGCCTCGGCGCGGCGTGGCTCGAGCGGGGCGGGACCTACGTCCTGGCGAACATCCGCGGGGGCGGCGAGTTCGGCCCGGCGTGGCACCAGGCCGCCGTGAAGGAGAACCGCCAGAGGGCCTACGACGACTTCATCGCAATCGCCGAGGACCTGATCGCGCGCCGGGTGACCTCGCCGAAGCACCTCGGCATCTCGGGCGCGAGCAACGGCGGGCTCCTGATGGGCGTCATGCTCACGCAGCGGCCGGACCTGTTCGGTGCCGTCGACTGCGGGGCGCCGCTGATCGACATGCGCCGCTACAACCACCTGCTCGCCGGGGCGAGCTGGATGGGCGAGTACGGCAACCCGGACGTGCCGGCCGAGTGGGCGTACATCAGCCGCTACTCGCCGTATCAGAATGCGCGCGCGGACGTGCGGTACCCGAGGGTGCTGATCACGACGTCGACGCGCGACGACCGGGTGCATCCCGGGCACGCGCGCAAGTTCGCCGCGGAGCTCGAGGCGCAGCACCACGACGTCCTCTACTACGAGAACATCGAGGGCGGGCATTCCGCGGGGGCCAACAACAAGGAGCGGGCCTACCTGTACGCCCTTTCTTACACATTCCTGCTCAAGCAGCTGAGATAGGAGGGCGGGCGGAACCGGGCGGGAGGGGGCCGCCGGCTTACAAATCTGTCATTTTCCCGAAAGGCCCGGGAAAGGGTGGGGTGCGACCTTGGGGCCATTCCCATGAACAACCCATCCCATTCCTCCCTCCCCAGGCGCGCCGCCATCGGCGCAGCCTGCGCCCTCGCCGTCGCGGGGCTCCTCGCCGCCGTCGACACGACCCTGCCGGGCGGGCGCGCCCTCAGCCTCAAGCGGGACGACCAGGCGGTCAACCGCGGGCCCCTTGAGTCCTCGAGCTTCGCGGGCGTCGTCAAGCGGGTCGCCCCGAGCATCGTCAAGATCACGGTCCAGATGAACGCCAAGCACGTCTCGCTCAACGGCGGCGACGGCTCCCTGTTCCCCGGCCTGAACGACCCGTTCTTCCGCCAGTTCTTCGGCAACCGCCTGCCGGCCGTGCCCGACATCCCCGAGACGGGGCTCGGCTCGGGCGTCATCGTCAGCCCCGACGGCTACATCGTCACCAACAACCACGTCGTCGACGGGGCCAAGGAGGTGACGGTCACGCTGGCCGACGGCCGCGAGCTGCAGGCGCGCGTCGTCGGCCGCGACCCGCAGACCGACATCGCCGTCGTGAAGGTCTCGGCCGGCGACCTGCCCGCCATCACCTTCACGGCGAGCCGCAAGGTCGAGGTGGGCGACCGCGTGCTGGCGATCGGCAACCCGTTCGGCATCGGCGAGACCGTGACGACCGGCATCGTGAGCGCGACCGGCCGGCGCGCGGGGCTCGGCCTGGCCTACGAGGACTTCATCCAGACCGACGCGGCGATCAACCCGGGCAACTCCGGCGGGGCGCTCGTCGACGTCGAGGGGCGCCTGGTGGGGATCAACACCGCCATCCTCAGCCGCAGCGGCGGCTTCCAGGGCGTCGGGCTCGCGGTGCCCGCGGACCTGGTCAGCAACGTCGTCGACAACCTGGTCGCCCACGGCAAGGTCGTCCGGGGCTATCTCGCCGTCGGCATCCAGGACCTGACGCCGAGCCTCGCCGACTCGTTCGGCCTGAAGCGCCACGGCGGCGCCCTGGTGACCGACGTGCAGCCGGGGGGCCCGGGAGCGCGGGCCGGCCTCAGGAGCGGCGACGTCATCACCGCGATCAACGGCCAGCCGGTCGACAACGCCGGCAGCCTGAGCCTCACCGTGGGCGAGACGGCTCCCGGGACCCGGGTGACCCTCGACGTCCTGCGCGGCGACCGCCGCGAGCAGCTCACGGCGACGACCGCGAGCAAGCCCGCGAGCGCGGGGGCCGGCGACGAGTCCGCCGCGGCGTCCTCGGACGACAAGGGGGTCCTCAACGGCGTCGCCGTCGGCGACGTCGACGCCCAGACGCGCCGCGAGCTCAACCTTCCCGACCGTCTCAGCGGCGCCGTCATCACGAGCGTCGACCCGGGGTCCGCCTCGGCCCGGGCCGGGCTGCGCGAGGGCGACGTGATCCTCGAGATCGACCGCCACCCGGTCGACTCCGCGAAGACGGCGGTGGACCTGAGCGCGGCCGCGACCAGCAAGAAGACACTCGTCAAGCTCTGGTCGCACGGCTCCACCGTGTACGTCGTGGTCGACGAGACGGGCTCCGCGGACTACGGCCCCTGACGTCCCGGGCGAATCGGACGTTCCTTGCCCGGCACCGGCGCCCGCCCTCGCGCCGGTGCCCCATTCCCGGCGGCGCCAATCGCCCCTTTGCAAGGAATCGGCGTTCGTGCACAATGGCCCCATGCGCGCCCTTGTCGTTGAAGATGACGCGAAGATCGCGTCGTTCATTGTCCGCGGCCTGAAGCAGGCGGGCTACGCCGTCGACCACGCCCCGGACGGGGAGGCCGGCCTCGCCCTCGCGGAGTGCACCGGCTACGACGTGGCGGTCGTCGACGTGATGCTGCCGGGGCTCGACGGGCTGAGCCTCGTGCGGCGGCTGCGGGCGGCGCGCCGGCAGCTCCCGGTCCTCTTCCTGAGCGCGAAGAGCGCGGTCGAGGACCGCGTCCGCGGCCTGGAGAGCGGCGCCGACGACTACCTGACCAAGCCGTTCGCCTTCTCGGAGCTGCTCGCCCGCGTGCAGGCGCTCATCCGCCGCGCCACCCACGCCCCGGACGCCACCCGCATCGCGGCGGGGGACGTCTCGCTCGACCTCGTGACCCGGGAGGTGACGAGCGCGGGCCGGCCCGTCGAGCTGCAGCCGAGGGAGTTCTCCCTGCTCGCGTTCCTCCTGCGCCACGCCGGCCGCCCGGTGAGCAAGACGAAGATCCTCGAGCAGGTCTGGGACTACAGCTTCGACCCGCAGACGAACGTGGTCGACGTGGTCATGCACCGGCTGCGCGCCAAGATCGACCCCGACCACACGCGCATCGAGACGCTGCGGGGCGTCGGCTACGTGTTCCGGCCCCATGCTTGAGCGGTTCCGGCAGTCCCTGGCGATACGGCTCGCCGCCCTCTACGCGCTCGTCTTCGCCGCGGGGGCGTCGGCGCTCTTCGGCTCCCTCTACTGGGTGCTCGCGCATTCGCTCGAGGCGCGCGAGCGCGAGGCTGTCGAGATCCGGGCCGCGAACCTCGCCCGGGCGTACGAGCTGGGCGGGGCCGCCGCCGTGCGCGAGCGGCTGGACGCGGACACCTCGCCCGACGTGCGCTCCCTATTCGTGCGCCTGCTCGGCCCGGACGGCGCGACGGTGTTCGCGGCGATCCCGTCCGACTGGGTCGGCCCGCAGGTGGAGAGCCGCCTCGTCCCGGACGGCTGGGGCGGGTGGAGCGCGCAGGAGATCCACTCGGTGCGCGTGCCGAGGGACGCGCTGCGCGACCTCGCGGTCGCCTCGCGCATCCTGCCGGACGGCCGGCTGATCCAGGTCGCGCGCAGCACCGACAGCCGCGCGGTCCTGCTCGCCCCGCTGCGGGTCGCCTTTGCCGGCGTGGGCGCGGTCGCGCTCCTCCTCTCGCTGACGGCCGGCACGTTCCTCGCGTGGCGCGCCACGCGGCCGCTGCGTGAGGTCGCGGAGACGGCGCGCCGCATCCTGGACGAGGGCGACCTCTGCGCCCGGGTGCCCGCCCCGGGGGGGAGCGGCGAGCTCGCGGTGCTCGCGCGCCAGCTCAACACGCTCCTCGACAGGAACGCGACCCACGTGCGCGTGCTGCGCGAGACCCTGGACAATCTCGCGCACGACCTGCGCACGCCGCTCACCCGCCTGCGCGGCACGGCGGAGCTCGCCCTGGGCGGCACCGGCGACCCGGCCGAGGCCCGGTCGGCGCTGGCCGACTGCATCGACGAGACGGACCGGGCGCTCCACCTGCTCGAGGTGCTGCTCGACGTCTCGGCCGCCGAGGCGGGGGCTCTCGTGCTGCGCCGCGAGCGCGTGGACCTGGGCGCCCTGGTGTCGCGCGCCGCCGACCTGTACCGCGAGGTGGCGGAGCAGAGGAGCATCAGGCTCGATCTCGACGTCCCGGCCCCCGTGGCCATGGACGGGGACCCGGTGCGTCTTGGCCAGGCCCTGTCCAACCTGGTCGACAATGCGCTCAAGTACACGCCGGAGGGGGGGCGCGTCGCGATCGCGGCTGCGGCGGAGCCGGGCGCCGTGACCCTGACGGTGAGCGACAACGGCCCGGGTGTGCCCGCCGCCGAGCGCGACGCGGTCTGGCGCCGCCTCTACCGGGGGGACTCGAGTCGCTCACTGCGCGGCTGGGGCCTCGGGCTCACGCTCGTGCGCGCGGTCGCCGAGGCCCACGGAGGCAGCGCCTCGGTCAGCGACGCCCCCGGCGGAGGCGCCCGCTTCCAGATGCGGTTCCCGACCGCCTGAGCCGCCCTCCCAGCCGCACCCTCGGGGCGCTCAGGCCGAGGCCAGCGCTTCCTTGAAATGCCTGCGGCACATCGCCACGTAGCGGTCGTTGCCGCCGATCTCCACCTGTTCGCCGACCTTCACGGCCTTGCCGTCGGGCCCGACGCGCAGGTTCATGGTCGCCTTGCGTCCGCAGTGGCAGATCGTCTTGAGCTCGATCAGGTTGTCGGCGACGGCCAGCAGCCCCGCGCTGCCCGGGAAGAGATGGCCCTGGAAGTCGGTGCGCAGGCCGTAGCAGAGCACGGGGATCCGAAGCATGTCGGCGATGTCGGTCACCTGCTCCACCTGCGCGGGCGTGAGGAACTGCGCCTCGTCGATGAGGACGCAGGCGACGTGGTGCTCGGCATGGGCGCTGTTCACCAGGTCCAGGAGGTTGTCGCCCGCCTGGAGCGCGATGGCGTCGGAGGCCAGCCCGATGCGCGACTCGATCCGCCCGGGGCCGGACCGGGTGTCGAGCGCGGGCATGAACAGGAGCGTGCGCATGCCCCGTTCCCGGTAGTTGTAGCTCGACTGCAGGAGCACCGTGCTCTTCCCGGCGTTCATGGCCGAGTAGTAGAAGTAGACCTTCGACATCAGCGGGGAGGATGGGCGCGCGCCCCCGAAAAGGCGAGACCCGGGAGCCGCCTCCGCCGGGGTAGAAGCCGCCGTGAACGTGGGGATTCAAAAAAGCGCCTGCCGGCGCGGGGACGGGATTGCGCTGGGCCCAAACCCGGCCACATTGGCGCCTCCTCCCATGACGCCCTCCGCCCGCGCGCACGCCCTTGCCGGTCTAGCCCTCCTCGTCCTCCGTACGGCCGCCTCGGCGGCGGACCCCGCCGCGGGCGTCGGCGATCCCGACCGGGGCCGAACCTTCTTCCAGCAGAACTGCGCCCTGTGCCATGCGACGGTTCTCGGGCCGGAAAGCACGCCGGTCTCGGGCCAGGGACCGAGCCTCGTCGGGATCATGGGCCGGCGGGCGGCCTCCCTGGCCAACTTCAACTACTCGAAGGCCATGGCGGACTCGGGGATCACGTGGAGCGCGGCCACCCTGGAGACCTTCCTCGCGGCCCCGACCACGGCGGTTCCCGGGACGCTCATGCCCGCCGCCGTCCCCTACGCCACGAACCGCCGCGACGTGATCGCCTTCCTGGCGACGCTCGGCGGCCCCGAGGCCGCGGCGGGGGCCGCGGCGCCGGCGCGTTCGCGGCCGGCCGCGCCGAGCCCCGGCGACTGGACCAACGACGCCCCGGGCGTGGCGCATGCGATCGACCTGAGGGCGCTGCCGGCGCCGTTCAGCACGGTCTCGGCCGGCAACGGCCCCCAGGTGGTCGCCCCCCCGGAGAACGCCGTCCTCTCGGTCCCGCCTGGGTTCAGCGTCCGGCTCTTCGCCTCGGGGCTGTCGGGGCCCCGGCTGCTGCGCGTCGCGCCCAACCACGACATCTTCATCGCCGAGACGCGCGCCAACCGCGTCCGGGTGATGCGGGCCGACGACGGCGCGAGCTCGCCGTCGAAGGACGAGATCTTCGCGGACGGCCTCGACCGGCCGTTCGGCATCGCGTTCTACCCGGCGGGGGACGACCCGCAGTGGCTGTACGTGGCCAACAACAACTCGGTGGTCCGGTTTCCCTACCGCAACGGCGACCTGAGGGCGCGGGGCGCGGCGCAGACCATCGTGCCCGTGCTGTGCGATAGCTCGGGCGGCCACTCGACGCGCGACGTGGCCTTCTCCCTGGACGGGCGGCGCATGTTCGTGTCGGTTGGCTCCGGCTCGAACGTCGCGGAGGGCCTGGCCATCAAGAGCGTGGCCGAGATCAGCTCCTGGGAGGCCGAGCACGGCCGCGGCTCGATATGGGGCGCCGAGGCCAACCGGGCCGACATCCTCGTGGGCGACCCGGAGGGCCGCGAACCCCTGCGCACGTACGCGACCGGGGTGCGCAACGGGGTCGGCCTCGCGGTGGACCCCGCCACGGGCGACCTGTGGGTGTCGACGAACGAGAGGGACCTCCTCGGCGACGACCTGGTGCCCGACTACATCACGCACCTGAAGGAGGGCGGCTTCTACGGCTGGCCCTGGTACTACATGGGCAACCACGAGGACCCCCGGCATGCCGGGGAGCGCCCGGACCTCGCGGGCGTCGCCATCGTCCCCGACGTCCCGGTGCAGTCGCACTCGGCGTCCCTGGAGATGACCTTCTACACGGCGACGCAGGGCGTCTCCGCGTTCCCCCCCGAGTACCGCGGCGACATCTTCGCGGCCTTCCACGGCTCCTGGAACCGGAACACGCGCACGGGCTACAAGGTGGTGCGCGTGCGCCGCCCGAACGGCGTCGCGACCGGCGAATACGACGACTTCCTGACCGGCTTCGTGGTCGACAACAGGAGCGTCTGGGGAAGGCCGGTCGGGGTCGCCGTCGCGCACGACGGGGCGCTCCTCGTGACCGAGGACGGCAACAGCACGCTGTGGAGGATCTCCTACTCCGCCTCGCCCGTCGCCCCGGCGAGGAAGGCCGTCCAGAAGGCCGACGACCTCCCGCGGCACACGTACAAGGTCTCCGAGGCGCCCTCCGCCATCCTCGGCGACCAGGCCGCCTTCGACGCCCTCGCGGCGGCCGTCAAGCGCGACATCGAGTCGGACCTCCAGGGTTACGACATCCAGGACAGGACCACGCTCCAGGGCTACAAGGCGACGCAGCTGGCGCTGGCGCTGCTCGGGGGCGACTACGCCGCGGGCGAGAGGCTGGTGGGCGAATTGCGCGCCATGGAGGAGAAGCCGAGCCTGCGGCTGACCACCGGCCTTGTCGCCGAGGCATGGATCAAGGCGCACCTCGCCAAGGCCGGGCCGGAGGGCTTCGCCGCCGCCCTCCAGGCCGAGCTGGCCGCCGCCGCCCAGCGCCTCCCCTGGGACGTCGCGCAGGACGACATCAAGGAGGCCAAGGCCGGGTTCGAGGTGCGCAGCGCGGCCCTGATGATCGGCCTCGCCCAGCAGGAGATGGACCCGGCGGCGCTCAAGACGGGAGAGATCTCGTCGAGCGTGGCGCGCCGCCTCGTCGGCATACGCAATCAGCTCGTCAACTACCTGCCCTACAAGGCGCAGATCGTCGCCGCTCTCGAAGGCGTCGTCGCGGCGCATCGCGTGGTGAAGCCGGACCGCTGGACGCCGCGCCTCGTGGCGCTCCCCGCGGACGCCAGGGCGGTGCCGGTGCCGGTGGGGATCTGGGACAGCGGCGTGGACACCGGCATCTTCAGGGACCGCCTCGTCACCGATGCCGCGGGGCGACACGGCATCGCGTTCGACCTGCACGCCAACCCGGTGCCCGAGCTCCTGGTGCCGCTCGGGGACGCCCAGGCCCACCTGGCGGAGACGATCGCCCGGGTGAAGGGCTTCGAGGACCTTCGGTCCTCGATCGACAGCCCGGAGGCGGCCGACCTCAAGCGCTACATGTCCGGGCTCCGGGCGGACCAGGTCAAGCCGACCCTGGAGAGCCTCGATCTCGTGGACCAATGGGCGCACGGCACGCACGTCACCGGCATCGCGCTTGCCGGGAACCCGTTCGCCCGCCTCGTCGTCGGGCGGATCACCTTCGACTACCACCTTGTGCCGGAGACGCCGACGCTCGAGCAGGCCCGCAAGGACGCGGCCGCCTACCAGGCGACGGTCGACTACTTCAAGGGCAACGCCGTGCGCGTCGTCAACATGAGCTGGGGAGGCTCGCTCAAGGACGTCGAGGACGCGCTCGAGGCCAACGGCGCCGGCGGCGCGGCCGAGGAGCGCAAGAAGCTCGCGCGCCAGATATTCGACGTCGACACGGCGGGGCTCCTCGCGGCCATGAGGAGCGCCCCCGGCATCCTGTTCGTCGTCGCCGCGGGCAACGGCGACAACAACGTGAAGTTCGACGAGTTCGTCCCGTCCTCCTTCCAGCTGCCGAACATGATCACGGTCGGGGCCGTCGACCAGGCCGGCGAGGAGACCTCGTTCTCGAGCTTCGGCCCGATGGTGAACGTGCATGCCGACGGCTTCGAGGTCGAGAGCTACATCCCGGGCGGCCAACGCCTGAAGTTCAGCGGCACCTCGATGGCGTCCCCCCAGGTGACCAACCTCGCCGCCAAGCTCTTCGCGCTCGACGCGGCCCTGACGCCGGAGGCGGCCAAGGCCCTGATCCTGGCGGGCTGCGACCGCAACGGCCGCGTGAACCTCGTCAATCCGGCAAAGAGCGTGGACCTCCTGAGGCAGCAGCAGCATGGCTGACGACAAACCCGGCTTCCGGAGCGCGGTCCTCCTCTGGGCCGCGCGCGCGGCCCTGCTTGCCGTGGCCGCGCTGGCGGGCCTACGCTTGGGGGCGTCATGGCGCGCCCTGTTCCCAGCGCAAGGAAAGACGGGCGGCGAAGCCGGGGAAGGCCCGCCGGGCGCCGGCGTCCCGGCGCCCCTGAAGCCGCCGCCCCCGCCCCTCGTGTCCGCCGCGGCAAGGGCCCTGCCCGAACCGGGCGCCGAGGCGGCCTGACCGGCGCCTTGCCCGCCCCGATTCGCATCGTGGCGGCGAGGCGCGCCGACGCCGGCGAGCTCACCGCGGTCGCGTTCGCCGCCAAGGCGCACTGGGGCTACCCGAGGCACTGGTTGGCCAGGTGGTCGAGCGTGCTCACCATCACGGACCGATTCCTGGGCCGGAATCCGTCCTATGCGGCGATCGCCGACGGGAGGATCATCGGCTTCTACTCGATGCGGCTGGGCAGGAGGAGCGTCTGGCTCGAGCAGTTCTGGGTGCTTCCCAGGTTCATCGGCAAGGGGGTGGGGCGCTTGCTGTTCGCGCATTTCGAGAGGAGGGCGAGGCAGGCGGGCGCCGTTCGGGTCATCGTCGAGTCCGATCCGCATGCCGAGGGATTCTACCGGGCCATGGGGGCGAAGACGTACTCCCGGCGTCCCGCTCCGATGGACGGCCATGTTCGCTTCTTGCCCCTGCTCGCGAAGGCCCTAGCGTAGCAGGGTCTACCCCTCTCAGGCCCCTTTTGTCATGTCCAGCGCGTATGTCATAGACGAGGC
>Ga0335078_10012394_pt1 | contig 12642 bp, 11 predicted proteins | sample Lox_Sample_32_FD_206711 | JGI IMG/M metagenome (GOLD analysis project Ga0335078, IMG submission 206711) | Soil microbial communities from Loxahatchee National Wildlife Refuge, Florida, United States - Lox_Sample_3.2 | ecosystem: Environmental > Terrestrial > Soil > Wetlands | place: USA... | reverse complement strand
GCGATGAACGGCGGAAAATCTACGGCGGCGATGAAGATCGTGCAGCCGGGCGCTGAAAACTCCAGGGGCGCGTTGCAGATCGATGGCGAGATCGTTGCCGGAGCGCAATTTACGTGGGCCGGAGCGATGTTCAGTCCAGGCAGTGGTCCAATGGAGCCCGCCAATCTTTCCAGCAAGAAAGGCATCAGCTTCTGGGCCAAGGGCGACGGCAAGACCTATACGCTGGTCGTTCTCACTCAAGCCCGGTCGGGGCAAAACGGCATGCCGGCGATGACGCCGTTTGTGGCGGGTCCGGAGTGGAAACAATATACGTTTCCGTTCTCAACGTTCCAGACGGATGGTGGAGATCTTTCGTCGCTTGTCTTCGTGGCGACACAGCAAACTGGAAAGTTCGAGTTCGAACTTGACGACCTCGAAATCAAATAACATACAGGTGGGCGAACTCTCGGAAGTTGGAACACTGGCTGATATCAACGCGTTAGTTCGCTAACGTCTACAATCTTTTCTTGCGAATCTTGATCTCAGCCGGAGAGGCCTCGGGAGAGATGTACGGCGCGCAGCTGATCGAGGCGATGCGGCGCGCAGCGGGGGCGAACAATGCGCGTGTAGGGACGGACGCATTCGTCTGTCCTGCGGACCGAGGGTCCGCGGTTGCTACCGAGAAAAACCCGGCGGACCTCCGGTCCGCCGGACAGCCGGGGGCGGCTGTCCCTACATCAACCTCTCTTGAATTCTTCGGGGTTGGCGGCGATCGCATGCGCACCGCCGGTTGCGACACTGTTGTCGACGCTAAGGATCTCGCGGTCGTTGGCATCACCGAGATTCTCAGCCACCTTCCGAAGATTCTCGGGCTCTACAAGCATTTAATCCGCGAGGCCGACCGGCGCAAGCCGGACTTGGCCGTCGTCATCGATTCACCGGCATTCAATTGGCGGGTCGCGCGGCAGATGAAGAGGCGAGGCATTCCGACCGTCTACTACGTAGCGCCCCAGTTCTGGGCATGGCGACAAGGACGGGTAAAGCTGATTCGCGATTACATCGACAAGGCTTTGGTCATTTTTCCGTTCGAAGAGAAGTTCTACCGAGATCGCGGTGTAGATGCGACGTTTGTCGGACACCCGCTGGCCGAATTGCCTCATCCGACCATTTCGCGTCCCGACTATGCGAAGCAATTTGGCCTTGATCCGGCGAAGCAGTGGATTACCCTCATGCCCGGCAGCCGCGTGAAGGAAGTCCGCATGAACCTGCCGACGATGCTGGAGTCGGCGAAGATGCTCGGATCGGGCTATGAGTTTGTCATGCCCGTCGCGCCAACGCTTGACCGCGATTTGTTGCTGAATTTGATCGGCACACGAAAGATTGCACTCGTGCCCGACGCCCTCCCGGCGCTCTGGCAATCGCGCGCGGGAATTGTCGCTAGCGGCACGGCAACAGTTGAGGCGGCCATGATGAACCTGCCTTTCGTCATGGTCTATCGCGTGTCGACTCTCACTTATCTCTTGGGCAAGCCTCGAGTGAAGGTCCCGCGATTCGCCATGGTGAATCTGATCGCTGAGGAGGAGGTCGTGCCGGAACTCGTGCAGCAGGATTTCACCGCGGAGAACGTTGTTGCGCGGCTGAAAGAAATCCTGGCCGACGGATCCGCCCGCGACCGCATGGTGGAAGGGTTGGCACGGGTGAAGGCGCGTTTGCGCTCACAGAAGGGACCTACCGGGCAGAGTCCGCGCCCGGCCGACCGGGCCGCCGAGATCATACTGGCACTCTTGAGGTCGGGTGCATCAAAGTCCGAGTAGTGATCATGCCGCGAAGAGGCAACCTCAGGGGCTAAAGCCCAGGTGTCTTGTAAGACTCTAACGGCACGGCTGGAAGCCGTACCCTTCCCAAGCCTATTCATGAGGCCAGTCTTAATTTATGCGACCAGTTCCACGTAAAATTGGAGTAGCGCACAAAGTGCGTGTACTTGGGACTGGTTCCGGCATGCAGTCAATCGGCACTCTTAACGCATCAAAGTAATTGGCTAAGGAGCCTGTGTGGGACGAAGGCATTTACGGGATTCTCAAATGAACAATAGCCTCCGGACTGCGCTCAGGTGTTCACACCGCCTTTTGTGGGTTGCATGCGCGATTGTGATGTGCGGGTTGGCCTTTGTGTGCGCGATCCCGACGCAGGTGCAGTCACAATCGGCCGATGCCCCTCCCGCAGCGGCTGCCGCGCCCGCGATCCAGCCGTCAGACAATCCGTCGCAGGCGAAGCCTGGAAGTATCAGCGGCACTGTGGTCGACAAAGATGGCGCGTTTGTGCCGAACGCAACCATTGTTCTGACATCAGGCACGTTCACCGTGCAAATGCAATCGGGGGGCGACGGCAGCTTTGCCTTTGCCAATGTCCCGCCCGGTCCATTCGAAGTCTCTTTTGCGGCCCGTGGTTTCGCAACGCAGAAAAAATCCGCCGTTCTGTTGTCTGGCGGCAATTACACCCTTCCCCAAGTACAACTCGTGGTCGCGGACACCATCGAAGTCGAGGTTACGCAGACCCGGGAGGAGATCGCCGAAGAACAGATGCATGTCGAAGAGCAACAGCGAATATTCGGCGTCATTCCGAATTTCTACGTGAGCTACATTCCGGATGCCGCTCCGCTCGACACCCGGCAAAAGTTTAAGCTTGGCTGGAAGTCCACATTCGATCCCGTATCGATTGGGTTGGTGGGAGCAGTTGCGGGATTCGAGCAGGCCACCAACGCATACAGCGGATTCGGGCAAGGCGCACAAGGCTATGGCAAACGCTTCGGCGCGGCCCTGGCCGATTCGGTAGCCGGCACGTTTTTCGGAAGCGTCATTCTCCCGTCGGTCTTCAAGCAGGATCCGCGGTACTTCTATAAAGGCACGGGAAGCCGCAGGTCCAGGTTCTTTTACGCCATGGCCAATGCCGTGATTTGCAAGGGAGACAATGGGCACTGGCAGCCGAACTACTCCAACGTGCTGGGTGCCCTAGCCGCAGGGGGACTTTCAAACCTCTATTACCCCGCCAAGAACCGCAACGGCGTCGGTCTCACATTTGCGACCGCGTTTATTGGGGTCGGGGCAACTGGTATAGGAGCAGTCATCGAAGAGTTTTTCCTGCACAAGGCGACGAGCCATGCGCCTGCTTCCGCCCTGCAGCAAAACTGAGTGATTCCACTGTCTCTGGTGACAGACCGCAGGTTTGACAAATTCGAGACAATCCCCGGGCAGCTAAACCTTGTGCTCCCAGCATCTTTTGCGTCAGAATCTTCATCATAGGAAATGGGTTATCATTTCCCGGAGATCCTCCTGAATGTCCATTGAACTGCGGCGCCGCCTGCGCGTCCTCACGAGTTCTCTGACTCTCTGCCTCATAGCTCTTGTGGCCCTTCGGTCCGAGGCCCAGGAAAAAACCCACCTGCGCGTCGAGGATTACCAGATCGAGGCGACGCTGGAACCGCACCTGCATTCCATCACGGCCAAGGCCAAAGTCCGATTCACCGCCCTGCAGGATCTGAGTGTTGCTGTGTTTGAGTTGCACAACGACCTGCGCGTCACCAAGGTGACGGACGAAAAGGGTCAACCGCTGTCGGCCGAGCGGGTCACGCAGGACTCAACTGTGCGCGTTCCGCTGGCGGCTGGACTGAATAAGGACGCTTCGACGACTTTGACATTCGAATACGAAGGCCGCCTCGAAAATGCCGACAATAGTCCAGTGCCTGGCCTGAGTCTGGCTTATATCGGGGACGACACGAGCTACCTGCTCTATGCGGGACGATGGTTCCCGGTCGCCGGATTCGGGGTAAATCGCTTCACCTCGACGATCAGCATCACGCTTCCGGCACACATGCTTGTGATCGGGAGCGGAAAGACGACTGTCTCAGACGTCGCTTCCGCAAAGAAATCCTCGACAAGCGTACTGCCGACGAAGACCTTCACTTTCGTCTCCGCCAAGCCGAGTTTCCCGGGAACGATCATTGCCGGCGTGTTCAAGGAGTACAAAAGCGACGAAGCCGGGATGGACTTGCACGTCTTCTTCAAGCCGACACATGATAGCGTCGCGGCTGCTTACACAAACACCGCTGTCCAGGAATTTACGTATTTCATCACGCTCTACGGACTGCCGCCTTCGCAAAAGCTCAATCTGGTGGAAATACCGGGAGACACGGTTCCGTACGTGTGGGCCCCGGAGATTGCGGGACTGGCCGGGCCTTCGATCACGGAAAAGACCAACTATCGATTGTTAGCCGACGCGATCGCGCATCAGTGGTGGGGCGTTTCGGTGAGCCCGGCCACCAAGGACGACTGGTGGATCAGCGACGGCTTCGCGCGCTACTCGGAAGCTCTCTATGTGGAGAACGCGGCCGGAGCGGCAGGCCTGGAAGAAGCTGTGAAGGACATGTCGGTCGGCGCACTGGCGTACGACACTGTGCCGCTTTCGAGTGTGGACAAGCTCGACGTCTATTCGACGGAGTTTCAATCGCTCTCTACGGACAAAGGGGCAATGATCCTGCACATGCTCCGCTGGGTCCTGGGTGACGACAAATATAACAAGACAATGCGGGAGTTTGCCGCCGATTTTGCCGGAAAGGCGGCCAGCACGGATGACCTGAAAGCTGCCGCCGAGAAGAATTACGGCGAGCAATTGACGTGGTTCTTCTCGCAATGGCTGGATTCCACCGGCGCGCCGGAATTCAAAGTGAAGTACACCACCTATCGACTTGGAGGAGCAGCCGCCGCGCAGAACCCGAAGGAAGAAAAAATACCCGGATTTCGTGTTACCGGGGAAATCTCCCAGGATCTGGATCTGTTCCGCATGCCGGTCGATTTGCGAATCGACACAGATGGAAAGACGGAGGACAAACGGATCGAAGTCGTCGGCACAAATTCGCCGTTCACGATCGAGACTTTCGGCCGGCCTCGCCGCATTTCGATCGATCCGGACCACAGGGTCCTGACGAATTCGAGCGACGTCAAGCTGCGGTCCTCAATTCTGCGCGGCCAGGCGATGCAGCAGCAGGGCGACCTTCCTGGCGCACTGACCGAGTTCAACAAGGCGCTCGATCTCAACAAGAACAGCTCGCTCGCCCATTACCGGATTGCCGAAATCTTCTACTTCCAGCGCAACTATCAGTCATCGGCAAACGCTTATCGCGCGGCCATTGACGGGGATGGCGATCCTCGTTGGACCGAGGTCTGGAGCCGCATTCAGCTCGGCAAGATCTTCGATATTACTGGCCAGCGCGAGCGCGCAGTCGGCCAGTACCGGCAGGCGCTGCAAACCAACGACAATACTTTCGGCGCACTCGAAGAAGCCCGCAAATACATCGCCAAGCCCTTCGAGCGGCCTAAGGATAAACAGCAGTAACTGGTAGACAGTCGCAGGAAAAACGTTCGCGGTGAGCCATGGCTAGGTTCACACCTTCGCTTCACTCGGAGTCGGCGGGACGGCCGAATGCGTCTGCTCCTACACGTTACTTGGGTTGGATTTGGGCTAGTCTCGAATCCACCGTTCTGCTTCTTCCAGCGTAGAGAAGATCTCAATATTTCTCTGTGCACGCAGAATCTTATGCATCCTTGCCGCATGATTCTGCGCTGATGTCCACGCCACAAATGCTCGTTTGGCGCTGGGAGAGAACGGATCGGTCTCGTCCGCCAGTTTCAGGAACTCATCTGCCTCGACCGTGATTTCCTCAACTTCGGTTAGGTCAACGATTTCGGAAAACGTCGGCCGGAAGGCCGGGTTCGCCCGCAGCAGCATCGAGTACCGCGCAATGTCGGCAAACGAGAGGCTCTTGCCAAAGGTCACAACGACGAATTCACGGTCGGCGTGGATTACATGCTGGGTAACTCTCGGAGTGCGTTCGGCGCCTCTCGGCCGAGAGGACATGCCGCCGCGCACAACATCTTCTTGAGACACGAATCGCCTCCGGATCTTGCCGGTAATCTCTCTGTTGAGTACCATCGGCGCCTGAATCACAGACTTAACCGATGTCATGCCTTACCGAGGTTTCAGAACCTCCAGCTAACCTTTTCCTCATTTCCCGGGTCTAACTAGTCAAAGGCCAGCAGGGAACTTTGACTAGCTGAGCTGCGTATCTCTGATCAGATGGTTAGGCGGGATTGAGACCCCTCGCCTGAACGTTACCCGGGGCCCCCACGCTCCTCCCCGGAGGCGTGGGGGCAGACTCTTCGGGTCTTCATTCTTTTATGCGAATGTTATTGGACATTGTGCGGCAGTCGCTGGCTACACTATGGGCGCACAAGCTGCGCTCGTTTCTCACGATGTTCGGTATAGCCTGGGGCGTAGGTTCGCTGCTACTGCTGGTCGGGCTCGGTGAAGGCTTCCGCAGCGGCCAGGAAAAACAACTGGCCACACTCGGCCAGAACATCATGTTCATGTTCCCGGGGCGGATTCCAGCCGTTGAAGGCAGCACGCAGTCCGGGCAGACTTACTACTTCACGTACAAAGACTATCTGGCGATTCGCAACGAGGCACAATTCGTTGGCGCGCTGTCTCCCGTGCTGAATCGCGAAGACATTCGCGCGGTCAGCGACTACGGATCGACCAATGGTCAGGTCTTTGGTGTGGCTCCGGACTACAACCAGATTCGAAACGTTCCCATCGAACCCGGGCGCTGGTTCAATCATCAGGATAATGCAGAGCGTCGTCGCGTGGCGGTCGTCGGGTGGGAACTGCTCAAAAACATGTTTCCAGGCAGACCGGCGGTTGGAGCCACGATCCTGCTCAATGGAATCAATTTTGACGTTGTCGGCGTCGTCGCGAAAGTCGGGCGCGATGGCAACAACGGGACGAATTCACGGATTTTCATCCCGATCGAGACGATGCGCGACTTGTTCCCGCTGACGAAGGCGAACTCCGAAGATGCAATCTCGTTCCTCAATTACCGGCCTATCGAGAAAGATCTGCATGCGGAAGCGAAGGACGAAATCCATCGCATCATCGCCCGCCGTCATGGATTCAGTCCGAAAATGACGGACGCTTTTGAGGATTGCGACACCATCGAAAACATGAAGCGCGTCGGCCGGATCTTCGACGCCATGGATTGGTTCCTCGGGGTCGTTGGGGTGGTCACGCTGGGCTTGGGTGCGATCGGCATTATCAACATCATGCTGGTCTCCGTCACGGAACGCACTAAGGAGATTGGCCTGCGCAAGGCTCTGGGCGCAACCTATCGCGCAATCCTGACGCAGTTTTTTGTTGAAGGAGCATTTCTGACGGCGTTCAGTGGAGGCATCGGTCTGGCGATCGCGATAGGCTTCGTCACGCTGCTGGCGATGCTGCCGTCACCGGAGGGATTCGACACGCCGAGAATCATTCCAGCGTCTGCGTTGGCCGCGATTGGATCGTTGGCGCTCGCGGGAATCGCGGCTGGGCTGTATCCGGCAAGAAAGGCAGCATTACTGCCGCCAGTAGAAGCATTGCGTCAAGAATAGGCCAGTAGAAAGTTGCATCCAATGATCGTCGACCTCGCCACACAGGCCTATAACGCTCTCCGCCACAACCGGCGGCGAAGCTTGCTCACCATGCTCGGCATGGCGTGGGGCATCGCGACGGTCGTGCTGCTACTTGCATACGGGACCGGATTCGAGCGCGGATTGTGGTCCGCGTTCCGATCCTTCGGCACCAACCTCGTCTTCATCTTCCCCGGACGCACGGAATTGCAAGCCGGAGGAACGAAAGCAGGCACACAGGTTCGGCTCAGCGTCAATGATCTCGACTACATTCGCGCTGAAGTACCTCTGTTGAAGCGCGTCTCGCCTGAGGCCTTCAAGAATTGCGTGGTCGCTTACAGCACGCGCAGCGCAAACTACGGCGTCAGCGGTGTGTATGCCGCCTATGGCCGGATGCGCAAGCTGGAAATGGACGAAGGCAGTTTCTTCAACGAGGCCGACGACTTCACGCACACACGCGTTGCCGTAATCGGCTCCGATGCGAAGAAAAAGTTGTTTTCCGGCCAGAACGCAATCGGCCAGAGCGTTCGGATTGACGGCATTTCCTACCAGATTGTCGGGCTCATGAAACATCAGATCCAAAACGGCGACGACAACATCAACGAACACGTCTACGTTCCTTACAGCGCGATGAGCGATCTGATGAACACGTACTACCTTACGTCAGTCGTGATGGAGTATGAAGGCGATCACGCGAAGGTCGTGCAGGCAGTGCGCGAGTCGATGGCGTTCCATCACAGCTTTGACCCGAAAGACAACCGCGCTATCTTCGTTTTCGACGTCTTCGCTGACTTGATGGACCTGCAGGTAATTTCAACCGGTATCAAGATCCTGCTCGGATTTATCGGTCTGCTCACGTTGGGCATCGGTGGCGTGGGCCTGATGAATATCATGCTCGTGTCGGTCACGCAGCGTACGCGCGAGATCGGCGTCGAGAAAGCTTTGGGAGCGCGCCGCTGGCACATCCTCTTCCAGTTCTTGGCTGAGGCTCTTGTGATCACCGCTCTCGGCGGCTTGCTCGGTGTGGTCCTGGCTTATGTGGTCTCTTGGTCCGTGGGGTCGCTCACTCTGTGGAGCGCATTCGAAGACAACGCGAGCGAAGGCGACATTCACCTCTACATCAATGCCGCCACGTTGCTCTGGTCGACGGCGATCCTGAGCTTCGTCGGAATCGTCAGCGGCATGTTGCCAGCCATCAAGGCCGCACGTTTGAATCCGATCGAGGCGCTGCGCTACGAGTAGCGGGAACCTCTGTGAACTCCTTGCTCCCGGCGGCTAGGATCTTCGCTAGAATCACCGGGTGAATCAATCCACTGCCCGCCTCGACCGCGTCCTTGCCCAGCTTCGCCTCTACGAGCATCCACTGCTCAACTTTTCCGCCCGAGCGAAAGGCGAGGGTGTGGAAATCATCATCAAGTTCAAGGATGAGAGTGTCCCCGTTCACACGTACTATTTCGATTTGCACCCCCGCGATCTCGACGATCCGCAGTTCGAATGGGCTTTCCAACGTCAGCTGTACGACGCGCTGCACGACTACTTTGTTGAGATGTTCATTCGCACGCCGCAGGATCGCGCCGACCGCCAGAGGAAGGAGATGTGAGCCAACTCCGCAGCCTCATCGAGCAGGAGATCCGCGAGCGCGGCCCGATTCCCTTCTCGCGCTATATGGAGCTGTGCCTCTATCATCCCGAACTCGGATATTACGCGCGCAATGCCGCACAATTCGGTAAAGCCGGAGATTTCTATACGTCCAGTGATGTGCATGCGGTCTTCGGACGGTTGCTGGCGCGCCAGTTCGACGAGATATGGCGCGTCTTACGCTCGCCGGAACGAATCACATTGCGAGAACTCGGCCCTGGACGAGGACTATTCGCGCAGGATGTGCTCGACTGGTCGGAGAAGAAGTTTCCCGAGTTTTTCGGTGCTTTGCACTATGAACTGGTGGAGCAGTCTCCAGCGCTGCGTGAGCGGATCGGGCGGACGCTGGAGCGGCATGTTGAATCGGGTAAAGCCACACTCATTGCGACCCTACCCCCAGCGGCTGAAGCCAGATCTTCTGATAGTCCCCTTTTCGGCACGAGTAAACTCGTGCCCGTCCCGGTCATCGTCTTTGCGAATGAATTCTTTGACGCGATTCCGGTCGAGGTTGTCAGCACTCACGGATCGCTCCGGATCAATTCTCGCGATGGACGCTTCATCGAGACCTGGGCTCCGGCATCCGACGAAGAGCTTGAATTTCTCGATCGATATTCGGTTCACCCCGAACCAGGAGAACGCGTCGAGGTTCCATTGCAAGCGCAGCAGCAGATGCACGCCGCCGCGAATTTCACCGGCGGGTTCCTGATCGCCATCGATTACGGATACACTCGCGACGAACAGCTTGCCGGTCGCCACCGCGACACTCTCAAGGCAATCCGCCAGCACTCAGTCAGCGCGAACGGGTACGAGGCCCCCGGCGAGCAGGACATCACGGCCGACGTTAACTTTACGGCGCTCGCCGCGGGATTAGGGAAGCGCGGATTCGAAGTGCAGAAGCTTGTTACGCAGTCGCAATTTTTGATGGGAATCGGCGAGGCCAATCAGTTTGCCGACGCATTCAAAGATTGTCGCTTACCGCAGGAGCGCGCAAAAGTCGCGCTACAACTCAAGCATCTCGTGACCCCAGCGGGAATGGGCGAGAGCTTTCATGTGCTGGTGGCGAGCAAAGGCGTCGACACTGAGAAAGTCGCCATGCTGGCAGGCCTGAGTTTCGGCCGCCGGTGAGAAACGGCTCCGGCGGAACTATCTTGGCGCGATCACATCGGGATACTCGTATACGCCACGCCCCGATTTGCGGCCCAGCCTGCCGGCCTTCACATACTGCACCAGCAGCGGTGCGGGCCGATATTTTTCACCAAGCGATTTGTGAAGATACTCGAGAATGCTCAGCCGCGTATCGAGTCCCACCAGATCGACCAGCTCAAACGGGCCCATCGGGTGATTCAAACCAAGTTTCAGCGCCTTGTCGATGTCTGCGGCAGAGGCAACACCTTCCTGCAGCATGTGAAAGGCCTCATTGCCGATCATGGCGTTGATGCGGCTGGTGATGAAGCCGGGTGATTCCTTGATCACAACCACTTCCTTGCCCATGCGCTTGCCGACTTCGACGGCGGTGGCGAGAGTTTCGTCGTCGGTTTCGAGCGCGCGCACGATCTCCAGCAGCTTCATCTTGTGCACGGGATTGAAGAAGTGCATCCCGACACACTTCTTTGCACGGTAGGTAACGCTGGCAATTTCAGTAACGCTAAGCGACGAGGTATTCGAGGCGAGAATCGTTGTCGGGCGGCAGATCTTGTCGAGGAGTGTGTATATCTCGATCTTCGATTCCATCTCCTCCGGAACGGCTTCGATCACGAGGTCAGCCTCGCGGGCCGCTTCCTCGACCGAACCGGCATATTCGAGGCGATGGAAAGCGGCGTCAGCATCGGCAGAGGTGACCTTGTTCAGTTCAACAGCCTTGTCGAGATTCGCCCGGATCTCAGTCTCAGCCTTGCGCAGCGCCGCCGGGAGCAGGTCCTCGAGGATCGTACGGTAGCCGCCAAGCGCCGCGGCATGGGCAATGCCGCGCCCCATGATTCCCGCCCCAATGACGGCGATTGTCTGAACTTTTTCCCGTGCTGCGGCCACCTACTTCTCCGCCTTCTCAAGATCGGCAATGGATGTGTTGACCGCCTCGGCGATCTTGCGCATCGATTCGGCCAGTCGCTTTCTTTCGTCGGCGTTCATGCTGGGAATGTAGATACCGATGCGTCGCAGAGTCGCGTTGATGTCGTCGACGTAGTTCATTGCACGAATGAGTTCACCAGTTGCCACTACCATAGGAATCCTCTTTCTGGGTGATCGCGGCCTGTGCGAACGCACGTGGCGGCGCTCGCCGAGCCGAAGTGTCTATTTTGGACGGACAGATGAGTTTAGTAAAGGTGGGGTCATCGCAGAGCAGCCATATGACCAACGGAACCACTCACCGAACCCATTCACGGGGTGAGCTGAGGTGATCAAGAATGAAGCTGACGCGCTCTCCGACCGGTGTGCACGGAATCTTGATGAGCTGGTAATCCAGCGTTGTATAGGTCGCCACCATCGATTCGAAGGTGCGGATCGCTTCGTCAAAGTTCTGTTTCCGTTCACGATCCTGGCAGAAGATTTCGCGCCAGGGTGGAGCGATAAAGACTTTGCGGTTGTAACGGAAGGCGGCGGCAGCTTTTATCATGTGTTCCGGGACAGAAAGCTCGAGTAAGCGCAGATACCCCAGAACATCGGGAATGCCGCGGTCAAAGAACACCGGACCGTGGTCTTGCTCGGCGACTTGATACGAACGGATCTCCCACGACAGCATCAATTCAGCAAACAACAATCGATCGGACCACGGAAGAGCGCGGCCCCCAATCGCCATCTGGCCCTGGATCACCCCGCGGCCCGCCTCGATAGTGCGAAGGTAGCCCTTCTGGTGCAGAGCCTCAACGATCGAACTCTTGCCGGAACCCGGCCCACCGGTCACGATGTAAAAGCAGCTTCCTTGCTGGTTCATGGCATCGTCCTTGCGCGACAATCGACGATCAAATGCAAACGAAGACAACTGAGAATACAGGAATATAATCGCCATCAATTCTTTTTATGGCGCACGCGCTTTGCGGCGCGAATCGAATACCCATATGGCAGACAACATTTTGAGACGCTACATTTTCGCGAGCGACTTCGATCAGACTCTGACGTTCAACGATTCCGGATACGTGCTTGCCGAACTCGTCGGCATTCCGACGGAGGAGTTTGAGCGGAAATCGAAGGGGATGGCGAAGATCAATCTGGTGCAGCAGGGAGCGGAACTGGCGTATTTGCTGCTGCACGATCCTGAGTTTCAGGCGAAGGTGCGCAAAGAGCATCTGCACGAAGTCGGCAAGCGCATTCGCCTGAAGAGCGACATCAAGCTCCTCTACCACCTGCTTGACGCCGGGATTGATGGGCATCAATTCGATTTCTACGTTTTGTCGGCAGCGCCCGTGGAGATCGTGCGCTCGGCGCTCGAGGACATTGTTCCTGCGGATCACATCTATGGAACCGAGTTTCGCTACAAACCATCCGGCGAGATTGACACCATCTTGCGCGCAACCGCTGGGTACGGAAAAGTTGC
>Ga0335078_10012393_pt1 | contig 12643 bp, 8 predicted proteins | sample Lox_Sample_32_FD_206711 | JGI IMG/M metagenome (GOLD analysis project Ga0335078, IMG submission 206711) | Soil microbial communities from Loxahatchee National Wildlife Refuge, Florida, United States - Lox_Sample_3.2 | ecosystem: Environmental > Terrestrial > Soil > Wetlands | place: USA: Florida... | reverse complement strand
CACGCCACGCTGGAGCAGATCCGGCGATCGGCCCGTTGGCGCCTCCTGACGACTTTCGGCTTGAGGTTAAGCTTTTCAGTCGCGCCATTATCGTATATTCAGGTCTTTTACTATCTGCTTTGCAAGCATCCTAGACCTTTATCTCCGACCTGTCTAGGTTTAATGCGCCCTCGGTTTAATGCGCCCTCGTCTAGGCAATGCGTATCAGTTCAAACCGAATGAAATGTTATCGTTGCGCGCTTATTCCGGGCAGGAATGGTCTCCCCTAACCGTTAACCAGTCTGTTAAGCCTGCCGAAATCAAGGTCAACGTGAGTGCAGGTGACGGTGCGATTTCTATCGCAAGTACGCGGTGGACTTGGACGTCGCGAACCCGAGGAACGGCTTTGGCAATCGCGGCATTCCCGATTGCTGGAAGCTGCGTCTCCGAGTTAGCATCGAAGCTCTCGGGTACCTGGGTCGAAGATGTTCGCTGAACCGGTAGCGGCAGGTGCGCGGGTGAGCGCCGACTTCAGTTCGGGCATGCGCCGCGGGATCCTGGAAAAACTCGCGAATGACCTTACGGCATTCGGAATCCACTGGACCCTTAACAATCCTGACTAACCGTTAATCAGATTAATCAGCGCGCTTTTCTCTGGAACGTAAGAGCAACATTCCATTGGGCTTGAAATCAACAGACTGTAGGAAACCTAGTCTCTCAAGCGTAGACATGATACTATCCGACCCTAAAGCAAAAGTCGAGAGTTGCGCGGGTCGTGCTGCATGACACCATGGTCGCTCTTCCGGGCCGCCGGTACGATGTGAAGGGCATCGGCTGGCCGCAGGAGAGTTGGCGTATGGGACCGGGCTTTCCCTTGACATCTTAGGTTACCGGCTCTGGCTACCGCGGGTTTCCGCGAAGCACTTCTACGGAATCGTGGGGCTGGAGGAATACGACCGCGCGCTATTCAAGCAATTATCCGTCAAGCCACCGCGGAGGGATCCGCACCGAAATAGAGGAGTGAAGGCATTCTTAGTTCGAAGGATACAGGGAGATTGCAGCGTATGAAACAAGCACCGATCTTCGCTTGGCTCGCGGCCGTATTGGCCGTTGGAGCCTGTCTGGCCCAGGTAGATAGGCCATCGAATTCCGTCCAACAACAGGTGCCCCCTATCGCTCGAGGTGCGGGCAGAGGCGGATTCGGCGGACCGATCGAACTAGGACCGGACGACAAGCCCGCCTTCCCCGATCCGCCCGCCGGATTCAACGTCAGGCGCGACAATGTTCCTCACGGCGAGCTGACGCCCGTAGAGTACGACTCGAAGTCGCTCGGGACCCGGCGGCGGATGCGCATTTACACGCCGCCCGGCTACTCGACGGCGCGCAAATATCCGGTGCTCTATCTGCTGCACGGCATTGGCGGCACGGACACCGAATGGACGCAATCGTGCCACGCCAATAACGTTATCGACAATCTGTTGGCGGAAGGCAAAATTCAGCCGATGGTGGTCGTCTTCCCGGACGGCAATTCCAGCAGAACGGTGGCTGACCTCGAAGCGGCCGCCGCCCGCCAGGCAACTGGGGGCCAGGCGCCGCAGGGGCGTGGGGCCGCACCGGCCGGACCTCCCGGAGCGGGAGGCGGACGCGGCGGGCGCGGCATGAACATGGACGCCTGGCTGACGCCTTTCGAGAACGACCTGCTCAAAGACATCATTCCGTACATCGATGCTCACTATTCCGTGTACACCGATCGCGATCATCGCGCCCTGGCCGGCCTTTCGATGGGCGGGGGCCAGACGCTAAACATCGGCCTGGTTCACCCCGAGACATTCGCCTATGTCGGCGGCTTCTCTTCGGCGCCGGACACCAGGCAGCCGCCGTCGGCGCTGGTTCCGGACCCGTCGGTTCCGAAGCAGTTGAAGCTGGTGTGGCTCGGCTGCGGCAACAAGGACGGTCTGATTCGCATCAGCCAGGCGGTGCACCAATATCTCAAGGAGAATGGTGTCCCGCATATCTGGCACGTCGACGGCAATGCCCACGACACCACCGAGTGGGACAACAACCTGTACTTGTTCAGCCAGCACATTTTCAATGACCAGCCGCTGCCGGTCGCGGCCGCCGCCCAAGCACCACAGGCGGGGCGCGGCGGCCGTGGGGCGCAGCCTCCGGTCGAAATCGACAAGACTCCGCCGGTGGAAGATTTCAAGCCCTCGGAACTGAACGCCATGGTCAACGGGCAACTCAGGGAGTATCCCGAAGTCAATTCTCAGCGGCGCGTTCGCACCCGTCTGCGGGCGCCCGACGCCCAGAGCGTGCAGCTCGATATCGGCGGCGTGCGGTATCCCATGACGAAGGGCGAAGATGGCTTTTGGACGGGCTTCTCGAACGCGCAAGATGAAGGCTTCCACTACTACCAGCTCAACGTCGATGGCGTGAATGTCCCGGACCCCGGGACTCTGATGTTCTACGGCGCCAGCCGTTGGGGCAGCGGCGTCGAGGTTCCCGCGCACGATGCGGACTTCTACGCCCTGAGAAACGTGCCGCACGGCAATTTGCGGGAAGTCCACTTCTTCTCCAGGATCGCCAATGCCTCTCTGCAGTGCTTCGTCTACACCCCGCCGGATTATGAGAAGGGATCGAAACGCTATCCGGTGCTGTACATTCAACACGGCGCCGGGGAAGATGAACACGGATGGGGCGGCCAGGGGCACGCCGGTCTGATCCTGGACAACCTGATCGCGGAAGGCAAGGCCAAGCCATTCATCATGGTGATCGGCAATAGCTACATTCCCGGCACGGGCGGCGGCCGTGGCGCCGCTCCCGGCCCTCCCGCCGGTCGTGGCGCTACTCCGGCAGGTCAACCTGGCGCGGCGGCTCCAGCCGGGGCGCCCGGCGCACGAGGTCGCGGCGGCCCGGGCGGACGCGGATTCGTAATGACCAATACGCCCTTCGAACACGTGCTCATCGAAGAGATGATTCCCTTCATCGACGCCAACTATCGCACGCTCGCCGATCAGCCCCACCGCGCCATGGCAGGTCTCTCCATGGGCGGCGCCCTGACCCATGGGATCACCCTCGCCCACCTGGACAAGTTCTCCTACATCGGCATGTTCAGCGGTGGAAGCATCGCCACGTCCGAAATCAAAGACATGGCCGATTTCAAGAAAAAAGTGAAGCTGGTGTTTGTCGGCTATGGCAGCCGCGAGAACGGCGCCACCGGCAAGGCGAACGTCGACGACCTGCAGAAGGCCGGCGTCCACGCCGTTTACTACGAATCGCCGCTCACCGCTCACGAATGGCTGAGTTGGCGGCGCGACCTGCACGAATTCGCGCCGTTGCTGTTTCAAGGCAAGTGAGTGAGGGGCAGAACGGGGATGGAGCGAGCCGCGCCTCAGATGCTTATGCGACGGCCCACGGCGTTGTCGAAGCTAAGCCGGATCTTCGGCCCCGAACAATCCTCCGCCTGCGCTCAGCAGCCCGCTCCTACACACGACTGATGTAGCGTCGCGTTCGTCGCCGCGCACGGGCGCCGCCAACGCCGGCGCGGGCTGAGCGGCCGTTGACTTCGGACGGTCACGTTTATATAGTCCGGTGGTACAACAATTTGCCATTCGGTACGAGGAGGATCTATGTCGAAACCGGGTTCCGTTTGTTGGACCGCCGGCCCGCTGTTCGCAGGTTTGATGGCCTTGGTCGTTACAAATCTCCCCTTTGAGCGCGCGCGCGCGGCCGACGGCGGAGCGCCCGTCAAAATGACCAAGGACGAAGATCACAAGCGCACCATGGATCTTCTCCACATCGGCGAATTGCGGAAAGGCAAAAATGGAAGGGACAAATCCGATCCGAACTTCGCCAACTACGATGAATCGAAAGCCAACCCATATCCGAATCTGCCCGATCCGTTGACCTTGAAGAATGGCAAGAAAGTCAAAACCGCGGCCGATTGGTGGAACAAGCGCCGGCCGGAAATTGTGGAAGACTTCGACCGCGAAGTATATGGGCGGGTGCCGAAGCTTACGCCCAAGGTGAAGTGGGATGTGGTGAGTACTACCGCGGGCAAGAACGGCGACGTCGATGTCATCACCAAGCAACTGGTGGGGGTCGTCGACAACTCGATGGATCCGGAGATCGAGGTGAAGATCGCGCTGACTCTGACCACGCCCGCGTCGGCGACCGGGCCCGTTCCGGTGATCATGCAGTTTGGCGGATTTGGTTTCGGCGCGGGCCGCGGTGCGGACACTTCACCCGGACCGCCTTACGGCCCCAACGCTTTTACCGTGATTCCCGCCCGCGCCCTGCCTCCAGGCGGAGCGGTTCCAGGCGCCGCAAAAGGAACTGCGCCGGGCGCGGGCTTTGGCGGCGGCCGCGGACCAGGCGGCCCCACCTGGCAGCAACAGGCGCTGGCCAAGGGTTGGGGCTACGCGACTCTGAATCCCGGAAGTATTCAAGCCGACAACGGCGCCGGATTGACGCTGGGCATCATCGGACTTTGCAACCAGGGCCAGCCGCGCAAGGTCGACGATTGGGGCGCGCTTCGCGCCTGGGCATGGGGCGCCAGCCGTGCGATCGACTATTTCGAGACCGACAAAGCCGTCGACGCCAAACACATCGCCATCGAGGGGCACTCCCGTTACGGGAAGGCGGCGATTGTGGCATTGGCCTACGAGCCCCGCATGTGGACGGCATACGTCAGCTCTTCGGGCGAAGGCGGCGCCAAGCTTCATCGCCGGAACTGGGGCGAGATTATCGAGAACGTCGCGGGCGTCGACGAATACCACTGGATGGCGGGCAATTTCCTCAAATACGCGGGACCGCTGAACTGGAACGATCTTCCGGTGGATTCGCATGAGCTGATCGCCATGATCGCGCCCCGCCCGGTCTTCCTCAGCGCCGGCAAAGGCGGGTACGACGCCGAGCCGGGCGGCGACAGTTGGGTGGACGCGAAGGGGACCTTCCTGGCCGGAGTGGGCGCCGGGCCGGTGTACGAACTGCTGGGCAGGAAGGGGCTGGGGACGTCTGAATTCCCACCTATCGAGACCCTGATCGCGACCGGGGATGTGGCTTTCAGGCAGCATTCCAGCGGCCACACCGATCAGCCCAATTGGCCCTATTTCCTGGACTTCGCCGCCAGGCACATGAGCGTGAAATAGGCGGTCAACGGAACGGCGGCTGACCGGAAACCATCGATGACCAGCCCCAATCCTATTCTCGACTTCGGAATCGACAAGTCCGCCCTGCGCCATGCCGGCCGCGACCTGCAGCGTCCGGAATGTATTCTGGCGGAACGCGATGGCTCATTATGGTCGGCCGACGCTCGCGGGGGTGTCATTCACATCCGGCCCGACGGCAGCCAGACGCTGGTGAACCAGACGCGCTCCGTGCAGTTCTCGGATGCTTCGTCGGAAGCCGCGCGATATCTGCAGGGGACGCTCCCGAATGGAATGGCGTTTGCACGCGACGGCGACTTCCTCATCGCCAATTTCGGCACGGACTGCCTGGAAGTGATGACCCGCGACGGCGCCTCGCGCGTGCTCGCGGACACCATCGACGGCCAGCCGATCGGCAAAGTGAATTTTGTGCTGCGGGATTCGCGCGACCGCATCTGGGTGACCGTCTCTACCAGGGTCAGGAATTGGATGCATGCTCTCCGCACGGATCTCAAAGATGGATACATCGCCCGTTACGAAGGCGGCCGATTCCGCATCGTCGCCGATGGCTTCGGCTTCACCAACGAGATTCGCTTCGACGCCGGGGAGGAATTCCTCTACGTGGTCGAGACCACCGGCGGCTGCATCACACGCCTTCGCGTGAAGGAAAATGGAGAACTGGTGCAACGCGAGACCTTCGGACCGGCGAACCTCGGCAAGGGCGCCTGGCCCGACGGCATCGCCTTCGACAGCTACGGCAATCTCTGGGGCACGATGGTGTATTCCGACAAACTGTTCGTGCTAACCCCGCAGGGCGACCTCCGCGTGCTCCTCGACGAAGGCGATCCGCGGAAAGTGGACGCGCTCGAACGCCAGTTCTTTGCCAATCGTGTGACGGAGGAGGTGCTGTTCGCCACCGGCCGGGGAATTGCGCCGTGGATGGCCAGCGTCACCTTCGGCGGCCCGGATCTGCGAACAGCCTACATCGGATCACTTAAGGGGACGCGCATCCCGTATTTTCGGGCGCCCGTCTCCGGCCTTCCCATGGTGCACTGGAACATTTGATGCGAGTGGTTGTCATCGGCGGTTCCGGCCACATCGGATCGTACCTGACTCCGCGACTGATTGAAGCCGGCCACAAGGTGCTCTGCGTGAGCCGCGGGCAACGCCGGCCCTACATTGAGCACGGCGCCTGGAAGCAGGTTGAACAGGTGACGATCGATCGCGTCGCGGAAGAGGCCGCCGGAACTTTCGGCTCCCGGATTCGGGAGCTCGAACCTGACTGCGTGGTCGACCTGACGTCTTACACTCTCGATAGCACCGTGCAACTGGTGGAAGCGCTGCAGGGCCACATCCAGCAGTTCCTGCATTGCGGCACTATTTGGGTTCACGGCCCCGCAGTCGAGGTCCCGACCACGGAAGAGCAGCCGCGCAAACCGATCAGCGATTACGGCGTCCGCAAAGCAGCTATCGAAAGCTGTCTGCTCAACCAGGCGCGGCGCGGGCGCTTCCCTGCCGCCGTCCTGCACCCCGGCCACCTGGTGGGCGTCGGGTGGATCCCGTTGAACCCGGCGGCGAACTTCAATCCGGCCGTCTTTGCCGACCTGGCCGCCGGCCGAGACATCGCGCTGCCTAACCTGGGGCGCGAAACACTCCATCATGTCCATGCCGACGATGTGGCGCAGGCATTCGTGAAAGCCATGGCGAACTGGTCGAACGCTTGCGGCGAGAGCTTTCATGTAGTCTCTCCCGCGGCGGTCACGCTGGCCGGCTATGCCGAAGCGGTGAGCCTCTGGTTCGGCCGCGAGCCGCGCATCCGCTTCCTGCCGTGGGAGGAATGGCGTTCCTCGGTCTCCGAGAAAGACGCGAAGACCACCTGGGATCACATCGCCCGCTCGCCCCATTGCAGCATCCGCAAGGCGCAGCGTCTGCTTGATTATCAGCCGCGTTACTCGTCTCTGGAAGCGGTTCGCGAATCCTTGACGTGGCTCGTTGCCAAAGGGGTGATTCAGGCATAATAAATTGAAATGCCGACTTCCCCTGCCAAGAAACACCGCCGCGAACCACGGGAAACGCCATCGATTCAAAGTCTCGACCGCGGGCTGATGATTCTGGAAGCCGTGGGAAAGTCTCCCGAGCCCGTCTCGCTGGGTCCGCTGGCGGCGATGCTGGGAATCGACCGCAGCAGCGCCTTCCGCCTGGCCAATACATTAAAGCGGCGTGGGTATCTGGCCAACACCAGCGTGGGCAGGGACTATGTCCTGGGCGCCTCGGTTTGGCGGCTTTCGCACCAGTACGATTGGAGCAAGATGCTGGTGACCGTGGCGCACGAACACCTGAAAGCGCTGGCAGCCGAAACCAACGAGACCGCGCACCTGGCGGTTCGTGAGGGCCGGAAGGCTCTGTTCATCGACCACGTGAGCGGCAGCCACGTAATCGCCATCTCCGGGCAGACGGGCGAGTTTGTGCCTCTTCATTGCACGTCTCACGGCAAAGCCCTTTTGTCCGATTTCGAAGAGAGCGGTTTGGCCAGGCTCCTGGGCCGAAAACCGCTGACGCGCTACACGAAAAACACCATCCAGAGCATTCGCGCCCTGGCCCGGGAATGCGAGGCGATCCATGCCCAGGGGTTCGCCACGGATAATGCCGAGTACCTCGACGGCGTGTGTTGCGTCGCCGCGCCGATCCGCAATCGCGACGTAGCGGTAATCGCGTCCATCGGCATCTCCGCTCCGGCCGCGCGTCTGGCCAAGGACCGCAAGAAGGCATATACCGAACGGGTGGTGGCGGCAGCCATCGAGATCGGGCAGACGGTCAGTTCCCTGGAAGAGTAAGGCGGAACACTCCTGTTCACACCGCGCAATATGGCTTGCGCAGAGCGCATGGCGCGGATAGACTAATGCCGATGATCAACCGCCGCGTTTTCACGCAAACACTCTCCGCGGCCTTGCTGGGCTCCAGTACGTGTGCCGGCGGCAAGTTGACTTTGCACATCGGACACACCGGCCTTACCTGGATTCCGCTGGGGGGACCGCCGCAGCCGGTCAACCCCATGGCGGACCCGCAATATGTGGAGGCCGCCATCCGCGACATCGCCAGCCTGGGCTTCTACGGAATCGAACTCTTCGGCAACCAGATTGAAGCGATGGAGGCGCACGGCGGGGTCGGCGCGCTGCTGGAGAAACACAATCTACCTCTCATCTCGGCCTATTGCAACGCCAATCTCTCCGATCCGGCGCAGCGCAAGGACTCGATTGCCAAGACAGTGGAATGGGCCAATCTCGTCCGGAAATACAAAGGCAGGGTGATTGTAGTGGGACCGAACGGCGTCCGCCGCGCCAGTTACGATTTCAAGGCTCATAAGGAGGATATCGTGACGGCGCTCAATGAACTCGGAAAAGCCGTAACCGATATGGGGCTCACGCCCGTTCTCCACCAGCATACCGGCACTTGTGTGGAAACTCGCGACGAAACCTATGCCGTAATGGAGGCCGTTGACACCCGCGTGATGAAGTTCGGTCCCGATATCGGCCAGTTGCAGAAAGGTGGATCTGACCCGGTGCAGGTAGTCAAAGACTTCCTGCCGCTGGTTCAGCACATGCATTTGAAGGATTACTCGGGAGGCCCCGAATATCTGGGATATTGCCCGCTCGGCCAGGGCAAAGTGAATATTCCGGCGATCCTCGCGATGATGGAGGGCCGCAAGACGGCGGGATTGGTGATGGTGGAACTCGACTCGCCTCCGCCGCAGCCCGTACCGGCCCTTGAAAACGCGCGCATCGCCAAGGCCTATCTCGAGAAGCAGGGCGTGACCTTCCGCAACTGATACGCACGTTTCCTGTTGTACACGTATCCTTGACGGGCCGTTTTGGCGTTGATATGCTCCCTAGTGCGCAATTGATCTTGCGATATACGCAATGATCGCCACGCCGCTGCGCTCAGGGAGGGCTGAATCCGGTGAAAAGAACCACCGTAGCAATCGCGCACAGCAACGATGACTTAGGAAAGCCCGCCGAGTACACCAAGGGCCAGCTCGCGCGCGTAAAGGACATGATCCGCCAGATCGCGGATCACACGATGGGCGGGATGCACAACATCGTGCGGACGGGCGATAAGGTGCTGATCAAGATCAACACCGTCATTCCGGTGGCGGCGAACGCGGGATTCACAACCGATCCCCGGATGCTCGAGGCGCTGATCGAGCTGGTAAAGGAGCAGCGGCCGTCGCGCATTCAGATCGGCGAACGATGCGCGATGGGCGCCGACACCATGCAGGCGATGATTACGTGCGGGATCGCGGAAGTGGCCGGGCGCACCGGTACGGAGCTTTGCCCGTTCGAACATGTGCCTTTCGACATGTACAAAATCGACCGGCCGGTGAGCTTTAACGAATTTCCGGTGCCGAGGCCTGTGCGGGAGGCCGACGTGTATATCGGGCTGCCGAAAATGAAGGTCCACGTGCACACCACGTTCACCGGCGCGATGAAGCTGCAGTTCGGCAATCTGCCCGACTACGATTGGATGGTCCGGTGCCACCGGGATGATATTTACCAGAAGATTGTCAACCTTACCCGCGCCGCCAATCCCAAGTGGTTCGTCATGGATTCTCTCTACGCCTGCCAGGGCAACGGGCCATTCAGCCCGTATGATCAGGACCTGATCAAAGATTTCAATACGATTTGTGGAGGTCCCGACCCGGTGGCTGTCGACACCATCTGCGAAGCGCTGATGGATTGGGACGAGCCTGGAACGAATGTGCCATCCACGGTTCTGGGGGCCGCCGAAGGCCTGGGAACCAACAGGATGGACGAGATCGAGCTCAAAGGCGCGCCGCTCGAACAGGTCAAACGCCGATTCCGCCGCCAGAGCACCATCCTGCAGGGACAGTACCCGAACGTCAACGTGGTGATGGGCTCTACGTGCGAAGCCGGCTGCAAGGCGATCGTGCGCATCCAGTTGGATCAGTTGAAAGCCGATGGCACGCTCGACCGGCTCCAGCGGCCGCTGTACGTCTTCACCGGGCTGCAGTTCGAGCAGCACATTCAACCCGTGGATGGCGACGTGATCGTGGTCGGGGACTGCGCCAAACCCGCGCTCGATCGTTTTCCGAATGCGCAGTACTGGGGTGAATGCCAGGAGTATCCGAACTGCACGCCGATCTGGGCAAACCGGCCCGACGTAGGCATTGCGAATTACGTGCGCCATCTCGCCGCCGTACAGCAGGCCAACATGGTGAAACCGGTATGACCACGCCCGCGGCCGCGGTAGCGCACGGGGCGAAACGGCGCTACGCCCGGCTGGATAAGCCTCCTCACACCCTGCGGCAGGGAATCCTGAAGCTGCTGGCGATCAAGGACTCCGATATCCGGCTGATGATTCTGGAGCAGTGCCGGTACGCGGTGGACCAGGGATTGCACGCGGGCGGTGCGTTCTCGGCGACGGTTCCCCTGGTCGCTCTTTATTACGGTGGGTTCCTGGACATCGATTCCGAAGATCCCACCCGCTTGGGGCAGGATACGTTTGTGCTCAGTAAGGGCCACGCGGTAGCCGCGCTGGCGTCCATCTACGCCGAGCTCGGCTACTTCGACCGCGGCGTGCTGCGGAACTCCCGATCGCACACCAGCATCCTGAACGGGCACCCCGGACCGATTCTCCCGGGCATCCCGATCGCCACCGGTCCCATGGGCCAGGGATTTGGCGTCGCCCAGGGATTTGCCATCGCCGGGAAACTCGGCCCTTATTTCGATTCCTACTGCATGACCGGCGACGGCGAGTTGCAGGAGGGGCCCATCTGGGAAGCCGTCATGTTCGCCGGCCAGAAGCATCTCGACAACCTCTGCGTGCTGGTGGATCAGAACAACGGCCAGCTCGATATCTCGAGCCGCATGGTGTTCCCCATGCCGAAGCTCGAGGCGGTTTTCGAGTCCTTCAATTGGAGAGTGTATAGCGCCGATGCGACCGCTTTCGAGGGAGTGTATACAGCGCTGGAAGCCTTTCGCTTCGCCCCGCGGAATGGCCAGCCCACCGCCATCATCTGCCACGCCACGAAAGGCCACGGCGCACTCTCGGATTTTCTGAACAAGCACAAAGTTGTAGTCCCGGAAGACCTCCTGGACCAGGAAGAAGCTCTCCAGCAGGAGCTTCGTGCCCGCAGAGTAGAGGACTTTCGGGGATATTTTGCGCGCCTGGGCGAGCTCCCCGAAAACGCGAACATCCAGGACGCGCTGACCGCGTGCGCCCGCGAAATGCACCTGGACGTTACCGATTGGTCGCAGGTAGTGGGGCCGGTGGTGACGCGCCGCGTCCCGCCGCGCGACAAGCGGATCCGCTACAATCCGGAGCTTTTGCCGAAGATCGACCCGAAGAAGCAATACAGCGCGGGTGATATCGTCACCGGCGCCATGAAAGTCTTGGCGCGCGATTCGCGGGTCGTATCCATCGACGCCGATCTTGCAACCACCAGCGGTTTGGAGGCCGGAATCGCTTTCGTGGATCAACGCCGGGCGCTCAACGCGGGCGTCGCCGAAGCCAACATGATGGCGCTCGGCGAAGCGTTTGCGGTGCTAGGCTACAACACCTGGACAAGCACTTTCTGCCCCTTCTGGGACTGGAAGGTGATGCGGCGAATCGCCGTGGGCTACCAGGAGCGGATCGAGTCAATCGCGTCCGCTTCCGGGTGGTTGAGCGAGGGCCACGGGCTCGATCTGACGATGCTCGCCACGGCTTCGAATTTCGAGACGCGCACCAACGGCGCCACCCACATGGCCAACGATGACGCCCTGGTGTTCGATGCCATTGCGCATCTCAAGATCATCGATGTCTCCTGCCCGCGGCAGTTGCTTTCCATCATGCAGTGGATCATGGAAGGGAATCGGGGGCTGGTCTATTTGCGGGTGATGCGGACCCCATCGGCGGTCCTTTACGGCAGCGACTACCGGTTTGCGTTTGGTATGGGCCAGGTGCTCCGTCCGGGAGACCGCGCCACCATCGTCTCGAGCGGCCGCGGGGTCCACGAGGCGCTGGCCGCGGCGGATCTGGTCCCCGGCCTCGGCGTCGTCGACATGCCGTCCGTTGACGAGGAGTTGTTGCTGCGCCTGTACGACAGCGGCAAGCGGATCGTCTTTGCGGAGCAGAACAACGGTTACATCTGGCAGAATTTTCTGAAGGTGCTGGCCCGCCGGCGGTCCGCGGTCTGCGGCATGGACAGAGTTATGACGGTGAATACCCTCTCGACGGGAGGCCGCGCGCAGTTCCTTCACTCGGCGACTTATGAGGAGTTGATTGAAGTGCATGGCCTGGCCGGACCGAAGCTTGCGGCCAGGGTGCTGCAGCAGCTGGAGGAGGCGCGATGAGCGTTCCCGTGATCCACGAAACCGATGTAGAGGCGCTGAATCTTCCGGGGCGGCATTTGAGCTGGGTGGTCTCGCCGGACGGGCTCCAGGCCGAATCGTGCTCCGCCTGCGTCATCCGGGTGGCTCCAGGCGATAAGGTGCGCCCCGCGCACAGCCATCCGCACG
>Ga0335078_10012392_pt1 | contig 12644 bp, 7 predicted proteins | sample Lox_Sample_32_FD_206711 | JGI IMG/M metagenome (GOLD analysis project Ga0335078, IMG submission 206711) | Soil microbial communities from Loxahatchee National Wildlife Refuge, Florida, United States - Lox_Sample_3.2 | ecosystem: Environmental > Terrestrial > Soil > Wetlands | place: USA: Florida... | reverse complement strand
GACAGCACCCGGTTGCGGCGCGTCACCGCCCGCTGCAGCACCAGCAGGAAGGGCACAGCGAAGTGGAACAGGAAAAGCGCGACCGCCACCCCGCCCCATGTACCCCGGGCGCGGACCACGTACCACGGAATCTCGTCCTGCAGGTTGCCGGCCCAGATGATCAGAAACTGGTCGAACTGGAGATAGGCCCAAAGCATGATGAAGACCAGCAGAAGATTACCGTAGTCGTTGAAACGCTTAGGCTCCGCCAGGGTAGCGAAAGGCTCGTAATTCGAGAAAGCCGTCAACGTCAGCACCACCAGTGCCACACCGAGCAGCGCCGGCACCACCATGAAGATCATGCCGTAGATGGTGGAGAAGAATCCCGGCTCAAGCGACATCACCCAGTCGACGGCGGCGTAGGTGACCGTGAATGCAAAAAGGACAAGGCCGGGTCCGCTCAAACGCCTCATGCGATCGAAATAGCGGCGCGAGCTCCCATCCGCGTCTTCCTGCAAGGACCAGCGGTTCAGCAGGAAAATCCAGAGAAACCATATAGCGAAATAGAGGATGGCGCGGATGACCCAGAAGCGCGCGTTGAGATACTCCAGCTTGAAGTGCGTGAGATTCAGGGAGGCAACGAGTTCCGGATTCGCCCAGCTGTAAATCGTGGGCACGCTGATGACAATGGGAATGAAAAGAATGGCCATCAGCGGCATCACGCGCGATCCGGCTTCCAGCGGCCGGCGCGCCAGATACCCCCAGCGGCCGGTCACCATGTAGTGAACCATTAAAATCGTCAGGCAACCGAGCGTCAAGGCAAGCCAGAACCAGAAGGCCACCAGATAGGAACGCAGGAACCGCGCCGGATTCATATACCAGCCGATCGCCGAGAGGATGAGGAATATCGCGCCGGCGCCGAGAGCACTGCTCTGCAGCCGATCCAGTCCGGATTTGATGGCTTCGTTCATTGTGCCTTTTCCGTCAGTTTTCCACGAGCGTCCGCAGGTACGTCATTCAAGTTCGCATGCTGGCTGAGCTGCAGCGCGCGGATATAGGCCGCGATCCGCCAGCGATCGTCCGGAGGCACGTGGCTGGCGTAGCTGTACATCGCGCCATAGCCATTCGTAATCACGTCAAAGAAGTGCCCCACGGGCGCGCTGCGCAGACGCTCGATGTGGTACGAAGGCGGCGATTGGAACCCGCGTTGTACGATCATGCCGTGTCCACTGCCCGTATAGTCGTGACAAGGCGAGCAGTTGACGTTGAAACGCTCCCGCCCGCGCTCGAGATCGGCGCGCGTGATCGGAAACGGAAACTGGTTGGCAACCACTCCGTTAATTCTTCCTGTGTAGCGCAACTCGTCAGTCCGCAACTCGCCGTGAGCTACGGTGCCAGGGACCTGCGGGCGCGCCGATCGCCCATCGGCAAAGAAGCTGCTTGGCCAATACGGATCGTACCGGGGCTGGACGTGCATATCGACACGGCAGGCGGACGCCGTCATCATGGCCAGCGCAAGCGCCCCGATAACGCCGGCCCACCGGACAGACGTCGAAGTCGCCCGGTGCCTGCCGTGCAGTGTAGAGGCCGCTTTGGATCGGCGTTCGCCCATCGGTTCAGCTTTCCACTTCCGCGACATCGACGGGATTGAGGCCGATCAAAAAGTCCTTGGTCCGGTCGACGTCGAATTTCGGATCGCGTGTCTCAATGCACAAAAAGAAACGATCGCGCGAGGCCAGATCAAACCGCGGCGCATTGAAAACCGGGTGATAAGGCTGCGGCAGGTCGTTCAGGATGATCATGCCGAACACCGCGGAGAGCGCCGAAAACAGGATGGTCAGCTCGAACATGATCGGGACGAACGACGGCCAACTGAAATTGGGCTTACCCCCGATATCCAGGGGATAACCGACGACGTTGGGATACCACTGCAGAACGAGTCCGGTCAGCGTACCCGTCAGCCCCCCGCACAGAACGATGGCCGGCAGCCTGACTTTGTGAGTCGAAGGCATAACGAGTTCCGGGAGCCCTTCGACCGCGAACGGCGAGTAAGCGTCCATGCGGCGATAGCCCTCGTCGCGCGCCCGCCGGGCCGCTTCGATCACCTGTTCGGGCGTCTCGAACTCGGCCATTAAACCGTAAAGTACTGGAGGTTTCGCCATTGCCTGATTTCCGTCAGTGTGCCGCCGCCTTCTCGTGCTCCGTCTTGTGCACCAGATCGCGTAGCTCGTGGATCGCGATCATGGGCAGGAAGCGGATGAAAAGATAGAACAGGGTAAAGAACAAGCCAAGCGTCCCGAGAAACGTCATCCAGTCCCAACGCGTGGGGTAGAACATGCCCCAAGACGAGGGAAGGAAATCGCGATGAAGGCTGGTCACGATGATTACAAAGCGCTCCAGCCACATGCCGGTCTGCACCACCAGCGAGATCGCGAATAGGAACCACGGATTGCGCCGGATCTTGGAAAACCAAAGCACCTGCGGACCCACAAGATTGCAGAAAATAAGCGTCCAGAAGACCTTAGCGTAGGGGCCCGTCATCCGGTTGATCATCATGTAGCGGTCGAACGGATTGCCGCTGTAGAACGCCATGAATGCTTCCATGATGTAGCTGTAAGCCACCACCATTCCGGTGGCCAGCATTACCTTGCCCATGAAGTCGAGATGCTTCATGGTGACGAAGTCTTCGAGGTGATAGTACTTGCGCAGCGGGATGGCCAGCGTAAGCACCATGGCGAAGCCGGAGTAAATCGCGCCCGCGACGAAGTAGGGTGGAAAAATCGTGCTGTGCCAGCCCGGAAGCACGGCAACAGTGAAGTCGAAGCTCACCACGGTGTGCACGGAAACCACCAGCGGGGTCGAGAGACCCGCCAGAAGCAGGGAGCACGTCTCATAGCGCGACCAGTGCTCGGCGGAGCCGCGCCAGCCGAGTGAGACAATGCCGTAGATCATCTTTGTGATGCGCTTCTTGGCGCGATCGCGCAGAGTGGCGAGGTCCGGCAACAGACCCGTGTACCAGAACACCAGCGAGACGGTCAGGTAGGTGGACACGGCAAAGACGTCCCAGACCAGCGGGCTGCGGAATTGCGGCCACACGCCCATGGTGTCCGGGTACGGCAGCATCCAGAAGAATAGCCAGGGACGTCCCATGTGAGCCAGGGGGAACAGTCCCGCGCAAGCCACGGCGAAAATCGTCATGGCTTCGGCGAAGCGGTTGATGGATGTGCGCCATTTCTGGCGCATCAACAACAGGAAAGCCGAGATCAGGGTGCCGGCGTGTCCGATTCCGATCCACCACACGAAGTTGGTGATGGCGAAGCCCCAGCCGACCGGAATGTTGATGCCCCATACGCCGACGCCGATCGTGAATATCCATGCGAGAGCAACGTGCAAAGTGAACAGCAATCCCAGAGCTATCGCGAGGCCGCCAGCCCATCGATAGCCGACGGGCCACGTCAACACCATGTCGCTGATGCGATCGCTGACGGACCGGTAGGTATGCCCCGGCGCCAGGACTTCTTCGGTCTCCACGACCGCAGTCGACGTCAGCTTGTCGTTCTCAGCCGGATCCATTCGCTATCCCTTGATCTCCGGGTTCGGATTGCGCAACCGCGCCAGGTAAGTCGTGCGCGGCCGGGTGTTCAGCTCGCGTAAGAGCCCAAACTGCCGCGTCTGCGCCTTCAATTTCCTCACATCGCTGTTCAGGTCGTTGATATCGCCGAAGACGATGGCCTTGGTGGGGCAGGTCTGCTGGCAGGCCGTCTGCACCTCGCCGTCGTTGATCGTGCGCCCGTCACGCTCGGCGTTGATTTCCACCTCGCGAATCCGCTGCACGCAATAGCTGCACTTCTCCATCACGCCGCGGCTTCGCACCGTCACGTCAGGGTTTCGCAGCGGAAATAAGCTTGGCGTGGTCCAGTCCGAGTACAGCTTGAAATTGAACTTGCGGACCTTGTAGGGGCAGTTATTCGAGCAGTACCGGGTGCCCACGCACCGGTTATAGACCATCAGGTTCAAGCCTTCGTCGTTGTGCATCGTCGCGCCCACCGGGCAGACGTATTCGCAGGGCGCATTCTCGCAATGCATGCACAGGACGACTTCGTTGTACATCTCCGGGCTGTCGATATCACCGCGGTAGTAGGTGTCGACGCGAATCCACTGCATGTCGCGGCCGTTGTCCACCTCGTCTTTGCCCACCACGGCGAGGTTGTTTTCGGCGTAACAAGCGACAACGCAGGCATTGCAACCGATGCAGGTGTTCAGATCGATCGACATGCCCCATTGATAGCCCTTGCTGTAGTCGTAGTAGTTCGGATACAGCGAGGGCGCTTGCGTGCTCATTTCCGGCGGGTCTTTGGCGAACTCGGGATCCCTTCGGAATTCCTCAATCGTCCCCACTCGCATCACGCGACGGTCGAACGCTTGTTCACTTTCTTCGTCATCAACGTAATGGCCCTCCTGTTCGATCAGGTGACTGTTCTGCGTGGTGACGAGGTGATAGGTGTCGCCCGTCTTGACCAGCGAAACGCCGGGGATTATCCAGGGAGCCTCTGAGGTCCGGATTTGATAGGCATTCACGCCCACGTTTGTCCCCACACCGGCTCCGATGGTCCGTCCATAGCCGAGATGCAGGGTCAGCGAATTCGCCGCCTGGCCGGGAAGGATGAACACCGGAGCAGCGATTTCGCGTCCGTCCACGCGCACCTTGACAACGTCGGCGTGCTTCAGTCCCAGATGCGTGGCGGTGCCCGGGCTGACCATCAACGCATTGTCCCACGTCAGCTTGCTGAAGGGCTGCGGGAGTTCCTGGAGCCAGGCATTGCTCGCGAAATACCCGTCCCCCACCGACGGGCTGTAACGCAGGACGAGCTCCACGCCTTCGGGGCTGGGGGTCCCGGCCGCGGGAATCGCACCTATCTTCGCCCCGCCGGCCCGGACCGGGTATGCCGTACCCGCAATCCAGCCGTTGTTGAGCGAAGTCTCCCAGAAATCCTCGAAACCGCCGCTGCCGATCGGCAGATGGGCTGCCGGCGCCTGGTTCAGCCAATAATCGCGAACCATTTCGTGCCCGGAAGCGCCGGTCTGCCCTCGCAGGATCGCGACCATTTCAAGGGCGCTCTTGCCGCCGTAAAGCGGAGCGATCAGGGGCTGAATGACACTCACGGTGCCGTCGTAGCTGCGCACGTCGCCCCACGCTTCCAGGAAATGCGCCTCGGGAATCTGCCAGTGGCACTGGGCCGAGGTTTCGTCGTGAAACAGGCTGAGGTGGACCCGGAAGTTCACCTTCTGCATCGCGGCTTGGAAAGGCACGTCCGCCGGCGAGCTATAGACCGGGTTCATTCCCATAATGATCAGGGTCTTGACCTGACCTGAATCCATGGCCTCAACCAGCTCTTTGAGCGACTTCGTCTCGTCGGTGGGATTGGCCTCGACCGGAGCCGTGTAGATCACGGTCTGCCCGGTATTGCCGAGCGCCTGATTCATCGCATGAGCCAGCGCGTGCACGACCGGCGGTTGAACGTCGCCCGCCACCACCAGACTCGCGCCGCGATGGGCCTTCAAGTCGTTCGCAACCGCCGTAATCCAGTCGGCGGACGCACCCGCAGGCGGACTCGCAGATCCGGCGCCCGCCACCCCCACGGCAGCAGCGATCGCGCGCGCCAGGGCTTCCACATCGCAGGATCGTATCTGCAAACGATGATCGGCAAGCGAGCCTGTAATCGAAGGCGCGCTCTCCGCCACATAAAGCCGGTTCGTCGCCGCGTTCGGGTCCGGCATTCGCCGCCGGTCGGCAAAGTCGCGTGCGTAGCGAATGCCGCCCGGCTCGGCGAACATGAAGTCGGAGTCCAGAGTCAGAACTACATCCGCTTTGTCGAGACGGTACACGCTGTTCGTGTACTGGCCAAAGGCGATCCGCGAGCCCTCGCGCACATTGTCGCGCCCGCAAGGTTCGTATTGATGCCAGTTCGCGCGGGGGAAATCTTTCAACAGCCCCTGAATCTGGTCCGCCAGCGTAGGCGAGCTGATTGTGCCCGTGAGAATCCGCAAGCCCGACCCGCCGCTGGAGCGCTCAGCGGCCAGATGATCGCCAAGCTCGCCAATGAACTGTTCCCAGCTCCCCACATGGCCGAAGTGGCTCGGCACTTGCGAACGATCAGGGTCGTAAAGCGTCAGCACGGACGCCTGGCCGAAGCTGTCCATCGAGCCGAGGCTCGACGGATGCCCGGGGTTACCCTCGACTTTGGTGGGACGTCCCAGGTGGCTCTCCACCAACATGCCGCGGCCGATGCCCGCCAGCGGCATCGCGGTGGCAAAGAACAGCGGAATGCCCGGCACGAATTCCTCGGGTTGATTTACGTACGGTACGATCTTCTCCGGGGGCAGCTTGGTGCAGGCCGCCGCACCCGCCAGTCCGGCTGAGGCGCCCATCAGTTTCAGAATATCGCGGCGAGTGGGGCCCCTTCCTCCGCTAAGGGCCTCGGGGACACGGCCCTCGGGAAACTCGTACTTCAGCCCCTTCCCGTAGGCCGGAGTCTGCTCGTACTCATCCAGGCTTCGCCAGAAGCGATTCTTGGACCCATCGGGCTTCGGCCCAATCTGGACCAGATTCGAGGATGTCCGGTTGGAGTCGTTCATCAAATCCCCGATTGCGGGCTCCTTAACGGTGGCACGTGTCACAGCGCGTCCACGTGTGAATTTTGTATTCCGCTACGAGCTTCCGTCCGAGCTCGGCCTGGTTTTTAGGCGGATTGTAAACTGGCAGGAACACGTCCTCGCGGGGACGCACGTAATCCTGCGGATGCTTATGACAGTCGACGCACCAGCGCATGTAAAGGGTGTTTTGCTTCCAGGTGATGGGCATATCGCCCAACTCGCCATGGCAGGTGGTGCAGCCGATACCTTTGTTCACGTGGATGCTGTGGTTGAAATAAACGAATTCGGGCAACGCGTTCACGCGCGCCCATTCCAGCGATTGTCCTGTGGCGTAACTCGCGCGCACCGGTTCCAGCATCTCGCTGTTGGTCCAGATCTGGGAGTGGCAGGTCATGCAAGTCTCGGTGGGCGGTAGCCCGGCGAAGGACGACGTCTCCACCGAGGTGTGGCAGTAGCGGCAGTCGATGCCGTCGTCCATGGTGTGGTGCTTGTGGCTGAAGGGCACCGGCTGCGTGAGTTGCAGCTTGGCTCGCGTGTAGTACGGCGATTGGTTCACCGCCCAGGCGAAATACCCGAGACCGCCGATCACCAGGACAACTCCCACGATGCTGACGCGGGAGATAACGTTCATACTGCGATGAAAAACTTGGGGCATTCCCTGACCTTTGATGGAACAACTTGAACCATCCGGGCGCCAAGTTCGGGCGGCCGGTGCTTCAGAGTTTCAGCGGAACGAGGCCCCGGGCGAGTCCCTCAAAACTCCGCATCTATTCCGAAGCGGCGCGCGTGAATTCGAATGACCGATGTTATTGTGTTGCGTCGCGATCTGTCAACCGTTCGGCGCCGAAAATTTCTTCCGCCGTGCGAGCAAGTATTCCGCAGTATAGCAGCCCACGCGTGTCTGTCAATACGTAGACGGCCTTGATTAACACTGCGCAGTCAACGCGTCCACATCAAACCTGGCAGAGGGTACGGAAGTAATTTATCGTTTGATTTATCCGCCCCCACGCGGATGAATTCCTTTGTGAGGAGTCCCCAACGGATATGCTAGACCGGCTTGCCGTCCGCTTACTCGCCAATTCGCATCACGGGCTCGGGCATGCCAAGGCTCTCATCTCCGGAAGTGAGCTCGTGGCGAGGCGAGCGGCCACGGCTTAGCCAGCCTTGGAGACGCCCGAGATAGATGTAGTAAACAGGCGTGATATACAGCGTCAAAGCTTGTGAAACCACCAGCCCACCGACGACGGCCAGGCCCAGCGGGCGTCGCGATTCCGCGCCCGCGCCGAACCCGAGGGCGATCGGCAGGGTCGCCATCAGCGCTGCCATCGTGGTCATCATGATCGGACGGAAACGGATGAGGCATCCCTGGTAGATAGCTTCTTCGGGCGTCCTGCCCTCTTTGCGTTCCGATTCAAGTGCGAAATCGATCATCATGATCGCGTTCTTCTTTACGATGCCGATCAGCATGATCAATCCCACAAAGCCGTAGAGATTCAGCGGATACGTGAAGAGCATCAGCGTGACGATGGCACCGAATCCCGCCGAGGGCAGCCCGGAAAGAATCGTCAAGGGGTGAATAAAGCTCTCATACAGGATGCCCAGCACGATGTAGATCACCACCACGGCCATCAGGAGCAGCAGACCGAGGCCGGTGAGCGAGTTTTCGAACGCCTGCGCCTCGCCCTGAAAGCTGCCCGTGATGCTGGCCGGCAGCGTAGCCTTGGCGAGGTCCTCGACTTCTTTAACGGCGGTGCCGAGTGCCACGCCGGACTTGAGGCCGAAGCTGAGAGTCACCGAAGGAAGCTGGCCAGTGTGGTTGACGGACAGCGGCCCGAGATTCTGGGTCATTTTCGAGACGGCATCGAGCGGAACCAGATTTCCGTTCGACGAGCGGATATAGAGCATCCTGAGCACCGAAGGATCCCGCTGGTACTGCGGCTCAAGCTCGGTGATCACCCAATAGTCGTCTTCCGGCCGGTAGATGGTCGATACCTGGCGGTCGCCGTAGGAGCTGGCTAGGGCGTCCTCAACCTGGTACGCGGTTACGCCCAGCGCCGCAGCCTTGTCGCGATCGATCTCGACGTTCACCTGCGGATTGGCGATCTGCAAATCGGTGTTCACGCCCACCAGGTCGGGCAACTGCCTCATCTTCTGCAGGAGCACCATCGATTGCGCATAGAGCTGCTGCGTGTCGGTACCCTGGAGCGTGAATTGGTAAGGCGCATTGGTGAGCCGGCCGCCGATCTGAATGGGCGGCGGATTTTGCAGAAACGCCATGATGCCGGGCACGCCCAGAAACAGCCTGGGCGTAAGCTCGTGCATGACGTCGTCCGTGCTCATATGCCTCGGCGAGATGCGGTTCAGAAGATTGTAGACCGCCATGGCGCCCGGCACTTTCATGATTCCCTCGCGCGGCGGCGGAGGCGCAAGCTGGCGCTGGGCATCCGGCTTCAGATGGCAGAAAAAGATTCCGGTGTTGCTGGCGAACCCTGCGAACCCCGCGCCCGCCATCGACATGGTGGTGTCGACGTTGGGATCGTGCATCACAATATCGGTCACGGCGCGCTGATGCGCGCGCATGGCGTCAACCGAGATTCCCTGCTGCGCTTGTGTGAAGCCCACCAGGAAGCCTGAATCCTCGCTGGAAAGAAATGCTTTGGGGGTCAGATCGAAAACGTAGACAGTTGCAACCAGCAAAGCGAACGAGAACATCAGCGTGATGAAGCGATGGCGCAACACAGCCCGCAGCGTCACGCCGTAGCCGCGCACAAACCATTGGTGGGCGTTCTCAAACGCCTGATAGAGCCGCCCGTGGCCCTGCTCCGACGGCGGCCGCAGGAATCGGCTGCACAGCATCGGCGTCAGGGTAAGGGACACGAAGCCCGAGACCAGAACCGCCGAGGTGATGGTGACGGCGAACTCATGCATGATGCGCCCGATGATCCCACCCAGAAACAGCACCGGGATGAACACGGCGGCCAGCGACAGGGTCATCGACATGATGGTGAAGCTGATCTGCCGTGACCCATTGCGCGCTGCCTCCCACACGCTCTGACCCATTTCCATGTGACGCACGATGTTTTCGAGCATGACGATGGCGTCATCCACCACGAAGCCGACGGAGAGCGTCAAGGCCATCAACGACAAGTTGTCGACCGTGTAGCCCAGAAGATACATCACCGCAAACGTACCGATGATCGACATGGGTAAGGCGAGGCTGGGGATGATCGTGGCCGAGAGGTTCTTGAGAAAGAGAAAGATCACCATAACGACGAGCGCAACGGTGAGGTAAAGCGTGAACTTGACGTCGTGCACCGAGGCCCGAATGGTCTCGGAGCGGTCGTAGAGGATGTTCATCCGCACCGAAGCCGGGATTTCGGCCCGGAAACTCGGCAGCAGCTTCTTGATGTTGTCCACGACCTCGACCGTATTGGTGCCCGGCTGCCGCCGGATGGCCAGCACCTCGGACTGCGTGGCATTAAACCAATTGATGACCTTGTCGTTCTGGACGCTGTCGATGACGTTGCCCAATTCCTCCAGCCGCACCGGCGAACCGTTGCGGTAGGCCACGATCAGCGGGCGGTAGGCGGCAGCATCCAGAAGCTGGCCCGTGGCCTGCACCGTGAACGCTTTGTGCGCACCAGTCAACAGGCCCGTGGGCAAGTTCACATTGGCCTGCTGCACGGCGCTCGTCACTTCATCGATTCCGACGTGGTACGCCGCCATCGCTTTAGGATCCAGTTGCACGCGCACCGCGTACTTCTGCGCGCCGAACACCTGCACCTGGGCTACACCGCTCACCATGGAAATGCGCTGCGCCATCAAGGTGTTGCCGTAGCGGTCCACGGTGGAAAGGGGCAGCGTGGCGGAACTGACTGCCATATAAATGATCGGCTGGTCGGCCGGATTCACCTTCTGATAGGAAGGCGGACTGGGCATGCCGCTGGGAAGCTGGCCGCCGACGGCCGCAATCGACGCCTGCACGTCCTGGGCGGCGGCATCGATGTCGCGGCTGAGGTCGAACTGCAAGGTGACCGAAGTGAACCCCTGCGTGTTCACCGAACTCATGGAATTGAGGCCGGCAATGGTGGAGAACTGCCGCTCGAGCGGCGTCGCCACGGCCGAGGCCATGGTGTCCGGGCTCGCCCCGGGCAGCGAGGCGCTGACCTGAATCGTGGGATAGTCGACGGTCGGCAGATCACTCACCGGCAAGGCGCGATAACCCATGATCCCGAATAGCAGGATCGCGCCCATGAAGAGCGTGGTCATCACCGGACGACGGATGCAAAGTTCGGGGAGGGTCATGTCGCAGCCTCGAGGCTAGTCGCTGATTCAAGCTAACAGTCGACAGTTGACAGTCGACAGTTCACAGTTCCCTACTTTGTCGGTTACCGGTCCTCGGCTGATGATCGCCGGCCCCAGCGGCCAACTACCCTCTGTCGACTGTTAACTGTCGACTGTCAACTCTTCCTGATCATCACGTGGCCGCCCGGCATTAACATCAACTGGCCATCGGTCACCACCGTGTCGCCCGCCGATACGCCCTGCTCGATGACCGTGTCGCCACCGTCCGTCACGCCCGCCACAACCGGACGCATTTCCACCGAGTCATCCGCTTTGACGACGAAAATGTACTTTCCGTTCTGGCCGGTCTGAACGGCCTGGCTCGGCACCACCACGGCATCGGGCAGCGAATGCAGGGTGAGAGTGACGTTGACAAACTGGCCGGGCCACAATCGCTTGCCCTCATTGGGAAACGTGGCCTTCATCATGACCGTGCCCGTGTTGGTATCGACGGTGTTGTTGATGAACGCCAATGTCCCCGCTTCGGGATGGGCCGTGTCTTGAGGGATCGCAGCCATCACCGGCATTGGTCCCTCCGCAAATCGGCTTTTGATCTCGTCCAGATACTGCTCCGGCACCGAGAAGTCGACGTATAACGGGCTGATCTGGTTGATGGTGACCAGGGCGGCGTCGTTGTTCTTCACCAGGTTACCCATCTTGATCGCCAGACTCCCTGTCCTGCCGCTGATCGGCGACCGGATCACGCAATAACCGAGCTCGATTTTGGCGTTCTCAATCGCCGCCTGGTCCGCTTTGACCGTGGCCTCGAGCGCTGCCTCATTGGTCCGGAACGTCTCTTCCTGGTCTTTCGAGATGATGCCCTGCTGGAAGAGGGCCGTATTGCGCTGGAACTGGTCGTGAGCGTTCCTCAACTGGGCCTGATCGCGCGCCAGGTTGGCTTCCGCCTGATGCAGGGCGGCTTCGAAGGGGGCCGAATCGATGGCGAAGAGTTCCTGACCCTGCTGCACGTCCTGGCCTTCGCGAAAATCCACTCTCTGCAACAACCCGTCCACCTGCGCCTTCACGTTGACCGTGGTGTAAGCCTCGCCGTTGCCGATCACGGTGATTCTGACGGGGACCGTCCGGCGCGAAGCTTTGCCAACCGTGACCGGTACGGGCGGCATCTGCATCATCTGCGCCGCCTGAGCTCCGCCGCCGTGCGGGGCGTCTTTCGAACACCCGGCGGCCCACAAAACGAGCAGGCTTGCAACGGCGAGGGCGCCGAATGCGCCGGCTTGGCGGCGAAGCCTGGGCCGGCCTTGGCGAATCCGGCTTTCACGTAGTTCCATAGTCGTCCTCTGGAGGAGATACGAACTACCCTCCTCCGATGATACAAATTCGAATCGGGTTCACCATCTAATATATCGCTTTTGCTCAAGGCCGTCTCCGTGACCTGGGAATCGAAAAAGGTCGGCTGGCGCGCCGCCCTTCCTCTGGTCTAACCTGAAAGGAGGCGACCGTTCGGCTCCTTGGCGGCGAAAGAATCGTCGAGAGTGGTAAACCAGGGGCGCCTTCTCCTGGAGAAGCGATGGAGACTCTACTTCAGCAAACCGTGCCTGGCACGGACGCCGCGTACCCACCCCAGCCCTCGCACCTGGAGATTTTTGAATTGGCGCGCGCGCGCGAAGCCGCCCTATCACGGCTGTTGATCGCGTACGTCAGCAGCG
>Ga0335078_10012390_pt1 | contig 12645 bp, 11 predicted proteins | sample Lox_Sample_32_FD_206711 | JGI IMG/M metagenome (GOLD analysis project Ga0335078, IMG submission 206711) | Soil microbial communities from Loxahatchee National Wildlife Refuge, Florida, United States - Lox_Sample_3.2 | ecosystem: Environmental > Terrestrial > Soil > Wetlands | place: USA... | reverse complement strand
CACAGCGAACCCTTCAGGCAAGAACTCCGGCAACTCAGGCTCGAACGGTTCGTCCAGTCAGATCAAGCAGGATTTCGGGCCGCAAGCGGTTGCAGGCCGCAAAGACCGCATGACTGTGTCGACTCAAGAAGGTCAGGGCAACAGCGGATCGGGTCCGAACGGGTCAGCCACATCGGCGACCACCAACCGCCAGGACTTCGGCCCATCCGTCCACGGTTCACGCAAAGACCTCGGCACGGTCGCGCGGTCCACCGGCCAGAAGAGCGACCAAACGCAGACAACCGCCTCCCAGAATTCGGCCGGCTCCGGTTCCGGACCTACGCAAAACGCGCAGCCCGCTTCACCAAATGGAACGAAGCCGCAATAATTCTCGCCGATCGATCTTCGAATCACCACCTGTGCTCCTCACCGCGCCGGGGTGTTTGCCAGCACACGCGATGTCGACCCAAACCGTCGATAATCGGTGAACCTCATGTCGTTCACGTGCACGACGTCCCACACGCGCTTTCTCGCAGTCTGCGTGCTGCGCACGATCACCGCGCTGCTCAATGGGCACGTCAGGCTTTTCCCTTCGATCTCGACCGCGCCATAACGCACCAGCAGGCCAAATTGCGGCGGCTCATTGAGATTGTCAAATTCCGCTTCGAGCGTGAGTCCCAGAATCGCTCCACTTGAAGGATCCAGCGTAATCGTTCCGTGATAGGCAGGCGTGCCGTCATACGTTTCGAATGCTTCCTTCGCGGAGTTCCACGCGCAGCAGAACTTGATCTCGTAATGAGCCGCTTCCTTCGGCACGTCATAGCGAAACACAGCAGCCACACCGCCGGAGATTTGTTCCCAACGGACAAATCCAATGCTGCCATGCTCCGAATCCGTCATGATGGTTGCCAGAATCGGCCCAAACTCCCCGCTGGAATTCAGCACCGCCGCCGGTGCACCGTGCGAATTTGCCGCGCCGTCCGCCGGATCCGCGTCGGTCGCAAATTCGCGCCCATTGCGAAACGCAACCTGGCGTACAAAGGTTCCCATCTGGTGCATACCACTTTGAAAGCTGTTGTCAGCAGTGAACACGGGAACATCTTCGAAGCTGCGCGTCGTTCGCGTCGCAAGAAAATCCGGCAGGCGCTTCAGCGTTCCTGTCACAAAATCCGTCGCCGCGGCGATCATCGTCTGCTGTTCCGCCTCGGCCAGAGGATCTTGCTCAGGGATCTCATTCGCTGGCGGATCGAGGAATGCCGAAAGATCGGCCAACACGTCGAGTTCGAGCACCGTCTCCTCACCGGGCTGGTATTGCGCTTTCAGGCGGTCGAGAGTGAGTTCGGTGAGCCGCTCAGCGAGTTCCACTGAGCGGAGTTGCTGTTCCGTTGCTCCGTCGTTGGTGTGCGCAGTCCTTTGCGCGGCAAGAAACTGCTCGAGCTGGGCCACGGTCACTTGCCGCCCACTCCCGTCCTGCGCCACGCAAACCGAATACAGGCCAGGCGCCATGGCTGCCATAAGAAGCAAAGTTCGCATCTGCCCGAACCAGACTCGCCTTCTAGACTTTCGTTAGCCTTCCAACAACTTCCCGCTGCGCCTCTTGCGCATCCACCACCACGCAAATCCGGCCGCCGCCAATACCAGGACAACCAGTACCGTCGCCACCGCATGGTGCGCCACCAGGTCCACTGCGCCGGGCCCAAGCTTGATCACCAGCAGCGACAGGATGGTCCAGCGCACCATTCTTCCCGCAGTCACAGCCAGCAGAAAATCAATGACGCGCATCTCAAAGACACCCGACGCGAAGATGAAGATCTTCCAAGGCGTCGGCGGCGGCAGCATTGAGGGAATCATCACCGCAAGGAACTCCTGCTTCTGGAACCGGTGGCGCAGCTGATCGAACCGCGCCCGGTTGATGCGCTTCAGCAGGAACAGCTCACCGCCGGCTCGTCCCAGCCCATAAGGCACCAGGCCACCGATCGCCGAGCCCACCGAAGCCACCAGGCAATAGAGCCAGAAATGGCTTTTGTTGTTCCACACGTATAGCGCCAGAATCGCATCCATGGGCACGGGAATGCTCGAAGAGTCGAGAACTGCCACCGCTCCCAGTCCCGGAAGCCCCCACTTCATCAGGGCCGGCAGAATCACCGTCTTCCAGTCTGCCGCAAGATGCGCCAAAAAATGCTTCAAATGTCGTCCCTTTCTGCCCGTTTGTCCGTCAATTCATTAGACTTTGCGCAAAGCACCATTGTACGGGCGCCACTTGTACGGTTCATCGCAAAGAATGAGAGAATAGTCGGGAAGGACTCGAATGGGGAGCGGGCCATAAAGTGTGGCCTGCCAAGCTCCTTGCCACAGAATGCCCATTAGCGAACCGCAAACTGAAGTGAACGAGCCCCAGGGACCCGGCGAGCCAGGTCTGCAATCCGCCAGCCCCTCGCAGGAAACCTCTATCCCCGGCTCGATCCTGGGTCTCGACACCATCAACGAAGGCGAAGTCCATGACCGTGAGGCGCGCACTCCGGTCCGCAGCAGTTCCCGCTGGGTCGACTATGAAACCCACGAGCTTCTGCAGTTGATCGGTGAGCTTGAAGATGAGCGCCGCTGGGCGCGTCTGCGCGAGGGCTTCTGGCTGGCCATTCTCTTCCATTTCATCCTGCTCTCGGCCATCACCTGGATACCAACCTACCTCTTCAAAGTCCCCAGGGTCATCGATCCCTTTGATGCCATCAAGCAGCGCAAGGATCTGGCCTATCTCGACCTGCCGCCCGACGCGCTTCGCGAATCGCGTCCCAAAGTTGTGGTGAAGCCCCTGCCCAACAAACCACTCATCGATAAGCAAACGATGGAGGAGATGAAACGGCAGGCCCAACAGGCGCCCGCTCCGCCTCCGCCGCAGGCTGACAATCAACCGCAGATCCAGTCACCAGAGCAGCCCAAACCGCAGCCCACCCAGCCGCTGCCGCCAAGCCCGCAGTCACAAGCGCCTGAAGCGCCGCGGCCGACTGGCGTGCCCGCAAAAGCATTCGCAATGGGCCCGGCCAACCCTTCCGACCAGCTACGCGAAGATATGCAACATGCCATTCAAAATCGCGGTTCAGGCTCCTACGGGAGCCAAGCTCCGAACGGAGGCCTGTCCATGCATCCCGGCGCAGGAACCGGCGCGCCCGACATTCTCTCTGACACGCAGGGCGTCGATTTCAGCTCCTGGCTGCAGCGCTGGCACTATGTCACTCAGCAAACCTGGGACCCGCTGATCCCTGACGAGGTCAATCCCCCGATCCTCAAATCCGGTGTCGTAGCTATCCGCTTCAAGGTCCTGCCCAACGGGCAGGTGGTCGATATGCAGCTCGACGGCCGCTCCGGCGACACCGGACTCGATCGTGCAGCCTGGGGCGCCATCAGCGGCTCAAGCTACCCGCCGCTTCCGAGGGAGTTCCACGGACCATACCTCGAACTCCGCGCTTACTTCCTCTATAACATGGAGCCGCGGTAGATTTTTTGCTTGAATCCGCTCGACCTGGGGTGCCCCATCCCCGGGGTCCCCAAGGACAGGTCCACATCCGTGGGGTGGATCGAAGCTTTGCTTGAGTGCGGTAAGAAATTTCTCAGGCCGGCACCAAAACCGATTCCCGTCGCTCTACGATCGCGCATCCACGTCCATCTCCTCGGCCTCCCGCGCAGGTCGAACGCTCCGGCCTCCATTTTCCATCGGATCCACGTCGCGCTCCAGAACAATCCCATCCTGCTCCAGCAGCGCCTCGTACACCGGCGTATGCCGCCAGTGACGTGCCAGCGCGAAAGCGCTCATGTTGGCGATCATCATCGGCAAAACCAGCCCATAGCCGCCCGTCATCTCAAAGATGATCAAAATCGACGTCATGGGCGCGCGCACAATGCCGGCAAACACGGCGCCCATGCCCACCATGGCAAATGCCCCTATCGTGTCGGCCGGATGGTGAAAGACCGTCACGTCCAGATATCCCACCGCGCCGCCCAGCATCCCGCCCATGAACAGCGACGGAGCAAAGATTCCACCCGACCCGCCGCTCGAGTAGGACGTAACCGTCGCCGCCAGTTTCAGCACGCACAAAGCCGCCATTGCCGTCACAGGTAGATTGCCCAGCAGCGCTTGGGTCAGCGTCTTGTACGGATCGCCGGCAATGCCGTTTACATGAAAAAACCAGAGCGCCACAACCGCCATCGCGCCGGTGGCCGCTGCGCCAATCGCCGGCTGCACCCACTTCGGAACCGATTTCAGCCCTCTGAACCACGCTCGCAATGCAAGCAACGAATCGGTGAATGCCACTGACACGATCGCCGCCAGCAACCCCAGCAGCGCATACCAAACCAGCGACGACGCATTGGCAAGCGTGTACGTTTGCAGCCTTGGTACATGAAAGATCGGGTTCGCACCCAGAATGCTATGTTCCACCACGGCCGCCAATGCTGCGGCCACAATAACGCCCGACAACATCGTTTGGTCGAGGCTGCCGATCAGTTCCTCCAGCGTGAACGTCACGGCGGCAATAGGCGCGTTGAACGCTGCAGCAATCCCGGCCGCCATTCCAACTGACGCCATCCGCTTCTGGTTCTTCGGGCTAAGCCGCGCAGCACGCGACAGAAAACTGCTCACTCCTGCGCAGATCTGCACCGTCGGCCCCTCAACTCCAAGGCTCGCTCCGCTGCCCAGTTGCAAGGCGCAGAGAACAAACTTGCCGACGGTTTCTTTGATCGTAATTGCGCCAAACCGGTTGGCATAAGCAACCTTCACCTGGGGAATGCCGCTACCCGCAGCAGCCGGAACCCAGTATGTGAGCCCGACGCCCGCCGCCAGTCCGCCCACCGCCGGAGTCAGAATCGTCCACCAGATCCAGGCGTGGCCGTGAGCCGATGCTGCGTGATCGATCAGCAGTCCGTAGAGCTTGGTTACGGTTATATGGAATGCAACCGCCGAAAGCCCGCCTAAGCCGCCGGCGACAATCGTAATCGCCAGCAGCCGTTGCCTCTCGCTCGGAAGGCGCCGCACCAACCACGCATAGAAGCGCGAAAAAAGCCCTTCAATTCCTGCCCATCCACTCAACTCAGGGGAAACCTCATAGCGAAGAAAGTCGCTCTTCAAGTATAGGATGCGACCTCTCCATCCATTGCCTTTTCGACTCTGTCCTCAATCAGCGCCCAACTCCCGCCACCATGCTGCAACCTCGCAGATTTCGTCTTCCATCCCGCGGAAAGTCGCGCTAGAATTTTCTCGTACTGCATGTCGAGCCTTTTCCCATCCGGTTTGCCCTTCCTTAAGCGCTTCCGTCGCGGCCGCCACGACCGTGGACGCTAGTCCCTGCCGCTGAGTAATCTATTTCGGACAAGATTCTCGCCCGCGCAAGGTCGTCGAATTGCGTGCGCAGGCGTTGTGCCTAAAGGCTAGCTCCGCTAATGCCGCTGGCCCAGCAAACTCCGCTCGAATCCGCGGATCGAAAGGACCCCGATGAACAGCTTCTCCTCAAAAGCCGTGCTCAAATCCGGCAACCGCTCCTACACCGTCTATCGCCTGCCTGCTCTCGCCACGCGCGGCTTCAATCTCGCGCGTCTTCCCTTCAGTTTGAAAATCCTTCTCGAAAATCTTCTGCGTCGCGAAGACGGCGTCAACGTCACCGCCGCCGACATCGAATTCCTCGCCAACTGGGACGCGAAAGCCGAGCCCAGTCGCGAAATCGCCTATATGCCCGCGCGCGTCCTCATGCAGGACTTCACCGGCGTCCCTGCCATCGTCGATCTCGCCGCCATGCGCGACGCCATCAAGACCCTCGGCGGCGATCCCGAGCGCGTCAATCCACTCGCGCCCGCAGAACTCGTGATCGATCACTCCGTCCAGGTCGACGAATACGGCACAGTTGCTGCCTACCAGGCCAACTCGCTCCTCGAGTTCCAGCGCAACCGCGAGCGTTACGCCTTCCTTAAGTGGGGCCAGTCGGCTTTTCGGAACTTCTCCGCCGTCCCTCCCGGCATGGGCATCTGTCACCAGGTCAATCTCGAGTATCTAGCTCGCGTGGTCTTCACAACCGAAATCAAAGGTGAGCATATCGCGTATCCTGACACGCTCGTCGGCACCGACTCGCACACCACCATGATCAACGGCCTTGGCGTGCTCGGCTGGGGCGTTGGCGGGATCGAAGCCGAAGCCGCAATGCTTGGCCAGCCCGTCTCGATGCTCGTCCCGCAGGTGGTCGGTTACAAACTCACAGGCAAACTCCGCGAGGGCGCCACGGCCACCGATCTCGTCCTCACCGTCACGCAAGCGCTGCGCAAGCTCGGAGTGGTCGGCAAGTTCGTCGAGTTCTACGGTCCCGGCGTCTCCGAGCTCCCGCTCGCCGATCGCGCCACTATTGGCAACATGGCGCCCGAGTACGGCGCTACCTGCGGCATCTTTCCCGTCGACAGGGAAACGCTCCGCTACCTCCGTCTAACCGGCCGAAGCGACGAGCAGATCGCGCTCGTCGAGGCCTACTACAAAGAGCAAGGTCTCTTCCATACTGCAGGCTCGCCCGAAGCCGAATACACGCAGACTCTCGCGCTCGATCTCGGTGACGTCCAACCCAGCGTTGCCGGACCCAAGCGCCCGCAGGACCGCATACTACTCAAAGACGCAGCCGCAAGTTTCGCGCAGCAGCTTCCATCGCTCCTCGCGCCCACCGCCAAGCCCCTCGGCACGCGTACCGCGGCTTTATGGCAGCGCGCCACCGTGACCGATGCCGCGATCGCAACCGAGGACAACGAGGGCCCAGATACTTCCTCCGCACCCAACGGCACTCCGCTCCACGTCACCACCACGGTGAAAGAGCGCTTCAACGTCGATCCCGACAAATATCTAGATCACGGCTCGGTCGTCATCGCCGCCATCACCAGCTGCACCAACACTTCGAATCCGTCCGTGATGATTGCAGCGGGGCTGCTCGCGAAGAAAGCCGTCGAAAAGGGTCTCACCGTTCCGCCCTGGGTCAAGACCTCGCTCGCACCCGGCTCGCGAGTCGTCACCGACTATTACGAAAAGGCCGGCTTGCTTCCCTATCTTGAAAAACTCCGCTTCAACGTCGTCGGTTACGGCTGCACTACCTGCATCGGCAACTCCGGTCCGCTTCCCGCCGACGTTTCGAAATCCATCGATGAGCACGGCCTCGTCGCCGTCAGCGTGCTCTCTGGCAACAGGAACTTCGAAGGCCGCGTCAACGTCGACGTCCGCGCCAACTACCTCATGTCGCCGCCGCTCGTCGTCGCCTACGCGCTCGCTGGCCGCATCGGCCACAACTTCGATGCCGATTCTCTGGGAACTGACAAGTCCGGCCAGCCTGTCTACCTCAAAGACATCTGGCCCACCCAGGCTGAAGTCTCCGCCGCCATTGAAAAAGCCGTCACCAGTGAAGGCTTCCGCAGGGAATACGCGACTGTCTCGAGCGGCGACGCCAGCTGGCAGGGCCTCAGCTTCCCAACCGGCGAAGTCTACCGGTGGGAGGCCGACTCCACTTATATCCGCAAGGCGCCTTACTTCGACGGCATGAAGTCCACACCGCCGCCTGTCGAAAACATCTCCGGCGCGCGCGTCCTCGCCGTCCTCGGCGACTCCGTCACCACCGACCACATTTCGCCGGCCGGCTCCATCAAAGCCAACGGTCCCGCCGGAAAATATCTCGCCGAGCATGGAGTCAAGCCCGCGGACTTCAACAGCTACGGTTCGCGTCGCGGCAATCACGAAGTCATGGTGCGCGGCACTTTCGCCAACGTGCGCCTGCGCAACAAGCTTGCACCCGGCACCGAAGGCGGCGTCACTCGCCTGCTCCCCGAAGGTGAGCAAATGTCTATCTTTGACGCCAGCGTGAAATACGCCGAGCGCGGCATCCCCCTTGTCATCCTGGCGGGTAAGGAGTACGGCTCCGGCTCTTCGCGCGACTGGGCAGCCAAGGGACCGAAGCTCCTCGGCATCCGTGCCGTCATCGCTGAAAGCTACGAGCGCATCCACCGCTCCAACCTCGTCGGCATGGGCATTCTCCCTCTGCAATTCGCCGCAGGAGAAAATGTCGAATCCCTCGGCCTCACCGGCGAAGAGGTCTACGACTTCCCGGGCCTCACTGAGCTTCTCGAAGGTGGCTTCTCGGGCGGACGCAATCTCACCGTGACTGCGACCTCATCATCGGGCAGGAAAACATTCACCTCAGTAGTGCGAATCGACACCCCGCAGGAAGTCGAGTACTACAAGCACGGCGGCATCTTGCTCTACGTCCTGCGCCAGCTCGCAGCAAAGTAGCACGCCTCGCAAACTATAGCAAAGGCCCCGCTCGAATTCTCATCAAGCGGGGCCTTTTGCTGTTCTCTGTTCTCTGTTCTCTGTTCTCTGTCCCCTTCCTCCCTACCTCTCTATGTCCCTAATCCCTGTTGCCTGGTCTTCCAGCACCTCATCCAGAAGCATGCGCAGCCTGGCGGCCTGTGCATGGCCGGCCTTCGGATCTGCTGAACCTGCCTGTGACAGCTCATCGGCCAGATTCAACGCAGCCAGCACTGCCACGCGCAGAGAATCGGCTGTGCTTCCGTGCGCGGCCACAGCGCGCATCTTCGCGTCCACGCAGGCGGCCAATTCGCGAATATGGTCCGGATTCTGACCGGAAAGGTGGTAGACCTGATCGTAGATTTCAACGGTTACGTATTCGCTGGCCGTTGTGCGGGGATTCTGAGCCATTGTGACCTCACAGTTCCAGGGCGTCGAGCTGAGCCATCAGCCGTTCCACGCGCTGCCGCACCTGGTCACGCTCTGCACGCATTGCGTTGATTTCGTTTTGCAATTGGTCCAGCAGCGGCGTCTGCAAGCGCATCTGCGCCTCCGCCGTCGTAGCCCGCTCCTCTGCAGCCGCGCGCGCCTGCCGTTCTCTCTTCACCAGCTCCACTGCCCTTCGAATCCGCTCCTCGAGCGCTGAAAAATCGTCCACGCTCACCGTCAGCGCGCCCGCCCCGCTTCCATCGCTATACTGTTGACCATCGTTGTCCATCGTTTCAAAAACCTCCAGCTGCAAAAATCCGCTTTGCTGCGCTTCGCTCTCCATCAGGCCCCATTTCCGGTTCGAGTATAGCTCCGAATCTATGCTTTTCTTGATTTATGTGCGCAACCGCGCACCCACTTTGTTCACTGCTTCCTCAACCTTTGCTTGGAAATTCTGCAGTTCTTCCTCGCGAAGCGTCCTGTCCTGCGCCTGGAATGTCGTTCCCAGCAGCAGCGAATACTCGCCCTTCCCGAGCCGCGTGTCGCGAAAGACCTCGCGTACCCGCCAGTCGACAAGTTCAGGAATATGCAGGTTCTCGATTGCGCGATCGACAGTCTCCCAGCCGATACTTTCGTCCAGAACCAGCGAAAAATCGCGGCGGACCGGCTGGAAGCGCGAAATCTCCCGAGCAGCCGCTCGGCGCAAGTGCAGCTTGTAGAGCCTGTCGATGTAAACCTCACCGACGAGAACCGCATCCTTGATTTTGCGCGCTTCGGCCTCGCGCGGATGCAGTTGCCCGAACCATCCAACCGTCAAGCCATCCGCAACCGCTCGCGCCGCGCGATACGGATGCAGCCATTCCGGTGTGAGTCCTGCTTCTGCCGGGAAGCGGTCGAAGTACATCGCGCGCATCTCAAAGCGTGAGAGCAGGTCCTCCACAACGCCCTTCACATCGTGGAAGTCGATCGCACGAGCCGGGTGCAGCGCGCTCTCTTCAGCCAGCGCCCCCGCTGCGGCAAACGCCAGCGCAGGCCGCTCGTCCACTTTTTCCGTCGACCCGCTAAAGACCGTTCCCAGCTCGAACAGCCTCACGTCATTCACATCGCGGTTCAGGTTGCCGGCAACCATCGCGAGCATTCCCGGCACGAGCGAGGGCCGCAACACCCCTGCCTCTTCGCTGAGCGGATTGCCCAGCGGCACAACCAGCGCAGGTTGTAGCGCAGTCAGCGCACCCTGGGCCGCGGAGCAGAAAGTGCTGCCGATCGCTTCGTGAAATCCCGCCGCCAACATCGTGCCGCGCACTGTAGCTTCCTTTTCAGCCCACGGCAGCGCGCGTACGCCTTCGCCAAACGCAGGCAGAGTGTTGGCAAAGCGGTTGTATCCATAGACGCGCGCCACCTCCTCGATCAGGTCGATCTCGCGCTCCAGGTCCAGCCGCCAGCTTGGCAGCGTTACCTCCCACGAATTCTGTCCAGAAGTCTGCCCTACCGCTGGTGGCGCAGGCGCCAATGCACATCCCAGCGCCCTCAGAACATCCTCAACAGTTGCCGCAGTGATCCCTTCGGCGTCAATCGTCGCGCCGAGAATCCGCTGTACCTCGCGCAGCGCCAGGCTGATGGGTTTGCGCGTTGCTGTCCGCTCAGCAATCGCAGGCACCTGCGCATCTACCAGATCGCCCTCGATCCATCCGCCGTTCGCCAGCAGAATCGCGCTCACTAGCGCCGACGCCACCGGCGCCGCGTTGAAATCAGCTCCGCGCTCAAAGCGGTGGCTCGCATCGGTATGCAGCCCGTGCCGCCGCGCCGTCTGTCGCACCGCCATCGGATCGAACCACGCCGCCTCGACGAGCACATTCTTCGTCTCCGCCGTGATCATCGTGTCCCACCCGCCCATCACGCCCGCCAATGCGAGCGCCTTCGCGTGGTCCGCCACGACAAGATCATCCGCGTCGAGCACGCGTTCCACGCCGTCCAGCGTCTTCAGCTTTTCGCCCTTCCTTGCCCGGCGCACAACAATTCCACCCTCGACCTTGTCCAGGTCAAACGCGTGCGTCGGCTGGCCCATCGCCAGCCACGCATAGTTCGTCGCGTCCACCGCATTCGAAATCATCTTCTGTTCGAGAAGTTGGAAGTACGTCGCGACCTCTGCGCCCGCGAACCAATCGCGCGACTCGCCAATCGTGATCTCGCGCAGAACACGCGCCGTAAACCGCCCGCAAGCATCCTGCGCTTCGATCTTCACTGAAAAGGGCTTCGCAGCCGAACGCGACATCGGCAACTCAAAACTAAGCTCCGGCTGCAGCAGCGCATAAATCGCCGCCGCCTCGCGCGCCACGCCGTAATGGTTCATCGCGTCCACGCGATTAGTCGTGATGTCCATCTCGTACAGCGAGCCGCTGCCCTCCCCGAGCCCGTAAATCCCCTCGACGGCGATGCCGCGCAACGTCAGATCTTCTGCAAGCTGCGCATCATCAACTGCGAGACCCGGCAAATAACTCCGTAGCCATTTTGTAAGTATCTTCATGAAATCTCGTTCCGCTCTTAGGCAAATTGCGACAGGAACCGCATGTCCCCCGCAAATAACTGTCCGATCTCGCTGATGCCGTACTTCATCATCGCGATCCGCTCCACGCCCATGCCGAATGCGAAACCGGAAATCTTCTTCGAGTCGTAAGCGGGCTGCTTCTCCGCAGCGAAAGCGAACACCGCAGGATCGACCATGCCGCAGCCCAGCAGTTCGATCCATCCCGATTGCTTGCACTTTCGGCAGCCTTTGCCGCCGCAGAAGATGCAGCTGATCTGCACGTCGGCACTCGGCTCGGTGAACGGGAAGAACGATGGAAAGAATCGCGTCTTAACGGCCGATCCGAACAGCGCCTTCATTGCGTAATCGAGTGTTCCCTTCAGGTCGCTGAATGTGATGTTGGTATCCACGCACAGCCCTTCCACCTGGTGGAAGATCGGCGAGTGTGTCGCGTCCGCTGCATCGTTTCGATGGACCTTGCCTGGGATGACGATGCGCACCGGCGGAGGTTGTTGTTCCATCGTGCGCATCTGGACTGGCGACGTGTGTGTGCGCAGCAGCAGCCGGTCGCGAAGCGGCCTGCGCTCCTGGTTCGCCACCACCAGCGTGTCCTGCGTATCCCGCGCCGGATGGCCGGGCGGAAAATTCATGCATTCGAAGTTGTAAAAATCCGTTTCGACCTCAGGCCCCACGCCAATCGAGTAACCCAGCGATCCGAACACCGACACGATCTCGTTCAGCGTTTTCGTAATCGGGTGCTCGGCGCCCGTCAGCCGCCGTGTGCCCGGCAGCGTAATATCGATCGCCTCAGCCTTGAGATTTGAGTCGGACACTCCCGCTCCTGAAGCGCCTTCAAGCAGGCTTTCGACCAGTTCCTTCAGGACTTTGAAGCGCTCGCCGACAGCCTTCTTGGCTTCAGGCGGCGCGGCTTTCAACCAGCGGCTCGAAACTTCGTTCAGCAGGCCCTGTTTACGTCCCAGCCACTTCAGCCGAAATGCCTCTGCGTCGAGCGCGCCGGCGTCGTCGCGAGCCTGTGCTTCGAGCGCGGCAAAGGCCCCATCTAACGCGGAGTCGTTGAACTCCGGCAAATTTTGGATTCCTTCATTCGTCATGCGTTATCAAAAGGATAAACCACTGAAGCAAAACCAGAGTCGCCATGCCCCGAAGCCGCGAAAGCCCAGTCGATGCGACCAACAGGGAGCAGCGACCACGTCACTCATTTAACTGGGCACTCTAACTCTGGATTTGCTCTGGCATTTCATGCAGCAGCCTCTCGCTGCGGCTTCAGGGGACCACAACTGGAATTCAGCACTAAGATTTGTGGCCCATTGCCGTACGATAGTCACCATGAAGAGACTCTTCGCCGCCGGTGTCTGTGCTCTCCTCGCCCTGCCTGTCACAT
>Ga0335078_10012388_pt1 | contig 12647 bp, 9 predicted proteins | sample Lox_Sample_32_FD_206711 | JGI IMG/M metagenome (GOLD analysis project Ga0335078, IMG submission 206711) | Soil microbial communities from Loxahatchee National Wildlife Refuge, Florida, United States - Lox_Sample_3.2 | ecosystem: Environmental > Terrestrial > Soil > Wetlands | place: USA: Florida... | reverse complement strand
GGGCCACCGCGGCGACGCGGGGGGCAGGGGTGACACCTACAGCGACCCCGGGCCCCACTACTCCGGCCACCGGGGCAGGTAGTCCGGTTCCGCGTTGCGAGCGCTCTGGCGCCAGGGCGGGCAGGGGCGACGGGTCCAGCCCAAGCGAACCCGCCTGACAAAGACCCTTGCACGGGCACGCCGAGCTCCCGGGGGCGACGGGGTTCCGGTGCGTTCAATCGCCCCGCTCCATGACCGACGCCGGAGTCGTGCGTACCCGTGACGCCGGCTGGTAGTTGGGGCCCGCGGTGACATCGACCCGGGCCAAGAGGAGCTCGCAGGGGCCCTCGAACCGGTCGGCGAAGGCCAGAGACGCCTCGAGTCCCAGCCGCTGCCAGACGATCGAGGTCAGGGCGTCGGTCTCATCTTCGATCCGCTGGCGGAGCCGGACGCCCCGGTCGGTGACGCCCCGGTCGTCGGCCAGTGCTCGCTCCCTGAGGGAAGTCCAGCCATCGGTGATCTCCTCGAGATCGCTCCCCCGGGACCGAGGGATCCAGTCCCGCTCGTAGCCCAGCCACGCATTGTGGAGGATCGAGGCTTCGATGCCAGTGAGCCCGGCAGCGGCGACGAGGGCCCAGTGGGTGTCGCCGCGCCACTCCCGGATGCAATTCACGGCGTGCCACCCCGACAGCAGGGGGTCGGCGGGTCGCCGCATGCGCAGATGGCCGGCGAAGAAGGGCCGCCCGACCTTGGGCAGGGATTCGACGACGCTCCAGAGACCTGGGGCCAGCGCCTGCAGCGGCGCGACAATGGCGGGTGCGAAACGCCGGAGCCCGTCGACGACGGCAGTGTCGCGGGCACGCCAGAACGCGTCGAAATCAGGGCGCTGAGCGAAGGTGGCATGGATGGCCGCTGGGCTGATCGAGCCGAATGCAGCCACGACCGCCTCGGCGCCTGCGGGCGCGAGCGGAGCGCACCGAGCCGCGATGTAACCGAGAGGGCCTGGCAGACCCAGGGCTTCATAGCGTGACACGGCAGCGGGATCCCAGAAGATCCAGCCGACCGTCGACTGCACCGCCCGGGAATTGCGTCGAGTGACGTCGACCCAATCCGGCATCGGCGCCGAGGCTACCTGCTGCTCCATCGCCGCTGCGTCGACGTTGCGTTCCCAGCCCGCATCGTGCTCGCTGGCAGAGGCACGGGCACCGCTCGCCACGGACGCTCTCAGGGAGGTGTTATGCGGCCGATGGTGTCACTGCCGTAGTTGGTGAACCACACGTCGCCGTCGGCTCCGGCCGTGATGTCGAACGGGATCTGAATGCTCTGATCGGAGTACCTGTTGGTGACGACCCCTGATGTCGTCATTCGGCCGATGGCGGGTGAGCCGGCATAGTTCGCAAACCACAGCGCCCCATCGGGGCCGGCAGTGATGGACCACGCGTTCGTGATGCTGCGATCGAAGTACCGCGTGACGGTCCCCGACGTGGTGATTCGGCCGATGGAGTTGGTGTTCGTGAACCACAAAGCGCCGTCGGGGCCGGCCGTGATGTCGACAGGTCCGGTGATGAGAGGACTCGTGAATTTGCTGACCGTGCCCGACGTGGTGATCCGTCCGATGGAGCTGTCCCCCATGTCAGCGAACCACAGCGCCCCGTCGGGCCCAGCGGTGATACCCGCGGGGTGATCGATCAGCGGGCTCGTGAATGCGGTGACCGTCCCCGACGTTGTGATCCGGTCGATCGTAATGGCGCCGGAGCCTTCATCGGGGTAGTTCACGAACCACAACGATCCGTCCGGTCCGGCCGTGATGGGTCCCTGCAGGCCAGAGGAAAGGGGATACGTGGTCACCGCCCCCGACGTGGTCATCCGCCCGATGAGGGGTCCCGATCCGTTGCCCCCGGTGAACCACAGTGCGCCATCGGAACCGGTCGTGATGCCTGCCGCGCCGATCCCATCGGGCAGTTTGAAGAGGGAGACCGCCCCCGAGGTGGTGATCCGCCCGATCGTCCTGTCGGAATCGGTGAACCACACCGCGCCGTCACTTCCCGCCGTGATGATCGACGGATAATAGACACCCCCACACATCGGACCGTGAGTGATCTCGAAGATGGCGACCGCTCCACTTCCCGGGCCACACGCCGGGCCGAGGGTCAACGTTCCTGTCACCGTGGCGGACTTCACACCTCGGCTCGACGCGCACTGCGAAGCAAGGGAGTCCGGGAAGCTCATGGCGACCCTGGCTGTTCCGACGAACGACCCTTGTTCGACGTCGTCGTTGCGGATCGGGCTGTTCTCGAACTTCGACCGCCTGCCGAAGTCGTATCCGACAGCCCATGCTGCCGACCCCGAGATCGAGGCGTTCGTCTCGGCGTCGGTCACACAGCTGAACGGGCTACTGGCGAAATGGCCAGAGAACGACCCGCGTGCCACCTCTTCCTCGGATCCATGGGTGGTGCAGCCTGAGAGCTTCGTCTTCAGCCCGCTCGGCTTGGCACCGCCTCCCGCCTCGGTGAGCGGAGGGCGGAATCGGATCGTCGCCGCGAACGCACAGCGGATGGAGCCCGCTCCTGGAACTTGCCCGCCGGCCGCCGATGCGGACGACGCAGTGATCGTGAGCACCATGGCACCCAGGCTCAGGGCGACGAGGGTGCGGCAGCCGATGCGGGAACGAAACCCACCACTCCTGCGAAGGATCAGCATCGGGACCCCCTGCCAGTCGCTTCTGCGGCGGGAGCCTACATCTGGCCCCGGCCCGGCGCGCTCCTCGAGGTGCCGGGGGCGGAACCGGAACGTGACTTGGGGGATGGGTCGCCCCGACCGTGCTCGTCCACGCCATGACCCCGGCCACCGCTACCCGGTCATCAGCTCGCGAGTGACCGGCGATCGGGACCCGCCACGGGCGACGCTGTCTCGTGGAGGAGGAACGCCGGCGATACAGCGGCGCGGGCCCTTCACGGGCGCCACTGCCCCCCGGGCATCCGATCCCGCGCCGATCCCGTTCCGAGGGTGTGCGCACGAGACAGGCGGGGCCCGGACGGGTGACGTGCCGACGATCCCCGACGCGACCACGCCGGGACGCATGGCCCCTCGCCCGACCGGCTGGTAGACCAGCGGGATGAAGGCTGCCGTCTATTACGAGACAGGGGGACCCGAGGTTCTCCGATTTGAGGACGTGACGGATCCCACGATCGGTCCGATGGATCTCTTGGTCAAGGTCGAGGTGGTCAGCATCGAGGGCGGCGATACCCTCAACCGGTTGGGCGGTGAACTGAGCCGCATTCCCCACGTCGTCGGTTACCAGTGCGCCGGCACCGTGCTCGACGTCGGAGAGGCCGTCCGTGGCTTCTCGGAGGGGGACCGGGTCGTCACCGTCGGGCTCGACGGATCGCACGCCGAGCTCCGGGCGGTGCCGGCCGGCTTCGCATGGATGATCCCCCCTCGCCTGTCGACCGCGGAAGCGGCCTGCGTCCCCGTGCCCTTCGGAACAGCCCACGACTGCCTGTTCGAGTTCGGACGGCTCACCGCTGGCGAGACCGCCCTGATCCACGCCGGTGCCAGCGGCGTGGGCATCGCCGCCATTCAGCTCGCCAAGAACGCCGGGGCTCGCGTGCTGGCGACGGCGTCCAGCCAGGACAAGATCGAGCGGCTGCGGGAGTTCAGTCTCGACGAGGGCATCGACTACACCCGGTCCGACTTCGTCGCCGAAGTCCGGAGGCTCACCGACGGCCGGGGCGTCGACGTGGTCGTGGACTCCGTCGGCGGCAAGACGCTCCAGGGGAGCCTCGCCTCCCTCGCCTACCGGGGTCGTTGTGTGACCGTCGGTGATGCCGGGCGCACTCCGGCCGAGACACTCGACATCTCCAACATGCGACCGAACAACCAGAGCCTGTCCGGATATTTCCTGGGTGCCGAGCTCCTCGTGGCCCCGAGGACCTACCCCATGGTCGCCGAGCTGCTCTCCGACATCGCCGAGGGCAAGCTGAAGGTGGTCATCGACCGGGAGTACCCGTTGGAGGAGGCGGCTGCAGCCCACGCCTACATCGAGAGCCGACAGGCATTCGGTCGTGTCGTCCTGATTCCCTGAGGATCTCCTCACCGGCGCGACGAAGGGCTGGTAACGACGGCCGGGCCCGCTCGGCGGGTCGTGGCCGGCGATCCTGAGCGATGCGCCCTGCCGATCGGCCATCGTCTCCGCTTCTTCCACGATGGGCCGGATCCATCTCGACGACGTGTCTTACCGGGTGTCCGCGATGACCTGGTGGTCACCCCTGGCGTCGGCTTCCGTCCGTGGGCTCGCGATCAGGTCGGAGGCGCCCCATGGGCACGCAGTACCCGGCCAGATTCTGGGCACCTGGGCGTCTGTCAGACGCTGTGGCCGAACGGCGCGCAACGACTGCGCAGCCTCGTCGGCTCAGTGGAGCACACCGACGGTCTGGCCGGGGGCCTCACCGTCCTCCGACCCGCGGCGCTCGGCGGGGTCGGTCGAGACGAACGCCGTCGTCCGCAGGGGAATCTCCTTGATGAGCCAGCTCAGCACGAATCCCAGGACGACGAAGGGCACGGCGACGAGGAAGGCCGTCTCCACCGAATGGCTGAAGGCATTCACGACGAAGGCGCGCTGGGCGGCGGGGAGATGGTCGATCTGGGCGGGATTCGCCGTCAGGTTGGAGCCGCTGATCAGTTTGCGCTCGGCGGCGGTGGCGTGCGCCTTGAGCTGGGAGATCAACCGGCTGTCGAACACGGCTCCCAGGACGGCCACACCGAACGCGCCGCCGATGGTCCGGAAGAACGTCGACGTCGCCGTGGCCACACCGAGCGCTGAGTACGGCACGGCGTTCTGCACAGCCACCACCAGGACCTGCATGACCAGGCCGATGCCGAGCCCGGTGATCACCATGAAGATCGCCACCTCCCCGTACGAGGTGTGCGGGCCCAGCACGGTGAGACACAGAAGCCCGACCGCCAGGACGGCGGTCCCCATGATGGGGAACACCTTGTAGCGCCCTGTGCTGGTCACCAGGCGGCCGCTCAAGATGAAGGTGAGCAGCATGCCGGCGATCATGGGGAGGAGCTCCAGGCCGGAGAGCGTCGGGGACGCCCCGTGGACGACCTGGAGATACAGGGGCAGGTAGATGATGGCCCCGAACATGGAGAACCCGATGATGAACCCGACCCCCGAGGTGGCGGTGAACGTCCGGTTCGTGAAGAGCCAGAGGGGAATGACCGGTTCGGAGGCCCTCGTCTCGATCCAGCAGAAGATGCCCAGCGTGGCCAGGGCGACCAGGCCGAGGCCGATGATCGGGGCCGAGGTCCAGGAGTACTCAGAGCCACCCCAGGTGGTGAGCAGGATGATGCAGGTCACCCCCACGGAGAGGAAAGCCGTGCCGGCCCAGTCGATCTTGTGCTGGACACGCTTGACGGGGATGTGCAGGACCGTGGCCACCACGAACAGGGCGACGATGCCGAGCGGGACGTTGATGTAGAAGATCCAGCGCCACGAGAGGTTCTCGGTGAAGAATCCGCCCAAGAGCGGCCCGGCCACATTGGTGAGGCCGAAGACCACGCCGAAGTAGCCCATGTAGCGACCCCGCTGCCGGGCCGGTACGACATCGCCCATGATGGCCTGGGCACCCACCATCAGCCCACCCGCCCCGATGCCCTGCACCGCCCGGAAGGCGATGAGCTCGACCATCGACCGGGAGAGACCCGAGAGCATCGATCCGGCCAGGAAGATGATGATGGAGAGCTGGAAGAGGCTCTTGCGGCCGTAAAGATCACCCAGCTTGCCCCACAAGGGTGTGGAGATGCAGGTGGCCAGGAGGTACGCCGTCACCACCCAAGACAGGTGGTTCAGCCCGTGAAGGTCACCGGCGATGGTGGGGAGGGCGGTGGCGACGATGGTCTGATCGAGTGCCGCCAGAGCCATACCGAGCATGAGGGCGACCAGGATGACCAGGATCCGCCGGTGCTCGGCGCCGGTGGGCGATTCGTCGACCGGTGGTGCCAGAACCTCAGTCACGGAAACTCTCCAAATCCTGTTCCAGGTCTCGAGCGAAGCGGCCCAGCAGGTCCGCGAGTCTCGAGAGGTCGTCGTTGTCCCAGTTCTTCAGGAGATCGTCGAGCCAGGCCCGGCGAGCCCGCCGCACGCACTCGAGGGTCTGGCGGCCGGCCGGCGAGAGCTGGATCCTCGTGGCTCGACGATCGCTCGGATCGCTCTGGCGGACCACCAGCCCGGCGCGTTCGAGCTGTTGGACCTTGCGGGTCACCGAGGGGGAGTCGACGCCGAGCACCTCGGCCAGGTCCGTGATCCGCAGCGAGTCACCCCCGGCCGCCAGCTTGTGGAGCAGGGCCGCGCCGGCCCGATCGACCCGGACCCCGGCGGAGCGCAGGAGCCGCTCGTGCAGGCGGACCTGCGTGATCGAGCGGGCCACCATCTGCAGCGCCTCTTCGAAGCGGTCCACATGACCGTCCTCCGGCCCCGATGGCGCTTTCTGGTCGATGATTACCTTCGGCACGCAAAGATACTACCAGGCGCCGCCGACATGTCCGACCGCCCCCACTCGGGTGCAGACGGCGCCGACGACCCCACCTCGAAGGCGAGGTTCCATCTCCCGCGGGGGGATGGGCCGCCCGCCCAGCCATGCTGGACAGCGACCGGCGCTTCCGGACTCCGTCCGTGGGCGTCAGTTGGGCGACGGAGCGTGCTCCCTCGTTGCCCGACACGGACACACCGTTGCCCATGTTGCGCGCTGACAGGGGTCGGCTTTGGTCTCTCGGTGGGCACGACGTGAAGATCGCCTCGAGATTGAGATTGGGCAGTGACAAAGCGCTGAACCGCGCCGAGAATCGTGGGTCGCGACGACGGTCCAGGGGGGGACGTGATGAGCGACACGAGGCGACCGGATAGTCATCGACCGCCCCGACCGGGGCGTGGCGCGCTCCGGGTACCCGCTGTCGCGGTGGTCGTCGCCGGAGTGGTCATCGCCTGCACGCTGGGCACTGCCGTCAAGGCGGGCGCGCTGAGCAGTGCCCCCGGAAGCGGCAGGTTGACCTCCGTCTCGTGCGGCGGTGACGGGTACTGCGTTGCCGCCGACGTGGCGGGAGCGGCGTGGGCGTACAGCGACTCGAGCTGGTCTCCGTCCACGGTCATCGACCCCGCCGGTGCCGTGAGCGCCGTCTCGTGTACGTCGGCGTCGTTCTGTGTGGCCGTCGACGACTGGGGACGGGCACTGACCTTCGACGGCTCGAGCTGGTCGGCGCCGACGGTCATCGATTCCGCAGCCGCGCTGAGCGCCGTCTCGTGCACCTCGGCGTCGTTCTGCATGGCCGTCGACGAGTGGGGACGGGCGCTGACCTTCGATGGCTCGAGCTGGTCGGCGCCGACGATCATCGATCCTTCGGGCACCCTGAGCGCGATCTCGTGCTCCGCTCCCACGTTCTGCGTGGCCGTCGACGACATCGGTAACGCAGTCGAGTTCAAGGGCGCGAGCTGGTCGACGCCCAGCACGATCGACTCCCTGGGTGCCCTGTCCTCGGTGTCCTGCCCCACCGCCGCCTTCTGTGTCGCCGTTGACTCCGATGGAGACGCGCTGAGTTACAACGGCTCGGTGTGGTCCTCAACGACCCGGATCGACTCCCTGGGACAGCTGACAGCCGTCTCGTGTCCGGGAGCGACGTCATGCACGGCGGTCGACGAGTTCGGGAACGACGTGGCCTTCGACGGCGCGACGTGGTCGGCACCCATGCTGATCGACCTCTTCGGCCATCTGCGCGCCGTGTCATGTAGCGCCGCTGGATCTTGTGCCGTCGTCGACAGCGCCGGACACGCATTGACCTTGGCGGCGACCACTGCCACCGCACCCACGGCCGCGCCCAGCCCGACGCCGACGTCCCCCAGCGCGGGCAACCCCACATCCGGGTCCAACGCTCCTGGCCCGGCACCCACCCCCGGAACCCCGACGACGACGTCCACGGTTCCGAAACCCCCCCAGAGCACAGGCGGGTCCACCACCAAGCAACCGACTGCCACATCCGCTCCCCCGGTACCGTCCACGACGGTGGCGTCGACTGCCAACGCCCCTTCGACCCCGGGAACGCCCACCACGCAGGCCCCGACTCCGACGAGCACCACGCCGACGCAGCCGCCGGTGGCCACTCCGTCGAGCCCCTCGCCCTCATCGGCTGCCCCGACCGCAGCATCGCCGCCACAGCGGTCCGGCCCGGTTTCCGTCGTCACCGGCTCGCAATCGTCGGGCGCGTCCGGGACGGCGATACTCGGCTCCGGAGGCACCTCGAACGCGAGTGCCCAGGCTTCGTCCCCTCCCACCGGAGGCGTGAACGACCAGGCGGCCGGTGACGGCGCTACGAGCTCCGTGGCGCCACCGGCGACCTCGACGCCGCTGCCGATCACGATGACGCCATTGGTGCCGAACTCGGACGACTCGTCACCGGCGCCGACCACGCCACCAGCGGCGGGAGCCGGAGAAGGTACCGTGCCGCCTTCCTACGCCTCGGCGAGCCCCGCCGGCTTGGCGCGGAGCGGGTCGAGCGTCGTCCTTCCGGCGCTGCTGATCGGCCTGCTCGTCATTCTCGCTCTGGGCGGTCTCGTCGTGCTGGTCAATCCGGGCCACGTCCCCCCGCTGTCTCAGGTTGACACCAGAGATTACTGGTACACGGGTCTGACGAAGTCAGACAAGGGCTGGATTGCCCTTCTGGGACGACTGTTCGCGCGCGTCCACCGCTCGGTCCGGTCCGCCTGGACACGGGCGACGGCCGCGACGGTGTGGCTCTTGGGACGGTAGAGGGCCGACGGGACCGACCGCGACGCCTCTTGCAGCTCGGAGGAGGACGGGGCGGGAGTTCTCTCTTCTGACTTCCAGTGCGACGCGGTCAGATGGCGCTCGCGCCGTCGGCCCCGACGCAGAGTTCGTGATCCGGGGGGTAAGCCTGGCCCCGCCACCAGGCAGAGGGTGTCGGCGCCCCATGCCTTGGACGGGCGGTCGCAGAGGTTCGGACCCTCACCACGCGTAGGCCTCTGGGGCGGGCCCGGGGCCCGGGAAGATGCGGTCCAGGCGCGTCATCACTTCACTGTCGAGGCGAATCTCCACGGAGCGGAAACTTCCCTCGAGCTGGCCCACCGTGCGCGGGCCCACGATCGGAGCGGTCACAACCGGATTCGCCAAGAGCCAGGCGAGTGCGACGTCAGCCGGCTTCTCGCCGATGTCCGAGCACAGACCTTCCCACGCCTCCAGGGTGTCGCGGAGCCAGTCGGCCGCGGCCTTCATCCCACCTTCGGAGCGCCTACCCGTTGTCGCCTGCGAAATCGAGCCCGCCAGCAGCCCACCGCCGAGGGGACTCCAGGGCAGAATCCCGATTCCGTTCGCCTCGCAGGCCGGAATGACTTCGAGCTCGATATTACGGGTCTTCAGGTTATAGAGACTCTGCTCTGAGACGAGCCCGAGCGTATTGCGCCGCCGTGCTGCCTCATTGGCCGACACGATGTGCCAACCGGCGAAGTTCGAACTGCCGACATAGATGACCTTCCCCTGGTCGACGAGGAGATCCATGGCCTGCCAGATCTCGTCCCAGGGAGTGTTCCGATCGACATGGTGCATCTGATAGAGGTCGATGTGATCGGTCTGTAGACGCTTGAGGCTCGCCTCACAGGCGTCGCGAATATGGCGCGCCGAGAGCTTGGAGTCGTTCGGCCAACTTCCGGCCACGTCGCCGTACACCTTCGTGGCGAGAACGACCTTCTCGCGGCGTCCGGCCCCCTGGGAGAACCATCGCCCGATGATCTTCTCCGTTTCGCTCCCCGCGTAGCCATTGGCGGTGTCGAAGAAGTTGATCCCCGCGTCCAGTGCCCGATCCATGATGGCGAGGCTCTCGGGTTCCTCGGTCTGCGAGCCGAAGTTCATGGTGCCCAGACACAACGGGCTGACTTGGAGTCCCGTTCTCCCGAGGTAGCGATAGTCCATGCAGAGCAGCCTAAACCCATACCGAGGAGCCATCGGCCCGATTCGTTCACCTGGCGATAGCCCCCCGCTTCGCCCCACCCCAAGTCAGGAGGCTCACAATGCGGCGATGTGCTACCCGAGTTCGAGAGTGGGATCGACCGAGTAGCGGGAACGTCGGGCGCCGCTTCGGTGCATCTGCCGCCACTACGGCAACGAGTTCCGCAGGGCGCTCCTGGCGCCGTGCCATCAGAAGAAGGGCGGCCGGCGACACTATGTTGGCACCACGTCCGTCTGTTGACAGGGAAGGGAACCTATGAAGATCCTCGCCGTCGCCACACCGGGTGCCGGCCACGTCTACCCCATGATGCCCTTGGTCGAAGCGCTTCTGGCCCAAGGCGACGAGGTCACGGTGGCCGCAGGCGAGGACCCGGGCGGGGCGGTCGCCCGTGCGAAAGCGGTCTTCCGACGGGCGGGCCGCGGCGAGATGGACTGGTTCGCTGACCTCGGGGCCCGCGTCCTCCACGGCCTGCCGGGCGACGGGATCGCCCCTGAGCGCATCAACCATTATTTCGTCCCCCGACTGTTCGCCGAGGTGGCCGCTCCCGACATGATCGATGAGGTCATCGCCATCGGCAAGGAGCTGCGGCCGGATCTCGTGCTGTTCGAGACCTATGCGCTGGCCGGGCCGCTGGCCGCCGATGTCTTGGGCGTCCCGGGAGTCCATCATCTGATCAGCCCCATGCTCCCCCACGAGGTGACGGTCCTCGCCGACGACGCCGTGGCGCCGATCTGGCGTTCGTTCGGCTCCTCCACGCCCGGCCATGCCGGGCTGTACCGGGACATCACGATCGAGATCACCCCGCCGTCGCTCGAAGGGCAGACCAATCCGGGCAGTGAGACCCTGGCCATGCGCCCCACGCCCGTGCCCGCGAACGGGTCGACCCTCAGCACTCCCCCCTGCGTGTACCTGACGCTCGGCACACTGCTCGGGAACGTGGAGGTCTTTCGCACAGCCATCGCCGGTCTCGGGAGTGAGGATGTCGAGGTTGTCGTAACTGTGGGTGCGGAGATCGATCCCGAGGCACTCGGCCCCCTGCCCGCCAACACCAGGGTGGCGCGCTTCATCCCACAGGCGGAGTTGCTTCCCCGGTGCTCAGCCATCGTTCATCACGGGGGCGCTGGCACGATGTATGGCTCGCTCGCACACGGCGTCCCTCAGGTTGTCCTGCCGCAGGGTGCCGACAACTTCATCAATGGGTGGCTCCTCGCCCGGTGCGGCGCAGGATTAACGATCGGGCCCGAGGACGTGACGGCCGAGTCGGTGCGCGAAGCAGTGCGCCTCGTTCTGGAGGAGCCGTCCTACCGCCACACCGGGCAACGCCTCGCCACCGAGCTCGCCGGGCTCCCCGAACCGGCCGAGGTAGCCAGCGTACTGCGCAATCGCGTCGGCGGCCGCTGATTACATTCTGGCGATCACGGCCTTGAGCTTCCCCGTCGTCAACCCGTTGACGCCGCCCAGTCGCACACGCATTGGTGATTTGGGTACGCATGGGGCGCCACACACGACGAGACTTCCTCAAGCGCCGCCGCCGGCACCGGGATCTTCTTTGGCGCCTGCGTACCCCCGATCAGGCTCTGATATGAAATCAGATGTTGAATGGCGTTCCCCGGGAACCTCATTCGGTCTTGCACCCACCGCAGATCGGGTCGTTATGTAGGGCCGCGGGATGGAGCCTCCTAAGGTCGTCATCTGCAACCCTCAGCCCTCACTCGCTAGTTCGGGAGCGACGTCAGGGACTGGGCGAGCGGTTAACCGTGGGAACATACGGCCGGCACGGTTCGTTGCGCAGGCTCGGGCAGGGCGGGCGCGGGTTCGGGACCTTCACCCCGGGCACCACGGGAAGCACGAGGCTGGAGGGCAGCGACCGGGAGAACGCCACCGACACCACGGACTTCCCTTTCGGGACGGTCTGGCCGAAGGACCACACCGGTTGCGTGCCGTTCGGGGCGGCGATGGTCACCCGGATGCGCGAGCCTGCACGGTAGGCGTGTCCCTCGTAGTAGAGGGGAATCACGACCTCGACGAACTGATTGGCGGGCATGGGGGTGGTGGCGGCGGCCGTGAAGGTGGGGATGGGGTCGAGCAGGCGGCTGCGCTGTCGGAACATGTCGTTCGCACCCGTCGCCAACGTGCGCTCGCTGGCGCGGATCCAGCCGTTCTGGACGAACGTCTCGTTTCCGTCCGGACGTACCTCGCTGATGGTCGCCTGGAGGTCGACGTCGGGCATCGAGGAGCGCACCCACAGGTGCACGGCCCCTGCGCCGATCACCGTCGTGCTCGAAGCCAACGGTGCCGAGACGTACGAGATGGCTGTCCCCGCCGGATTCTGCTCCCAGTTCCACTGCCACTGGGCGGCGTCTCCCCACAGCCCCCCGGTCTCGGTGTCGGCACCGAAGTCCGTCGGGGGGAGGGCACCGGCGTCGGACTCGTACCAGTTGATGCCCTCGGCGGCTGGCGGCTGGGCCGTCAGGGTCCCACCCGGCCCGAGGTACCAGGTCCTGGCCACCGTCCCCTTGACCGGCACGTTCGAGAAGTCGTCCTCGAACCCCGGATAGGGGTTCCCCGCCGTCGAGCCTCCCGTCGGGGACGTGCCGGCGCCGTTGTCGAAGAGGATCCGGACCTCGGGGAGCTTCTGGAAGGCCGCCAGGGCG
>Ga0335078_10012387_pt1 | contig 12647 bp, 11 predicted proteins | sample Lox_Sample_32_FD_206711 | JGI IMG/M metagenome (GOLD analysis project Ga0335078, IMG submission 206711) | Soil microbial communities from Loxahatchee National Wildlife Refuge, Florida, United States - Lox_Sample_3.2 | ecosystem: Environmental > Terrestrial > Soil > Wetlands | place: USA... | reverse complement strand
CCGGAGCGCGCGGGAGATGCGGCGCACGACAATCGCGTGCTCCTCGCGGTCCTTGTCGCTTTGCATCAGCTGCTCGCCGAGGTGCTCGTCGACCGCCGGGTCGGCGCTCCTCCGGGAGGAGCCGGCCAGCGCCACGGTGGAGGCGCGCTGCCCCTCGCGGCGCACCAGCAGCTCGGGGCTGGCCGCGAGGAACACGGCATCTCCTCGCCCGACCGCGAACACGTAGCAGGACGCGAACGCCTCGCGGAGCAGGCCGAGCACGGCACCGACGTCGTGGTCGACCGGCGCGTGCACCTCGACCTCGCGCGCGAGCGCGATCTTCTCGAGCTCGCCGGCGCGGATCCGCTGCACGGCCCGCGCCACCGCCTCCTCGTAGTGCGACGGCGGCATCGGGCTGAGGACCTTGTATTGGCCGGCCGGCGCCGGGTCCCACATCGGCAGTCCCGCCAACCGCAGCGAGCCCAACCGCCCCGCGACGCGGGCCTCCAAGTCATCGAGCGTGTCATCCGGAGCGACCTCGACGTTCAAAGTCAGCGACACCCGCTCGCCGGCGCGGGCGAGCGACAGCTCGGGCACGACCAGCGAGCCCGGCGCGAATCCCTCCCACCGGGGCGAGCCGCCCCCGTCGGGCGCGAACGCGAACCCGCCGAGCGCGAGCAGCCCCGAGCCCGGCGGGCCGTCCGGGGCGTCGGCGAGCGCGCCCGCGGCCACCGCCGACCACCGCCGGGCCACCACGTCAAACCGGTCCGCGCCGCGGGCCTCGAGCGCGCGGACCGATCCGATCGCGGCCACCGCGTACCCATCGCGGTCGGGCTGCTCGAGGCAGAACCACGGCTCGGCGGGGCGCCGCGAGGCGACCGCGACGGCGGTCGGGTCTACCGCCGGGTCGACGCTTCCGGTGACGCTGACGAGCGCGGGCGTGCCGGTGGCGCGGGCCTGGCGAAGCGCCGCGTCGAGTCGCCGCTCGAGCCGCCGGGCGGTCTTGGCGTCGAACCAGCCCCGCGGCGAGAGCCGTTGCGCGACATCGTGCATGCGCGCAGGCTACCCGCCGCAGGCGCCCGTTACGTCTCGGCTCGTCCCCGCGCGATCGCGATCTCGCCCGTTCTCGCCATCTCGATCAGCCCGAACGGCCTGACCAGCTGCTCGAACGCGTCGACCTTGTCACACGTGCCGGTCAGCTCGACCACGACCGACCGCTTGGTCACATCGACCACCTTGCCGCGGAAGATCTCGCAGATCTGCATCACCTCGCCGCGGCTCGCGCCGTCGGCCGAGACCTTGAACAGGGCGAGCTCGCGCGCGAGCGTCTCGCGCGGCTCCAGGTCGCGGATCTTCAGCACATTGACGAGCTTGTGCAGCTGCTTGGTGACCTGATCGATCGGATGCACGGCGCCGTCGAGTGTCAGCGTGATCCGGGAGATGCGCTCGTCGTCGGTGGGGCCGACCGCGAGCGTGTCGATGTTGAACCCGCGGCGCGCGAACAGGCCCGCGATCCGCGTCAGGACACCGGGCTTGTTCTCGACCATGATCGAGAGGACGTGCTTGCGCCCGGTCCGCAGCCCGCCCGCGGCCTCGAGCTCGTCGAGCGACAGCACTTCCTTGGTGGCTGGTTCACCCATGATGGCTTCCTCCGCGGGCGATCCGGGCCCGCGCTTCGATGGCGTTGCTCGGCATCACGCCTCCCTTACCCAACCATGTTCCGCGCGGGCTGACCGGCGGGGATCATCGGGTAGGTGTTCTCCTCGCGCGTCACGCGGACGTCGACGAGGACCGGCCCGTCGATGGCAAGGGCTTCCTTCATGTCGGAGACCAGCGTGTTCTTATCGGCGAGGCGAAGACCGGTGGCGCCGTAGGCCTCGGCGAGCTTGACGAACTCGGGCCACCGGCCCATGTCGACTTGGCTGTAGCGCTTGTCCCAGAACAGCTCCTGCCACTGGCGGACCATGCCCAGGTAGCCATTGTTCATGATGAACACCTTGATCGCGATCCCCTCCTGGGCGCACGTCGCGAGCTCCTGCATGTTCATCTGGACCGAGCCGTCGCCGGCGATGCACACGACGGTTTCCTCGGGGCAGCCGACCTTCGCCCCCATCGCCGCGGGCAGCCCGAACCCCATCGTGCCCAGGCCGCCGGAGTTGATCCACCGCCTCGGCTTGGCGAAGTGGTAGTACTGCGCCGTCCACATCTGATGCTGGCCGACGTCGCTGGTGATGATCGCGTCACCGCCGGTCGCCTCGTACAGCGCCTGGATCATGTACTGGGGCTTGATCTCGGAATCGGTCGTGTCGTCATAGCAGAGCGGGTGGCGCTCCTGCCACACGCGGATCCGCGACCACCACTCCTCGAGCCGCCCCGGCTCGTCCGCCACCGCGCGGTACTCCGCGGTCAGTCGCGGCAGGATGTTCTTCGCGTCGCCGACGATCGGGATGTGGGCCGGGACGTTCTTGGAGATCTCGGCGGGGTCGATGTCGATGTGGATGAACTTCGCGCGCGGGGCGAACTCCGACAGCTTGCCGGTCACGCGATCGTCGAAGCGCGCGCCGATCGCACAGATCAGGTCCGCCTCGTCCATCGCATAGTTCGCGGCACGGGTGCCGTGCATCCCGAGCATCCCGAGCCACTGGTCGTGCGGCGCCGGGAACGCGCCCAGCCCCATCACCGTTGTCGTCACCGGGAACCGGTCGGCGGTCGCGAGCTCGGTCAGCTCGGCGGCCGCGTTCGCGGCGGTGACGCCACCGCCGGCGTAGATGATCGGGCGCCGCGCGTTGGCGAGCGCCTTGGCGGCGATCCGGATCTGCTTCTGGTTGCCCTCGGTGGTCGGCTGGTAGCCGGGCAGGCGCACGTCGCTGACCGGCTCGTACGGGATGTCCGCCCGGCTCAGGTCCTGCGGGACGTCGACCAGGACCGGGCCGGGCCGCCCGGTGCGCGCGATGTGGAACGCCTCGTGGATCGACCGCGGGATCTCGAGCGGGTGCTGGATCATGAAGCTGTGCTTGACGACCGGCATCGTGATCCCGATCGTGTCCGCCTCCTGGAACCCGTCGGTCCCAAGCAGCTCGGTGCGCACCTGGCCGGTGATGAACACCACCGGGACCGAGTCCATCATCGCGTCGCAGATCGGCGTGACCAGGTTGGTGGCGCCCGGGCCACTGGTGGCCAGCGACACGCCGACCTTGCCGGTGGCCTTCGCGTAGCCCTCCGCCGCGTGTCCCCCGCCCGCCTCGTGGCGGACCAGGATGTGGCGGATGCCGGCGTCGTAGAACGCGTCGTAGGTGGGAAGGTTGGCGCCGCCGGGGAGGCCGAATACGACGTCCACACCCTCGGCCTTCAAGCATTCCATCAGGGCGTCGACTGCACGCATACTTTCGCCTCCTCTCGGCAAGGTCGTTCTTCGAGTGCCGCCACCGCTCCGCGAGCAGCGGAAACACCGAGTCTACAGCCCATCCGGCCGCGCCACGGGATCGGCAACCGTCCGCGCGGCGCCCCGGACAGCGTGCTGCCCGCTACCCGCTATGCGGGGATCCGGCCCGCAGCTCGGCGCTCGCGCATCTCCGCCGCCGACGCAATCGCGACGTCCGGGAACTCGAGCTCCTCGCCGCAGGTCGTGCAAACCGTGTCGTGCAGCATCAGGATCCGCCCGCAGCCCGGACATTGCCGCCGCAGTTCCCGGTTGTCCCAGCGATAACAGACGGCAGCCAGCAGGCCAAAGAACGGGACCAGCCCCGCGACCATGAACCAGATGAAAAAGGAACTGCCCTTGATCCGGCCGATGATCCCCCCGGCCAGGCCGAAGAAGAACATGATCACGAGCAGGCCCAGGTCCCCCATGGGCCTGCCCTCACCAGACGAGTGTCTTGACCGCCCAGAGGACCGCGAGCACGGCCGCCACGACGACCACCGTCCAGAAGATCGCCACCACGAACCCGATCACGATCTTCAACAACAGCGCGGCCGCCGCGATCAGCACAATGCCGGCGAAGGCCTTCCGGACGACCGGCGTACGAGCTCTAGTCGGCTCGATCTCAGTTTGCATGCGTTAAGCGTACTCCAGCGAGAGCACGGCACCCGAAGGAGTCGCTAAGAGCTCGGGACGCGTCAGTCGTAGACGCGCTTGAGATATTCGAAGCGGGTTTCCGGCGACGAGGACCGTTGATCAACGCGCAAACGGGCGAGCCGGTAGCGACGCAGCGGCGCAGCCGGCGGCGAAGGGGCAGCACGCCGGTCGGCGATGAGCAGAACCTTCGAGGCGGTTGTTGGGCGGGTCATGGTGAGAATGATCGACGGCTGGCCGCCGCCGCACATTGGCCCTGCGTACAAACATCGCTAAACCCGATCTGCCCTGCGGCCCGCGGGTTGGGCGGCGGGCCGGCGGGCTCACCGGCGGCGCGAAGTGGACGCGGCGTGGTCCAGCGCTTCGCGGGCCGATGCCGGCAGCCGCCGCCGAAGCCTCCACACCGACCCCGAGAAGGCCAGGTTGGCCACGGTGGCGAAGCCCCGCTCGTCGGTCCGCAGCGCGAGCAGGAGATGTGCGGTCCGGTCGCTCGGCGGCAGCTCACGCTCGGGCACCTTGACGCAGTAGCAGTGGACCCGGTGCCCACCGGGTCGGACGAGCAGCGCGCCAGCCTCGCCGATCAGCCACGTGCCCAGCCGGCCGCGCTCGAGCACGAGCCGTGTGCGGACGTGGAGGTCGCGGGTGGAGTGGTCCACCAGATCTCCGAGTAGCCCGAGCGCCACCGGCTCGCCGGGATGATCGCCACGATCGGTCCGGCGCAAGACCCCGGCGCCGCGGGCGGCATACAGCTCGGGGATCGCCCACGCGTGGATCAGCAGAACGATGGAGATCGGGGCGAGCACCGGTCTCAGCCAGACCAGGACCGCTGCCGCCGACACGAACGGCAGGACGTGCGCGACCGTCGACAGCGTCCACAGCCGAGCGGTTCTCGTGAGCGAACGATCGCTGGCCCGGGGTCGCCAATAGACACCGGCGAGCTCCGGGAGCCGGGCGCCGTCGCCCTCAACTCGTGTCGCGCTCGTGCCGCCTCCTCGCGGCCTCCGTCCCAGACCGTCCGCCGGGCTACCCCCCGGCGATCGGCCGGCGGAGGACCACCAGCGAGGCGTCGACGGGAAGCTCGCGAACCCGCTCGGCCCGACCCTCACCTTCCGAGACAACCGCGAGATAGCCCCGATCGAGCTCGGCCCGGAACACGGCGACGGCCGCCTCGATCGCATGCGGGTCGTCGGTCGTCCACTCAGCCACGATCGTGTGGCCAGTTCGATCCATCCGGACGAGTCGTGACACTTCGGGCCTCCTGGAGACGGGTGCGCTCTCCATCGTACGCCCGTGAGGTCGCTTTGCGCCAGCGCCGGACGGGAAAATCGGCCTGTATTGGACCGGAACTCGGCGCGAAGTTATGTAGCGAGGTTAGTAGGTTTGTGGCTTAATTGAGTGGCGGTATGTGCGCGTGCCGGAGCCCGTCCCGGACCAAGGAGGCGGACTCAGGCAGGCGGCATGCGGGCATGGCCCACGGCCGAAAGTTCAAGGACGAGACCTCCAGACATGACACCGCAGCCCGTTGGCTCCCAGATCGCCCAGTCGAGGCTGAGCTCGGCCCGCCGGCCCCTTGCGGGAGAGGTGGCCCTCGCCGCGGCTGCCCATGTCATCGAGCCTCGAGCCTGGGCGCGCACCCGCTTCCTGGTCGATCTCTTGATGCTGACGCTCGCATCCAGCGCGGCGGTGTTCGCCGCCCCGGACCTCGGCACCGCACCCAATCGCGTGCTCGCGGCGTTCTTCCCGATCGTCGCGGTAGCCATCCTCCACGCCCGCCGGACCTTGGAGGAACGCCTTCAGGTCTCGGTCCTGGACGCCGCGGTGAACGTGACCGGCGCGGTCTCCTCAGCGGCGGTGCTCACGCTGGCCGCCGCCTCGGCCGTCGGCGCCGTCCATCCGGTCGGGCTGACGCTTCGCCTGTGGCTGTTCGCGGTGGTGTATGCCGGGCTCGCCCGCGTCGTGCTCGTCTCGGTCCGAGCCCAGGCGGCGGCGACCAGCGCGTTCTCGGTCCCCACGCTGATCATCGGCGCCGGATCGGTGGGTGAGCGGCTCGCACGGCGGATCTCCGACGACCACCGCTACGGCATGCGGGTCGTCGGCTTCCTGGACGCGGAGCCGGGGGCGGGGCCAGGCGCTTCGAGCGGTACCTCAGCCGTCCCCGTCCTCGGAGGATCACAGGACCTTGCCGCGGCGGTCGCCCAGACGTCAGCTCGCCGCGTGATCGTCGCCTTCTCCTCCGAGCCGGATCGCGTGCTGGCCGGCAAGATCCGGGAATGCCAGAAGCTCGGTGTCGAGGTATCGCTCGTGCCCAGGATGTTCGAGTCGATCAACGGCCGCGCGACGCTGGACCGCGTCGGCGCCCTTCCGCTCCTGTCGCTCCGGCCGACCAATCCGCGGAGCCTCGAGTTTGCCGTCAAGCACGGGTTGGATCGGGTGATCGGTTTCCTGGCGCTCGTCGCGGCCGCGCCAGTGATGGCCGCGATTGCGGCCGGGGTGCGCCTGACCTCGCCTGGCCACGCGCTGTTCCGACAGCGCCGCGTCGGTCGCGATGGGCGTGAGTTCGAGGTGTTGAAGTTCCGGACCATGTATGACACGTCCGCCCCGGGACCGTTCGAGCTGCCGCAGGGGTGTGCACCCGGAGGGATCGAGGGCGACGATCGCCGCACACGGTTCGGTGGCTGGCTTCGCGACACCTCGCTCGACGAACTGCCGCAGCTGATCAACGTTGTGCGCGGCGAGATGAGCCTGGTCGGGCCTCGGCCGGAGCGGCCTGAGTTCGTCGAGCGCTTCGCCGGCGAGGTCGCGCGCTACGCGGAGCGCCATCGCGTCAAGTCGGGGATCACCGGGTGGGCCCAGGTCAACGGCCTGCGAGGCCAGACCTCGATCAGCGACCGCGTCGAGTGGGACAACTACTACATCCAGAACTGGTCGTTCGGACTCGATCTGCGCATCGCGCTGCTGACCGTGGCCGAGCTTCTCCGACTTCGTCGCTCGCCCGTCGAGCGGGCACGCGAACATCCGCCGCCGGTCCCGACCCGCGCCGGCGGCGACCACGCCGCCAGGAACGATTAGCAACTGTTCTCAGGTATCGCAAGGTTTTCGAAAACTTCGTGGCATAGTACGTGGCAATGGCAGTGCCGTCAGCAGGGAACGCGGATTGGCGCAACTCATCGGGCGAGCGGTCGGGGCTCAGGCGTTACTACGCCACGTTGCGGGAGCGTTGGTGGGTCGTCGCCCTGTGCACCGTCGTGACGCTCGCGGCAGCCGCGATCTACGTCGCGGTTGCCCCGCGCACCTACACGGGCGAGGCGGAGCTGCTGGTCAACGCTGCGCCGCCCGAGAATACGATCCTGTTCGATCTGCCGGTTCTTCACCAGAGCGGCGATCCCACGCAGGATGTCCTGACCGGCGCGAATCTGGTCACGACGCCGCAGGTTGCCAATGCGGTCATCGCCGCCCTGCACCTGCGCACGACTACCAACGACCTGTTGGACAAGGTGTCGGCGACGCCCGTGGGCCAGAGCAACATCGTCGCCGTTCAGGCGCAGGCCTCGTCGGCGCGGCGGGCGCAGCGCATCGCCAATGCGTTCATGAACGAGGCCATCGCCGTCCGCTCGGCCGCGATGCATGCCGCGGTGGCGCTGGCGATCCCCTCCCTGGCGGCACAGGTCGCGGCGCTCCCACGGGCGCAACGCAACGGCCCGGGTTCTCTCGGCGACGAGCTGAGCCAGCTCGAAACCCTCCGGAGGAGCCCGGACCCGACGCTGGGGGTCGCCGCGGCGGCGCAGCTGCCAACCGCGCCCTCGACGCCGAAGACGAAGCTCTCGCTCGCCGCCGGACTGCTCGGGGGTCTGCTGATCGGGATCGCCGCCGCGTTCGCCTTCAACGCGCTCGACCCGCGGGTGCAGCGCGAGGAGCAGTTGCGGGAGCTGTTCGGGCGAGTTCTGGTACTGGCCCGGATCCCGCGCGTCGGGCGCAAGCAATGGCCCGGACCGCTGGTTCCCGGCCAGCTCTCAGTGACGGCAATCGAGGGTTACCGGACGCTCCGCACGACGCTGTCCACACGGGCCGGCGGAGAGCCGCGGGCCTACCTCCTCACCGGCTGCGGCCCGTCGGAGGGAAAGACCACCAGCGCGATCGCGCTGAGCGCCGCGCTTGCCCAGGGCGGCGGCCGCGTGGTCCTGATCGAGGCCGACCTGCGGCGTCCGAAGATCGCCTCGGCGCTCGGACTGGCCCTCCACTTTGGCACCGAGCAGGTCCTGACCGGCGAGGTCGAGCTGGCCGACGCGCTGACCACGGTCTCAATCGACGGGGCGGAGCTCCGCGTGGTGGCGGCGCACCGCTCGGGCGCCAAGCTGGCGGACCGCCTGTCGGTCTCGATCGCGCGGGAGATGATCGAGTCGGCAAAGGAACTGGCCGACTTCGTCGTGATCGACGCTCCCCCGCTGACCGCGGTGATCGACGCTCTCCCCCTCGCGCAGCTCGCCGACGAGGTGCTGGTCGTGGTTCGCCTTGCTCAGACGCGCCTGGCCAAGTTGGCGGACCTCGACGACCTGTTGAGTCACCAGGGTGCTCGTCCAACGGGGTTCGTGCTGGTCGGCGGAACTGACCGGGACGGGTACGGCTACTACTCGCCGGCGGGCGACATCCGTCCGGGTACCGGCGGCGCCGGGCAGCTGCTGCCGGATCTGCCCGAACCGGCCCGGACGCATCGGCGGGTGTGAGCGCCCTCGCCGAGCGAACCCGGCTGAGCGGATTGGCCGGGGGCGTGCGCACGAGCACCACTCCTTGGGTGCTTGCCCTGACCGTACTTTGCGCCGCGATCGGCGTCACCGCCGGCGTCGAACCGAAATACGGAATCGCCGCTGTGCTCGCGCTGGTCTTCACCGTGGTGGTGTTGGCCAACCTGACGGTGGGATTGGCGATGTTCGCCGCCCTGTCGTTCCTCGACATCCTCAACATCGGCGGTCCCGCGGTCAGCTTCATGAAGGTGGCCGGGCTGATCATCTTCGTCTCGTGGCTAGCGCGCGCGAGCACCGACAGCCGCCGGCGGGCGAGAGCGCTGGTCGGCGAGCATCCATGGATGGTGGCCGCGCTCGTCGGGCTGGTCGCCTGGTCGGCGCTCAGCGCGGCGTGGGCCGCCAGTCCCGGTGATGCGCTGATCACCACCTACCGGTATGCCCTCGACTTCCTGCTGATCCCGATCGCGTACGCCGCGATCCGCGAACCGAAGCACGCCCACGTGGTCATCGCCGGCTTCCTCATCGGTGCCGTCGTTTCGGCCGCGTACGGACTCGTGGTCCCGACCGCGTCGACCGCCTTGCAGGCCGGTCGGCTGACCGGCGCGCTGGGCGAGGCCAACCAGCAAGCCACGGCGCTCGTCGCCGCGCTCGCGCTCATGGTCGGCGTGTCTGGTGCGCTGAAGCGCTCACCGGCGCTGCTGGCGGCGGCGCTGGCCGGCGCGGTGATCGCGTTTCTGGGGCTGCTCGACACCGAGTCGCGCGCCGGGCTGCTGTCGTTCGGGTGCGTGCTGCTCGCCGGAGTGGCGCTGGGTGGACGGTGGCGCCGGATTGCGGCCCTGCTTGTGATCGCCGGTGCGGTGGCCGTCGTCGGGTACTTCGCGTTCGTCGCCCCTACCACCGCCCTCCATCGGGTCACCTCGGCCGATACCAGCGGGCGCAGTTCGCTGTGGACGATCGGCTGGCGTGCGTTTACGGCCCATCCGATCCTGGGATCCGGCGCGGGGAACTTCCAGGTCGTGTCGGTCCACTACCTCGACCGCCCGGGCACGATCACGGCCGCGTTCTACATCGTCGACAGGCCACTGGTGGTGCACAACATCTACCTCGAGCAGCTCGCCGACGTCGGCATCCCGGGGCTGGTGATCCTGCTGTGCATCTTCGTCGCGGCGGGCGCCGCGGCCCTGAAAGCCGCGCACATCTTCGAACGGATCGGCGACCGGGATCTCGAGCTGCTGTCGCGCTGCGTCGTGCTGGCGTTGGTGGCGTTCCTGACGGCCGACTTCTTCGCGTCCGAGTTGCCCTCCAAGCAGCTGTGGCTGGTGATCGCGCTGTGCCCCGCGCTGCTGGCGCTGGCCCGCTCGCGCGCGGCCGCCGCACCCGGTCCGCGGTGGTGATCCGGCTGCGGGTTCTGTTCCTGATCGACCGCGCGGTGGACCACGGTGGAGCCGAGCGCTTTGCCGTCGGCCTGGCCGGGGCGCTCGCGGCCAAACGGTACGAGTTATGGTTTTGCAGCACGCGCGAGATAGAGCCGGCGGTGGCGGACGCGCTCGACCGGGCCGGCGTACGTCGGCTGGAGCTGGGCAGGCGGTCGAAGTGGGACGCGCACCGCTTCGCCGGGCTCGCGGCCGTGCTTCGGCGCGAGCGGATCGACGTCCTGCACGCCCACATGTTCGGATCGAACGTGTGGGGCACCATTATCGGCCGCGCCTGCCGCGTCCCGGTGGTGATCGCCCACGAGCAGACCTGGTCATACCGGGGCGAGCCCCTGCGAGCGTGGCTCGACGGCCACCTTGTCGGACGGTTCGCGACCCGGTTCGTGGCGGTCTCCTCGCTCGACGCCGAGCGGATGGTGAGCGTCGAGGGCGTGCCGCCGGAGAAGGTGGTGATGATCCCGAACGCCTACGTTCCGAGACCGGGTGCACTCGAGCGCGATCTGCGCGCCGAACTCGGACTCGATGCCGCGACGCCCCTGATCGGAGCGGTGTCGGTATTGCGCCCGCAGAAGGCGCTGACCGTGCTGCTCGAGGCATTCTCGCTCGTGCTCGAAGAGAGGCCCGACGCCCACCTCGCCCTGGCCGGGGACGGCCCGTGCCGCCACGAGCTGCGCGTGCGGGCCAGGGAGCTCGAGCTCGATGGGCGTGTGCACTTCCTCGGCCGACGCAGCGACGTCGATTCGATCCTGCGCGCACTCGATGTCGCCGCGATGTCCTCGGACTACGAGGGAACCCCGCTGGTGGCGTTTGAGTGCTTTGCCAACGGGACGCCGCTTGTCGCCACCGCGGTCGGCGGTCTGCCCGACGTCGTTGCCGACGGCGAGACCGGCGTGCTCGTTCCCCCGCGTCGCGCCGATGCTCTCGCCGCCGCGCTGAGCTCGCTGATCGGCGACCCCGGCCGCCGCGAACGGATCGCCGCGGCCGCTGCCGGACGGCTCGCCGAGTTCACGCTCGACGCCGCCACGCAGCGCTTCGCCGGGCTGTACGAGCAGCTCGCGGCCGAGGCGAGTCCGCGATCGTCCCTCCCGGCAGCGAGGCGTCGCTCCTGATGGCCGACGTCCTGGTGCTGTGCTATCACGCAATCAGTCCGACCTGGACCGAAGCGATCGCGGTCACACCGAGCGCGCTCGAGTATCAGATCCGCTACCTGCTCGATCACGGCTGGCGGCCGAGCACGTTCCGCGATGCTGTGCTCGCCCCGCCGGACTCCAAGACGCTGGCGGTGACCTTCGACGACGGTTTCGCCTCGGTCAAGACGTACGCCCTGCCGCTGCTCGACCAGCTCGGCGTGCCCGCCACCGTATTCGCGCCAACCGCGTTCATGTCCGGCGGCCAGGCGCTGGCGTGGCCCGAGCTTCGCCACTGGGCGAACACCCCGGACGGCGGCGAGCTGGCCGCGATGGACTGGAACGATCTCGGCGAGCTGGCCGAGCGCGGGTGGGAGATCGGCTCACACACCCGTACCCATCCGCACCTGATCGAGCTCGAGGTGGACCAGCTTCGGGCGGAGCTGGCCAAGTCGCGCGAAGACTGCGCCAGTCGGCTCGGATGCCCATGCGCGTCGATCGCGTATCCGTTCGGCGAGGTGGACGGCCGCGTCTCTGACGCCGCCCGTGCCGCCGGGTATCTCGCCGGAGCCTCGCTGTCGCGCCGGCTCGAGCGGCTCGGGCCCTATCGGCACCCCAGGATCTGGATCTCCCACACCGACGACCCCTGGCGGTTCCGGCTGAAGGCCGCCCGCGCGATACGCGAGCTGCGGGCCTCGCGGCTGTGGCCCTCCTGACCCCCCGATGCGCCTCGCCATCTATTGCGACTTCACCTATCGGCTCGACGCGGGCGAGCTGTACGCGGAGGTGCCGTTCGCGGTGTTCCTGGGTGCCCTCGGCGGACACTGCGAGCGGCTCACCCTGACCGGCCGGCTCGATCCGACTCCGGGTCGCCATCCGTACCGGATGGACTGCGTCGAATTCGTGCCGCTGCCCTATTACACCAGCGGTGCACAGCTCGGGAGCGTGATGCGAGCGCTGCCAGCGGGGATGTGGCGGTTCTGGCGGCTGCTCGGGCAAGTTGACACCGTCTGGGTACTGGGCCCGAACCCTCCGCAGGCGGTGGCGTTCGCGCTGCTGGCCAAGCTGCGGCGCCGCCGGGTGGTCCTCGGCGTGCGGCAGCACCTGCCGACGCTGATACGCCACCGGCGGCACGACGCACGGACCGTGCGGGCCGCGGCGGTCCTGCTCGAGGGCGCGTTCCGGCTTCTGGCCCGCTTCGTCCCCGTGGTGGTCGTAGGCCCCGACCTGGCCCGGCGCTACCGCAACTCCGCGTCGGTGCACGTCGCGCTCGTGTCCCTGCTCCACGAGTCCGACA
>Ga0335078_10012386_pt1 | contig 12647 bp, 14 predicted proteins | sample Lox_Sample_32_FD_206711 | JGI IMG/M metagenome (GOLD analysis project Ga0335078, IMG submission 206711) | Soil microbial communities from Loxahatchee National Wildlife Refuge, Florida, United States - Lox_Sample_3.2 | ecosystem: Environmental > Terrestrial > Soil > Wetlands | place: USA... | reverse complement strand
ATCTCCGGTGGAACTGCAGAGCTTGATCAAGGCCTTATCGGGCCGATGGTCTTTGAATGTGAAGTTCGAATCCAATCCGGAGATGCCGAACGGGTTCGCAACAAGTGGTGAAGAGACCTGGCGCCCCCGGTCCCGGAGGCAGCACGGACCGTAAGTGAAACGTTCGGGGCTTTCGAACGCCACGCGATAGTCAGCGGATCGCGAGCCATCCGCATCGGCATGAGAGTAAGATTTTGCCCGAATGCGGTTGCCGCTTGGTTGCGAGAGCACGGCGGCTAAACCGATCCATCGGTTCGTATGAACTACGATTGACTAGTGAGAAGGGCATCCTAAAAGAGTCGTCCCTAGAACTGCTTGCGTACACTGACCTGACTGTGCGCGTTTTTTCTTGGTCCAGCTCGATGAGTGTTAACGCCTTCCATGAGAAGGCCGTTCGGAGTCAAGTGGATTCGTTTCGGTTTTTGTTGGACACGTTTTTTACCGACTGAGCCACTGTCGCCATGCTTCCATCGCACTCTCGAGCACGTCGATACCTTGGGAGCGCATCCCGTCCGGAGGCCGGCCTTCTCATCGCATCTGATTACGACATTCAGGATGCCTATTTGCCTCTGGGGACCAGATCTTGAGCGACACCGCGTCGAGGAGATACAAAGGGAATTTCTATTGTCGCGAAATCTGATTGGCTTTTGAGCAGGTTTCTGGCTCGATGCATGACCCATTTGAAGCGGACGGCTCAGATTCTCGCGAGGAATCCCAGGGTGGTTAAGAAACGGGTCGGACGCAATCCGGTTCTGTATAAGGTCCATTGCCGTACACCTGCAGGGAGGTCTCTCGATGTCGACCACACCTGCAACACTTCTTTCTGATCCTGTGTCAACTGCGTTTCATATCGCTCCGCGAATGTTCTTGCTTGTTTCCTGGACTTCGCAATTGCTTCCGTGAAGCCCGGATCCCGAAGTAGACGTTTGAACGCATCCCTTAATTGCAAGCCGCTCCCAGCACCGAGGGCGTTCTGTTCATGCTGGCGGTATTCTACGGTCGTTTCGTCCAGGGGGATGAGCACACCAAAAGCTGCGGCGACCAATCCGAGCCAAGAGTCATGCATTACGGCTTCTTCCGGTATTGGGATGCCGTGGGACAGAAGACTGTGATTACCCAGCACTGTGCAGCCGGTTACGAGGTTCTGGACTAGCAAAGCGCCCAGACTTGCACGATGAGGATTCACATGCTTCATCTTCCACATGGAACCCTCCAATGGTCGGTTGTCTGGCCCGATGAGTTCCAGGTCAGAGAAGACCATCACTGGCGTTTCATATCCATAATTGGCTTCGGCGCGCTTCAGAGCATCCAGTTCGAGTTCAAGCTTGTCTCTTCGCCAAATATCATCTTGATCACAGAACGCGAAGTAGGGTGCGCGCGATTCCTCCAAAAGTAGGGAGAAGGTGCGGCAGGGCCCTTGCCGCGTCGAATTCTTGCGAATGAAAACGCGGTTAGGATGGAGTGACTGAAATCGCTCAACTAGCTGCAACGTCGAATCGCTAGAGTTGTCGTCCCTGACAAGCAACCGAAAATTCTGAAAGCTCTGCTGTGAAATGGAGTCTAGTTGTTGGTCAAGGAAGCGTACTCCGTTCCAGGTTGCCAGCAGGACGTCAATTTCTGGTTTCGAGGATACGGCGTGCTCTTGTATATATGGTGCCATTGCATGTCCTGCCCTCAGGACGGTCTTCTCATGAGCGAAACTCGCTGTTTCGACCTCTCGAATGTTGCTGTGATTCTCCCTACGTGGAACTCAGAGCGCTTTTTCGATTTGTTTCCGGGGCCGCTGCTTCAGCAGGGCATCCGGCCCAACCAGGTGTTGATCATTGATTCAGCTTCGAACGATAACACGGTGGCTCGCGCCCGTTCCTTCGGTTTTCAAGTGCATGAAATACCCCGTCTCGAATTCAATCACGGCGGAACGCGGGCTCTCGCGGCGACCTTGGTGCCTTGGGCGGAGTTTCTCGTGTACACCACGCATGATGCCATCATGGCTTCTCCCGACACGATCGGTATTCTTGTCGGGGCGTTCGATGATACCCGGATCGGAGCAGCGTACGCCCGCCAGCTCCCGCACTGCGATGCCGATCCGTTTGCTCGACACGCCTGCGCTTTCAACTATCCAGCGCATTCACTTGTAAAGGACTATGAGACACGGAAAACGCTCGGATTCAAGACCATCTTCCATTCGAACGTTCTGGCCGCTTACCGACGCACCGCGCTCGAAGCAATCGGAAGCTTCCCGCACGATGTAATCACGCATGAAGACGCGTATGTCGCGGCCAAAATGATGCTAAGTGGGTGGAAGACGGCGTATATTGCCGAGGCAACCGTGTATCACTCCCATAATCAAACTCTCCGGCAGATCTTCCAACGCCATTTCGATGCAGGCGTTCTATACGGCAGAGAACGCTGGATGAGGGAGAAGTACGGTGAACCCGGCGAAGACGGTATGCGGTTCGTCCGTTCCGAGATCGAGTGGTTTTGGAAGGAGAATCCGCTGCTGATACCCAAGGTTTTCATGCGCACTGCAGCCAAATATCTGGGTTACTATCTTGGCCAACGGGAGGCCATGTTCAGCAACCGACTAAAACTACATATGGGAGCATTTCACGATTTTTGGGTGAATAGGCCTTGAAACCCGTTGTCGCCAAACATACTCTTGTGGGGCCAGAAGGTGGGGAACGCGTTCGATAGTACTGAGGTGGAAAACACCAATGCGACGCGAAAAAGAGAGCTCACAACAACCTCGGCCGGTGTTCAACATTCTGTCAACTAAGGAACCCGTAAGAACCAACGCAACCGATTGGTCCATAAAAACCAGAGCACGCACAGCGCTCACTGAAGCTCTTGCCCGCCGATACAGCGCACCCCCCTATCTCATCCTCTTTGTGAGCTCCCAGTGCTGGATGCATTGCTCGCATTGCTGGTTTTCAGAAGACTGGAAAGAAGCACATCATAAAAGACCGCTTCTTACATTCGATCAGTTCAGCCGCTTGGCAGAAAGTTGTCGCCTGCATTTCGTCAGCTTTACCGGGGGGGAGGCGTTCCGGCGTGACGATATCGTAGAACTGATCACCATGATGCGCCGTAAATCGCGTATCACGCGATATCAGATTCCTACATCCGGTTACATGCCGGAGATGATTGAGCTCAAAGCAAGACAACTACTAGAACGAAATCCGAGTACACCTTTCCGTGTAGACGTATCCTTGGATGGCACCGCTGCAACGCACGACCAGATCCGTCGCGTTAAGGGTGGTTGGGAACTGGCTGTGGAAACCATCAAGCGTCTGAATGCGCTAAAGCCCAAATATGCGCATTTCGACGTCGGGGTGATCACTACGGTCTCGCACCGGAACCAGCACCAGATGGATGAGGTCGCGAGCACCATTAGATCCTTCCATCCGGGAGAGTGGATGATCAACATCGCCCGTGGAACGGTGCGTGACCCCAAAGCCATCGAAGTGGACGTGGCAAATTATCGTCGGGCGGCGGACCTCGCGGATTCCGCTGTCAGGACTGGCTTGTCGGAGGGACATGGCGGTGGCATTCTGGGGCCACTTCTCAGCGCCAAGAATGCCGTACGTAGACGTATTATCGCCGATACCGTGGAGGGGCGGCGCGAGGGCGGGGGGTGCGCTGCCGGTTCTCTCGGGGGCGTGATCTATGCCGACGGAGCCGTACATGCCTGTGAACTCCTCGATGATGAACTCGGTAATTTGCACGACTTTGACTACGATCTCCAAGCCATATGGCACGGCGATGCTGCGACTAGATTGAGGCGTCGTATTCAGGAAAGCCGCTGTCAATGCACTCAGGAGTGTTTCCTTTCGGTAAGTATGCTGATCCAGCCCGCAGCGATTGCCAGCATGGCCGGGGAATTGATCAAGCGTGGGGCAAGCTCCGCGTTGCGAAAGTTCCAATAGCGGAACCTGCGTATTCACAAATTGCCCAATCCCACCAATAGAATTTGCTTGAGGGCATAGCTCACACCTATTTCTCGATCTCTAGCTGTACGCTCTCCTTGTTAGAGGCGCTAGAGTCCCGAATCCAAAGCGCGCGCACAGCCTGCGTCAGAAACCATGGAGCTACAACGAAGATTCGGTGCCCCTTTCGGAATGGTTCGATCAGTAACCGAAACAACCATTCGATGCGCACCTTCCGCATCCATTTGGGTGCACGTGGCACTCGGCCGGAAACAAAGTCGAACAGTCCCCCTGTATTCCAGATCAGGCCGACGTGGAGTGCTTTTCGACATCGCGAGATGAAATCCGCGTGCAAAGACGATCCGCGCGAAATCAACAGGAGGTCGGGAGCTGAACTCCGGATCCTCTCGATTATTTCCGGAACTTCACTATCCGCGAAATAGCCGGAGCGTGCGCCGCACAGGCGGACTTGCGGGTAGGTCAGCCGCACCCTTCGAATCGTTGCCTCGAGGACGCTTGGAGTTCCTCCTAGCAAGAAAACTCTCAGTTTCCGTCGGGTGGCATGCTCCATAACCATTGGATACATGTCCGTTCCATTTGCATCGGGGAGCCACCCGTGTCCTAAGATCCAAGCGGCTAGCTTCATCCCGATTCCCTCGAATACGAGAGCATAGTGCTCATAGTCTGCGGCTGGTTCTCGACGCGTAGCAATCCAGTAACTGTAAAAATTTATATGGGCCACAGTAGTGCTATCTGGAGGGGTTTTCCCGGCCATCCAGTCTGCAACAGTGGAAGATGTGCCCACGAGCAGATTCATTCCCATGAATGATATGGTCCGCAGCCCGCAATCAGGCATCATGGCGATCGACCTCAGTTCATGGTTCCACGACGGACGGCGCCGGTGAGACGCATCAAGATCGGACCTGGCAGCAACTGAGTTGCATACGCAGCCACAGCATTGCTTAATCCTGGTATCGCAACCGATTTGCCGGCAAGTAACGCGCGTACGGCGTGGCGAGCGACTTTAGCGGCGGACATGGCGCGCATCCTGTAAAACCTCCCGTCTTCGCGGATGCCTGCTCGCCGCGCGAATTCGGTCTTGGTGGGTCCTGGACAAAGGCACGTCACGCTTACACCAGTTCCCGAAAGTTCACGGTTCAACGCTTGGGAAAAAGAGAGAACATACGACTTCGTTGCGGCGTACACGGCATAGTACGGTCCCGGCTTAAACGCAGCGGTCGAAGCAACATTTAGGATTCTTCCAGATCCTCTTATCTTCATCCCCGGCAGCAACATCTTCGTCAGTTCAGTCAACGCCAAAACGTTCAACTGGACGATCTCGTGCTCCTGTCCCCAATCAGTATTTGAAAACTCCCCCGTGTTCCCGATTCCTGCATTGTTCACCAGGAGTTCAGGTATGCGATCAATTGCGTGAAAGTGGGCAGCTATTTCTGCTACTGAACCAGATAGGGTCAGGTCCACCGCCAGAGCGTGTGTATTGACACCATGAACAGACATCAGTTCCGAACTGAGTTGTTCGAGCAGATCTTTCCTGCGGGCGACTAGACACAGGTCGTACCCTCGAGCCGCCAACTCGACTGTAAGGGCACGCCCGATACCGCTCGACGCCCCTGTGACGATCGCCATTGGGCGTTCAGTGGATTGCTTTCTTGAAACAATATTTTCGTTGGCTGCGAGTTCCATTGTCCCGCGACGCCTCCATTGCGCCGAAGGCTACAGCGTCAGGTTCGCCTGGGATCAGAAATCAACCGGAGGTGGCTTCACCAATGCCGCCTAGATAATTCGCGATATACTCCGACGCTCGAATCGAGCAGATCTTTTGACCGAACATCATGCGCTCAAACATTCGCTTGTGCAACAAGAACCTGCGATGGTGGCTCTTGATATAGAAGGAATGATGGAATGGCTGCTCAAAGGATGGCCCCCGTCCTAAGAAAGGCGTGAATTCATAAGAATGGAAGAGATAAACGATCGCATTGCCGCGACGACTCGCTTCAAAAAGCAAGATCCGATACAGCATGCTGAGCACGCTTTCGCCGAACAGGTAGCCGATTCCGGAAATGAAAGGCAAACCGATGCTGCTAGATGGGATTACCCAGATTGGTAGATTTCCCCTCCGATACGCGGAATTCGTCGAGGGCCGATATGGCACGCGAGGCGCACGGAGCCATCCGATGTCCCCGCCACGGCACGTCAAGAAATCGAGCCGTTGCGGGCAGACGGAAAAGTCAGCCCAATAACCGAATTCGATTAGGCATTGTTGCGTTGCCACCGAGGTGGTCATGCGAGGGCCCCTGAAACAACGTGGTTTGGTGCCCATTACCTCCGTGATTCGCGCAGTTGCTTCTCGAATGCAGCCTTCGATTTGATTCGCACTCATGCGTCTGAAGTCTTCATCGCGAGCATGCGTTAGTCCATGGCAGCCAATTTCGTGCCCTGACAATTGAAGGCGATGTAGTTCAGACGAGAATGCTTCTGCCGCAGTAGCCGTTGCGAAGATCGTGAGTCGGAGTCCCGTTTGCTCCAATGTCTCGCGCAGCTCGTCGAGGATCGATCGCTGGGCTGCCAGGTCGTGGTCTGGAGCAAGTTCCAGATCCATTGTCAGCAGTAGTGGTACTTGTGACCGCCGGCCCTCAGTCATGACTCATGCTTCATACTGACTAATTCTCATTGACGGATTAAGACTATTGCTGTTATGCGGACCAGCCCGCTGCTACCCGCCCTTTGTGTCACTTCGCGGGAAGACTGGGAAGACTTCAAAAGTCATGTTTACTGTTAATTCAGCAATCGGGCTGCTCTCGTTGCCGCAGCTTGCGAGATTGGGATCGCGCTCATGTTCGTCAATCGAGCTTCGAAGCATCTTCAGTTCCCATTGCTTGAAGTACAACACCTTCCATCGTCAGGTTTGCTCAGGGTCGCCCTTTGCAGGAAAGGATAGTTGGAAACATTCTGATTTCACTCATCATGGAGTCAACGAAGCGACCGCGTTCTTGATCAACCTCTCAAGAACTGTGCACTCGACATCCGCCAGCTTCTTAATGCACAGGCATCCCTTTCCCGTTTTGTGGTTCCCAAGTTTCGCCAGGAGAGTTTTCGTGTCGCCGTGACCCAGCAAACCGTATATAACAAGTGCGGCCTTACGCGGTGAAAAGCCAATGAGCGGCATGTCTCCTTCGCGGCCGCTGTCATATCGGTAGTGATACTTGCCAAATCCAACGATCGACGCTCCCCAAAGCTTCGGTTTTTCACCCGAAACCCGCCGCATCAGTTGAATCAGTTCCTTTGCGTCGGAGCGTCGTATCGGATCGGTCAGGGTGTCGATATAAGCGCTAACGCTGGCCGTCCTTGGCTTGGTTTTGGTCTCCGGCATTTCAGCCTCCGTTTAAAGCGGAACCCTAGCATAGTATGCCGCCTTCGGACCCACCGCCAGTTAAGCTTTTTGATTGTTGAAATCCTGCTTTACACTCAAAACCATTAGATGGTAGTAGCATCGGCGGGCATGTCTCAGCCGAGTTCAAGAAGTGGCGACTCGCAAGCCGTGACGGTAATGAACTGCAAGATCCGCTCCAAAGATGGATCATGGCTGTGGCGTTTTTCTGTCTCCCAAAAAGGTTTGCCATTCCAGGTGACTGATTGGCAAGGCGTAGTAGCTCACGCGAATCGATACATTTTCACGTCTGAGTTCATTGACGTTGAGAAATCTGCAGGGATCGGTCCATATCGTCTCGCTCAATTTCTGCGCAGAATGCTTTCGGAACGTGACAACGTTCAGACTGAGATTGTTGAACTGAGCTAGGTTGACGGGATGTGCGCTCGATCGGTCGGAATTAGTCCAGTTCGGTATCATGTCTCTGTTCGTTGTCAAATCTTCTCCCCTAAATAAGGACTCAGATGACTGATCTAGGCGCGATAGTGGCACAGTTGAAAAAAGAACGAGACAAGCTGGATAAAGCGATAACAGCATTAAGCGGCATCACTGGAGGGGGTGGAGGCGGGCGTGGAGGGCGCAGGTTGTCAGCGGCTGCTCGTGAGCGGATCGCAGCAGCACAACGGGCGCGGTGGGCGAAGTTCAAGGCGAAGAAGAGATAAAAAAGCGCGTTCGGAAAACAGGGCATGCCTGCGGGTGTGCGCTTTTATGTTCCTCGTTCATTGATGGATAAAAGCATGGTGACAAATAGCGGTTTCTGCCCCACTCTCGCTGGTCAGCGTCGAACTGTGGCACTGGTGTAGTACTTGGGCAGGACATCAACCTAGTGTCTTCAAAAGGAGTTTTAATATTTCCCCCATCGGCATGACAGTGGCGAGCAGTGGCGCCATGGGGATCAGACCGGCAAGCGCCAGTGCAAGAGCTGTCCGGGGTTCAAAGGGAAAAACTCTCATACGGTCAACCAGTTCGTAATTTTGGCTATAGTTGGCAAGTGAGGTATTGTCGGGAGTGGAAAGCAACGATTCGCCGAGGGGATTTCCCTTCACCCATTTTCGATCATAAAGGCGTCCCAGTTTACATGCGAGCGTACTGTACTCCTGCAGGCCCTTTCGGCGGGTCCGCAGCAGGATCGGGGCGAACATGAACAGCGGTCCCAGGAAGAGGAGCAGCATCAGGATTATCAGGCCGGCAACAGGAATTTTAAAGGTCTGGACGGACACTTTATCGAATAGAACTTCCCGGCAAGCCACGGCCGAGACCGTAGCAGCATAGGCGAAGATAAAGATGCTATACAGCCGGTGCGTCTCACCCAAAAAGCCGAGTCCTCCCGCCTGATCCGGATGGGTAGGAACCAACTCCAGATCGAGCTTCGACACACGGCGCAGAAACCGACACCAGATAAACGTTCTCCATAGCCACCGGTAAACCAAGAATTGGAAAATCGGAAGGGCGACGAGCGCATACCAATACCCTGCCAACGTAAACCGGTGACCCGACTCGGTAACCAGTGAGTGCCAGGTTGAGGCAGTAGCGGAAAAGAACCGAATAGATATAAACGCACCGAGGTAAGTGATCGCGAGAATGACTGCTTCGGCAATGTTGGAATCTCGGAGTCGGATCGTATCAACGATTGCAGCATCGAAATCGAAGTAGCGGTCCTCGGAAATGAGGCCTGAAGTGATGAAATGGCTGGTGGCCGCGACGATCCGAGGGCCTATGACAACCTCCGCCACGATCAAGAGTGGAACCGACAGCAAGAAACGGATGTGGACAGAAGGGTCATAGAGGAAAGGAATCTTTACGTTCGTGAGGAGCGTTCCCTGCAAAGCCGAAAGGATGAGAAGAGGCAGCCACGCAAACAGAGAGAAAACCAAGGCCCGCCTCACTATCAGCGGTGCCTCAAGCTTCATGAGTCCCAGGCGACGCTGAAGCCGATCCAGCGGGCCGCCTTCGATCACAGAGAGTTTTTTCATTGTCGGCATGCCGACCTGGCAATCGAGCATCTGTTCAAAAATGCACTGTGTCGCAATGTTTCCTCGTTCGCGCTGGGACTAGTCATTGGTGAAAGAATTCCGATTTGAGACGCAGCAAGCGGCGCCGGTCAATTTCTCGTTGCGAACTATCTGCGACTGGCTTCACACAGCGAAAACCGAGTTGATTCGCCCCCCGCCAGAGTGTCACTTCACTTTTTCGCCGAGCGGGGCTCCCAGCTCTGTTGCAACAAACCGACCAGGATCTTAACGACGTCGCCCACCGTTAGTGCGCTCCAAGAGCCTGATAATCGGAATTCGTTGTCGTCACCACGAGCTGTTTGGCGGTGGCATTAAGGACTGTCTGTTGTACATAGTTAGTGGTGTCCGGCAGGCTGGCAAACTTGATCGCCAATGTAACCACATCCTTCGGATCATCCATGTAAGTGTTCACTTTGACCGAGCTGATTTTTTTCGCCGCAGTCTCAAAAAAGATCGTCATCTGGTCGCCGGCCTGAGCATAGTCTTTAAATACCATCTCCATCGCTCCGGAACCTGGATTGGGATTCAACGAGACTTTCCCTGACTGGAAGCTCTGTTGCATGCGCTGGGGATCTGGTGGCACATACAACCCGAGTAGGTTCTTTACTTGGCCCATGTAGTCTTTCATCTCTTCCTTTTTATTCGCGATCACCTTCTGCTTCATTCTTCCACCACTCGGAGGTGCGGGCGGCGGACCCAACGGGGTCTTCTGCACCTTTCCGTCCGGGCCATACTGGCACGTTGACTGGCTGGGAGGCTTAGCGTCGCCCTTCAGGGTGAGTTGGGTTGTTTCCTTCCATTGATACTGGCGTAGCTTCTGCTGGTTTTCCGCAACCGATTGCTTTACCCCTGCCAATTTCTGTTGTACCTCCTCCGCACCTGCTCCCGTACCAGTCTGCGCGATCGCAGGGACAAAAGCCGCCAGTACTGCAGCAGAGATTAACAGCGCGCGTTTGTTGCCGGGGCGACTCGTCGTTCCGAAGCTGTGGCTCGTGACCATGTGGCTCTGGGCGTGCGTAAGCGTTGTGTTCATAACAGTGTCCTTTCTAATGTCGATTAGTTACAGCCATTTCACTTTCCTCAAAGTCTGGCGGAATCTACTTCCGGTTGTGCGGCTCAGTGCACAAAGCGCAGACACCAACCGCAACGTGGGTTTCACTATGTTTTTCCGTCCGCATCGCCCGATGGGCGCCGAGGTTTGCCTTCAGCGGATCATGCATTGCCTAATCAACGTCTCATACCTCCTTTACAGTTGAAGGGCTACCACGTCCCTTCCAGGCCGATGACCGGTCCTTTTTGGGTGAGGCGAATTCCCAACCGGTTGGACGTCCCGTGAATTTCAGCGCGGCTTCCTAGGAGGTAGCCACCGCGCAGACTCAGGTGATGGCCAACCGAATATCCCAGAAAGCCGCTTGTAGAGATGAAGTCGCCATAGCCGAAGAAGTACATGCCAGAGACCGCGCCGTCGACGTAGAGACGGCTGGGCATTAAGTAGTAGCGGAATGTTGGCCCACCCGTTGGCAGAGGAACAAATAGCGACTTAGAAGCCGATCGAGCAGTCGTCACGGTGCCGCCCGGACCAATGACGCCTCCTTGCGTCTCAATACTTCCTTTCGAGTCGAACAGGTTCACCATGAATTGAATACCGAGATGTCCCCTGGGGCGACTGATGAAATCATATTCGTAACCGGGAGAGAAGATGAACGACCTCAGTTGTGTATGAAGCTTTTCGTTTACAAAAAACGTCGTGCCCTGGTACTCAATCTGCCGGCTAATGACGTGATTGGTGGAGCTCTGATTGGGTGCGATGTAGCAGTAAATGTGGTGCTTTCGGCGCGGCTTCCATTCCAGCAATCCATAGAAGGTGCTATAGTCGCCAAAATTGAAATCCTTCTGAAAATCGATAGGACCGGTGTCGCCGTGGAGATTGCCGCCGGGTCTGGCGATCCACCATTGGGCATTGAACTTGAACTTGTAGTCCTCTGGATCGCTTTTGTCGACCCCTCCACAGTTTACGGGTACAAGGCCAACAAAAAGGAGCGCAAACAGCAACACCATGCGCCGCGGTCTCGGCCTCAGTTTGTCCTGCATAGTCGCATCCTGTCCTCGGCGCAGCCGGAATTTTGGCGAATCGCCGAACTGTTCCCGTTAATGCACAGACCACACTCGCTCAAAGAGAAGCTCTTCAACTGCGGAAGAATGACCTCCTGCATTTCTCCTGCTAACCCAGAACAGGCCTCATCTCGCGCTGGCAACCCGCGACCCGCGAAGCTCAACCCTCAGCATTCGCTACGGTTTCTTGGGTCCTTGCGACTTCGGAATCCGGACCGTCCAAGACCCGCCGAATACAAAGGTGCGTCCCTGGACACGAGCCTTGGCCGAATACTCGTCGTAGTACTTAAAGAAGAGAGCAACACCTGGGCTTGGAAGAATGAAATTGCCCTGAAAACCGATTGCATGAACTGAGTAGTACGGAACTCTGCTTGCCGAGACAGGAATTCCCGCCACCAGGTAATTGCCGCCATTCCCAGAAACTTGCCATTGGTCGTACCCAACCAGTCCGAGTTGAGCCAACATGCTGAGATCCTTCTTGAGAGGAAGCGCCTGACCAAATCCCCATTCCATGGTGAACGCCTGCCCGGGGGTTATCTTGCTGAGCTGACCTGACAACGTGCTGGCAACCGTCTTTTGCCCGTGAATTTCCCAGTCGGTGAGTAAGTTTGCGCTGGTCCCTTTGTTCTTGGTGAGGTAGAACGTCGTGCCTGACGTGATATTGTTGCCCCAATACCCAGAGCCTACATTGTCGCTCGCGCCCGCAGTGTAGCGGCCCGTAGGGGCGACGAAAGCGTATCCCACGTTGAAGTCAGCTCGCTTGAAGTGCCAGCCCAGGTTCAAGGGCTGGACGTAAGTATCGGCCAGACCTGCTCCGCCACCGTTGGCCGAGAGATTGGTCCCGACTAGGTCAGCCACCAGAGAGCCATTCGCGACATTTACTGAGACATATGGCATGAAATAGCCGCCGAGGAATTTATGGTTAGGAACGTAGTAGACAATGTTTTCATCTACCCAAAACGAATAAGTCCCAGTAATATTCTGAAGAAGGCGGTTCCCATTGGAATCGTTCAACTGGCTGGCAGAGTAATTAAGGGCCAGGTTGGCATAAGTGATTCCGGGGTCGGGTATGACACCAGCATTGAGACCGAACTGTCCTGGCACCCATTG
>Ga0335078_10012384_pt1 | contig 12647 bp, 9 predicted proteins | sample Lox_Sample_32_FD_206711 | JGI IMG/M metagenome (GOLD analysis project Ga0335078, IMG submission 206711) | Soil microbial communities from Loxahatchee National Wildlife Refuge, Florida, United States - Lox_Sample_3.2 | ecosystem: Environmental > Terrestrial > Soil > Wetlands | place: USA: Florida... | reverse complement strand
AACCGTCGGGCTACTGGACGAAACGATGTTTTATGCCGAGGACATGGATTTCTGCATGCGCGTCCGCGAAGCCGGCTGGAAGATTTTCTATTTGGCTTCCGCGTCGATTGTGCATCTGGGCGGCGTGAGCACGAAACGTGCCGGCGATTTCGGATTTCACCGGAAGATCGCTTTTCAATCCTTTTGGCTGTTTACCCGGAAACATCACGGCCGAGTCGTGGCTGCCATGCTCAGCACGATGGTCTTTGGATGGTCGCTTTGCGCCGTGACGTTGGGGCTTTGTCTGTCGGTGGTTTTTCGCCGCGATACGCCGGCAGGAGAGACCGTGCGCGTTTGGCGTTCGCTAGCGCACAGTCTCCTACAGTGGAGCATAGGGAGCAAAAGGCGCTTCCGTCACCACCTGGCCGCCGCTCCACAAATCTGAAACTCGCCATGATCGACACGATTGCCCGTCAACAGACCCTGCCTGGTCCGCGCGCGGCGTTACGGCCGCTTAGGATCGGAATCGACGCCCACGGCGTGGGGGGCCACAGTCTTGGGTTTGGCAATGAAACCTACTTCAAGAATCTGATCGCCAGTCTTCTGGCCATTGACGAAGTCAACGAGTATCACATCTTCACGAATCATCCCGAAGCGATGGATCAGCCGCTGGCGGGGCGCCGGAATGCGAAACCCGTTTCCCTGTTTCCCCATACCCAATGGGTACAGCGGCCAGTTAGCATTCCGCTCTACGCAAATAACGCCGGGTTGGATATCGTTCACTTTCCCTTTATCCGCCCGCCTTTTGTGAGAGCGCGCTGCGTCGTGACCGTGCACGACATCTTCTATGAGTTGTATCCGGATTACTTCAGGACGATCGATCGGTGGCGCATGCAATGGCTAGTGCCGAGGAACTGCGCGAAGGCGGACCTGGTTTTTACAGTCTCCGAGCACGCGAAAATGCAGATTCACGAAATCTATGGAACTCCGCTCGACAAAATCGTGGTCACCTACAATGCCGCGGACCAGTTCAAAAATGGGGTCCCCGCGGCTGTCGCTAGCCACCATTTCGATCTCCCCGAAAAGTTCATTCTTTATATCGGCCTGATTCAGCCCAAGAAGAACCTCGCCCGACTCGTGCAGGCATTCGATCGCGTCAAGTCGCGGCTGGATATTCCGCACCACTTGGTGCTGGCCGGGGGATGGGGTTGGGGAAACGATGAACTCTTGCGCGTGTTGGAGAAATTGCAACACCGTGACCAGATCCATTTCATCGGCTATCTCAATGAGCATCAGATCCGGGCTGTTCTGCCGCGCGCCGAGATGTTCGTGTTCCCCTCCGTCTTCGAAAGTTTCGGAATTCCGCCGTTAGAAGCGCAACAATTTCGGGTCCCTGTTCTCATCTCTAATTCAACCTGCTTTCCTGAGGTTTTTGGCGACTCGGCCCTATTCTGCGATCCTCTGGACGTCGAATCCATCGCCCGGGGAATGGAACGAATCGCAATGGAGCGGAATCTTCGCGACGACTTGATTCGGCGAGGCGCCGACTGGTCCAAACGCTACACGTGGGAAAAGAGCGCTCGCATCGCTCTGGCGGCCTATCAGCATCTTGGCGGAAGGACATAGCCCGACCAGTGAATATCGCGCTTTACTATCCCTGGCTCTATCTGCGCAGCGGCGGCGAACGGACCATCGCTGAGTTGCTGCGCCGCAGCAGACACAACTGGACCCTGATCACCAACCGTTATGAATCGGAGGCCACATTCGCGGAGCTGAGGTCTGCGAAGATCATCGAGCTGTCCAGAGTGCCGGTCAACCGCTCGATCACGAATGTTCTGAAAGCGGCGTACCGAATTGTGGGGCAGCGGCTCCCCCTCGAAGGACAAGATGCCATGGTCGTCTTCTGCGAGGGACTAGGTGACCTGGTCACGTTCCGGAATGGTGATATTCCCATCGTGTGCGTGTGCCTGACTCCATTGCGGGCGGCCTTCGATCCGCACTATCAGGCAAACTATTTGACCGCCAAGGGAAACACTTGGAAGCGGCGCATGGCGCTTGAGACGTTGGCACGGGTTTTCCGGGCTGTCGACAGGATCGCATGGAAGCGCTACGATCGCGTTTTCGCTATCAGCCAGGAAATTCGTAATCGAATCGTGGCGGGCGGACTGCGCCAGCCCGAGGACATCGGCATAATCTATCCCGGGATCGACCTCTCCAGGCTGACTCCGTCCGGCGTACGGGAGACCAGCTTCCTGATCCCCGGCCGGATCATGTGGACCAAGAATATCGAACTAGGCATCCAGGCGTTCCTGAAGATGCTGGCGCGCCGTCCCGATCTGAGCTCGTACACGCTGACCATCGCCGGGTTTGTTGACCAAAAGAGCAAGCCTTACCTCGCTAGCCTTCGCGCGCTGGCTGGGGGGTGCAGCCAAATCCGGTTCGTGGAATCGCCTTCGGATGAAGAGCTCTTCGCCCTGTACAAATCTTGCTATGCGGTTCTGTTTACCCCATTCAACGAGGATTGGGGTTTGGTGCCGCTGGAAGCGATGGCCTTGCAGAAGCCCGTGATTGCCGTGAATCGCGGCGGTCCCAGGGAGACGATTTCGCATGGAGAGGCAGGCTTCCTCGTAGAGCCGGATGCGGATTCGTTCTCGTCCATGATGGAGTACCTTGCTGATTCACCGGAAGTAGCACAGGCCATGGGGGTCGCCGGCAGGCGGCGAGCCGCGCACTTCCAGTGGGATCAGTTCTGTGAGTCGCTAGATGACAGCCTCACCGAAGTCATCGGCGCGCGTACACGTTCACACTTTTACATCGGTAAGAGGCTGAAGGCTTAGCCCCGTTAGACGAGCCTTAGCAAACCAACTTTATCGGAGGAGAAGTCGGTTATGCAGGAAGGGATCTGTCTGATCACGCCGCCATCCGTGTTTCTGTTGGATGAGCGCGTGTTCATGAATCTGGGCATTCTTAAAGTCGCGGCCGTGCTGGAACAAGCCGCGATCCCAGTAGAAGTGCTGGATCTGTCGGGAGTGCAGAACTTCGAGGAGGCCGTAGCCGATCACGCAGTTTCTTCACGCTGCCGGATCTTTGGTCTAACCGCCACGACGCCGCAGCTTCCGGCAGCCAGCCGCATCTGCGCCGTGATTCGCCGCGTGCGGCCAGAGGCGCGTGTCATATTGGGTGGTCCTCACGTCACGCTGGTGAATGCGGCGTTCAAGCGCGAGCGGAAGAATGCGATCGACGGCCGAGCCGGCCGCGCTTTACGGCAGCTGCGCGAAACGTTCGATGTGTTGGTGGCCGGCGATGGGGAGGAGGCAATTTTTCAGGCGACTCAGCCGGGTGCTCCCCCGCTCATTGATGCCGATGAGCCTAGCTCGCTGCTATTCCTGAGCAATCGCAGACTAGCCGAGATCCCGCTGCCGGCACGGCATCTGGTGGATGTAGAAAGCTATCACTACACCATCGACGGGACGCCCGCGCTGAGCATGATCGCACAGCTCGGCTGTCCCTTTGGCTGCGGATTCTGCGGGGGGCGCGACTCCTCGTTTTTGCGCCGGGTCCGCACGCGCCCCAGCACGAACGTCGTCGCGGAAATGGTCCATCTATACGAGCGCTACGGCGTGCGCGGTTTCATGCTGTATGACGATGAGCTCAATGTCAACCCGAAGATGGTCGAGTTGATGGATCTCATCGCCAAGGCAGCGGACCGGCTCGGTACATCGTTCCGGCTCCGCGGTTTCATCAAGGCCGAGCTATTCACGGACGAGCAGGCGCATCACATGTACCGCGCCGGCTTCCGCTGGATCCTGACGGGTTTCGAATCGGGCTCACCGCGAATACTCAAGAACATCAATAAGCGCGCGACGATCGAAGACAATACCCGCTGCATAGAGATCGCGAGGCGGCACGGCCTGAAGGTAAAGAGCCTAATGTCTCTGGGCCACCCCGGAGAATCCGAGGAGACGATCGGACAAACGCGTGCATGGCTTCTTCAGACGCAGCCGGAAGATTTCGACCTCACCATAATCACGACCTACCCAGGGAGCCCCTATTATGACCATGCGGTTCCGCATCCGGAGAAGCCGGGCGTCTGGATATACACGGTCAATTCAGACGTGCTGTATAGCTACGAGCTCGACTATTCCCAGGTGGCGGATTACTACAAAGGCGACCCGAATGGCGGTTACCAGGCATACGTCTATACCGACCATTTGAGTTGCGAGGAATTAGTGAAGCATCGTGATGCGATCGAGCGCGAAGTGCGGCACAAGCTGAAAATTCCTGCCGCCGCGGGCGCCGCCGCTCAGCGCTATGAGCACAGCATGGGACAGTTCGGAGTGCTTCCACCGAACATCCTCCGTTCGAGCGAGCCTGCACGGCATGCGGCTGCTTCCTAGCTGGAGAAAACCAAAATGAACGACTCTCCTATTCGAGTGCTATTGACCAAGATCGGGCTGGATGGACACGACCGCGGCATCCGTCTGGTGGCAACTGGCCTGCGCGACGCCGGTATGGAAGTGATTCTCACGCCGCCATGGATGAAAATCGATGACGTCGTTTGGATCGCACTCCAGGAGGACGTGCAGGTAATCGGAATCAGCTCCCTCTCGTGCGACCACCTCGTCGTGCCGAAGCTCATGCAGCGGCTTCGGGAGTCGCAACTTGACGACGTCGTGGTGGTACTGGGCGGAATCATTCCCAAATGTGACGTGCCGAGCCTGATGGATTCCGGCGTGGCGGCGATCTTTCATCCTGGCACTTCGCTCGACCAGATTGCGAGTGAGATTCGAAACCATGTCGCTGCGCGTAGGCTGGTCGCGGCGATCGCCTAAGGAGTTTCTGATGAGCGCAAGCAGGCAAGCAAGGATGATTCCAGACCAGTCTCTGGCCCGCTGGAGCTGGGAGTATGCCCAGCAGGTCCCGCAGCCCGAAATCGAACGGCGGAACCGGTCTGGCATTGTCGTTAAGCCGCTCTACACCCCGCAAGACTGGGACAGTTCCAGGTACCAAGCCGACTTGGGCTATCCCGGACAGGCCCCGTACGCCCGCGGAATCTATCCGGCTATGTATCGCGGACGAACCTGGTCACGGCGCATGCTGGTCGGGCTCGGGACACCCGAGGATTTCAACTTGCGCCAGAAAGAAATGCTGGCATCAGGGACCACGGCGGTTAACTTTATACCCTGCAACTCGGTATTCCGAGGCTACGACATTGACGAAGTGGATCCCCTGCTCATCGGTACCTGCGGGACCGCTGTCAATACGCTGGACGACATGCGTATCGCTCTCGACGGAATCGATCTGGGAGCTGTCAGTCTGGGTATGAACGACCCCAGCCCATTCACCCTGGCCGCCTTCGTCATGTTGCTCGCCGAAGAGCAAAATACTCCGTGGTCCGACCTGACCGGAACCAGTAACCAGGCAGACTTTATTTCCCACTACGTGGCGAACCACATGTTCTATCGTCTGTCTTTGGAGGGTAGCCGCCGGGTGCTGCTGGACCATATCCGCTTCATGGCTGCACAGGCCCCCGGCTGGAACACCCTGTCGATCGTCGGGCAGCATATGCAACAGGCGGGCGCCACGCCGGCGCAGACCCTCGGTTTCACCCTCTCGTCCGCCCTGTGGTACGTAGATTCCTGCTGTCGCAGCGGTATGAACGTAGACGATTTCGTTCATCGCTTCACGTTCTTCTTCGACTCGAGTATCAGCCTGTTCGAAGAAGTGGCGAAATTCCGGGCCGGCCGCCGTCTGTGGGCGCGCCTCCTGCGGGAGCGTTTCGGCGCGAAAAGTCCTCGCAGCTTGCGTTTCAAATTCCACGCACAAACGTCGGGAGTCGACCTCACGCAACAGCAGCCGATCAACAACATCGCCCGTGTCGCGCTACAGGCGCTGGCGGCAGTGCTTGGCGGAGCGCAGTCGCTGCATACGGATGCCTATGACGAAGCGCTGGCCACACCGTCCCCGGAAACAGCCATTATCGCGATCATGACCCAAAACATCATCGCAGAGGAAACCGGCGTCGCAGACGTCATCGACCCACTCGGCGGTTCTTACTACCTCGAGACCCTCACCAACGAAATGGAACAGAAAGCTCTGGACGTCATCGAGAGCGTGGATTCGCGTGGAGGTATGTTCGAGGCGGTGAGAACTGGATTCGTCCAAGCTCAAATTGGCGAGTCCGCGCGGCAATTCCAGGAAAAGGTGGACAGCGGGGAACAGACTGTGGTGGGCGTGAACAAGTACCGGCTTCCCGAGGAAGAGGAGGCAGACATGCCTATTTATCGGCCCGACCAACGCGCCATCGCGGCGCAATACGAACGCCTTGCCCGTTACAAGAAAGAACGATCACAAGCCACTCTTCGGAGGGGCCTCGATGAACTGGCACGAGCGGCCGGCGATCCTGCGCGCAATGTTTTTGGCGCTGTCATTGAGGCCATTCGGAGTGGCGCGACCCATGGCGAGGTGGTCGGCACTCTTCGCACCGAGCTGGGGTTCGGTTCGCCATATCCAGGTACCTAGCCATCGGCTGGACGTAGGGGAGACCAAATGACGACACTCGAGTTACCGAACGAGGTGGCCGTTCCCGCTGAGCCCGGCGCGCTGGCTCGGCTGGGGGCCAGATATAAAGAGGTAGCGCTAATGAGCCCGCGGCTGAAGCCGCCGAAGGCCTACTTCAACTGGCTTCGTGCCAACTGGGAATTGTTGCGTGGCGCATCGGAAATCAAGGCCAAACCTCTCAAGATCACGTTCGATCCAACCAACGTGTGTCAGCTTCGATGCCCGCTCTGTCCGACCGGGCTGGAGGTACAAGACCGCGAGCAAGGGCACGCAAGCCTGCCGATGTTTGAGAAAGTGCTCGAGGAACTCGGCGAGCATCTGTTCTTTATCGATTTCTTCAATTGGGGCGAGCCACTTCTGAATACCCACATCGAAGACTTCGTCCGGCTGGCCGCTGCCCGAAAAATCACCAGCCGCATCAGCACGAATCTGAGTCTTCCGCTGACGGACGAACGAATCGAGCGCATCGTCATGAGCGGCCTCAACGAGCTTGTTGTTTCTCTCGATGGCGCCAGTAGTGCTACTTACGGCCTCTACCGCAGGAGGGGCAATTTCGACCTGGTATTCAATAATCTGCGACGGCTGATCGAGGCTAAACATGGGCTCGGCTTAAAGCGCCCGCTCATCACCTGGCAGTTCCTGGTGTTCGGCTTCAACGAGCACGAAATCCCCAAAGCACGGGCTCTCGCTGCCGACATTGGAGTGGAAAAGCTGATCTTCCTGCCTGCCTTCTTGGATGAGGGCCGGTATCCAATGGCGGAATCGGACAAGGCATTGATTGCCACCTGGAAGCCAAAAAGTCCTTTGTACCAGATCGAAAACTCCACCGGCGACGATACCAAGCCAAGATCTCGGTGTGGCTGGCACTATATGTCGGCTGCTGTGAACTGGGATGGAACGGTAGCATCCTGTTGCACGACATTCAGCAAACAGGATGATTTTGGTACCATTGGGCGCGGCGCCGAGAACTCATTCATGGGCGTCTTCAACAATGCGGCTTTTCGCAGCGTCCGCGAACGGTATGCAGGCCGCCGGAAAGAGCCGGTGAACCTGGTGTGCGAGAAGTGTCCGACGCCGGCCATCATGGAGTATCACCAGTTTCTGAATCGGCAGGTTGTTCTTTACACTGCGGTCAGCCTTTTGGAACGGATGCGGCAGCCGTTTCGACGGTCACCGCAGCGACAGAATAGTGATCAGAGGACTTTGGCAAAAGGGAATCAGTTATGGCGAAAAGCAAGCGCACGGAATTGATAACACGTATTTCGGGACAGAACGGCTCCGATTTGGCGCACCCGGCCCACTGGCAGCGTGGCATATGATGGCGAACTCCGCAGCAGCCCTAGCCGGGTTGCAAACAGGTCAATGGGAACGGGGCATGACCATCCCAGCCACCATGAAATCAGGTCTTTACTTCGGCAACGATGATGTCCGGGTGGTGGAGCGGCCCGTGCCGGAAATCGGGCCGAATGAGGTCCTCGCCTCGGTAATGGTTTGCGGCATCTGCGGCAGCGATACGATGAAGTGGTACCGCGAACCGCAAACGCGTAAACTCGGCGGAATCAACACCGGTCATGAAATAGCCGGCCGGATTGTCCAGGTCGGTGAAAACGTTCGCCACTTGCGCAATGGCCAGCGCGTTGTCATCACGCATCACTTCCCCTGTCTCCAGTGCGCCTCGTGCAAGGACGGCAACGAGACCGCTTGCGAAGCCATGCATCACAAGCACATCGAGCCCGGGGGCTTCTCCCAATTTGTTCGCATCTTCGAATCCGGGATTTCTATGGGATTGTATCCGCTGCCCGATTCGATGGGATATGAGGAGGGCTCGTTCGTTGAGCCCTTAGCCTGCGTTGTGCGCAGTCTGCGGAAATCCGGGCCGCTTGACGGCCGTTCCGTCTTAGTCATCGGCAGCGGCTTAGCCGGATTGCTGCACATCAGGCTGGCTCGCTCTCTCGGTGCAGGCAAGATCTATGCCGTGGACACCAATGAAGAGCGGCTGCAAGCCGCCTCGCAATCGGGGGCCGACGAGGTGCGGCTTGCCACGGATTCGCTTCCCACCGCGCAACGCGTATTTGTTTGCACCGGTTCGGCTGCCGCAGCGGCAAAGGCGCTTGATTGCATCGGCCTTGGCGGCATTCTCGTCTTTTTTGCCGCAGACGGCCCCGATCAAAAACTGGCAATCCCGCTAACGCGCTTCTGGAATTCCCAGCCGTCCATACTCTTCAGTTATGGAGCGGCACCTCGGGACATGTCCGAGGCCCTTGATCACATTGCTGCCGGCCGGGTCCGGGTGGATGGGCTCATAACGCATAGGTTCCCATTGAGTCGCATCGGTGAGGCCTTCGACTTGGTCGCCAATCCGCGCGGCTCGCTCAAGATCATCATCGAGCCCCATCGACACGCCTGAACTAGAAAGCCGGACGGAAAAAGCGCAGCTCGACGGGTCGCGCAATGGTCGCCGGTGGTAGAGCCTCCGTGCCGCCTAGCTCACCCTATCTGGGTATCCACCGTAACCATTAACGCCGTCATGTGGTCTGGCGTGTTCAAGCCGATCAGGTGCTTCGAGCCGCTTTGGGCACAGTATCTGACACAGCCGCGCCCGTATAGGATCGCGCCCGTTCCGATGAAGACAGAGACTCCGCGAGCAATTTCACAGTCGGCCTCCACCAGGAGCCCATACTTGCTCATGTCCAGCGCACGAGCGCGGATCTCGTGGTCGCCTTGCCGGTCCTGCCACGACAGGCAAACTTCACGGTCTATTGCCAGGCGCGAATGTAATCGCCGTTCGGCAGGCCCCGTAGAACCGCTTGGCGCCGGGGCTGGCTGTGGTACTGCCATCGAAGGCCTCCAGGTGTGGAATTGGCCCAGCCGTCTCGCGTGCTCGGCCGCTTCATCAGCGATAGTAGTCCATCGACGGCTGGATTTGACAGACTATCTTTGGGTAACTCCAGGGCCTTCTTTAGATGCGTAGACGCCACAGCGGCCGATACCGTAATCGCCGCATACCTTGGTCGCATAACTTTTGCGCATGATATGGAGAAAGGCTATTATGCCTTTTTGCTAGACAAGCGGAATGGCGCCCGATGCCTTCACTCGTCCCGTAATGCGTCCATGGGCTGAAGGAGTGACGCTCTCCAGGCTGGCCCGTAGCTCGCAACGAGCGCCACGATGGCCAGCAGCGCCACGGCTCCTCCCAGCGTCAAGGGGTCGCGCAGTTTTAGCCCATAGACAAGTGATTCCGCCGCTTGACCGGCCCATGCCGCCAATACCGTGCCCAACGTGAGGCCTACCGCCAGCAACAAAACGGCTTCTCGCAGAATCAATCCAATCACCTGTGTTCGACTCGCCCCGAGCGCGATGCGCACGCCGATTTCGTTTCGCCTGCGAGCAACCATATAAGCAATCACTCCGTACAATCCAAGCACTGCCAGCACCCCTGCCAAGAGCCCGAAGGCTCCGGCCAACGCCGCCATCAACCGGTCGCGCATCAGGGACTCCTTAATCTGCGCTGTCAGCACCGCAAAATCGATTCCGAGCCCGGGGTGGATATCGGCAACCGCTTCCTCCGCCTCGCGGTAGAAGGCCCCCAGCGGGGCATTTGTGCGCAGCACGAAGGTTCCTCCAGGTCCGGGTTCTTCATCTTGATCTTCAGGCAAGAAGGCGATCGGCCGGAAGTCCTCGCGCAGTTCGTAATATTTGGTATTTCGTACGAGCCCCACAATCAGAAACAACGAGTCCGGCTTGTTCGCCGATTCCTCTCTTCGAAATGACCGGCCCACCGGATTCTGACCGTGGAAAATCTTCTTGGCGAACTCTTCGTTGACGATCGCTACCTTCGTTGCTGTCAAGTTGTCATGCTCATTGAAATCGCGGCCCGCCATAAACGCCGTCCCCATGGTCCGGAAATATCCTGGGCCAACGCGATTGAACATTCCGTCGATGCGGGGACCGGAGGAGCCATCCGCCCACACATTCTGATCCCAGCCCGAACCGCTGATGGGGGTCATGTCGACCTGCCCAGCCGAAATTGCTCCCGTCCGAATCAGCAGTCTCTCCAGCGTCTGGCGACGCACTTCCGCAATTCGCGCGCTCGGGTAGTGCGCGGCGCGATAGTCCACGCTCACCGCGACAATCCCCTCGGGACGGAAGCCCGGATCGACCGCCAGCAGTTTCTGCAGGCTCCGCACAAACAGGAGCGCGCCTGCCAACAGCACGAGCGACATCGCCATCTGCGCTACCACCAGGGCACGCCGTAAGCTGAACCTCTCGCGCCCGGCTGTAAGTCCTCGCCCACTCGCCCGCATGACAGAAGACGGCTCAACCCGTGTCGCGCGCATAGCGGGCACGAGCCCGAAGAGCACGCAGGTCAAAACGGCCATCGCCGCCGTAAACCCCAGCACCCGCCAATCGATCCCGAGTCCGACGAACATCCGGTTACCTTCGGTAGTCAGGAACGCGATCAATCCGCGGCTGAGCAGCCCTGCCAATAATGCGCCGACCGCGGCGCCCAACAGAGCGAGCAACATGCTTTCTGCAAGCAACTGCCTGATCAGCCTTCCACGTGCTGCGCCGATCGCCTGCCGCACCGCGATTTCCCGCTCACGTACGCTTGCCCGCGCCAACAGCAGATTCGCGAGATTCGCGCAGGCGATCAACAGCACCAAGCCGGTCGTGGCCAGCAGAATCCAGAGGGGATCTTCGTATTCTCGCCGCAACCCGGAAACGCCCGTCCCGCCCGGAGTCACCGTCAATTTATTGGCCAGATATTTCTTGGCGTCGTCGGCACGGTAGGAAGGCGGCAGAGATTCCTGCATGATGGCCGGGGAAATGGTCCGAATCTGCGCATCGGCGCGTTCGATTGTCCAACCTGGTTTCAGCCGCCCCATCAGCGACAGCCACCATGCGGTCCGTGAAGGAAGATGTCCCTTGCCCGGTTCCCAGAACATCGGATCGGAGCACACAGGCACCGCGATATCGAACCGGTGCCCGACCTCCACGCCGAAAAATCCTGGCGTCGCTACCCCGATTACCGGAAACAGCCGGCCATCCAGCCTGACCATGCGGCTGGTCACTCCTGGATCGCCGGCAAACTCGCCCTGCCAGAACGCGTAGCTGATCACCGCGCCCGGCGATCCGCAACCCGGCCGGTCGTCTTCCTTCGTGAACGTCCGGCCGATAAACGCTGGTATACCCAGGACACGGAAAAACTCTCCATTGACGAACAGACCTTCCGCGTAGCGCCCTTTGCCTTCCTTAACGAGATTGAACTCTTTTGCGCTCCAGGCGATCATGCCGGAAAATGCCTGCTGATGAGCACTTATGCTGTCCCATTGTGCTGAGGTGAAGTTTGCGCTGCGCGTCGACCACCAGCCGGACCGCTTGGAATCTTTCCCGAAATCGATATACGCAAGTTCTTGGGGGTTCACTACCGGCAGTGCGCGCAATCGAATGGCATCAATCAGTTGGAAGATCGCCGTGTTCGCTCCGATCCCAAGGGCGAGCGACAGCACGGCCACTGCCGTGAACATCGGATTCAAGCGAAGCTGTCGGAGCCCAAACCTTAGATCTTTGATCAGTGCGTCCATAGTATTAGTGTTTATACTCCGGACAACCGCATTGGTTACTTTACCGTTCGTAAAACGAAGAGAGCGATCGTCCAGCTCGGCTCAGTTCGTACGGTCCGCCACCGCGTGCGTGTTTTTAAACCTGCGCTTCGGCATACGCCCCGGCCATGTGAGCCGCGTATAATAGGCCGGTGCGACGGAACCTCCTATCGTTACTGATCTTTATCGTCGGATCATTGATCCTGGCAGGATGCACGCCCCGGCCACCCGCCTCCCAGGTGTCGCCGTCTGCCTCCGCGGAAACCGTGATTTGGAGCCAGAACGGATGGTCCGACGCCGAGCGCGCCGAATACTATCATCTCGCCGAGGGCAGCGAGCTTATATGGTACGAGCTGCTTGCCAACCTCGTGAGCGTGAAGACGGGTAAGCCGTTTCTTGACAACATGGAACGCTTCGGTTTCATCCCTGACGGGACGAGCGCTACGAATCCTCACGGGTTACCCGTTGGCCTCACTACGGTGCACTCGCGCGACAAGAGCCACA
>Ga0335078_10012383_pt1 | contig 12648 bp, 15 predicted proteins | sample Lox_Sample_32_FD_206711 | JGI IMG/M metagenome (GOLD analysis project Ga0335078, IMG submission 206711) | Soil microbial communities from Loxahatchee National Wildlife Refuge, Florida, United States - Lox_Sample_3.2 | ecosystem: Environmental > Terrestrial > Soil > Wetlands | place: USA... | reverse complement strand
CCAGATGACGATGTACGAGCTTTCCACCGCCGTGAACCTGAAGCTTCCCCTCAAGGTACTCATCATCAACAACCGCTACCTCGGGATGGTCCGTCAGTGGCAGAACCTGTTCTGGGAGAACCGCCTTTCCGGCGTGGACCTCGTGGGCAACCCGGACTTCGTGAAGCTGGCGGAGAGCTACGGCTGCAAGGCGTTCCGCATCACCCGGAACGAGGAGGTGACCTCCGTGCTGGAGAAGGCTCTGGCGCACAACGACGGTCCGGTGGTCATTGACGCAGAGGTGGCAAAAGAGGATAACGTGTTCCCCATGATTCCCGCCGGCGCCTCCATGAAAGACATGATCCTGGGGCCGGAGCATGAGGAGGGGAAACCGTGATGGCGGCCCCGGGGACCATTCGGAAGCACCTCGTCAGCTTGTACGTTGCCAACAAGTTCGGCGTGCTGAACAGGATTGCGCTTGTGTTTGCCCGGCGCGGCTTCAACATCGACAGCCTTGTGGTCTCGGAGGCGCATGACCCGGCGTTCTCCCACATGAACATTGTCGCTACGGGAGATGAGAAGACCATCGGGCACATCCTGAGCCAGCTTGCAAAGCTGGTGGACGTGGTGCATGCCATCGACAACACGGGCAGGGACGTGATCCAGCGGGAGCTTGCGCTGGTCAAGGTCCACTGCCCCCCGGAGAAGCGCACGGAGGTCCTGGACGTGGTGCATACGTTCAAGGGTCACGTGCTGGACCTCTCGGAGAACGCGCTGACCGCGCAGATCACGGGGAACACGGAGAAGCTGGACGCCGTCCACAGGATGCTGGGCGGCTACGGGGTGATAGAAATGGTGCGCACCGGCAAGGTGCTCATGGCCCGCGGTGAGGAGGTTACCTGAACCATCATGGGAAGAACGCTGCTTGACAAGGTATGGGACCTGCACAAGGTCGGAACGCTGCCGTCAGGGCAGGACCAGCTCTTCATCGGACTGCACCTCGTCCACGAGGTGACCTCTCCCCAGGCGTTCCAGGCGCTTTCCGACCGCGGCCTCAAGGTCCTTTTCCCGGAGCGGACCTTTGCCACGGTGGACCACATCGTTCCCACCGACGGCCAGCGCCGCCCGTTTGCAGACGAGCTTGCGGAGCAGATGATGCGCGCCATAGAGCGCAACGCAAAGGCGCACGGCATCATGTTCTTCGGAAACACGGATGACCAGGGCATCGTGCACATCATCGGCCCCGAGCTCGGGCTCACCCAGCCGGGCATGACCATTGCCTGCGGAGATTCCCACACCTCCACGCACGGAGCGCTGGGAAGCATTGCGTTCGGCGTGGGGACCTCCCAGATCAGGGACATCCTTGCCACGCAGACGCTGGCCCTTTCCCGCCCCAAGGTCCGCAGGATCGAGGTGAAAGGGAAGCTGCCGGAAGGCGTGACGGCAAAGGACCTCATCATCCGGATCATCGCTGACCTGGGAGTGAACGGCGGCATCGGCTTTGCGTACGAGTACGGCGGCCCGGCCGTCAGCGCGCTCCCCATGGAAGCGCGCCTCACGATGTGCAACATGAGCATTGAAGGCGGCGCCCGGGCCGGATACATCAACCCGGACTCCGTGACAATAGAATACATCAGGGGACGCCGGTTTGCGCCCGCGGGCGCGGACTTCGACTCTGCCGTCCAGTTCTGGAAGAGCATGGCCTCAGACGCGGACGCAGACTACGCGGACACCTATACCCTGGACGGCGCCTCCGTTGAGCCCATGGTTTCGTGGGGCATCAACCCGGGGCAGGCCGTCGGCGTTTCCAGAAAGCTCCCCCGCGTGGCGGACGTTCCCACGGATGACCAGGATGCGCTCAAGAAAGCCTATGACCACACCGGCTTCAAGGAAGGGGAACCCATCCAGGGGCTGCCGGTGGACGTGGCATTCATCGGCTCCTGCACCAACGGCAGGATCAGCGACCTTCGGGAGGCCGCGCGCGTGGTGAAAGGGAAGAAAGTCTCTTCCCGCGTGAAAGCGCTCGTGGTGCCCGGGTCCCGGGCGGTGCTGCGCCAGGCAGTGGCGGAGGGGCTGCCGGAGATCTTCAGGGACGCCGGCTTCGAGTGGCGGGACGCCGGGTGCTCCATGTGCCTGGCCATGAACCCGGACAAGCTGACCGGGCGCCAGGTCTGCGCAAGCAGCTCCAACAGGAACTTCATAGGACGGCAGGGCTCCCCGCATGGCCGCACGCTTCTCATGAGCCCGGCCATGGCCGCCGCCGCGGCGCTTGCCGGTGAGGTGGTGGACGCCCGCCAGGCCCAGCCTGCGGGACGCGGGAACGGGAGGGCGTGATGGCGGATTCTGCACGGAAGCTCATCAAGGGCAGGGGGATCGTGGTGCCCGGGGACGACATCGACACGGACCGGATCATTCCCGCCCGCTACCTGCGCATGATCACGTTCGAAGAGCTTGGGCAGTACGCGTTCTACGATGAGAGGTTCGACGACGACGGGAAGCCGAAGAAGCATCCCTTGAATGACGCCCGGTTCCAGGGCGGCACCATCATGTGCGTGAACCGCAACTTCGGGTGCGGCTCCTCCCGGGAGCACGCACCGCAGTCCCTCATGCGCATGGGGATCGCGGCGTTCGTGGGGGAGTCCTTCGCGGAGATCTTCTCCGGCAACTGCACTGCGCTGGGCCTCCCGGCGGCGCGCGTCTCCCATGAGGACACCGTTGCCCTGCAGGGGATGGTGGACGCGGATCCTTCGCTTGAGATTTCCGTTGACCTTGAGTCCCGGACGGTGACCGCGGGCGGCAGGCGGTTTTCCTTCACCATGCCGGAGGCGGACCGCAAGAGCCTGGCCGCGGGGACGTGGGACACCACGTCAATGCTCCTCGCAAACAAGGCCGCCATCCAGGCAGCGGCGTCACGCATTCCGTACGTTCACGCGTTTGCGGGAGGAAACCGTGCCTGAGAAAGTGAAGCTGAATCTCAACACGCACAGCCGGGCCATGACGGAAGGGATTGCCCGGATGCCCAACCGGGCCATGCTCCGCGCCGTGGGCTTCACGGACCAGGACTTCGAGAAGCCCATCATCGGGATCGCCTCCGCGGGGAGCGAGGTCACGCCGTGCAACATCCACCTGGATGACCTTGCCGCGGTGTCCAAGGCCGCGCTCAAGGAAGCCGGCGGCGCGCCCATGAAGTTCAACACGTTCGTGGTCACCGACGGGGAAGCCATGGGGCATGAGGGCATGAAGTGCTCCCTCATCAGCCGCGACACGATTGCAGACGCCATAGAGCTCGTGGTGCGCGGCCACCAGATGGATGCCATCCTGGGGATCGGCGGGTGCGACAAGACCATTCCGGGGACGGTCATGGCCATGGCGCGGCTCAACCTCCCATCGCTTTTCGTCTATGGGGGGACCATCAAGGCCGGGGACTACCAGGGAACGCCGGTGGACATTGTGAGCGCCTTTGAAGCCGTGGGGAAGTTCTCCGCGGGGAAGATCACGGAGGAGGAGAGGCACGGAATAGAGTGCACTGCCTGCCCCGGCCCCGGCGCGTGCGGCGGGATGTACACGGCCAACACAATGGCCTCCGCCATGGAAGCCATCGGGATGAGCCTTCCCGGAAGCTGCTCCATTCCCGCCGTGGATCCGCGCAAGAAAGACGACATGAAACGCGCGGGCACTTCCCTGATGGACCTTGTTCGCCGCGGCATCACGCCCCGGGACATCATGACGCGGGAAGCGTTTGAGAATGCCATCCGCGTGGTCATGGCCGTCGGCGGCTCCACCAATGCCGTGCTGCACCTTCTTGCGCTGGCGTCAGAGGCCGGTGTAAAGCTCGACATCTTCGATTTCAACGCGTTCTACAGGACGACCCCCACGTTGTGCGACATGAAGCCGGGCGGCCGCTACGTCATGGACGACCTGTATTGCGCAGGCGGCGTCCAGAAAGTCATGCGCATGCTGCTTGATGAAGGCCTGCTCCACGGCGCCTGCATGACGGTGAGCGGCAAGACGGTGAAGGAGAACCTTGCGGACGTGCCCACGGACCTGGCGGGCCAGGACGTCATCCATCCCTTCTCCAGCCCCGTTGACCCGCACGGTCCCATCAGCATCCTCAAGGGCAACCTCGCTGAGGACGGAGCGGTGCTGAAGACCGCGGGGATTGGAGAGTTTTCCCATACGGGGCCGGCCCGCGTGTTCGAAAGCGAGGAAGACGCCCTTGACGCCATCTTGAAGAACGCCATCCGCAAGGGAGACACGGTGGTGATCCGCAACGAGGGACCGCGCGGCGGGCCCGGGATGCGGGAAATGCTTGCCCCTACCTCGGCGCTTGCGGGTGCAGGGCTGCTGTCCGACGTGGCGCTCATCACGGACGGCAGGTTTTCCGGCGGAAGCCACGGCATGCTTGTGGGCCACGTGTGCCCGGAAGCGGCGGATGGCGGCGTCATTGCGCTGTTGCGCGACGGAGACCGGATCACCATGGACGCGTGGAAAGGGATCCTGTCCGTGGACCTTTCCAAGGAAGAGATGGAGAAGCGGCGCAAGGCGTGGAAGCCGCGGAAGATTGCCTACACCACGGGGGCGCTAGCGAAGTACGCCCGGCTGGTGTCTCCGGCAAGCAAGGGCGCAATCACCGGGTAGCAGCCCAGCCGCATCTTCCAGGGCGCCGCGGAGCTGCTGCCCATCTCCAGCTCCGCGCAGGTCATCCTCCTGGAACGGCTGTTCCGACTGGACCCCGATGGCTAGGGAAGATGGGGCCTCTTCGGAATCTACTGCGTCGTCCTGTCGGCCGTGCTGTTCGGGCTTGCCTCTGCAGGAATCCTGCGCTGGTAAGGAAATTTCGCTTTGTGTCGGGAGCCGGCGCCTGCGTATTTTTGAGATATGAAGACGATGAGATTCCTGGCGGCCGCAGCCGTCCTTGCCGCCGCGGCAGCGCTGCTTTCTTCGTGCGCCTCCGCCCCGCAGGCGGGCGGACAGTTCGCGGCTCAGCTGGCCGCGGCAAGCGGCGCGACATCCAGCGCAACGGGGCAGGCCACGTTCCAGCTTTCCCCGGACGGAAAAAGCCTGAGCTACGTGCTCACCATTTCCAACCTTGCCAACGTGACGATGGCCCATATCCACGTGTCCGCTGCGCCCGGGCAGACCGGTGACGTCGCGGCATGGCTGTATCCCAGCAAGGCTCCCCCCATGCTCAAGGAAGGGACGTTCAGCGGCGTGCTGGCACGGGGCACGTTGACGGACGCAAGCCTGCAGGGGCCGCTGGCCGGAAAGACACTTGACGACCTGGTGGATGATATCGCAAAGGGACTTGCGTACGTGAATGTCCACACCAGCCAGTACCCCGGCGGAGAAATCTCCGGGACAATCACAGCGGAAAAGACTGCCGGGGCGACGCCCGGGATGCACATGAGCGCCATGGGCCACGGCTCCTACTAGGGCCCGTGGCGCGCTGCCCCGTCCATTGACCGCGTTTCTCCTTTCGTGTGACTCTTGAGCCCGCATGGATCGGGATCAGCTCATAGACACGGTGGTGGCGGAGGTGGCCGCTCGCCTGCGGTCGGCGCGCGTTCCTGGCGATGCCGGCCGGGAACCCCGGGGGCTGGCCGGGCTGATGGATGCAACCTGCCTGCGCCCGGAGGCCACGGCAGCGTCTCTGGACGCGCTCTGTGAAGAGGCCGGCCGGCTCGGCTTCCATGGCGTGTGCGTCAACTCCTGCCGTGTGGCCCATGTTGCGCGCAAGCTCCAGGGGACCGACGTGCGGGTCTGCTCCGTGGTCGGCTTCCCGCTTGGAGCCTCTACCCGGAGGGTCAAGGCGCTGGAGGCGCGGGAAGCCGTTTCCGACGGGGCCGCGGAGATCCACGCGGTGATCAACGTCGGCCTTCTCAAGTCAAGGGACTATCGGGGCGTGGAGGAAGACATCAGGGCCGTGCGGCGAGCTACGCGCCGGACGACAATCCTCAACGTCATCATCGAGACGGCCCTTCTCTCGGAGGAAGAGAAGGTCCTTGCCTGCGAGCTTGCCCGGAAAGCCGGGGCGGATTTCCTGACCGCATCCACGGGTTTCCTTGGAGGAACAGCCACCGCGGAGGACCTTTCGCTCATGCGAAGGGTGGCCGGGAAGGACGTCGGGCTGAAAGCCGGCGGCGTGCGCAACCTCCGGGACGCCATGGCCATGATTGCCGCCGGCGCGGACCTTATCGGCACCGCGGTCGGAGCGCGCATTCTGTCGGCGCTTGCGGAAGCGCGGACCTGAAGGCGCTGACCGCTCAGTACTGGTAGAACTTGCCGGGATACTTTCTGAACATCTCATCCGCCCCGTATCGAGCCACGAAGTCCCGCATGGATCTCTTCATGTTGGCTTTGTGATCAGAGTAATCCGCTGCAAAGTAGTGCCTTCCCCGAGCCCAGTCGAAGACAAAGAAGCGGAAGGGCGTCCGCGGAGGGTCGACAGCGCTCTGGAATGCAGCGTCGGAGAAGGACGCGATGGGTGTCGGCGGGAGGCCCAGCCGCAGGTAGAGGTTGTACGGTGAATCTACGCGGATGTCGGAGAGCAGGAGGTACGGCCGGTGGTAGCCCAGGAAGTATTCCACCGCCGGGCAGGAGGCCAGGGGCATTCCCGAACGGAGGCGGTTGAGGAACACGGAGGCGATTCTTCCGTAGTCCCTGCCGTCAACCGCTTCTTTTTCCACGATGCTGGCCAGGACGATGCTCTGGTCCAGGCTCAGCCCCACACGGGAGTGAAACTGGCGGAACCTTCGGGCGCTGGCCTCAAGCAGCTGCGTGATCAATTCCCGGGTGAGATCGAGTGAGCCCCGCGGCGTGTCTCCCACGGAGAGCACGTAGCGTCCCGGCGGAAACAGTCCCTCAAACCTGGAAATGGTGGGCCGAGGGGAAGGGACGAAAGGGAAACGGGGAAAGTCGGTCTCGGAGGCAATGCGGACGAAGCTGCCGATCGAAGAGACGCCGTCCCCCTGGAGCCTCCGACAGAGATCCTTCACCCGTTCACCCGGCGCCACCCAGTAGCGGATCTGGCCCGCAGAGGCGGGCGGCTCCTCCGCCAGCGCCGCCGGGGTGAGGCAAGCGGCCAGCGCCAGCGTTGCAACGAAGCGGGCGGCGCAGCTACGCATCCAGACGCCGTGCGCGCACGGTCAGCTTCCGGAAACGATGAAATGCCCCTTCATGCCGAAACCCTCGTGAAACGGATGGCTGCAGAAGAAGTAGTAATCCCCGGGGGCCGGGAAGGTCACCTGGGTGGTGACGGCACCGTTCGGCGGTATGTCGGCCGTGTCAATGACCGCGCCGCCGGGGTCCTTCACCACGATGTTGTGCGCGCTGCCGGTGGTGTTGGTGATCGTGAGCGTGAGAGCTCCCGTTCCGTGAACGCTCACGATGTTCGGATCGAAATAGAAATTGCCGGCCTTCATGGCCAGCGTCCCGCCGGCGGAAGCCTCCGCGCGCGTTGTCGGGGCCGAAGCGCATCCCGCAAAAGCCAGCGGCGCAAGGATCAGCAGATACCAGAGCCTGTGCAAATGTTGCCTCCTGACATGATCCATGTGTACTAACGTAATTCCGGCCCACCCGGATCGAAAAGAGGCCGGGGCGGGTGCGTTGAACCAGCCCTCGCGGTGTTCTATGCAAGGAGAGGCGCGCCTGCTATGCTCCAGGCGTCTTCCCGTTCAACTCCAGGAGATCTGAAAACCATGGGTCGAAAAACGTCTTCCGTCGCGCGCCTGAACCAGGGCCTCCGCGTGTTCTTCTCTGAGTTCATCCGCGTCAGCCTGCGCCGACCTTCGCAGGCGGCCTTCTTTGCGCGCACCGTCGCGTGGCAGGCCGCCGCGGCGCGCCGCCGGGCGCGGGCCGCGCGCGACGGCGTCCACGTCCCGCCCATCGCCATTTTCAGCATCACCAACCGGTGCAACCTGCGGTGCAAGGGCTGCTACGCGCAGGCCATCCGCGGCGACCAGCCGGAGGAGCTCTCCAACGGTCAGCTTGCGGACATCGTGGACCAGGCGGAGGAGGCGGGGATATCGTTTTTCGTCATTGCGGGCGGGGAGCCGCTCGTGCGACCGGAGATCGTGGACATTGCCCGCGCGCATAGGCGGATCATCTTCCTTCTTGTCACCAACGGCCTCCTGATGGACCCGGCGCTCATGGACCGGCTGGCCGGGCTGCCCAACATCGTGCCGACGCTGAGCATCGAAGGCAACCAGGCGGAGACGGACGCGCGCAGAGGCGCGGGAGTGCACGAGCGGCTGCGGCGCACCATGGCCGAGCTGAAACGCCGGGGGATATTCTTCAGCCTGTCCCTCACCGTCACGCGCGGGAACTTCTCCACGGTGACGGATCCGTCGTTCGTGGAAAGCGCCATCCGTGAGGGCTGCCGGCTCCTGCTTTTCCTGGAGTACACGCCCATCCGGGAGGGAACGGAGCAGTGGGTGATCACCGACCAGCAGCGGGACGAAATGAAGGGGCTCGTGGCCTCCTTCCGCAGCCGGTTCAAGGCGGTCTTCATTGCCGTGCCCTGGGACGAGGAGGAGCAGGGCGGATGCCTGGCTTCCGGGAGGGGGTTCGTCCACATCAGCGCCACCGGAGACCTTGAGCCATGTCCCTTTGCGCCGTATTCGGATGTCAGCCTGAAGGACGTTCCGCTGAAGGAAGCGCTCCGGTCGCGGTTCCTTGCCGTCATGCGGGAAAATCACGGCCTCTTTGCGGAGACTTCCACCGGCTGCGCGCTCTGGAACAACAGGGACAAGGTGCGGACGCTCCTGGAAGAAAAAATCATTTGAGCATACCGGTCGCCTCCCAGCCCCCGGAAACCCCTGAGCGGCTCTGGACGCTGAACTTCGTCCTCCTCTGGCAGGGGCAGCTCGTGTCCATCCTTGGCGACGTGGTGTATTCCATTGCGCTTGGGTTCTGGGTCCTTGCAGTCACCGGGTCCACGGCTCTCATGGGGGGTCTCCTTGCCGCCTCAACTCTCCCGCGCGTCCTTGCCGCGCCGATTGCCGGCGTAGTGGTGGATCGGGGAGACCGTCGGCTGCTCATGGTGTGGATGGATGCCGTGCGCGGCGCCGCCGTGGTGACCGTGGGCATTGCGGCCCTTTCGGGCCTGCTCCAGGTATGGATGGTGTTTGCGGCCGGCGTCATCCTGGGCTTGTGCGGAGCCTTCTTCACCCCCGCGGTAAGCTCGGTGATACCGGACATCACCGCAAAACCAAGGGTGATGCAGGCCAATTCCGTTTTCAGCATGCTTCAAACAGGCAGCAACATTCTTGGAAACCTGGCCGGGGGTGTGCTGTTCCAGGTCATTGGCGCGCCGTTCCTGTTCCTTTTCAACGGGGTGTCGTACCTGTTTTCGGCGGGGAACCTCCTCTTTGCCCGGTTTCCGCGGATCCAGCATGCCCAGGAAAAAGCCCACTTCATGAAGGACCTCGGAAGCGGACTTGCCTTCGTCTGGAAGCTCAGGGGGCTTCGGTACCTCATCTTCATTGCCGCGGTGGTCAATTTCTTTGCCAACATGGCGTTCATGCTTTTCCTGCCGTTCTTCCAGAAGAATCCGGTCCTCGGACCGGTGAAGTACGGGATCGCAATGGCGGTGTTCACCGGAGGGATGTTCCTCAGCCTTGCCCTTCTCACCGCGGTGAAGATCCCGCCGTCAAAGCGCTTCGTCCTGTTCCAGGTCTGCGGCGTTACCGCGTTCGGAAGCATGATTGCCTTTCCGTTCATCCCCATCTTCCCGGTTGCTGCCGTGATCCTGGGCGTTTCCGGCTTCGCTCACGCGGGCATCAATGTCTTCATCAATTCCGTCATGCAGCTTGCCGTGCCCCAGGACATGCGGGGGAAGGTGTTTTCCCTCATGGCAATGGCCACCCTGGGGCTCACCCCGGTTGCGTTTGCCCTGGCCGGAGCGCTGGCGGAGTTCATTCCCACCGCGCTGATCATCGGCGGATGCTTCCTGGTAACGTTCTTTGCCGGGATGCCGTCCATGTTTTTGGGTTCTTTCAAGAGATTCATCAATTTCGACCCCGCAAAGGACACCGTGGGGAGCATCCGCTAGACTTCAGCTTGCCTTCATGTTGGCGGCCGATAATCCTTCCATGGAGGTAACTGATGATCTCATCAATCAACGGTAATGCGGGCTGGCTTCCGCCGCACCAGGCTGCGCAGGTCGCTTCGCATGAGGTCCCGGGCGAAATGGAAAATGATGGCGACAGGGACGATGTTGCCGCCACCGCAAAGGCCCCGGCATCCGGGGGCTTCCCCGGGTTCATGGGGAACAGGATCAACACGCTGGCGTAGCTGATCCACTCTCAGTCCGGGCTTCGGCGCGGGAGTGACTTACCCCCGCGTCCAGCCCGGTTTCCTTCTATTTTGCGATTTCTACTTTGCGACAAGCACCCGTGGCGCAGCCAGGCTGTCCACCACGTCAAAGGCGTCCCACATCCCGGCGTCAATGTGGCCGGGCACGCCGCAGACAATGGCATACTGGCCGGCCTTGCCGGCGGTAAATGTGAAGGTCAGGGGATCGTCACCCTGCTCCATTCCCGAGCGGAAATCCGCCGGCGCGGAGCCGGTAAAGGCGGGCTGCAGCATCCCTCCCTGCCTCTGGTTCCACGGAACGATCAAGGCGCTGTGCGGCGTCTGCGACTGGTCCACCATGCTCACTTTCACCCGCCATCCCGTGGGCACCTGGATGTGCATGTCGCCGTTGGCATATCCGTTGAAGTTGAAGCCGTTTGCGCTGGCCCCTTGCCCCGCAACCAGGTTCACCGTCACGGTCCGGGACGCCGCGTTGGTTGAAAGGACCCTGTCGTTGCCGGAATAGGCAACCAGGCTGACCGCAGCGCCGTTTGATACGGCGGCGCCTGACGCTGCGCCTGATGCCGCGGCGGCACCGGGCGTTCCGCCTTTGTGACTGCACGCGACAATGACCGCGGCCCCCAGGGTAAGCGCACAGGCAACCCGCAGGACTGGAAAAGCCTTCATTTCCCCTCCGAAAAGATATGAGTCGGAGCCGCCGGAGCAACTCCGCACTGCAAAGTACACGTGGCCAGATGAATTTGAGATGAAGCACTGTTGATTGTTCGACGGGTTTCTTTCGTGTATACTGGAAGCGAGAAGACTTTCGGGTAGGGAGGGAATCCAGTGAGTCCTCTCGGGAGCGCCGCTGCTCTCCGAATTGACAATTCTCGTTTGCTCCAGCGCGCCGCCGCCGCGCGGCCGTCCGCCGCGCCAGAGATCGCGCCGCAACCGGTGTCGCAGACAGCGCCGGTCCGCTCGCCGCCTCCGGCGGCCGCCTCTGCCGGTTCCTCCATCCTCTCTTCTCTCGCCTCGCAGGCCACGCTGCGGCAAGCCCAGATGCTCCTTCTGTTTGCCTCCAACGTGGGCGCGTCCCCCGCGGCCACTCCCGCCCTGCGCCAGATCGCCGCTGCGGCATACCAGATGGAAATCGACGCGCGCCGGGAAATGGCCAGGGTGAGCGCGGAAGGCATGGGCGCGGGGCGGCAGTGGTTTGCCTGATCAGGAAGACTCCAGGTCCCGTTTCATGCGCGCCAGGAGGTCCACCGCTCCCGCCGCGTAGCGGCTGATCCACCGGTTGTGCAGCTCACGGATGGGAAGCGGGTTCAGATAATTCCATCGCTGGCGGCCTTCGCGTCTCACGATGACAAGATCCGCCCTTTCCAGGACGCCGAGGTGCTGCATGACGGTGCAGCGGTCAAGCGTGCGGAAGCGAGCGCAGATCTCGCCCGTTGTCCGCGGCCCGTCCTTCAGCAGGTCCAGCATGCCGCGGCGCCGCCGGTCGGCAAGCGCCTTGAAGACGAGGTCGTCTTTTTTCCTTGACACGTTATAATATTATAACATATTTTCTCCGGGTGGCCAGCGGGGCGTCGGCGCCTGCCGCCTGCCGTCCAGGCCGTGGAGGTTCTCATGAAGCTGAGGTTCACCGTCCAGACGAAAATCCAGAGGCCCGCGGCCGACGTGTTCGACGCGGTCTACAACCCCGCCGCGCTGAGCGGATATTTCACAACCGGCGGCGCCAGCGGTCCGCTGGATGAAGGGGCCACGGTGCTGTGGACGTTCAGCGATGCGGGGTCCCAGCCCGTGACGGTTCCGGTCAAGGTGACGAAGACGGTCAAGGACAGGCTGATCAGGTTCTCCTGGGCGGCGAGTGAAGGCGTGTATGATCCCGTCACGGGCTCCCTGCCGCACCCCGGCGGGTATGACACCACCGTGGAGATGAGCTTCGAGCCTCTGGGGAAGAATGAAACGCTGGTGAAGATCGCGGAAGGGGAATGGCGTTCCACGGAGGACGGCCTTCAAGGGTCGTATCAGAACTGCCAGGGCTGGATGAACATGGGCTGCTGTCTCAAGGCCTACCTGGAGCACGGCATCAACCTGCGGAAGGGGTCCTTCTAAGCCTCGCCGCCTGAGCACGTGGCGCCGGTCCGCCGCCGCACCCGGCCAGGTTTCCGTTGCACCTCCGCCGTGATTCCCGGTATAGTGATGAAAAATCACGGGGAGAAAAAAGCATGAGCTTCACGCAGGATGCCAGGATCGTCTCACGCCTGCTGGCGCGCCACTACGGGGAATCAGTAAAGGGACGGCGACCCGTCATCCGTCAGCTGCCCGTTGAAGAGCTCGTGAAAAACCTGGAGCTGAGAGAGCTTGCCGCCG
>Ga0335078_10012382_pt1 | contig 12648 bp, 9 predicted proteins | sample Lox_Sample_32_FD_206711 | JGI IMG/M metagenome (GOLD analysis project Ga0335078, IMG submission 206711) | Soil microbial communities from Loxahatchee National Wildlife Refuge, Florida, United States - Lox_Sample_3.2 | ecosystem: Environmental > Terrestrial > Soil > Wetlands | place: USA: Florida... | reverse complement strand
ATAGCGCCAAATAAGCTTATCCCCCTACGGTTCCGTTCAGTGTGAGAATGCCTTAGCCGGAACTTTCTTCCAAGTCCACACTCAGCAGCAGGACACTCATGCGCGGCTTGGCGAACGGTCCATGGTCCGCTCTTCGGTGTGCTCTCAGCCGTGAGCGGACCCGGCAGGCACGGAATCCAGCCACAGTCGGACGAGGGAACTGCCGATAGAACGGCCCCTGTCATTTCCTCGCGCTCCGCATTTGTCGGCCGAAGATACTAAGGCTGCTTTAGCGGGAACTGCTGATCCAGGTCCAGGTTCAGCAGCAGCACATTTACGCGCGGCTCACCCATCAGACCCAAAGTCCGTCCTGTGGTGTTCTTCGCGATGAGCTTCTCAACGTCCTGCAGGCTGACGTTCCGGGCCTTGGCCACGCGGGGCGCCTGCGCCTCGGCGTTGGCGGGACTGATGTCGGGATCAAGCCCACTGGCGGAAGCGGTCACGGCGTCGGCGGGAATCGGACCGGAATATTCGGGATTGTCCTTCCGGAACTGATCGACCGAAGCCTTCACGCGATCAATGAGCTTCTGATTCGTGGGGCCGTACTGCGACCCGTTCGACGTCGACCCGTCATAGCCATTGCCGGCGGCTGACGGCCGGGGCTGAAAGTACTGCGGCTTGGAGAAGGTCTGCCCGATGTGCGCCGATCCGACGGCTTGGCCGTTCACCATCACCATGCTGCCGTTGGCTTGATGGTGGAACAGAATCTGGCACAACCCAGTGACGATACCCGGATAGATCAGGCCCGTCAGGATCGTAAAGAGCAGCGTGATACGCAGCGCAGGTCCGAACTGTCTCCACATAATGATCTCCGTTAAGCAAACCGCAGCCAGTGTACGATCTGATCGATCAGCCAGATTCCGGGGAAAGGCGCAATGATTCCGCCGATTCCATAGATCAGCAGGTTGCGCCGCAACATGGCTTCCGCCGCCCTGGGGCGATATTTCACGCCGCGCAGAGCCAGCGGAACCAGCGCAATGATGATCAGCGCATTGAAAATCACCGCCGAGAGCACCGCGCTCTGCGGCGTGTGCAGACGCATGATGTTCAGATAGCCGAGCGCGGGGTAAGTAGCCATGAACATCGCGGGAATGATGGCGAAATACTTGGCGACGTCATTGGCGATCGAGAAGGTGGTCAGGGCGCCGCGCGTGATCAGCAATTGCTTGCCGATGGCGACGATCTCGATGAGCTTCGTCGGATTGCTGTCGAGGTCCACCATGTTCCCGGCTTCTTTCGCCGCCATGGTGCCGGTATTCATGGCCACGCCCACGTCCGCCTGGGCGAGCGCGGGAGCGTCGTTGGTGCCGTCGCCGGTCATGGCCACCAGGCGTCCTTCGGTCTGTTCTTTCTTGATGTACTGCAGCTTCTGCTCGGGCGTCGCCTGCGCCAGAAAATCGTCCACGCCGGCCTCGGTGGCAATGGCGGCGGCGGTCAGCGGATTGTCGCCGGTGATCATCACCGAGCGGATGCCCATGTTGCGCAACTGGCCGAGCCGCTCCTTCATGCCGCCCTTCACCACGTCCTTGAGGTGAATGGTGCCGAGCAGCCGGCCGCCATCGGTCACGGCGAGCGGCGTGCCGCCGGAACGCGAGATGCGGTCCGAGATGTTCATGAAATTCTGCGGCACCGATCCGCCCTGCTCGCGCACGAAGCGCACGATGGCTTCTGTGGCGCCCTTGCGGAGTTGCCGCCCATCCAGGTCCACACCGCTCATGCGGGTGTAGGCAGAGAAGGGTATGAAGTGGGCGTCGAGGTCGTGCACCTCGCGGCCGCGCAGGTTGAACTGCGCCTTGGCCAGCACAACGATGGATCGCCCTTCGGGCGTCTCGTCCGCGAGACTCGAAAGCTGCGCGGCGTCCGCCAGTTCCGCCGGCTCGACGCCATTCACCGGAATGAACTCGACGGCCTGGCGGTTGCCGAGCGTGATCGTCCCGGTCTTGTCGAGGAGCAGCGTGTTGACGTCGCCGGACGCTTCCACCGCCTTGCCGCTCATGGCCAGCACGTTGTGCTGCATCACCCGGTCCATTCCCGCGATGCCGATGGCGGAGAGCAGGCCGCCGATGGTGGTGGGAATCAGGCAGACGAGCAGCGAGACCAGCACGGCCACCGAGGGCACTTCGCCGGCCCCGGCCGACCTCACGGCGTACAGCGCGAACGGGTGCAGCGTGACCACCGCCAGCAGGAAGATGAGCGTCAGTCCGGCAATCAGAATATTAAGTGCGATTTCGTTGGGCGTCTTCTGGCGCTCGGCGCCTTCCACCAGCGCGATCATCCGATCGAGGAACGTCTCGCCCGGGTTCGAGGTGATCCGAATCTTGATCCAGTCGGAGAGGACCCGGGTGCCTCCGGTGACGGCGCTGCGATCGCCGCCCGATTCACGGATGACCGGGGCGCTTTCGCCGGTGATGACCGACTCGTCCACCGTGGCGATGCCCTCGATCACTTCGCCATCGCCGGGGATGTTTTCGCCGGCCTCGCAGAGCACCAGGTCGCCGGCCCGCAGCCGCGACGCCGGCACCTCCTCAATCTTGCCGGCCCCGTTCAGCAGCCTCTTGGCCATGGTTTCGGTCTTGGCCTTGCGCAGCGTATCCGCCTGGGCCTTGCCGCGCGCCTCCGCCATCGCTTCGGCGAAGTTGGCAAACAGCACGGTGAACCAGAGCCAGAGCGTGATCTGCAGCGTGAACCCGATGGGATGCGCGCCCGTGATGGCGTCGCGGGTCACAAACACGGTGGTCAGGGCCGCGCCCACTTCCACCACGAACATCACCGGATTGCTCATCAAGGTGACGGGGTTGAGCTTGACGAACGATTCCCGAATCGCGCGCTTGAGAATGGGCGGATCGAACAGCGGACGCGCCCGCACCAGCTTCTTCGGCAGCAACTGGGTTTCGTCATCCACAACGGGGGGTGGTGCCACGGCAGTCGCCATAGTTCAGCTCCAGATCCTCAATGAGATCAGGGAAGAAAAGAGCTTCCCTTCACGCATCAGGAAATGCTCTACGATCGGTCCCAGCGAAAGGGCCGGGAAATACGTGAGGGCTCCGACAATGACCACGGTTCCAATCAGCAGGCCCACGAACAGGAATCCGTGCGTCGGCAAGGTTCCACTGGTCACGGGAACCTTCTTCTTCGCCGCCAGTGCGCCTGCCACCGCCAGCATCGGGATGATGAAAAAGAATCGGCCGATCAGCGTGGCGAGGCCCAGCGTGAGGTTGTACCAGGGCGTGTTGCCGTTCAGGCCGGCAAAGGCGCTGCCGTTGTTCCCGTTGGTGCTGGTGTAGGCATACAGAATCTCGGTGAATCCGTGCGGCCCGTCGTTGTTGATGTTGGCTGCGGTCGGACCAGGCGGATTCCAGTAGCCGTTCTTCTTGAAGTTCGCCACCGAGCTGATTCCGGTGAAGACGAGGACGTTGGCGGCCATCAGAATCAGTGCCAGCATCGCCATCTTCACCTCCTTCTGCTCGATTTTTTTGCCGATATACTCCGGCGTTCGCCCAACCATGAGTCCGGCGATGAAGACGGCCAGGATGGCGAACAGCAGCATGCCTTTGATGCCGGCGCCGACGCCGCCAAATACAACCTCCCCGAGCTGAATGTTGAACAGCGGCACCAAGCCGCCGATCGGCGTATAGCTGTCGTGCCAGCCATTGATGGCGCCGCAGCTCGCGTCCGTTGTGACGGTGGCGAAAAGGCTGGACGATGGAATGCCGAACCGCACTTCCTTGCCTTCCATGTTGCCGCCGGGCTGCATCGAGGTCGCCCTGGCCTCAAGGCCAAGTTTCGTAAGTTGCGGATTGCCCCGCTGTTCCGCCCAATAACAAACAAATACGCCCGCCAGGAACAAAACGCTCATCGCGCCGAATAACGCCCAGCCCTGCCTCCGGTCGGCCACCATTCTCCCGAACTGATAAGTGAGGCCCGCCGGGATCACGAAAATCATCAGCATTTCGACGAAGTTTGTGAGCGGCGTCGGATTTTCGAACGGGTGCGACGAGTTGGCGTTAAAGAAGCCCCCGCCGTTGGTCCCCACCATCTTGATGGCTTCCTGCGAGGCCACCGGGCCCTGCGGAATGATCTGCGATGCGCCTTCCACCGTGGTCACGGTGGTGTTGGCTCTCAAGTTCTGGATCACGCCCTGCGAGCACAGGAAGAGCGCTCCCAGCAACGCGAGCGGCAGGAAAACGTAGAGCGTGGCCCGGGTCAAATCGACCCAGAAGTTGCCGATGCTGTTCGCCTGGCGGCGCGCGAAGCCCCGGATCAGCGCCACCGAAACCGCTACGCCTGCGGCGGCGGAAACGAAGTTCTGCACCGTCAGCACGGCCATTTGCACGAAATAACTCACCGTTGTCTCGCCAAGGTAGTTCTGCCAGTTGGTATTGGTCACGAAACTGGCCGCGGTATTGAAAGCGAGATCGGGCGTCATCGGCGTAGCGCCGGAAGGAGGATGAGCGGTGCTGAAATGATTCGGATTGAGCGGCAGAAGCCCCTGCAGGCGTTGAATGATGTAGGCGAACAGCAGGCTCGCCAGGCTGAAGGCGATCAGCGACCCCGCGTACTGGGTCCAGCGCTGCTCGGTGTCTTCGCGCACGCCGCAGAGGCGGTACGTCAGCCTCTCCAGGGGGCGGATCACCGGATGCAGAAAGGTCCGCTCGCCTTCAAAAAGCCTGGTCATGAAGACGCCCAAAGGCTTGGTGAGCGCCAGTAGCACGAGCAGAAACACCGCGATATTGAGTACCCCAATGGCAGTCATGACCTCTCCTCAGAAACGCTCAGGGCGCAGCAGGGCGTACACCAGATAGCCGAATAAGAAAACGGCGGCAATGCCCGCAATCACGTAGTCCATCAGCTCAAGCCTCCTACAAGCGATCGCAGGCCTTGGTAAACAGCCAGGAGCCCACGAAAAAGATCACTCCAACGAAGATGTAAAAGAGATCAAGCATCTCTTCCTCCGCTTTGCGTCACAAAAACCACATCGTGTCCCATCGCGCGCAGCAACCTCTCCAGCCGCCGATCGCGGCTGCCGGGCCAGGAGCTCCGGCCTCCTACAAAGACCAGGGAGCCAGGCGGCAGGAGTTCCCTCAGGCACTCGTAGTCATCGCGGCACACACACAATTGCACTCGAATCTCGTTCTCTGAAGTCACGCCGGCCAGTGCTGAGAGGATCTGTTGCCGGAGGTGATCGGGGCTGACCGGCGGCTGCCCGATTGGAATCCGGTGGGGCACCACCAGCGGCGCCAGAATGCAAAAGCGGGCATCCAGATCCCGGGCGATTCTGCCGGCCAGCAGTACTGCAGCTTTCGTGGCGCCGGGATCGGTGAAGACCACATTCACCTCTAAGGCGACACCGGGCGCACACTCTCGCACCAGTCTTTGCCGCGCCGCCATCAGCTTTTCGGAATCCACTACGAGGCTGCTCCTCGGTTCATCAGCTTACAGTTTGAATCTTAAGAATCCCGCCATAAACGAGGCATAAAGGATCTGTAAATATTGTATAAACGCCGCTCCGGGGACCCGATTATGCTAGAGCCACGCCGGCTCCGCTAGGCTTCTTTGCTGCGCGGTTTGGACGAAGCGCCGCCGGGTCGGTTCAAAATCAGGCCAACCGGTCAGAATTTCCAATCGATTCCCAGCCGCACTCCGTTGCCGTGAACGACGCCGAGCGCCAGGCTCGTGTCGTAATAGGTATACCCGAGGGTAGTGGATAGGTAAGGCGTGACTTTGACTTCGAAAGATGGAGAGACTGTGAAGGCGCATTTGAAGGGTTGCCGCTGATCTGCCTGCTGCACGCCGAGATCGGTGGCGAGGCTGTATCCGAGGCGCGATGAAATGCGCCCCGAAAGTTTGCTGGTCAGCAGCTCGCGCTGATAGAAGCGGGGCGTGAAGATGCCGATGTAAATGTTGTCCCGCGGGCCGTTATACCCCAGAACCGCGGCCGAGAAGCCGGCCTCCAAGGCCACTCGTTCACCCTCGACCAGGCGGTGATCAAAATCGAGAGTTCCGCCGCTCCCGTGCTCACGATCGGGCTCGACATAAGGCGTCTCGTAGGCCTGTCCATTGGGCAGGTACATGAGCCTGTCAACCCAATGAGTCGGGGTCGACAGAGAGTCCTCGAAATACGCCATGCGAAGAGTGGAGCGGGGGTCAAGGTCGAGATTCAAACCGGCTTCCGTTCGGTCCGAAACCACGCCCAGCCACGCGGCGAGTGGCGTATACGGCAGTCCCGAACGCGTCCAGGTGAAGTCGCCCGATGCGCGTGCTGTAAAGCTGAAGCTCGCGCCTGCGAAACCGATCGGCGTGGGCGCGGCGCTGTCCTGCTGGTAGCCCCGGAGGTTAACCAACTTCTCGCGTCCGAACCGCTCCATACCAAATCCGGCGCGAACGGACAACCTCGACGTCAGGCGGGTTGTCTGCCGATAGAGGAATTGACCGGGGACGACGCTCCCCGGAGCTTCGGTCACGCTCCTGGTCGGGAAGAGGCCCAACGAGAAGCTGGAGGTGGTTCGAGGCAGCCATACAAAATCAAGTTGCGAGCCGAAACTGACGGTGCTTAAGTCTTCCGCGATCGATTCCGCGTTCGGCGACGGCCCCGGAGTTCCTGTCTCGTGCGCGTAGCCTGCGGTGACGTGCACCACGGTCGGAGACTGCTGCCGCAGCCGCTCGTGCAGGTAGGCCACTTCGGGATTATGAGCTGAAATCCGGCCGGCGCGCCTCAACAGGCTCCACGCTTCATCGTAGTGTCCACGGGCGCGTTCAATGCTCGCCAGCAGGTAAATGGCGTCGAAGTTCTGCGGCTGCTGCTGGACCAGCTTGCTCCCTTCAACGTAGGCGGCGCTGAGATCGCCTCTGTAGTACTGCGCTTGCGCGGCGCCCATCAATGCCGCCGGATCGTTCGAGCGGCTGGCGAGCACGCGCTCGAACTGACGCACTGCGCTGGTGTATTGCCCCTCCTTAAGCTCCAGCTGCGCGAGCAACAGCCTGGCGTCGATTTGCTCCGGATCGAGCGCGAGCACCGTCGCCAGCCGGTCGCGCGCCGCCGGGTATTGGTGAATGGCGGCTTCGAGGCGCGCCGCCTGATACACGTAGCCTGCGTTCTGCGGATGCGAGGACGCGAGTCGGGCATAGAGCGCGGCCGCGTCAGCCGGCTTGCCCGACCACTCCGTGACGGCCGCGAGGCCCTCCAGCACGTCGACATCATCCGGCGCGAGCGCCAGCACCGACTGATAGGTCCAGATCGACGCATCATATTGATGATTCCAGGCGAGCAGTCGCGCGAGCTGGATCTTGGCGGCGCGATCGTCGGGAGTGAGCGCCAGCACTCGTCGGTAGGCTGCAATGGCCTCCGCGAACTGTTTTCTTGCGGCCTCGGCTCGCGCCATGGCTTCGAGCGCGTCCACGTCGTCCGGGCTCGCGCTCAGGCGCTCCACGGATTCCCTGGAGCGCTCCGGTTGCGCGGCGGTTTGCGCGCGGAGCGTCCCTGGCGAAATGCACAGCAACAGAGCGCCCAAAGCGACTGCGCCGATTGTAATGCAGTTCGAAGCGAGACCGCGCCTGCTCACGACCGCTCCCTTTCCTGCTCAGTCTGCCGCCAAGTCCGCTGGGGACACATGAACCACCTTCTCCCAACCGCGGAAGCCCCTCAGGAAACGCACCACCCCGGCGACTCGATAGCAAAGCACAAGCTGCCGGTAGCCGAAATTCTCAAGCAACGCGTACGGAAGGAGCGTTAAGAACTGCCGGACTGCCCCATAACGCCGGTGAGTCAATTCTTCGAGGACCAGGGCCGCAACGGAAAGGAGCGCGGAATAGGCCAGGCTGAACAGCAGCAGCGGAAGAAGGAACATCAGCAAGGCAGGATCCAGCCAGGCGACGAAAGGAATGACCAGGTAGCCGGCCGCTTCCACGACTGCGCCCATCGCCTCCACCAGAGCGTGAAAGGGAAGACTGAGCCAGCCGAAGCTGCCGAATGCCGTGTCAAAGAACATCTTGCGGTTCTTCCAGAGTGTCTGGCAGAGGCCAAGCTGCCAGCGGCGCCGCTGGCGTCCGAGCATCCGCCGGCTGTGGGGACACACAACCCAGCACACAGGATCCGAAGAAAAGGCCGTGCGGAGGACACGCCCGTGCCCGGATGACCAGCGCCGCAGCCTGATGATCAGCTCCATGTCCTCGGTCACCGTGTCGCTGCTGAATCCTCCGGCTTCGACCACCGTCTCCCGGTGAAAAAGAGCAAACGCACCGGAGATGATCAGCGTGCCGCCCAGACGGCTCCAACCCGTGCGGCCGAACAGGAAGCTGCGCAGGTACTCGACAACCTGGAATCGCTCCAGGGCCGTTCGGGGCAGATTCACCTTTGTCACCTGCCCCTCCTTCACGGTGCAGCCGTTGAGCACTCGGACCGTGCCGCCACTGGCCGCGATGTTGACGGGGTCGCTGACGATGCGACGCATCAGGCGCAGAATGGCGTCGCGCTCCAGAATGCAGTCCGCATCAAGCGTGCAAAAGTACGGCGTCCGGCAAGTATTCAATCCGGCATTGAGGGCGTCCGACTTTCCGCCGTTCTCCTTGCTCAAGACCAACAGTTGGGGAAATCTACTGTTGACGTAAAACGCGCGCACTGGGCGCGTGCGCAGCCATTGCCGAGCGATCAGATTCACCGGCGTCAGATCGAAAGCGGCGACGAGTCTCTCGAGAGTCTCGTCCGACGAGCCATCGTCTACCACGCACACCTGGATGCCGGGATAGTCGATACCGAGGGCCCCTCGCACTGCGTCCACGATGACCTCTTGCTCGTTCCAGGCCGGCATCACGATTGTCACCGGCGGCGCGGCCGGCGATTCCCGCAACTTTTGCAGGGTTTCGAGGCTATGGCGTCTTTTGTGAAGCCACACCGAGATCCACGAGCTCATCATCAAAGCGCCGTATCCTCCGATGCCGGCGAGAAAGTAGATTGCGAGAACGGCATTGAACAGAATCAGCGCGTCGATACCAAGACTATGCACGCCGGAGTTCCTCCCGCCCGGCGCGGGGAAACCGACGGCCGCCGCTCGGGAGAACGTCAACTTGGGCCGCAGCAACCGTTGTTCCGGGGATATCCCGGAGATCATCCTGATCGGGCAATTCGCCGAGCATGGCGTCGTTGTGCTCGGACTCATACCCAACAGTGGACCGCAGCACCGCCGTTCGTCCCACGCGCACCATTTCCGGGATAAATCGCGTCTCTTCGCCGCCGCCGGCCGGATCGAAAGCCGTAAGAAGCGAGGGAATCAGGCCGGCGCGTTCGAGTTGCTCCACCACCTGCTCCCGGCTGTAGCGATCATCTGTCGCGCGGAAGTGGGCGAGCAGAAACTTGACGCCTTCCTGTCCGCGCGCGCCGATCACCTGGGCAGCGGCTTCCCGTACTCGCCAGTTGGTGTCCGTCAAGCGGTGGCCAAGCGCTTTGAGTGGGAAGATCCGGCATTTCGCCAGCGCGCGGGTGGCGTGGAGGCGGACGAACCACTCGCTGTCCTCGAGTAGGGCCAGCAAGGCCGGCACAGTACGGGGGTCGTTGAGATGGACAATCACGTCCGCTGCGCGCGCCCTCACGTCAGGATTCGGGTCGATCGAGAGGCTGCTTAAACAAATGCCGGCGACCCGATCGGGCAGGGTGTTGCGTACCTGAGACTCAGGCAGTAGCTGCTGGCCGGTCCTCGATAGCATCGTGGCGATGACGTCGGTGGCCAGGAAGCGCACGCGCCGGTGGGGATGCTGCAACATTTCCGCGAGATGGCTGGTATGGGCTACGTCAAAGTTGGCGAGAGCCATCCTCAGGGTGCGGACAGACAGCGTTTCGCCTCGGCCGAGCGCGGCGTCCTCAAGCTTTCGCGCGAGGGCGGGGAAACTCGCCGGCGCGCCGATGCGACCAAGCGCCCGTGCTGCCGCAGAGCGAACGGCAGGATGGGGATCATCCAGGGCCTGGGCGAGCACTGGCCCGCTTGCCTGATCTCTTAGATGGCCAAGGTTTTCGGCGGCCTCGGCCCGCGTCACAAAGCCGAGTCCGGGGATTCGTTCCAGCAGCCTTGGGCGTAATCCCAAATCATAGGGCATCGAGCTGACAGATTGACCAACCGCTTGGCGGCGCCACAGATCGACCAAACCGAGATCGGTCGCGAGTCTCCTGAGGGTCGCGAGATGTTCGGGATCGGGACCGGCAGCGGACGCTCCCAATCGGTCAAGGACCGCCCGTCTGGCGCTTCGCGCATGCTCGCGAAGCATGCGAAGCCCGGCATCGTAGTCGATTGAACCGTCGAGTAGCCCTGCGATCCGCCGGTCAAGCGCGGCACGGAGAGGTTTGGAATAGTGATCAACAGCGAGGCGGATAGCCTGCCCCATCAAGGGAAATCCCGCCAAGAGGACCACGAGAGCTGAGAAAGCGATTGCCAGCACCCAGGCGAAATGGGTCCAGCCGTAAAGGACGTTCATCGACTTGCACCATCGCGCCCCTGTCTCAGGGGCATTAAATCGAATAGTGACCGACTTTGTGGTAAACCTACGGTGACTTCAGCCACGAACGCCTGTGACGGACGTCACCCAGATCGAGCCGCGTCTGAGAGTCGATTCGCCCGGTAGAACCATGCCCGTGCTTCCACGTAATCGGGCGGCGTTCTCCGGGTTTCGGTGCTAACGCTAGCGATTTCAGAGATTTGGCCGACTCTTGGGCCGGGATGGCGGGAGATCCTGGCGCGACGAGTCGCTCAAGTTGCGACACTCCTGTAGCAGGATGCCAGCCAGTTGTCAGCGTTGCTGACAGTAGTAAATATCTCTGGATCTGACTGGCGCAGGGCTGAAAAGAAGCGGCTTGCGCCAGTCTGGCCTAGGTGTAAGATCCTTCCGCCCAAAAAAGGCGTATTTCAAATCGGGGGGAGGAAAACAATGCTCGGAGATAAGCTTGGAGAGGAGAATGGAAAGGTTACAGTGCGTCGGGTGCTTCCGGGGAGCGCGGGCGGAGTTCCGATGATGGAGACCTCATTTCAGGCGGCGGAGTCGATTCTCGGAGTTGCTCACCGGACGCTCGCACGTATTCATCGGTCATGCGGCCGGACGGCAGCCTGCTTGGAAGCGGGCAAGGCGCCGTCATGAGCACGGAAGGCGACCGCGCAACCTGGGTCGGCCAGGGAGTGGGGTCTCTCGGAAAGGATGGTTCGGTAAGCTATCGCGGAGCGCTCTTTTACCAGACCTCGTCATCGCGATGGGCTCGGCTCAATATTGTGGCCGCAGTGTTCGAATATGAGATCGATCCCGAAGGGAACACGAAGGCGCAACTTTGGGAATGGAAGTAGCAACGGGCTACCCAGGAGTCTCGGGCGACTGGCGAGATCTGTTTTGGGAGAGGGGCTTGGAACATCGCCTCGCCTGCAACTCCCCAGGGCGGCGAGCGATGTGACTCCGCACCGAAGCGGCGTTGAAGAGGGGAGGAGCAAATGACGACCACTGAAACACACGATCGGCGGCAACGACGTGAAGCGGTCGTGAATTCACAACCATGAACAGGAGAGCATTTCTGACGATTGCAGGATCGGCCGTCGTCTCCACAGGAGTCAAGCCCGAAGGCCGGGTCGCCAGCGGATTCACGGAAGCGGTGCCGGCCGGCGCCAAAGACGTGAGGACCGGCGGGACCCGCATGGTTCCGGTACAGGGCGGGAAGTACAACGTCTGGACGAAGCGGCTGGGCGAGTCTGAAACCAAAGTACTCGCGCTGCACGGCGGTCCCGGATTCAATCACGTTTACCTCGAGTGCTTCGAGGATTTCCTTCCCCAGGCCGGGATCGAGTTCTACTACTACGACCAACTCGGCTGCCTCTTCAGCGATGCACCCGATGACGCGAGTCTCTGGACGATCGAGCGCTACACCGACGAAGTTGAGGAGGTGCGAAGGGCGCTCGGACTCGACCACTTCTACCTCTACGGCCACTCCTGGGGCGGAATGCTCAGCTACGAGTACGCGCTGAAATACGGGCAGCACCTGAAGGGCCTGATCATCTCCGACATGGTGGCGAGCATTCCTGGCTACGTGCGCTATGCGGCGCGGCTTCGCAGCGAATTTCCGCCCGAGGTCGTCCGAACAATGGAAAGGTACGAATCGCAGTCGAACTTCGATGCGCCCGAGTATCAGCAGATCATCTTCGATCAGCTCTATCACAAGCACATCTGCCGCCTCGATCCCTGGCCGGAGAACATCGGGCGGAGCCTGCGCTTCGCGAATCCGAAAATCTATAACGTCATGCAGGGGCCGAACGAATTCGTGATCACGGGCACCCTGAAGAATTGGGACCGGACACCGGATCTCGCCCGAATAAAGACGCGGACACTCGTCATGGGCGCCCGCTACGACACCATGGACCCCGATGAAATGCGCCGCACAGCATCCGCGATCCCGGGCGCTCGCGCCGTCATCAGCGAGACCGGAAGCCATCTCGCGATGTATGACGATCAGGAGTGGTACTTCCCCCAGTTGATTCAGTTTTTGCAAGAGCAGGCGTGAAGCTGCCACGGCCTGAACCTTGCGGAATCCCGCCACATCTAAAAATGGACGCTTCACGTTCCGGATAACGACCGGAGCAATCACGCCGGCTG
>Ga0335078_10012381_pt1 | contig 12649 bp, 7 predicted proteins | sample Lox_Sample_32_FD_206711 | JGI IMG/M metagenome (GOLD analysis project Ga0335078, IMG submission 206711) | Soil microbial communities from Loxahatchee National Wildlife Refuge, Florida, United States - Lox_Sample_3.2 | ecosystem: Environmental > Terrestrial > Soil > Wetlands | place: USA: Florida... | reverse complement strand
CTGGTTAATCCCGATGTTGAACGCCCGGTTTCTGACCGGGAGCGGATAATCAGGATCATAGCATGCAGGAGTGCAATAAAAGCAGGGACAGTCTGTACGCAGGAGCAATGCCAGCGAATCGTCGATCAACTCAGGACAACCGGCACTCCATTTACCTGCCCACATGGACGGCCGACCATGATCCGGTTTTCCCGGGAAAAACTCGACGAGATGTTTCACAGGACCTGATTTACGCCAACCTCTTATCCAGGCAGCAATAAGCACGGGATTTTACTGATGAATTTACACAATGCAGGATCTTCCAGGTTGTTTAACCAACAGTTCTCTCCAGAGGGTCTAACGGAAACAGGGATCTCATCTTTTCAGGATCTGGTGTTCACGTTTTATGAGGGACATGGCAGGCATGATCTTGCCTGGCGCCACACCGATGATCCCTATAAGATCCTGATTTCGGAGATCATGCTTCAGCAGACACAGGTCGAACGAGTCTCAAAAAAATACCCTGAATTTATTGACGCGTTTCCGGATATCGCATCGCTCTCCCGGGCGCCGCTCTCCGGGATTCTTGAGTCATGGCAGGGTTTGGGATATAACCGTCGTGCAGTGTACTTGAAAAAATGTGCTGAAATTATAGAGAATGAATACAAAGGAGCTATTCCCCGGGACCCCGTCCGTCTTGCGACACTTCCAGGTATCGGGAAGGCGACCGCATCCTCGATTTGTGCATTTGCCTTTAATCTCCCGGTTATTTTTATAGAAACTAATATTCGAAGGGTCTTCATTCATTTTTTCTTCTCTAATCGGGAAAAAATCCCCGATCAGGAAATCTTTCCCCTGGTTGAGTGCACTCTTGACCGGGAGCATCCGCGGATATGGTATTGGGCAATGATGGACATGGGAACTGAATTGAAAAAGCATATTCCTAACCCGAACCGGAAAAGTTCCGGTTACCAAAAACAAAGCTCCTTTGCCGGATCGAATCGGCAATTCCGGGGAAGCGTCCTGAAATACCTCGTTCAGCACGCGTCAGCAGATACCCAATCCATTGCCCGGCACCTCAAAATAGACGAAGATAAGGTACTCACGATTCTTAAAACCCTGGAAAATGAGGGTTTTGTTCAGGGGGATAACCGGGTATATAGTCTCTCTGAATGAATCCGGCAAAGACCTTTCCTCGGGTGCTCACTCCGAAGAAGAAAAACGCACCCGGATCTATGTCCTATACGAACTCATATTAATGGGTGGGACATACTGGTAAAAAATGGCAACTGGTATCAATAAAGTTTTATTAACCAATTTAATATTATTAAATTCAAGAATTGAATATAATATTAGGTTTTCAAGGTAAAGTTCACGTTCAGAGTAATGGTACGATGCAGATCGATAAATGGTATAAGAAAATCCAGCTGCTTTTTGCGAGAGCGAAATCAGGGGGATTCCCCCAATTTAGCAATCGTTTTGTTTTACTTACGGTATTTCTGCTCGCGGTAATCCTGATCTCATTTTTCATTCCGATTATTCATTTTGGCAGGTTTTTTGGCACGGATGATTATTCGCATCTCTTTCACACCCAGCAGATGTACCAGTCGACGGGGATTTCGGATTTTTATGAACGAATGGGCAATTTTGTAGCCAATCCCACAAGCGGTGACAATTTATACAATTACCCGTTCGGCTTATGGCTCTTTGGAAGTATTATTGCGAAAGTCACTGGCCTCCAGGTAATTACCAGTATTTTTATTTTTATTTGTATTTTCCTGCTAATTATTGTTGGAACATTTTATACATATTCAGGTGCATTTCTGGCGACACGAGAGCAGAAAATCCTCGCAGTTCTTTTCCTTATTTCGATGCCTAATATGGCGTTGCTGATCCTTTCGTACCGGCCATCGGTGTTTATACTGCCATTCCTGTTTCTCCTCATCTTCATCGCAATCGGGGAACCTTTCCAGTGGAAGCTTCTCCCGGTGATATGGCTCATGATTTTTATCATTATCATCAGCCATACCGGAACCTTTATTTTTCTTGTGTCATTTTCGATCCTGTTTTACCTGCTTTATTGCATTATCTGGGGCCGGTCTTCTTTGCCAATGTTCGTCGTTATCGTAAGCACCTTCATCATCTATATCCTGTCACTGGCATGGTTCCCGGAGATACTCAGTCAATATGCGGACAAATCCACACTTTTTCTGTCTCCAGGGAATTATCTGGCAGCAAAATTCGATATCCATATCCCATTGGAACTGGGAAACATTTTCTACCAGAATGTCGTCGTAAGCCACGAACTGGTTTATGCTTTAGTCTTGGGGGCATTTGTTTTTGCACTCGGTAAAGTGTTCCGTTTTGTCCACAGAAAAATTTGGGAGCATTTCAACCGCCCGGAGACAAAATTCCTCCTCACTCTTCCGCTAAGCAATATATCCCATTCAGTAATTTCGACGCCCTTGTGGGCAGGCCCGCTCCAAGTAATTTTCTCATTAATTGGCCTTTTCCGGCTTGACCGCAGAGGAAAATGCCTTCTTTTATCAGTCTTTATTGTGGCAGTTCTCCCGGATATTCTCTTTCCGACTGCTGCAGCCACTGGGGCACTGCGCGATATCAGTTTTCTCGTCGTAATCATTCCAATAACGTCGGTTCTTGGGTTTTGCGGGATCATTTCCTTTTTGGAGGAAAAGTATCCCCGGAAGAAAAATATCCAGGCCGTTATCTGGGCGATCGTGCTTATCACCGTGATAATAACAGCAACCCTTGCAACGACCTATTACCTCCCCAAAATATCCGGAGAAGATTATATCATCGGAGGCATGCAGTGGATGGGAAATTATGGAGAGCAGACCGATAAGGTTGTCGGCTTTGGGTACCGTCAGGTTCCCATCTATACCAACATGTCTGATGCAACGTACGGACTTGAAAATGGATATGAGACCAGAACTTTCATGAACCTGTTGTCAGACACGTTTTTCTCCGGATCAACTACATCTGTCGATGACCTGCAACAATTGTTCGGTATCAAGTATATTATGACCTCTGACAAAATAGCGGCAAACCTCGGCAGAGCCGGATCGCAACTCCTTATCGATCAAAACACAGAACTAAATAAAATCTATTCAAGCAAGGATTATGGCGTTTATGATGTCATAACACCGAAAAATTCTGGTGAAAAAACCATTCTCGGGGGAAACGTCACGTTACAGAAAACCGGCTATTCAATAGCAGTCTCTTCAGATGTATACAAGATAGTCCTGAACGAGAACTATCCGGTTATTGAACAGTTCGGGACTCCCACAGACAATTATCTTGGGGACGGATTTTTCTTTGATATTGTCCAGATCTCAGGCCTCCGGCAACCTGCATATATAAACCCGTTTGTCCCGGTAAATACGAGTGCTGTCCAAAACGGCACCATCGATATCTTTGGCCTGAATGATTTGCGGATTACACCAACGATCGTTGATAATAAAGTTCTCTATTCAACCATCCTCAAAGATCCTGACGGCAACAACGAGGCCTCGCTATCTGTCCAGTATACCTTCTATCCAACAACCATTAAGCGGGAGGTCTTCATTTCTAACGATTGGATAACAAACCCCGCTCCCACAGAAATGAAGGCGGAGCTCACCACAGACATTTCGGTGCCGATGAGTGATTTTGTCATTACCGGTAACGGGACACTGGAGAGTCGTCATATCTACCCGTCGCAGGATGATATAAAATTAACCGGGAATATTGAGGACTTATATTTATACAGCGGGGACCGGGGGATATACCTGAAAAATGAGCCAACGGCGCCCTTCCCGTCCCAGGTGATGTATAAGGGATCGACCCAGTACAACATCAGCACCATAAGTTATTATCAGGCCGATTCCCTAAAACCAGGCGCAACCTTGCATATCACCCAGTTCCTTACGCCGGGAGATCAGGAAACGGCAAAACAGGATGTCTCATCCCAAGACAGTATCCGGCTCCTGAATTATCCAGACGGGATTGTACCGATCATGCTTGTAGGGTATCGCTCACCGGATGCGGATATGGGGCAAGCTGATTTCATCAGCCAGGGATACGCAATTCTCAGTAACGACAGTATACCATATTCTGAAGCGGTTATCCCAGAACAACTCATGATAACCCCTGCAACCCCTGAGAATTCTACAGAATCCTCTGTTGTGCAACCCGGGATTCCCCAAAACACAACCAGGCTCGTGTCTGTTGATCTGCAGTCGATCAAGAGTAAGGGAATAAAAATTGTCGGATCTAGCCAGACAGTCCAGGCAAATGTATTCAATAATTATAGCACGCAGGAAAATGACATTGGGGATGTGATACAAAATGCCAACGAGCAAGGGGCTACCCTTATCGGCTACATGCCTGCGGGGCTGAATTATAACTTTGATACATTCAGAATTTTAATGGATGAAAAATTCCCGCTTATCCTTTCCACCTATGTTTCACCGCCATATTTTGGTATCCCCGGACAAGAGGTACGTGATCCGGATCTCGCGACATATAATGGAAAACTCACGGACATCGTCCTTTTACCCGTTTCCTCTCCAACAAGCTCTGCCCTTTCCACCCAAACGGATCCCTTCTCAACTCTTGCCGCATGGAAAGCCACCATCGATGACTCGGTCACGATGAATGAGATGGCAGTATTTATTATTCGTTCAGCAGATTTGGGAAACCCGGCATACAGTGATGACATCCAGTCTTTAATCTCGTATGCAGAGAGCAAAGGACTGGTATTTACGACACCGGACTTTATTGCAGATCATTATCAAAAGGTCCGGAATATCCAATATACGGGGTCTGTACAAAATGACGTGGCCCAAATAAACGTTACAAACAACAATGATGAGGATGTTCAGAATATCGCATTTATGGTGACACTCCCCATATTAGAGCAGGGAATGTACAACGTCAGTAACGGGAGAATTGTCCGCATCGCCCAGGATAGTGGAAATACTATCATCTGGGTAAGTACTGACATTACCGCTCACCAGAACCAGAAAATCATCGTACAGCCGGCTGAATTACGGCAGAACATTGTGGTGAATGTTCCCAAATATCCCATTGAAGGACCGCTCCATATATCCCTGACGGACGAGAAAGGGCAACCTCTGACCAACGCGGAAGTTATCGTTGATACACGGTATTACCCGTCAGATGAAAATGGCGGGGTGACAATAAACCTCCACCGGGGAGTACATACCCTGCAAATCCAGTGCCCGGGATTTAATACGGTCAGATCCTCTCTGAATGTAAAAGGCCGGATTTATGGTATTATTGATACTCTCCTGAACAGAAAGAGTTCCTAATACTACCGGACATAAAAACTATTTTTTTAATAATTTGAAAACGTGTTCTCCCGCCCGATAGACAAATGACGAGTATTTCGCTGCCGAATACCAGATTGCAAGATCGGGGTTAAACTTCGATTTGAAATATCTCAGTCGCGGATCATCACCGGCATCCATCTCTTCATATACCTTATAGCCGTGGGCGTACGCCCATTTCATTGCTTCCCACTGGATAAGTGCGTTCGGAGAGATTCCCGGAAGATCGCTTTTCGGGATTCCGACCCACAGGTACATTATATCCTTATAGCACAGGTTGATAGTACCGCCGATTTTTCGTCCCCGGTACTCGGCAACAAAAATTTTTATGTTCTCGGGGTAAAAAACGCGGAACAATGATTTCAGGTATTCCAGATAGTCTGTCGGCCGGATCCGTTGCTGTCTGTACCGGTCGTAAAGAGTATCGTGAATAAATTCGAGGTCTGTTTCATTGCCCTCCCTGACTGTCACACCCTCGCGGACAGTTTTATTGATCTCCACCCGGAGTTTTCGGTCAAATTGTTCCCAGACATGATCAATTCCGCCGTCCAGCTTAACCCGGTAGGTGTAATATGGATCAATTGTATACCCCGACCAACGAAGAGGACGGGAGTCAAGGATGCCGGGGGCAGAGCGGATCCGGGCATACTTGCAGTTCAGGGTATTGAAAATAAAGGAGTCCAGTTCTTTCTGGATTTCAATAAATGTACTTTCTTTTTTATCCTGTTTGAGTGAGTCGTAATCGGCAATCACCGGACCGAGATACAACATATAGGTAAACGATGGCGGAGAAAAAGCCATTTTTACAAGCCCATGATTTTTGATGAAAACGGGATAGATACCAGCTAACTGGGTCCCCCGGTAAAACATGCATGGGATAAACTCAGACCGGGACTGTGCCGCAGCAATCCGCAACCAGGGAAGCGTATGAAAAAGAGTGCCGTGCGAAGAACCGGCGACCAGTGAATCCCATGATTTTTCGTTAGTAGTATCGAGAATTTTGAGGGTTAACGCCATAGGCAGGTAATCTTTATTGGTTCAATATATTTTTTTGCTTGTATACATCTTTGGACCGTCACGTAATCCTCATCTGCCAAATTTAAAATTTTTTAAAAAGAAATCCGGAAAGGGGAAAATTTTCCTGTCAATTTAAAAATGATAAACGTCGCCGCTTAAAAAAAATTAGGTAGTATACGAGATGTACAAGGTAGGCTGATTTGCAGCTGCGAGACTTGTATTGGTAGTGAACCGCGAATCCGATCCTGCCTTCCAGGTTCCGGAGAATGTCTGGTTCTGCTGCCAGCTGAGCATACCGGCAAGAGTCGTATCGCCACCGGACCGGTTAATCGCTGTGGTACTCAGCGAGATATTTGTGCTGGTACCGGATAACCAGGACGGGCCGGAGACACTTCCGAATACCATATTTCCGAACCGCTGCCAGTCGCTCAACGCATATGATCTCGAATTAACCGGAGAGAACGGCGTGATGAGATAATTCGGGAGCCCCAGTTGGGTCGTTTTCATGGAAAGATACAACGAGAGGTTTGCTCCGGTTATAGTCGAACCTGTGGGGATTTGTGATGTATTGAAAGTCCAAGCGGTTACCGATAAAATCTGGAACAAGCCGTTCCCGCTAGTCGGGTATGCGGAGAGGTACGTAACTGCTGAGGTCCCATGATCCATGTGATAGGCAGCACTTTGGGTAGTCAGCCCTGTAAATGTTGAATTTGGTGCATTTACATAAAAGTCCCCATCATATACTGGTTTCAGCGCAATGGATCCTGGCTGATGGGTTGCAGTTGCTGCGCTGACACTGATGGTTGCAATTGTGCTTGCCGTAAGGGTCCCGTCAGATACTGTAAACGTCACGTTACTCATGCCGGTCTGGGTGGCTGATGGCGTCCAGGTAAACTGGTGGGCGGGAGCGTTGAACGTAGCACCGTTCGGGAGGTTCGTTGCAGTTTCGGTCAATGTTCCCTGGCCATTATATGTCGCGTTTACCGGGAATGAAACCGGAACTCCAACGGTGGCATTTACCATCCCTATCGCGTTAAGGGCAAGACTGTTCCCAACACTGACCTGGAACTGATGGGTACCAAGATCCGTGGTGATACTCAGCTGCCCGTTCTGGTTGTTCCAGCTGGTCCCTGAGTAGGGTATACCGTCCCGGCTGACTGAGGTCGCAGATATTCCGCTTAAGACGATGGTTCCAGTGCCAGAACCGCTTACCTGGAAGGTAAGAGTGTTGCCCGATCGTTGGGCGGTTAAATAGACAACTCTGTTTGAAACAGATACAGCCGGAGATCCAGCAGCATTGATGAACGTCCCGTTCAGGAGCGTGAAGTCTGTCATTACCCCGCCGGTTGATCGAATAAATGCGGTGTCTGCATCTGTCGAGAAGTTTCCGAATCCTGACACACCGGACCCTGCATAAATATAGTCATCATAGCTTGTGGAGTGAATATTCAGTGCATGACCATTCCCGGTAACTGTAAGGTCATTCCAGGTCTTTGGTGTCTCGGTTGCATAGTTTGCGAGAAGGGCCGTTATCCGGAATACTGACTGGGCAGTCGGGGCTTTGAAATAGACTACCGGAGTGTACACTTCATTTGGCTCTTCGTAGCCACCAATTCTCCCGTCATCTTTCTCGATTAGTACCTGGGATGCCGGAGAGGTTACGAGGTATGCGGTGACCGAAGCACCATAGGGATTGGTTGTCTGCCACGAAAGCGAATTCGTGGTAATCCCGGTATTGGTCTCGTTTTTATAGGTCAGGGACTGCCAGTTGTAGGGAGTCGATCCAATGACGAGATTCACGTTGTCGTGACCGATATTGGGATCTTTTGCACCAGTACTGGGAGTTACCATAAGACTCGAAGGCCGGAATATGTTGCGGTATCCCCAGGTCTCGGTTCCCTGGAGCCGGTCAACAACGATGAAGTAATCAGACTCCGGGTACAGGATTGTGCGCTGCCATTGGACCGGACTTGATAGTTTTACCCACGCGCTTGTACTCGATCCACTTACGACAGTCGTCTCGGTAACATTTGCCTGCGCAAGCTGCATCCAGGGGAGTTGAAATAAGGGTCCCGTTGAAGCCGGGGTTGTCAGACCATTTACGGATCCCTTCAAGAAACCTGCAGACGAGCTGCCAGACCATGGTGACACAGGAAATGGCGTTCGTGGGTTTTCTATCGAGATAACGTTATGATCGATCTCTGTTGTCCCATAATTTTGATCAAGGATGTGTTTAGGCTCCCCGGCATCAGAAAGGAGGAGATCACCGCGGCTGTAATACTCAAAACCGAGCTGGTCGTTATGCATCATTTCCCGGTTACTGTCAGCTGCGTTATTCCATGTAGTGAATGAAAGCCAGTCTGAGGTATTGCCCCAGTTTTGACGGACTACCTGTAATACACCGGAAGGATCGAGATGACTGGTAACAGCCGGGAATGTCGGGGTAACAGACTGGTAATTTCCATACACGCAATACATGAGATCCGTGGACACAGAGCCGCTTGAAAAGGTATTTGGCAGGACAGACTTGGATTCTACCAGGTTCATATAATTGAGGACAGCCGCCCGGTCTGTCGGAGTCATGAGACTTATCGTCCCTTTTTGATAGTCCCATATTGTGTTTCCATTGGTAACGAAATTATTGCCATATTCATTCGGCATCGATTCCCAGATCTCGGAAGTAAACGCTTTTTCCGCAATCGGATACGTACTCATAAGATTGATACCGAAGCTGGTGTTGCAGACCTGGAACCATTCCGACAGGTCAGCAATGGTATACGATTTATATGCACCTAAGAGATCCTTCCCGGTCGGATCGTATTCGTGAGAAAACATCGACTTATTGCCCGAGTGAAGTAAATCATTGACGAACAGATAATCTGTCCCCACGTGATACCAATCTGATGGTCCACTTTTTAAGGGAAGGTTATTTGGGTTCGTGTAATCCGCAAGGGCAGCCGATGCCATACCCAGCGCAGGATACAGGTGCCCATGTAAATCTGGAAAATCCACGTAACTCATTTGGGTCCCGTTGACATTGGTGATCCCGTAGCACCTATCCGCAAGAGTTGCGAGTTTGTCGCGAATGGTACCATCGGTCGTCGGATCCAGGGTTGGCTGCACCCAGTCATAGGCGAGAGAATAACCTTCTAGGGCATATGCATAATCAGCGTTTTCCACGATCGAACCCGTACTTATGTTGAGCAGGGCTTCTTTTGCTTTCTGGGCATATGCGGGGTTTTTAGTAATCTGATACGATAAGCCGAGATACTCTGCAAATTGTCCCCGATACAGGATTCGGTCATAAGCGCCCAGGTTGCCGGAGAAATTATAGGTTAAGTAAAGATTTGAAGCTCCAAGGACTTCACTCTGCCATGTTTTCCATGGATTTGACGCTTGGTTTTGGTAACCCGGGGTTTGGGTTATATTCGTAAATAGCATATAGGGGTGCACATTCGTTACTGTCGTAACAGTAGCAGCACTGCAGAGTGCAGGGATGAACAGGCATCCGAGCAGAATGATTGCAACGAGAATGAAAGTATGGGATTTCATCAGGCTGACCTCACGATGCAATGCATTACAATATTGCATGACTTGTTCAGCAATGAATTCATCATGTGTTGAATTCTAACGCAATGCATTACAATGATAATTAGTATTGATGCAACCCTATAAAAATCTGACGTTAAATGCAAGAAATAGATGCTTTCTGCATTACATTCTCGCTATGAAATAACCAAAGATATTAATAGATTGCCTTTGCCATTAAAAATTGACTGCAATAATGGATGTGAATTCAGATCAAACCAAGGAATTATCCCGGATCCGGGAAATCCTCAAAGATCATCCTAAAGGACTTACCATAGAAGATATCTCCCGAATGCTTCCGCTGAACCGCACATCAACAGCCAAATATCTCAACACGCTCCTCATTTCCGGTCAGGCTGAGATGGAGACATTCGGCCGTGCGAAGGTATTCACCCTGTCCCGGAGAATTCCATTTTCCCAGTTACTCAATCTCTCGTCCGATCTCATGCTTATCATGGATGAAAAACTCTTGATTAACCAAGTGAATGAACCGCTCACCCAGTATTTCGGGATACCCGGTGGCGATCTGTTGGGTACAAAGCTTGATCAAACAGCGATCTTCTCATCCTTCTCACCCGAACTAATCAGGGCAATACTGGATGCAGCAAATGGAAAGGAGTCGACCCGGATGGAAAGTATTGAAATCCGGGGAATACGCAGTTTCTTTCGTATAAAACTTATACCCTGTGTTTTTGATCAGGGCGAAAAAGGTCTTACTGTAGTTTTTGAAGATCTTACTGAACTGAAAAAATATCAGGATCATCTGGAACAGCTCGTGGAAGCGCGGACCCGTGAACTGATCTCAACTAATGATCGGCTGCTTGACGAAGTAAAAAAACACCGGGATACTATAAATGCCCTGGAACGAAGCGAGCGAAGATACCGGGAATTACTTGAAAATGCCAACAGCCTGATCCTGAGGACTGATGGGGAAGGACGTATTACGTTCATAAGCGAATTTGCTGAAAAATTTTTTGGCATTTCTGAAACTGAAATCCTAGGAAAGAATGTTGTCGGAACCGTAGTGAAACCGCCAATTAATTCCACAAAAGATCTCAATACCCTCAACCGGGAATTCCTTGCACCTGCAAAACATATGATGTTTAAAGAAGCGGCAGCAATACGAAAAAACGGTGAGGAATCATGGGTTGCATGGACAATTAAAGAACTCTACGATTCAAAAGAAAATTTCCGGGAATTCCTCATCATTGGTCTCGACATAACGACATTGAAGTTATATGTCGAGAGGTCTCAAAAAATGGTAAGCGATTTCAAAGAAAGCCAGGGTATCGAGTGAAATCGGATTCCCCGAGTTATAATTTTGAAATAATACGATACCTTAAATAGATAGCCTATCTATTCTCGGATATATGCTGGAAAATTTGAAAATAAAACCTGATTTTGATCTCTTCACAACAATTGTCATCGCTTCAATAATAATCGGTTTGGGTGCAACAATTTTTTTCCTTTGGATAGATACTGATTCGTATTCTTCCCTCTATATAGTCCCGGACAGTGTCGTTCATGATTCCTATAATAATTCCGTGTATTACTCGTATGGGGTAACATCATTCGAATCTCGGACGATGAATTATTCTCTGAATGTATATTTCGACAATACGCTTTTAAAAACAAAATATTTTGCTTTAAAAAAAGGAGAAACTCTCGATGAACGGGGGATGGTAACCCTACCGGTAAATATCACCTATCCATCCAAGATCAGTCTGGTGTTAACAACGGCGAATGCACAGGAAGAAGTTCATTTTTGGTTATCATCATAAATTTCAATAACAATTAATATATCATAATGTTCTATAGGATTGTTTGTTAATATGAAAATCCCCGATAATGCATACGATTTTGCAAAAATTTGGGTTATTATTTCCATAATTCTGCTGATAATTTGTCTTATTTTTTATAAAAGAGGGTCCTATATGGAACTAGACGCCCTTGGCATCTGGGTTCTTTCTTCGATCGCAATTCTTTACCTCGCCAGGCACGGAACCGCCACTTTTTCCGGGAGGCAGCGATATGTTGTTATTATCCTTGGAGTCCTGATGCTTTTTTCAAGCGTTGTCAGTATTCCCTTGGGAATCATAAAAACTCCAACAGCCATTGGAGAATTGTTGTTAGTTCTGTCAAGTATAGGGGTAATCCTTTTTGCATATTATAATTTTAAATCGATTGTACTGCCAGTGGCGATCCCATATATTGCCGTTGTCGGATATGGCGGATACGAACTTTTTATACGGAATCAGGATTGGATTACTGCGCCGGCAATCCCGTATATCGTTTTGCTCATAACGACTCTTTTGAATTTTATCGGGATTCAGGCTTTTTCAAATGGTAATATGATAATGTTCACATCCCAGGGCGGAGCCCCAATTTATCTGTCAATTATATCGGACTGCACCGGCATCTGGTCTCTGGGTACTTTTACTGTAACTGTCATCATCGTCCTCGCGAGCTTTCCCGAAAGTATATCGAAAAAAAGTGCTTTATTAATCGGGATAGGGTACCTTGGCACGTTTTGTGCAAATATTGCCCGGATTTTAATAATTTCTCTTAGTGGATATTTCTTTGGCCCTGCAGGAATAATGGAAGAGGTGCATGTTTATATCGGCTGGATGTGTTTTACCGTCTGGTTAATTATTTTCTGGTATTATTATTTGACCCGTCAGGTAGGTGTATCATTTACTAAAAAGAAACCGGCC
>Ga0335078_10012378_pt1 | contig 12650 bp, 12 predicted proteins | sample Lox_Sample_32_FD_206711 | JGI IMG/M metagenome (GOLD analysis project Ga0335078, IMG submission 206711) | Soil microbial communities from Loxahatchee National Wildlife Refuge, Florida, United States - Lox_Sample_3.2 | ecosystem: Environmental > Terrestrial > Soil > Wetlands | place: USA... | reverse complement strand
GTCAACCAATCTAATGTCGCCTTCTCTGATTTCGGGCGGCATACTGCGAGCATCAACCTGTCCGCACGCTATTGATCGCCATGCACCCCTCCCGACGTTTTCTTCTGGGCAGCCTCGTGATTGGCGCGCTGGCCTTGGGCCGGCCCGGACCGGTGCCGGCGGCGGCGCAGGCGGCCACCCCCGCCGCGCCCGCCCCCGCGACGCCCGCCCCGGGAAGTCCCGCCAAGACTTTCATCTACAAGCTGACCGCCTCCGACCGTCTCCGGATCATGGTCTTCGGGGAGCCGGACCTGTCGGCGATCGCCCGGATTGACGCCAACGGCAATGTCAACCTGTACCTCGTGGGCGATGTCCACGTCGCCGGGCACACGGTCACCGAGGCGCAGAAGCTCGTCGAGGACGCCTACCACAACGGCCGCTTTCTCCGCAGCCCCAAGGTCACGATCTCGGTCGAGGAATACGCGCCGCGCACCGTCACGGTGGACGGCCAGGTCAAGAATCCCGGGCCGATCTCCCTGCCCGCCGAGGCCACGCTCACTGTCTACCAAGCCATCATTCGCGCCGGCGGTTTCACCGACGTGGCAAAAGGCTCGGCGGTGTCGGTCACCCGTGTGATGCCGGATGGCACCAAAAAGGTCTTCACCGTCAATGTCGATGACCTCATCAAGGGCAAGGACCGCAACAAACCGGAGGATGACACTCTCCAGCTCGAACCGGGTGACATCATCTATGTGCCCGAGCGCCTGATCTGAGCGCCCCCAGCCCCCCGTCGACCATGTCTGACGCCCCCGCCCAATCTCCCGCACCCGCACCACCCGGTGGCCGGGAGGAGCACGCGGTCGAGCGCCGGACCCTGCGCGACTATTACATCATCGTCCGCGAGCGGGTGTGGATCGCGCTGCCGCTGGCGCTGCTCGTCGCCCTGCCCCTGGGCTATTACCAGATGCGCGAGACGCCGATGTACCAGAGCTCGACGACCCTGCAGTTCGATCGGCCGGAGAAGATCGTGATGGTCGACCAGGTCGTTGACCAGACGCCGCGCTCGGAGATCGACATCAATACCTACCTGGAGCGCCTCAACAGCGCGAGCCTGCGCGCCAAGGTCGTCGAGTCGCTGACGCCCGAGGAGGTCAAAATCCTGCAGCGGCCGTACCTCAAGGACCTCCCGCCGGGCGCCAGCCCCCCGCCCGCCGGCGCCGTCCTGGGCAGCGTCAATGCCGACGCCGTGCGCGGCAGTCTGATCATCGTCATCACCGCCCGGAACCGGGATCCGGAGGGTGCGGCCCTCGTCGCCAACCGGCTATACCGGGAGTTCGTCAATTTCCTGCTCGAGCAAAGCGGCGGCAGCAACCAGGACGCCATCGCGTTCCTGCAGAAGCGCGCCACGGAGCTGCAGAAGGAGTACGTGCAGAAGCAGCAGCTGCTGCAGGACTACAAGGAAAAGAACAATCTCATCTCGCTCGACGACAGCCTCAATTTCGTCACCGACCGGCTGAAGAGCGTGAACGCGGCCCGCACCGCGGCCCAGCTCCAGCTGCTCGACCTGAACGTGGCTTACAACCAGGTCAAGACCTACGAGAAGGACGGACGCGACATGCTGGAGATCTCCTACATCGCCCAGCACGGCACGATCCCGGCCCTCAAGACCCAGCTGGCGGACGCCCTCCAGCGCCAGGCGCTGCTCAGCGAGCGGTATCTCGAGCGCCACCCCGCGATGATCGACATCGCCAACACCATCGCCACGCTCCGCGAACAACTGAAGAAGGCCATTGATCTCGCCATCGCCGACCTGTCCGCCAGTCTCGAAAACGCCCGGCAGACCGAACAGGCGCTCGACGCCGAGTATCAGAGGCAGGAGAAGGAGCAACTGCGCCTCGACGACCTGAAGGTCGCGTACAACAGCCTGCAGGATCAGGCCGCCGTGGCCAAGGCCGCGTACACGCAGGTGCTCGACAGCCTGAACAAGACCACGACCTCCAAGGGCCTCGACTACCGCCTGCCGGTCAGCCTCATCGACCGCGCCGTGCCCAGCTACGTCCCCTACGCGCCGAACAAGACGCGCATCGCCCGCACCTGCGTGCTGGTCGGCCTGCTGGTCTTCTTCGGCGTCGCGTTCGGCCTCAGCATGGTCGACGACCGCGTGAAGAGTGCGTGGGACGTCGAGTCCTTCATCGGCGTCAACCTGCTCGGCATCATCCCCGACCTCTCCAACGTCAAGGAGGAGGACAAGCACATGCTGACCCTCACGGCCAAGGCCACACCCGGCGTCGAGGCCTTCCTGAGCGTCTACAGCGCGGTCAAGATCCAGTCGAAGCTGGATTACCCCAAGATCATTCTCGTCACCAGCACCATCCCCGGCGAGGGCAAGACGCTCATTTCCTGCAACCTCGCGGGCTCGTTCGCGCGCCACGGGCGGAACACGCTGCTGATCGACTGCGACATGCGCCGGCCGATGCTGCACCGCCATTTCAATCTGCAGAACGACGCCGGCATCCTCAACTGGGCCGCCGAGGGGGCGCGCATGGAGGGCGACCTGCTCGCCAACCCCGACCTCGGCTTCACGCGCGTGTCCGACAATCTCACGCTGCTGCGCTCCGGCGGCCGCTCGAAGAGCCCGACGGAATTCCTCGAGAACCCGGTGTTCGGCAAGTTCATCGAGCACCTGAGACGGCGTTTCGACCTCATCGTCATCGACTCGCCCCCGGTCGGCGCCGTGTCCGACTGCCTCCTCATCGCCGAGCACTCCGACGAGATCATCTACGTCTGCCGCTTCAACCGCGCCTATCGCAAACACATCCGGCAGTTCGTCAACATGCTGCGGGAGGGAAAAAACGAGTTGCTGGGCATCGTGCTCAACGGCCTGTCGCCGCGCCGCATCGAGTACTACACGAACTACCGCTATTACCGCAGCTACAAGAAATATTACGGTTCGCAGACGTAGCCGCGAAGTTTGGCGATGGAGGGGCACCGGCGGGCCCGCGCGCGCCTCCCGCCGGCCGCGGTCCGGCCCCCCCGCCCCGTTTTCGGGCTTCAACCGGCGCGCCCCATCCCGCATCCTGCCTCTGTGCTTTCCGCCTTCCTGCCCGCCCAGTTTGACCCGCGCCGCCCGGTCGCCCTCATCGCCGGCCAGGGATTGTATCCCGTGCTCGTCGCGCGGGCCCTCCGCCGCGCCGGCGTGCCCCTGAAGCTGATCGCGTTCGATGAGGAGACCCGCCCCGATCTCGTCGCGGAATTCGCCGAGGCCGACCGCCGCACGATCCTCGTGGGCCAGCTCGGGCGGATGCTGCGCGCGCTGGAGCAGTTCGGCGCCGGCTACGCCTACATGGCGGGCCAGATCGCCCCGCGCCGTCTCTTCCGGGGCCTCCACCCCGATCTCAAGGCCGGCCGCATCCTGCTTTCGCTCAAGCGCCGCAATGCCGAGACCATCTTCGGCGCTATTGCCGTCGAGATCGAGCAGCTCGGCATCACCCTGCTCGATGCGCGCTCCTTCCTCGACGACCAACTCGCCACCGCCGGCGTCATGACCGGCCGCCGCTTCCCGATCGAGCGCGAATACGTCGACCACGGTGTCCACACCGCCCGCGAAATCGCGCGGCTCGACATCGGCCAGAGCGTCGTCGTGCGCAAGGGCACGGTGCTGGCGGTCGAGGCCTTCGAGGGCACCGACGAGATGCTGCGCCGCGCCGGCGGCTTCCGCACCGACCAGATGCTGTTCGTGAAGACCGTGAAGGCCAACCAGGACTACCGCTTTGACGTGCCGGTCTTCGGGCAGCGCACCTTGGAGACGATGCGCGAGGCCGGCATCGCCGCCGCCGCCCTCGAGGCCGGCAAGGTCATCGTGCTCGACCGCGCGACGGTCGTCGCGCAGGCCCGCTCCTGGGGCATCCACCTGCTCGGCTACGCCTGACGCTCTGGCGACTTGCGCTTTTGTCCGGGCGACCGCAGATTCCGCCCATGCAGAACGACGTCTCCGAGGTCGCCATCAAGGGCGTCATGCCCACGGCCAACGGCTGCGCCGTCTTCCTCGGCAACGCCGAAAAGACCTTCGTCATTTACGTCGATCACAGCGTGGGCAACGCGATCTCGATGACGCTCAACGGCGTCAAAAAGGAGCGCCCCCTGACCCACGACCTCATCGGCAGCATCTTCCTCGGCCTGAGCATCAGCCTCGAGCGCGTCATCATCAACGATGTCAGCGACGGCACGTTCTACGCGCGGATCATCCTGCACATGCAGAACGAACTCGGGCGCAAAATCATCGAGGTCGACGCCCGCCCGAGCGACTCCATCGTGCTCGCCCTCCAGCAGAAAAAACCCATCTACGTCGCCCAGAAGGTCCTCGATGGCGTTGACGACATGAGCGAGATTCTCGAGCGCGTCCTCAAGCAGCAGAGCGAGGAGGAAGACGACGAGAAGGAGGAGGACGACGAAAAGGAGGAGGGCGGCGAAGAGGGCGAGGAGGGGGAAGAAGGCGGCGAGAAGGAGCCCTGACCCGCGCGGCGGGTTTGGGGACTCGACATCGCGGCCCGGCGCGGCACGCTCGCCCCCGACTTTCCATCATGCCCAAAATCGACGTCAGCAAGGTCGCCGAAATCCTGCAGAAAAACCACCTCGAGCCGGCGATCCTCCGCCGCATCATCGAGGAAATCAACCAAGTCGTGCAGCCCGACCCGGCCGAGGCGGAAAAGCCGCCGCCGGTGAAGAAGCAATGGCTGGTCCTCATCTCCGACCCCGAGAAGCGCCTGCCCAAGGACGAATTCGTCGGCTGGGTGGTCCAGATTCCCGAGAGCGAGAGCCCGGCCACGACCCGCGACCGCGTGCTGCGCGGCGCCTACGACTTCAACGCCTCAAAGCGCGGCCGGCTGCTGCCGGTCAAGACCGTCGGCGAAGCGCTGGAAAACGTGCCCGCCAGGCATTTCAAGGAGGCGAATCTCTGGGTGCGCACAAAGACGCCCGTCCAGGTCCTGCGCACCGACAACCGCATTCCGACCGAATAGCCGGGCGCCTCAGATCGCCACGTCGCGGCAGCGCTGCTGCAGCTGGCGCGCACACAACCCGATCTCCCGGCTGCTGATCACCTCGCTGCCGGTGCCGGCGAGCAGGTCCGGCAGCCACGAGGGATTCACCACCCGTACGTTGGCATGCGCCGGCGCCTCCACGGTCCAGCCCGGGAGCGCCAGCACCGGCGTCACCGCGAGCTTCTCGCCCGTGACCTTCCGCAGCCATTGCTCCAGCCACTGGGCGTTGCGCAGCGCATGGGATATTCCCTGCCGGTCCTCGCCCCACGGCCAGGTGAGCTGCTCGCCGTCGAAGAAGACCTTGTAGTCCTCGCGCCCCTCGCGCGCCGCGCCCTTGCGGCGGGTGTCGGTTTCGATCGCAAAAATGCCGCCCGGGCCGACCGCCACATGGTCGATGTTGAACCGTTCCGGGCCACTCTCGCACGGCACGTCGTGGAACACGCCCCAGCCCGCTGCCTTCAACGGCTCCAGTTCCTCGGCGACCACCCGCTCGCCGACGTAGCCGAGATACTGGTGGCCGCGTTCCCGCAGCCGCGTTACCACCCGGCGCGCCGCGAGTCCGTAAGCCGCGAGGAACGCCGCGCCGACGACCAGCAGGCCGGAGAACATCCACCAGCCCGGCAGGCGCCGCACCCCCTCCAGCACCAGCACCGCCAGCAGGCACGGGGCGATGGCTGCGATCAGCAGCAGGAACAGGAAATCGTCGTCGAGGCGGTTGAGCGCCCGGAGCTGCTCCTCGCCCGGCCCGCGCAGCAGGCGCAAGTCCGCGGGGAAGGGAGAGCGGCTGCTCCGCTTGCGCCGCTCCCACCCGAGAATGGCGAGCGCCGACAGGGCGAAGCACGCGCAATACGCGCTGGGCAGTAGAATCGTGTTCCAGTTCATGGGCGAAGATGACGTGGTGCCGAGAACGAATCCGCCCGAAGCCATCGGACGATGGGCGCCAGTCTAGATCCGGCCGCCGCCCCGTCCACCGCCCAGAGGTAAACCCGCCGTTAAAGCCGAAGCTTAAAAAGTCGGTCAACGCGCCGGCGTCGCCCGCGCACTCCCCCATTCTCCCATCTTTCCCTTCGCCCCTTATCCTTTGCCTGGCGCGCCGGCCGTCATGATGTCGGCCGCCGGCCGGCCCGCCTGCACCAGCGCCGCCATCCGGCGCATGACCGGATCGATGTGCGTGAAGAACCGCAGATACGACGGGCACAGGTAGCTCACGCCCGGCTCGCCGGGCCCGGTGGCCACGAAGCGGTGCTTCGGACAGTCGCCGTTGCAGGCGAAGCGCACCGGGCACTCGCGGCACACGCGCGGCAGGTTGGCCTTCGCGTCGCCGAAGCGCGCCGCGCCGGCGCCGTTGCCGATGTCGGCCAGCGGCGTGGCGTGGAGGTTGCCCAGGCGGTACTCCGGATAGACGAAGTGGTCGCAGGCATAGACGTCGCCATTGTGCTCCAGGGCCAGCGCCCGCCCGCACCGTTCCTCGAAGATGCACAGCCCCGCCCCGAGCCCGCACCAGCTGCTCAGTGCCACATCGAACTGCTGCACGAACACGCGGCCGACGTCGCGCCGCACCCACAGGTCGAAGATCGTGCACAAAAACTCGCCCAACCCGTCCCGCGGGGCGCACTCCGCCGCCGCGGCCGCCGCCGCCTCCGGGGGCGCCACCAGGTCGCCGGGTCCGGCCGGGGGCGGCGCGTGGTCGAGGCGGGCGGCCAGGTCCGCGGCCCGCGCCCGCCGCTCCACCAGCGGGATGAATTGCATGAACCGCGAGCCCTCGGCGCGCAGGAATTCGTAGACCTCGCGCGCGTGCCGGTAGTTGCGCCGGTGGACCACGGTGAGCGTGTTGAACTGTACCCGGTGCTTCTTCAGCGTGCGCAGGCCGCGCATGACCCTGGCCCACGTCGGCCGCCCGCCGTTGTCCACCCGGTAGGCGTCGTGCAGCGCGCGCGGGCCGTCGAGGCTGATTCCGACCAAGAACCCGTGCCGGCCGAGAAACGCCCCCCAGGCGTCGTCCAGCAGCACGCCGTTGGTCTGAAGCGAATTGGTCACACGGCGCCCCGCGGCATAGTGCTGCTGCAGCGCGACCACCCGCTCGAAGAACGGCAGCCCCATCAACGTTGGTTCGCCGCCCTGCCAGGTGAAGTTCACCTCGGCGCCCGGCTGCGATGCCAGGTAGCCGCGGATATAGGCCTCGAGGGTGTCCGCGCTCATGCGCGGCACCCCGGCGTCGGGGTAATAAGCCGGCTCCTTCTCGAGGTAGAAACAGTACTTGCACCCGAGATTGCAGCGGGCCCCCATCGGCTTGGCCATCACGTGAAACGGCCGCGTCCAGGGGGCGCCGGGGAGGGCGGAGGAAGGCATGACGGTAACGAACCCTACCATGGCGCTTTTGCCACTCGCGAGGCCAGACTGGGGAGCCCCGCGCCCGCGAACCGCCCGGGCAGTTGACGCCACCTGCCCGGCGGAACATGGTGCCGGCACTTCGCCATGGACTGCCCCCCGCTCCTGCCCCCGCTCCTCGCCGGTGTCGCGGCCGTCGGCTGCGCCGCGCCCCTCGCCCGCGCCCAAGCCAGGCCTGCGGCGCCACTCCCGAACATCGTCTTCGTGCTCGCCGACGACCTCGGCTACGGGGACCTCGGCTGCTACGGGCAGAAGCTGATCGCCACGCCCAACCTCGACCGCCTCGCGACGCAGGGCATGCGTTTCACCCAGTTTTACGCCGGCTCGCCGGTCTGCGCCCCGTCGCGCAACGTGCTCCTGACGGGCCAGCACACCGGCCACACCCTGATCCGCGGCAACGCCAAGATCAGCCTGCGCCCGCAGGACGTCACCGTCGCCGAAGTGCTCAGGGAGGCCGGCTACACCACCGGCGCGTTCGGCAAATGGGGCGTCGGCGAGGAGCACAGCACCGGGACGCCGAACAAGAAGGGCTTCGACTCCTTCTTCGGCTACGTCGACCAGACCATGGCGCACAACTATTACCCCAGCTTCCTGGTCCGGAACGAGACGCGTGTCCCGTTGCCGAACGTCGTGCCGCACGAGGGCCCGTACGGCCAGGGCGTCGCCACCCAGAAGGTGGTTTACAGCGACGATCCGATCGAAACCGAGATGCTCGCGTTCGTGGATCGCAACCGGGACCATCCCTTCTTCCTCTACTTCCCCTCGACGCTGCCGCATGCCAACGACGAGGCGAAGGACCAGGGCATGGAAATCCCGAGCCTCGGCCGGTACGCCGACCGGGACTGGCCCGCCCCCGAAAAGGCCAAGGCCGCGATGATCACGCGGCTGGACGACGATGTCGGCCGCCTCCTCGCGAAGCTCGATCAGCTGGGGCTGACCGACAATACGATCTTCATTTTCAGCTCCGACAACGGGCCGCACGCCGAGGGCGGGGTCGACCCCGCGTTTTTTCACTCGAGCGGGCCGCTGCGCGGCATCAAACGCGACGTCTACGAGGGCGGCATCCGCGTGCCGCTGATCGTGCGCTGGCCCGGCCACGTCGCCGCCGGCGGCGTGTCGGATCACATCGCCTACTTCGGCGACTTCATGGCCACCGCGGCGGCGATCGCCGGAGTCAAGCCGCCGGACGGCCTCGACAGCACCAGTTTCCTCCCGACGCTGCTCGGGCGGCCCGCGGCCCAGGCGCCGGATCCGTACCTCTATTGGGAATTCTACGAGGGCCGGTCATCGCAGGCCGTGCGCCTTGGCGACTGGAAGGGGGTCCGCATTCCGATGCTGACCGGCGAGATCGAGCTCTACGACCTGCGCACCGATATCGGCGAGCAGCACGACGTGGCGGCCGCGCACCCGGACGTCGTTGCGCGCATCCGGCAGATCATGGATGAGGCGCACGTGCCGTCGCCGCTCTGGAAGGTCCGCGCGCCGTAGCGGCGGGGCCGCGGCGCCGCCACCGCGTGACCGTCAGAGCACCGGCGGCGGCACCCGCCACTCGTCGATGGCGTGCATCTCCCCGCAGTCGAGGCAGCGCGTCCCGCTGAATTGCGCGCCGCAGTGCGGGCACACCGCCATCGTCTCGAAGGTGTCGAACGCCTTGCCGCACCGGCCGCACACCCACCAGGCGCCGAGCGGGGGCGCCGTCTCGCAACTCGGGCATTTGAAGCCGTCGCGCCGCGGCAGCCGGGCAACGCGCGCCAGATGGCGGGCGTGCTGCAGGCCCCGCCAGCAGAGGCTCACGATGAACAGCGCCAGAATGGCCAGCCAGATCGACTGCCTCCACCAGGCATAGAGAAACAGGACCGGCACCAGGACAAACCCGACGATGCTGGCCGCCGCCAGGCTCCGGGCGCGCCCGAGGGCAAACCACAGCAGGGACCGCAGGATCTGCCCCCCGTCCAGCGGATAGATCGGCAGGACATTGAAGACGAGCAGCACCACGTTGGTGTACCAGACCGCCGCTACAAAACGCATCAGATCGGGGGCCGTGTTCACCCAACCCGCGGCCCCGCCCCAGGCCATCAACACGCTGAGCGGCGCGAACAGGACCACGTTCACCAGCGGGCCGGCGGCGATACTCCAGAGCGTGGCGCCCGGCCGCATCGGCGGCGCCACGTAAGCCACCCCGCCCAGCGGCCAGAGCACGATTTCGTCGGCCTTGCCCCCGACCGACCGGCAGGCGAACGCGTGCCCCATCTCGTGCAGCAGCACGATCACGAAGAGCACGAGGTACTCCAGCGCGTTCCACGTCAGCGATTCGTAGCTGCCGCGCCGGTAGGAGATCTCGATCATGGCCACGATGAACCACGACCAGTGCAGCCAGACGTTGATGCCCGCGACGCGGAACAGATGAATCGAGCCATGCCGGGTGGGCAGCATCCCCGAGCACTAACAGGCCGCGCGCCGCCCGCGAGCAATAAGCGGTAGGTGCACGGCCTGGCGCGCATCAATCACCGCCCGATCCTCGCCCTCGGGAATCCAGCCTCCGGCTTCCGGCTTTTCCCCCATTCCTGCGCTCCCTGACTTCCTATTCTTCCACCGTCTCATTCTCCCATTCTCTCGCCCCCTGCTGATCCCCTAATAGATGACCTCCAAGTCCTGTTTTGCTCTCGCCTGCCCGCCCGCCGGGACTATCCTCCGACATCGTCGGTCTTGAGTGCTGTGAGTTCTCCGCCCCATTCCCCACCCCTCCCTCCACCGCCGGCGGACGCGGCGTCGGCGTCCGCCGGAGGACATGACGGCAAGCGGGCCTCGACGCCCGAAGTGATTTTTGTGGAGGACCTGTGCAAGGGCTGCGAGCTCTGCCTCTCCGTCTGCCCCACCAAGGTTCTCAAGATTGACACCACCCGCGTGAACCGCCGCGGCTATTATCCGGCGGTTATCTACAACCTCGCGGAGTGCAGCGGCTGCGGCGCCTGCGCCAAGATCTGTCCCGACTCGGTCATCACCGTGCGCCGGTGAGGAGACACCCATGGCCCGCAAGCTGATGAAGGGAAACGAGGCGATCGCCGCCGCCGCCATCAACGCCGGCTGCCGCCATTTCTTCGGCTACCCGATCACTCCGCAAAACGAGATTCCCGAATACATGTCCCGGGAGCTGCCGAAGGTTGGCGGCGCCTACGTCCAGGCCGAGTCCGAGGTGGCCGCCATCAACATGATCTACGGCGCGGCCGGCGCCGGCGCCCGCGTCCTCACCTCCTCGTCCAGCCCGGGCATCAGCCTGATGCAGGAGGGCATTTCCTACATCGCGGGGGCCGAGCTGCCTTGCGTGCTGGTCAATATCATGCGCGGCGGCCCCGGCCTCGGCGGCGTCCAACCTTCCCAGGCCGACTACTTCCAGGCCACGCGCGGCGGCGGCCACGGCGACTACCGCGTGCTCGTCCTGGCGCCCGCCAATCTCCAGGAGGCGGTCGATCTCACCCAGCTCGCCTTCGACCTCGCGGACCGCTACCGTAACCCGGTCATGGTCCTGGCCGACGGCATGATCGGCCAGCTGATGGAGCCGGTGGAAATCACACCGTACCGGCCCGCCCCCGACCTGCCGCCGAAGGACTGGGCCACCTCCGGCACGGCACGCAGCGGCGGCCGCCAGCGCGTCATCAACTCGCTCTACCTCGACCCCAACGACCTCGAGCGCCACGTCCGCGCGATCCACGCCAAGTACGCCGAGGCCGAACGGCGCGAGACGCGCTTCGAGCTCATCCGGTGCGAGGACGCCGATGTCGTGCTCGTCGCCTACGGGACGACCTCGCGCATCGCCCGCTCGGCGCTCGAGAAATGCCGGCGCCTCGGCCTGCGTGTCGGTCTCCTGCGCCCCATCACACTTTACCCGTTCCCCGCCGCCGCGTTCGAGCAGGTCATGGCGCGGGCGAAATCCTTCCTTGTGGTCGAGATGAGCATGGGCCAGATGCTCGACGACGTGAAGATCGCGGTGGCCGGGCGGCGCCCGGTCGGTTTCTACGGCCGCACCGGCGGCGTCGTGCCCACCCCCGATGAGGTCGTCCGGCAGGTGCAAACCCTGCCCGGAGGGACGGCCACATGAAGGTCGTCTACGAAAAATCCCGCGGGCTCACCGACACCCCGATGCACTACTGCCCGGGGTGCACCCACGGCATCATCCACAAGCTGGTGGCCGAGACCCTGGTCGAGCTCGACGTCCTCGGGCGCGCCGTGCTGGTCTGCCCGGTCGGCTGCGCCGTCTTCGCCTACGAGTATTTCAACTGCGACGCGCAAGAGGCGGCCCATGGCCGCGCCCCGGCCGTGGCCACGGGCATCAAGCGCGTGCTCCCCGACAACGTCGTTTTCACCTACCAGGGCGACGGCGACCTTGCCTCGATCGGCACGGCCGAGATCGTCCACGCCGCGATGCGCGGTGAGAACATCACAGTGGTCTTTGTCAACAACGCCATCTACGGCATGACTGGCGGCCAGATGGCGCCGACCACGCTGCTCGGCCAGCCGACGACCACCTCCCCCGCGGGCCGCGCCCGCGTGGGCCAAGGCGCGCCGTTGCGCGTGTGCGAGATGCTGGCGACGATCGATGCCACCGCCTACATCGCCCGCACCTCGGTCCACACCATCCCGCGGCTCAACGGCGCGAAGCGCGCGATCAAAAAGGCCTTCCAGATGCAGCTCGACCGGAAGGGCTTCAGCCTCGTCGAGGTGCTCTCCACCTGCCCCACCAACTGGGGCCTGTCGCCGGTCGACGCCCTGCGCTGGGTCGAGCAAAACATGATCCCGGTCTACCCGCTCGGGGTCTTCAAGGACGTGGACGGAGGCTCCTGAGATGGCCGAGCATCGCATCGTCATCGCGGGCTTCGGCGGGCAGGGCGTGCTCATGCTCGGCAAGCTCCTCGCCTACGCCGGCATGAAGGAGGGCCGCAACGTCACCTGGCTGCCGTCCTACGGCCCGGAAATGCGGGGCGGCACCGCCAACTGCAACGTCATCATCTCCGACGATCTCATCGGGGCCCCCATCGTCACCGAGGCCACCGCCACCATCGTCATGAACCTGCCCTCGCTCGACAAGTTCGAGGCGTCCGTCGAGCCGGGCGGCTGGCTGCTGGTCAACGCTTCGCTCATCCCCCGGGCGCCGGTCCGCACCGATGTCCACGTGCTCTCGATCCCGGTGAACGACCTCGCGCAGCAGCAGGGCAGCCCGCGCGTCGCCAACGTCGTCATGCTCGGCGC
>Ga0335078_10012377_pt1 | contig 12650 bp, 6 predicted proteins | sample Lox_Sample_32_FD_206711 | JGI IMG/M metagenome (GOLD analysis project Ga0335078, IMG submission 206711) | Soil microbial communities from Loxahatchee National Wildlife Refuge, Florida, United States - Lox_Sample_3.2 | ecosystem: Environmental > Terrestrial > Soil > Wetlands | place: USA: Florida... | reverse complement strand
TGGCCGGGACAGGCATTGGCCCGGGATCGCTCTCGTCGCCGTAGGCCTTGAGGTTTACGTTCACCAACGGCTGGTTGCCATCGACGACCACGTAGGGAATCCCGTAGGTTGGATCGGTGCCCCAGTCGGGATGAAGATTTACCGAGCCCACCCAATTGCTCATGATGCTGTTGGAGTTGGGATCGGGCTGGGCGGAGTAGATGTCGGTGTTCCACAGGTTAGAACTGGTGAACGGAACAAAGCGGTTCAAGCTTGCGCCCTGCCCAGTCGACATTCCGCTACACGCAAGGTTGCCACCGCCCGTGCCGTTGCCGCCGTTTCCGCCGGAGTTCGATTTGGAGGTTCCGGCGCACGCCATCAGAGCCGCGATCGCCAGCAGGCTCGCGGGAAAAAGGACTTTCCAGGCTGAACAGGGGCAGCGCATGGTACGACTATTGTCGAAGAGTCGGAGCATGGGCCGAAAGAGGCCTTTGGGACATGTCCCGATTCCAGAAGGCTCAACCGGTGTTGCTCACTGTGAATGCGCGGGGCTACTTGGCGTGGATCACGGTTTTCGCGGCGCCCATGTTGTCGTATTTATCGTAGACGCGGACAACGACGACGTGTTCGGATTCCGCGTCTTTTGTTGCTTCGACAGGCACTTTGAAATCGTAGTCTTCAACTTTGGCGTCTGAGAGTTGGCCGGTGGGTTCCACATACCTCCACTCGCCGGCGTCGACGGAGTATTCGGCGCGCTTGATGGTGGAGAATCCGTCTTCGGCGCGAAAACGGATGTGAATCTGCTGGCTCTCAAGAGATGCGGCCAGATTTTCGATGCGCGGCGGAGTCGTGTCTACTTCAAAGCGGCGGCTTTCGCGGGAAGCCGTGAGGGCTTCGCCGGGCGAGTGCGAGGGTGCGTCCGACGCAACTACTTTGATCGTGTATCCTCCGTCGGGAAGGAGGCTGGCGTCGAAGGAATAGGCTTTGTCGGTCAGGTTGTCTTTGAGAAGGAGCCAGCGGGTTTCTCCGTCGCCGCGGTAGTAGACCGAGTAGACGAGCTGGTCGTCGTTGTCGTCATGCGCGGTCCACTTTACGCCAACCGCATCGCGATCGTGAGTGCTGGGGACTGGCGATTCGAAACGTGGGCCTAATGCGACGCCGCTGTCGCCGGCGAGGCTGATTGCCGGAGCTTTGGGTAGCGGTTGATAGCGTACGCCGACCTGCACGGAAACGTCTTCAATCTCGGGAGCAACGTTTTTCGGCAAGTAATTCAGCGTCACAGTATCGACTGCGGGCTTGGGATTTCCGGCGTGTAATACGGCCTTCCATTGAGCATAGCGGGCGGCGGGAACTCCCATCTCCGCACCCTTGCTCAGATCGACTTGCTTCCACGGACTCCAGTTGCGGTCGGGATTGTCGACGTTGCCGCTGCGCACGAGAAGATCGATGCTACCGAGGCCGCGAAATTCCACGCGTCCCCAGCGCGAGAAGATCTTGGCGTCAAACACATCGCTCTGATAGGAGCCTTCTGTCTCCGGGCCGGGTCCGAGCACGAAGACTTTTCCCAGATTGCTGCTGGTGGCGTACAGACTGCCATTTGGTCCCCTGGCGAAGCCTGTCACTTGCGATGCGGGGGCTTTCAGCAGGTCGGCAAAATCGTCCTGGCCCTCAATCGCAAAGATGTGCCCGCGATTTCCAGTTCCTGCAAGCAGTTTGTCGTGAGAATCGAAGGCTAGCGCATAGACGATGTCTTCGTGCGAGTTCCAGACTCGCGATGGAGAGCCATCTGCGGCGATGCGATAGATGTCGGAGCCGCCACCGGCACCTCCGCCGGGAACAGGGAATGTAGCCATGTTTACCGGAGCGGGCGTAGGAGTGGCTGCCGGGTTTTGCGGGGTTATCGAAGCGGCTGCCGGCGGATTCATCGTGATGAGCATGGATACGGCTGCGCCAGACGGTGCTCCCGAACCCGCGCGCTTCTCGCCAACACCCGCGGCAAAGATATTGCCATTGTGATCGAGCGCCAGAGCGGTGATCTCTTTCTTGGGAGCGCTATACAACACGAACCCTTCGCCGGCGGGAGAAATACGGTAGATCAGGCCGCTGCCGTCGGTGCCGGCAATCAGATTGCCTTGGGCATCGAGAGCGAGAACCCGTATGTGCGTTTCGTCGCTCTTAAAGAATAACGAGTGCTCGCCTTTGGCCGTGACCTTGTAGATTTCGCCGCGATCTCCCGTGGCAACGTATAAGTTTCCGCTCTTGTCGAAGGCGAGATCCCAGATGTATTTCGTGCCGGGAGCGAAGTACTCGGAGGAACTCCAGGAGGCGTCGAGGCTCGGCTTGGCGTCTTTATCGGGACTCTTGTCTGAGTTCTTGCTGGCGTCTTTCCTTTCGGACGAAGCCTGGGTGATATTGCGGTGTTCGATCTCGTAGACCTTGCCGTCGGGAGCAGTGGCAGCATAGATTGCACCGCCGGGGCCAACCTTGAGCGCCTGCACCTGCAGCTCTTGCGGCTCGAAGATGATGGTGGACCTGCCGTCGGGAGTGATGCGATAGACGCGGGCGGGCGATCCAGTCGCGGCATAGACATTTCCGGCATCATCGGTAGCGACGGCCCAGATGTATGTCGAGGGCGTCGCATAGAGGAGCTTGAAGGAGGGCGCCAGTTCGAGGCCTCCGGAACTGCGGATCGCGACTCCAGTGGCCGTGCCTTTGACCAGATCGTCGAACTTGGACTGCTCCCAGGTGCGAGTGCCATCGGCGAAGGCGGCGGTCGCCAGGCTAAGAAGAACGAAAATGAATGGGAGGAATCTATCAGGAATGGAAAGGCGGAAACCTTGCAAGGTCATAACCTCTGGGTTTATATGCAATCAAACTTCAGGGTACCACGCCCCGCGACGGACTTGAGGCCTCTGTGGCTTGAGGATACGGCGTCCGCGCGGCAAATCAGTTTCTGAAATCCGGATGGCGAAGTGGCCTTCGCATCACGAGTTCTTGACCGTGGTATTGTAGCTTTTCATGCATTCCTCGCGTCAGAAGCTGCTCAGCACTCTTGCGCACAAGTCGTTTCGCCTGGGAGAGTTCAAACTCTCGTCTGGTGGGACGAGCGACTACTACATCGATTGCCGCACGACGACCCTGGACGCTAAAGGATCGAAGCTGACGGGAGAAGTTTTTCTCGAGGAAATCCGCAAGCGGGGATGGAATGCGCAGGCGATCGGCGGGTTGACCATGGGTGCCGATCCGATTGTGGTCGCGGTGTCGGTGGTGAGCGGCGAATTGAACGGATTTCTGGTGCGCAAGTCCGAGAAACAGCATGGGACGGGACAGCGCATCGAGGGATTCCGCGAGAAGGGCGCGCGGGTCGTGATCGTCGACGATGTGTGCACGACTGGCGCATCGACCGTGCAGGCGATTGAGGCGGCGCGCGAGTTCGGATTTGAGATCATCGGCGTGATGTGCCTGGTGGAGCGCGAAGAGGCCAAGGGACGTCCGAATGTGGAGAAGGCCGCGGCTCCGGCGCCGTTCGTTTCGATTTTTACAGCGAACGACGTGCGCAAGGAACATGTGCTGCAGAACGATGACACGGAGCCGAGCATTTTCGCGGTGTCGTCAGTGTGTGAAGTTTGCGGAAGGCCGGCGGTGACGAACAATCCGAGAAGGCTCTGCGAGGCGCACAAGACGTAAGATTCGCCGAAATTAAGAAGACGGCAAACGACTGACGGCTAAGGACTGACGACCGACCACTAACTCATGATTCAAACTCTCGAATGGACTGACAAAGGCGTACGCTTCATCGATCAGACGAAGCTGCCGACCGAAGAAGTGTACGTGACCTGCAAGACGCATGAGCAGGTCGCCGATGTGATCCGCAACATGGTGGTGCGCGGAGCGCCGGCGATCGGCGTTGCCGCGGCCATGGGCATCGCGCTTGGTGTGAATAACTCTCAGGCCGAGACTGCTGGCGACCTGAAGCGAGAATTCGATGCCATCTGCGATCTGATTGGCAAGACACGGCCGACCGCGGTGAATCTGTTTTGGGCGATCCGGCGGATGCAGGAGAAATTCGAGCGCATCCGTGTACGACCGGTGCAGCAGATCAAGCGTGATCTAATCGAAGAAGCGCAGCGCATGCACGCGGAAGACATCGCCGCGAATCAGGCCATGGGACGCCATGGCGCGACGCTCATGCCGACCGAGGGCGGAGTGCTTACGCACTGCAACGCCGGCGCACTTGCCACCGCTGGATATGGTACCGCGCTGGGCGTGATCCGGGCAGCGGTGGAGCAAGGAAAGAAGATTCATGTCTATGCCGATGAGACGCGTCCGTTTCTGCAGGGATCGCGGCTGACGGCGTGGGAACTGGTGAAGGACGGCATTCCGACGACGGTGATCTCTGACAACATGGCCGGCGCGATGATGCGGCAAGGAAAGATTGGCGCGATTGTGGTTGGTGCCGATCGGATCGCCGCGAACGGAGACGTGGCCAACAAGATTGGAACGTACACGGTCGCAATCCTGGCTAAAGAACACGGGATACCGTTCTACGTGGCGGCGCCGATTTCGACGGTCGACCTGGCTTGTCCAGATGGGAGCCAGATTCCGATCGAGCAGCGCAACGGGAAGGAAGTCACGCATATCGCAGGCAAGCAGATGGTGCCGGATGGCGTCGGCGTGGAGAATCCGGCGTTCGACGTGACTCCGGCGAAGTATGTCGCGGCGATCATCACCGAGAGGGGCGTGGCGCGGGCGCCTTACGAGGAATCTCTGCGGTCATTGGCGAGCCAAGATGCGGAAGTACACCCGTAGCTAAGCCTCTATAACTCTGCGAATTCAACCGACACCCGACACGCGCTTTCCCTTGTGGTCATGTGTGCCCACAGCGCCGGGCTTTGCCCTGTCTTGGACGGACCCTTCGACTTCGCTCAGGGCAGGCTGCTTCCCTCACCACACGATCCGTGCCCGCCCTGCACGGTTCTTGTCGGTGCTCGCCAACCCTAATTGCACTTCGCGCAACCCCGGAGGAATGCCTCCGGGGCTACACGATCCGGGTAACCCACGTACATCCCCTTCAGTACCGTGGCCAAGCCGCGCCGGACGGGCGAAGATAACGACTCCAAGTTCTCAGCGTTTGCCGAAAGATGCATTTAAAGGCAAAAGGCTGAAAAAGAACGACTTGGCTGGAGTACCGAGACCCACCCCATCGACACTCATGGCCGACACGATCCTCCAAGCCGAGACTCCGGAACCTGCCGCTCACAGCCATGCGGGCGAACAACAGTCTTCGCAAGAACCGAATATTGTTTGTGATTCATGGCAGCAGATGATTCAGGGCGTGCTCGGAGTCGTGATGCTCGTCGGCGCGCTGGCTATGGTCCACTACTATGGCCCAAGGTCCGTACAGGAAGTGCCTCCCGACGATCTGCAGAAGCAGGTTCACGAACTGACAGCGCAGGTGGAGCAACTCAAGCAAGAGCAGGCCATGCCCGCCGTGGTGCTGAATCGGTATCGCAATTCGATCGGCTACATTTACGGCGTATATCAGGTAGGTTTCCCGAATCAGCGGCCCGCGATCCGGGCGCGCGTTTCCGGGACTGGTTTCCTGGTGGGCGATGGCCTGATCGCGACCAACCGGCACGTTGCCGAGCCGTGGTATGGAGATTCCGAGGCACAAGGGATGATCCAGGAAGGAGCGATCGCCTCGCTCGAGAGTCTAGTGATCTTTTTCCCGGGCTCGCCCCTGCCGGTGAATCTTCTGCCGGCATCGGTCTCGAAGACGGCCGACTTGGCGGTGGTCCGCGCCCAAGATAACAGAGTCGTGCACGCTTTGCCCGTGTTGCCCCTAGCGAAGGCTCCGGGAGCAGCGGGGCAACTCGTTACCGTGATCGGCTATCCGATGGGAATTGCGGGAATGGTGGCCAAGTCTCCGTCGGGAATTTACGAGCATCTTGCCTATCGGCACAACGATATCAACGCGGCCAGCGAACTGGCGGCGCTGTCGCTGATTCGGCCTTCGACCACGTGCGGACATCTGGGCGACGTGGTAGGCGACAAACTGATTTACGACGCTCCTACCGCACACGGCGGCAGCGGTGGACCGGTCTTCAACGCGAAGGGTGAAGTGATTGGAGTGAACTCCGCCTATATGGATGGATTCTCGGGAGGCACGCTCGGCGTCTCCGTGGACTCGCTGCGGCCGTTGCTCGACGACGCGCAGAAAGCGCGCTAGGAATCCTTCCGACTTCTCTGTTCACTTCTCGTCGGACTCTGATCGGAATCTTCCACTGACTCCGCAAAAATGGCGTTGTGAGAGTATGCCTCGCTGCGCTCGGCGGGGCGGACGAATGCGTCCGCCCCTACACAGGCAACTAGAACGCCCAGCGCAAGGAGAATTGGATCAAGCGCGGGTTGCCGTTGGTTTGGACAATCTTGCCAAACGGGCTGTTTGGTAGGCTCGCTGTCTCCACGTCTGTGACCGTGGGAACACCGAAGTTGGTGTGATTCCACAGATTGAAGAAGTCAGCGGCAAAGCGAACCTCTTGCCGTTCTCCTATCTTGAAATGCTTGAGAAATGACACGTCCCAGTTTTGCTGGAACGGGCCGTGGTAAATGTTGCGGCCAAGATCGCCGAAACCGATGACGCAGGTGTTTCCGCTGGGATCCGGGCCGGTTGGAGTGGCGCACTGACCCGGCTGAGTGTTCGGGTAATAGAAATACGGAACTGGTTCGAACGCAGCGGGGTTCAGGTATCCGTTGGCCACGCGTTGATGGACATCTCCTGAGCTGAGGCCGCTTGCGATCGTCTCCCCCGGAGCCAGGCTGGCTCCGAGTAGCGGTGTGCTTCCAGCGCCGAGGAAGGCCGTGCCGGAACTCGAATCAAAGATCGAGAACGGCAATCCAGTTTGGAAGATCGACACGCCGCTGACTTGCCATCCGCCGAGTGCGGCTTTAGTTATCCCGGTGGAATGCTGGAATAACGGTAAGTCGTACGCATAGCTGACTGACAAGCGGTGCGGACGGTTGAAATCGGAGATTCCGCGAGACGCATTGATGTTGCTTTGATCGTTGTAGGCGGTGTTGAACGCTGTGTTGCCAGTCGATGTGGCGTCAACGTTCTTGGAGAACGTGTACGCCGCCTGGAAGTAGCTCTGGCCCCAGCGTCGCGACAAGGTTGTCTGCAATGCATGATAGACCGAATAGGCGTCGTTGGCGAAGATCTGATATCCGCTGTAGCCGTTGAGTCCTGGCGTTGGCGTACGGGCGATCGCATTGGAAAACGTGTTGTTGGTAATGGTGTAGGTATTATTGTTGACGTCGGTGATCGTGAAGGGATGGGAAGGACTCGCATTCACCGACTGAATGCCGTCGCGCGTTTCACGCAAATGGATCCCGCGGGTTCCGACGTAGCCGGCTTCCAGCACCCAGTGTCCGCCGAGCTCACGCTGCAGCGTGAGGTTCCACTGTTGTGTGTTGGGTACGACAAAGTGCCGGGGCACTTCCAGGACGAACAGGTTCTGTGTGGAGTTCACTCCCGGACCGCCCGTGCAAGCGTAGTTCGCATCCGGTATCGCGGGATTGCCGCTGGGCGCAAAGCTGATGAGTTTCGCCAGACACGGCAACCATGCAGCGTTCAGCGACCCAGCGGCTGGGACCGCATTCGGATTTGTGGCGGGGGTTCCGGTAAAGAAGTCGGACATCGTGAACCCTGGCGTCTGACCAAAGAACACAATTGGGATGAACGGCGACTGGAAGCTGAGCTGGTCGACCGCGCCCACGTCTTCGCGAACGTAGTAGAGTCCGTATCCGCCGCGGAGGGTTGTGGTGTGACGGCCCAGGACGTCCCAGGAGAAACCGAAGCGCGGACCAAGCCCAGTGGAGACGTTGTTGTGGAAAGTTGAACCCGTCGCATTACCGCTCAATCCAGTAATACCGAGCTTGTCGACGCAACTCGGATAGATAAACGGATATGTGCCGGACTTCGTCAGGTCAGATTCGATGTTGCCGATGTGGCAGTCAGCGTCAGTCCAGGCACCGAGAAATTCGGCGCGCAGCCCGGCGTTCAGAGTCAGATTCGAGGTCGCTTTCCAGTCATCCTGTGCGAAGAGGGCAGAGTTGCTCTGCTTGTAGGAGTGATTGTAGACGCCACCGCCGCCGAAGCTAAACTCCGGAGTGCCACCTACGAAGTTCGAGAAATCACTCCCGCTCGTAGCCGTAAAGAAGAGCTGTCCATTGAAAACCTGGGGGAACAGTTTGTCGAGGCGCACTCGAACATATTGGCCACCCACGGTCAGGGTGTGTGTGCCGTGCACCCAGCTCAGGTTGTCAACAATGTTGTAGTTATTTTGCGTCTGTGCCTGACTAGCTTGCGGCGTTGGGCCAAACTGGAATCCGGAAGTCAGGAAAGTGAATTTGTAGATGCTGTTCGTCAGATTGTCAGTTGGGCGGTCGATTCCGGCGTCACTCACCGTAACGGGATTGAGATTATTAGCGGTGTTGTTGATGTGAACCAGTCCGAAACGGATATCGTTCACCAGCCGCGGTGAAAACACATGCGTCTCGGAGATGATGAATAAGCGGTCGTGAATCGGCAGCTGATACGGGAAGTTCAAATCTGTTCCGCTTGCCGCCGCGCCCAGCGACGCCTGCAATCCGCCAGCTCCGAAAGGAATATCCTGCTCCGAATCGGAAAGGAAGAAGCGGGCACCGATTGAGTCGCGTGAGTTGCGGAACTCGTGATCCCAGTTCGCGGTCAACTGATCGTCGGTAAACTTTCCTGGTTTGCTGACCGTGAACTGCACCAGACACAGCTGTATGAATGGTGGAGTGCAAGTCCCAGCCGCCACATTGGGCAATGGAAACAGATATCCGTTAGCCGGCGCGCCGAACTGATCGCTCTGGAAACCGAGAAGACTCACCGCGACCGGATCGGCACTTGCAACGCCAAAATCAGCCGCCAGGTTCGCTGCATTGGCGGCTCCGCGATCCGTAGCGGGCACGTAGGGGATGAACGTGCTGATCAGGGTCCCCGGAGAATCTCCACTGCGCTGGCGCGTTCCCTGATAGTTGACGAAAAAGAAGCCGAGCTTGCCGCCGGGGCTGACAGGACCGCTCAGGCTTCCACCAAAAATATTCTGCTGGATCACCGGGCGCGGCGACCCGGTTTGCTTGAGGAAGTATTCATTCGCATCGAGCACGGTGTTTCGGAAGAATTCATACATGTCGCCGTGGAAGCCTAACGTTCCAGACTTGAGGATCGCGTTGATGTTTCCACCACCATTGCGGCCTTGACTCGCGTCGTAGAGCGAAGTCTGGACCTTGAATTCCGAAACGACATCCGGATTGGGCAATGGGGTGTTCGTCAATTCTGCGACGTTGTAGTCGGTGACACTTACACCTTCGATCAGGTAGTTGTTATTGTCTTCCCGTTGTCCATTGACCTGAATTCGGACCTGACCGCGGCCTAGCTGGGCCGCGGCATTGAGCTCGCTCTGCGCACCGGTTGACAGGGTAAGCAACTGCTGGAAGTTTTGCGTGGCCAGCGGCAAGGCGCGGATCGTATTGCTTTCAATCGCTTGCCCTGTTGTGGCGTCAGTCGTATCGACGGCCTGCACTTCGGCTTGGACTTCGATTTGCTGCTGGACTTGCTTCGTGGAGAGCTTGGCGGTCATGCGCGTTGTTTCGGTAACGCGCACCACGATGTCGGTAAACTTGGCTTCGGCGAAGCCCGATGCTTCAACACTTACTGTATAGGTTCCGACCGGCATAAGGGCTGCGGTGAAGGTACCATCGGATCCGGTCTTCACAGCGCGCTCCAGCACATTGGTGTCGTGGTTGGTGATGCGGACGTCGGCGTTGGCAACAACTGCGCCACTAGGATCCTGGACGGTTCCCGTGATGGCTCCCGTCGCTCCGCCTTGGGCAAAGACCTGCGCGGCAAGCGCGAGCGCAAAGACACTAATGAGAGTGAACTTGATTGAAGAACCTGCCATGACTATCTCCCCATTCCTCAGCTTGTGGACGATCGTGTTTTTATCGAAGAAGCGCTAACGGAAGGTTTCGACAACACTCGGCGAAGCTTGGCTTGGCTGGGACATGCGTGGTCCGCATCCGATCGCTTGGTCCGTAAAAGATAGGTTCTTCTGCCATAGCCTTATGGTTGCAACTCGCCTGTCGATTCCTTCGTGGGATGGAGGAAGCTTACTGAATCGAAGCGATCATTTTCAAGTACAGCGGAGAACCGGAAGTAACGACGCAGCTTCCTATAAACGAAATCTTTCGCTGTTGTGGATTTATTATCCTTCGCCAAACTCACAATATCGTTTAAGCACGTCGCGTTGGGTAATGACGCCCTCAAGGCGGCGGAAGTCGGCGCGGCTCACGACCGGTAGTACAGGCCAGCGGTCGGAATAGCGCAAAGCGGTCTCCAGTGGATGGTCAGGATGCAGGTAAGGAACATCCTGTTTGGATAACAACGAACCGAGGTTCCCGGCGCCTTTACCTTCAGCGGCGAACGTCATGAGTTCATCTTTGCTAACGGTGCTCCAGTCGGTCGAGCCGAGGCGTACGAGCAACCTGTCGATTTCTGTGTGATCTGCTTCGACCAGTGCCTGATCGACGGTCTGCTCGGCATTCAGAAGTCGACCTTCTGACGGTTGCATCGCATCTTCGACACGCAGAATGTCCTCCTCGCGCTGCTCTTCCATTGACGGTAACTCAATCCCGTCCTGACGCGTGAGCATGTCAAAGATCGGAATCGGCTGCAGGGCGCGGGAGATGACGTAGGCAAAGGTATTGGCCACGATCACTGGAACGATGATCGAGTAATTCCCACTGACTTCGAGGACCATGAAAACGGAGGTCATCGGGGCGCGAAGGAAGCCGGCAAATAGAACACCCATGCCCACGAGGGCGTAGGTCCCGGGAGAGACTGTGAGATGCGGCAGGAGCATGTGCTCCGCGCCGCCAACCGCCGCTCCCAGCATGGCTCCGATAAACAAGGTCGGCGCGAACATCCCCCCGGGTGTTCCGCTGACGAAGGAGAGCAGCGTAGCGAGAATTTTCAAGCCGGCGAGAATTGCGAGAAACTCCCACGTAAACTGCCCGTGCATCGCTTGGTCGATGTATTCATAGCCGGCGCCCATGACTTGGGGAGCACCGAGTCTCGCAATCAAACCAATGAGCAATCCAGCCACTGCGGGTTGAAGATACCGGCTCCATCGAGGCAACGCATTGCAGAGCGGACGCAAGGTAGCGATTCCATTCGAAAGAGCGACCGAGGCCAATCCGCCAACCACCCCCAGAATTGCGTAAGCGATCAACTCCGTGGGACGCGTCATTTCGACCGCCGGGATGCGAAACAGCGGCTCAGATCCGAGGAACCACCGCATCACCACGACACTCGAGACTGCTGATAAAACGACCGATCCGAGGATTCCAGCGGTCCATCGGCCGATCACTTCTTCGATGACGAACAGGACGGCAGAGATGGGCGCGTTGAAAGCGGCCGCGAGGCCGGCCGCCGCGCCAACCGGTGCGATCAATCGCATGCGATCACGCGACAGTCGCATCTTGCGTCCGAGGACCGAGGCGAGGCAGGCGCCGATCTGCAGCGATGGATCCTCAGGCCCCAGCGAGTGTCCCGATCCTATTGCGAGGGCCGCGGTGATGAATTTCCCGATTGCCGTGCGGAACGGAATGTAGCCGTTGTAGATGTAGAGCGCCGCCTTAGTCTGATTGACGCCGCTGCCTCGCGTGGCGGGGAAGAAGTGGATGACCATTACAGCAATCACCAATCCCGCAAGCGTGGGCGCCAGCAGCATCCGAGCTGGGGCCAAGACCGCGCCTGTGCCAAGCAGATAGAGTCGCGACCAATCGATTGCGAAGCGGAAACACACGATGGCGAGCCCGGAGAGGATTCCGATGAAAACTGACAGAACTAGGAAGAAGCGATCTTCCCTGAACGCCGAACGCAAGAGCGCCACTGGCGAGTGGAACTGCGTCGTCCGTAGCTGATCGGTGTTCGGCTCTTTGTCCTGCGTAAGGGGCGTATCCACGCTAACTTCCTTCATGCAGCTTGGCGATGAGCAGCAGGGCCAGGTCTTGTCCCGACGGCGTGCCGCATTGGTCGTTCGTTCGGCGCTCGATGCGGAACACGAGATCCATTGCCGCATCGGAAAGATCCGGGTTACGCCTCAGGGCCGCCTGGAAGATCTGTGGCTTCATTTGCGCCCAGCTGTCGCTGAGAGAAGGTCCTGAACCCGGAGCCACTGGGACGGGGCAGTCTTTCAGCCGCTGCCCGGCGGTGGCGAACGCCCGCATCACTGCGCGATTGCGGTCGGACGAGGAGATCTGCTGGCGAAACGGATCCATGTGCAAAACCATCTCGGCGGTCTGGAGCCGCTCCTTGCTTTGTGAATCGTTTGGGTCAGCCCCAACAGCTGCCTGCAGGTATCGCTGTGCCACGGAATATTGTCCTAGAACAAACGCGGCCTCGCCCGCTGCTGCCATTGCGCCGGGATTGCGGCGGTCAGAATGCAACGCGAGTCGGTAAGCGGCAAGTGCATGCTCGTAATCCTGAGCGCGTAGGAAGAGGTTGCCGATCCGTTCCTGGAGCACGGGATCCTCGCCGGCATTCTCGGCGAGAGCAATTAACTCCGCTTGCGCCTGCGCTT
>Ga0335078_10012376_pt1 | contig 12651 bp, 16 predicted proteins | sample Lox_Sample_32_FD_206711 | JGI IMG/M metagenome (GOLD analysis project Ga0335078, IMG submission 206711) | Soil microbial communities from Loxahatchee National Wildlife Refuge, Florida, United States - Lox_Sample_3.2 | ecosystem: Environmental > Terrestrial > Soil > Wetlands | place: USA... | reverse complement strand
GCCGTGCTCGATATCGACGGCCCCGCGGCCCACAGCGCCGCGGCCGCCGCCCTGGCCGCGGGAGCCGCCGCCGCGCTGGCGGTGGAATGCGACGTCTCGCGCGAGGCGAGCGTGGCAGGCGCATTTGACGAGATTGCCGCCGGCCTCGGGCCGCTCTACGGCGCTTTTGCCAATGCGGGCATGGATGCGGGCGGCTTCGTGCACGAGCTGCCGTTCGAGACCTGGAAGCGGGTGCTGGACACCAATCTGACCGGCATTTATCTCACCTGCAAGTATGCGCTGCAAGGGATGCTGAAGGCCGGCGCGCCAGGGTCCATCGTGTGCACGTCCTCGCCGGCGGCGACCGTGTCCTTCGCCGCGGGAGCGGCGGGCGCTTACAGCGCCTCCAAGGGCGGTATCTCGGCGCTGGTGCGATGCATGGCGGTGGACTATGCCAAGTACGGCATCCGCGTGAACGCGGTGGTGCCCGGCGCCACCGAGACCCGCCTGATGTGGGCCAATGTGGAACCGTCCGCCATGCCCGAAATGCGGCGGCGCATCTGCGATGAGGTGCCGCTGGGCCGCCTGGCCAGCCCGGATGAACCCGCGCGCGCGGTGGTCTGGCTGTTATCGGACGAGTCGTCTTACGTGACCGGCTCGCACCTGGTGTGCGACGGGGGCATATTGGCCAAGGCATGTATCAGCGTTTGAAATGGGGAATGGAGATGAAGGCAACCATCCGTGCAGGGGTTGCGTTATCCGCCATTCTGAGCGCCTGGGCGGCGGCGCCCGATCCCAGGGCGGTGGAGATCGCGCGGGCGGCGATGCAGGCGATGGGTGGCGAGGCCGGCTGGAAGCAGGTGCGCTATGTGCGTTTCGATTTTATCGTGAAGATTGGCGGCCAGGTGAGAATCGCCCGCAAGCACCTGTGGGACAAGCAGACTGGCCGGTATCGCCTGGAAGACAAATCCGCAAACGACAGCCCCGGCGTGGTGCTGTTCGATCTTCGCGACGGGCAGGGCGCCGCGTATGTGAGCGGGAAGAAGCTGGTGGGGCCGGACGCGGCGAGGGCTTTGCAAGGCGCCTACCGCACCTGCCGCATGGACCTTGACTGGCTGGCGATGCCATGGAGATGGTTTGACCCGGGAGTCCATCTGCAGTACGTGGGCGAGAAGATCCTGCAAGGGCAGGCATTCGACGTGCTGGAGGTGACGGTCGACCAGCCCGCCGGGGCCGACGCCACGCGCTACCACGCGTACGTCTCCCGGCGATCGCACCTGTTGGAGCACTGGAGCGTCGGCGCGGAAACCAGTTTGTGGGATTGGCAATACGTCAAAGTGGGAGGCATCCAACTGGCCAGCGATCACATCAACACGCTGAAAAAGGTGTCGATTTCCATGGGCGACGTGAAGGTGCTGGACAACGTGGATCGGGCTTTCCTGACGGATCCTGCGCGCGGGCTGGCGTCGCTGAAGTAGGAGGACCGTCGCCGCCCGGCCTCCCCCAAAATGGCTGAAGGAGGCCGTGCGCGGTGATTCGGTTGCAGATCGGAGGCCCGCCCAGCCTCGTCACCGCACCCGTCCGGACAACCGTCGTAATTGTCCGGCAAGCCTTTCTCAAGGGCTCCGAGTGCCGGATCGCCGCCAGCCGGCCGCTGAATTCCGGCTGGGGACAGGAGAAGCGCCCCAAAACGCTTCTCATAAGGTACGCCGCCCAAGTCAGCGCAGCGCCCTTTCTTAATTTGACAATGACATGCGGCGCTCGGCAGCCTGCGGGGCATTTTACGCAAGTGATTGAAACGGAAGGTTAAAAAAACTGCGCCGAGCGGCGACCCGTCTTACGCGATACCTGCTAATGTAGCTGGCGATGCGTAAGCTCCCGGCGCGCTTCGCGATTCTCGCGATCACGGTTTTGTTCCTGCCGTGGGCATGCTGTTACACGAACCTGCGCTCCGGCTTGCCATCGCGTATTCTGATGCTTATGAGTCCTTATGGCCGCTGAGCACGCCGAATTCCCCTTCCTTTCCGTGGTGGTCCCCACTTACAACGAGGCGGCCAATATCGCACCGTTTCTCAAGAGGTCAGGGCGTGTCTGGACTCTGGAGCCGGGGGCGGCTACGAGGTGATCGTGGTGGACGACGAGAGTCCCGATGGCACGGGCGATCTTGCCACGGGGATTGCGGCCGGTTGGCCCAACTTGCGTGTCGTGCGGCGGGCCGGCGCGCGCGGCGTGGCGAGCGCGGTAGTGCGGGGTTGGCAGATTGCCCGCGGAGAAGTGCTGGCAACCATCAACGCGGATTTTCAGCACCCGCCCTCGATTCTCCCGGAAATACTCCGGAAGATCGAAAACGCGGACGTGGTCGCCGCCACACGGTACGCCGCACAGGGTTCGGTGGGGCGATTTCCTAAGCACCGCCAGTTTTTGTCGGCATCCGCCAGACACGTGGGAATGCTGGTTGCGCCCAGGGTGTTCCGCAGGGTCACCGACCCGCTCAGCGGATGGTACCTGTTTCGCAGGTGGGTGATCGAGGATATCGAGTTACGGCCCGCCGGATTCAAAACGCTGATAGAGGTCCTGGCGCGCGGCCGCGTGGGAAGCGTTGCGGAGTGCGGCTACACCATGCAGGCGCGGCGCGCCGGACGAAGCCACGTGCGGCTGTGGGACTGGTACGAGTATCTCGGTCAGTTGGGCCGCATCCGAAGCGAACTCCGGAGGCCGCGATCTTGACGCTCCATCCGGCGCGGCGGTGGGCGGGAGCCGCGATGGCTCTACTCCTATGCTTGCTCGCGGCGCAGGCTGGGGCGGGAATCCTCAATGCGCCGTCTTTTGTCTGGAACGAGATCCGCCTGGCCCGTTCCATGGCGCTCTTGCACGGCTTCAGTCTCTATTTGGACAGGGACGCAGCCGGCCCGGTAATCGGAACGCTGCACACTCCGGTGAGCCATTGCCTTTACTTGTTGGCCGCCGGATTGCATAGCCCCACCGATGCGCTGCTCGCGGGATCGTTCCTTTCCGTGCTCCTCATGTTTGTGCCGCTGGGTTGGGTGTTGCTGCGCGCGAGCGAGGGCATCCGCGACCGTCTGTTCGTCGCTGCCGGCGCGTTTCTGTTCTGCGGATTCCTGATTCTGCAAGCGCCAGGCACTTTCCACACGGCATCGATGATTCACACGGATGCGGCCGCCCTCGCCTTCGCCACGCTGGCTTGCGGCATATTCTGTAATCCACGAGAACCCATCACCGTGCCGCAGGTGTGGCTGGCGGGCGTGGCGTGTGTCCTGGCCGCGGGCAGCAAGCAGACCATGGCGCCAGTCGCGCTGGCGGTCGCTCTGTTCGTGGGCGCGAGCGCCGGCGCCAGGCTGCTTGCCCACTTTGGAGCCGCGGTAGCGGTTGGCGGGGCGGGACTGCTGGGGGCGATCCTGGCGTTCGTGCCGGCGCATGCCTTCCTGTTCAATACGGTCACGCTGGCGGCGCACCGCCCTCTCAAAGACGGATATATCGAGCTTCTGGTGAAGTCTTACCGGGAGGGAAAACTGGATGCGCTGCCGGCGCTTTTTCCGATGCTGCTCCTGGCGGGCTTTCAGTGGGCCCGAGCGGAGCGCCGGCCCGATTTGCGGGAATTAATGCGGGCGAACCGCTGGTTGGCGTTTGCGCTGGCCGCGGTGGCGCTGATTCCGGTGACGGCGAAGGCAATCGTCTCGTCCGGCACGGATGTCAACCATATGGGGTTAATGCTCTATCTCCTGTTTGTCGCGGCGGGCCTGGCAATCGAGCAGTGTTTGGCCGATCCTGGTAAGTCTCTCTTGCATGTTAGCGGCTGGATGTGCGCGGTCCTGGGAATACTGGTCGGCATCGCTCCGGGAGCGGAGATCACGCTGCCCTCGCGCCTGCGCGATGTTCGCCAGAATGCACCGGAGGCGGCATTACGGTATGAGTTGCGGCACCCCGGGCGCGCCTATTTTCCCTGGAACCCGATGGCGAGCCTGCAATCGAGCGGCCGCGTGTATCACCTGGATTATTCCATCTACGATCGCGAGATAACCGGTTACCCTCTCACTTCACACCAAGTCGAAGCGGGCCTTCCCGCCGGATTCAGGGTCATTGCGATTCCACCGGGAGAGCGGCTCCAGTCGAGGGCGCTGCGAGATCTGTCGCAGCGCGGTGAGCAGGTTACCGACATGGAGCTTCCCGGTTGGACCGTCTACAGACTGGCCGGCCAGGCGGCGAGTTTTCGGTAGGCCTGCGTAGGAATGAGTGAACCCTGTCTGGGAAACAGTTCAGGCGTACCGGGCTTCACCAGGATCAGAACAGGTAAGGGACAAACCGCCTGGTGGTCTTCATGTAAGCCGAGTAAGCTCCGCCAAATCTCGCCAGATTCTCCCGTTCCTCGGCGATCGACGTGGCCATGAGAAATCCAGAGGCGCCCAGTGCCAGGGCAAGACCGAGCCCACCTGGGTGCTTGAGGAGCGTACCCCATCCTAGTCCCATCAGCGACGCGTACATCGGGTGGCGGATCAATCGGTAGATGCCAACCCCGACCAGGGTCGTTGTGTTCTCAAACCAAGCGTTCGTGCCCTGGGCGGCGCCATGCGCGGGCTGGCCGACTTTGAAAATCAACCGGAACGCCTCTATCGCTAACCCTGTCGAAGCAGCCAGAAAGGCCCATGACGCCAACTGACGAATCGAGAGTGATTCGTGAAACCAGCCGGGAGCATTCAACAGCACGAGACCCAACAGGAGTTCAAAGGCGAAGAACCGATAGAAACCGTGGGAACGCGGCACCGCCAAGGACCGCCGCGTCATCAGTGCAAGGGTGGCCGAAGCGGCAACAAAGATCGCAACTCGTACCATCGTGACTCATTATGTCCTTGTTTGCGATTACCAACCATACATCCGGCGCCGCTTGCCGACCTGGTGCCAGGGCGAGCGGCCGAGAGCGGAACATTTTCGGCGACTTCCGCCGGACGGGGGCAGCCCTGCCCCGTAATTCCTACTCGAATTCGTCCAGCCCGTCGGCCGTCTGTTCATCGGCCTGACCGTGGATCTCGACGACATCGTCGTCTTCGCCGGAACCCGCCGGCTCCGGCGCACGCCGGGGCTGGCGCTTTGAGGGAAACCTGCGCTCCTGGGGATCCAGATCTCGCCACTCGATACTTGTGACGTTCATACACCAAATAGATCGGCGGAGATCGCGTCTGACTTTACTTGCTCAAGGCCACCGGCACCAGATCGCGGCTGGCGATCACCCGGTCGATCATGCCGTACTCCACGGCCTGCTCAGGGCTCATGATGTAGTCGCGGTCCACATCGCGCGCGATGCGGTCCACCGGCTGGCTGGTGGCGTCGGCCAGCAGTGCGTTCAGGGTCTCCCGCATGCGCAGGATTTCCTTGGCGTAGATATCGATGTCGGCCGCTTGGCCGGCCAGCCCTTGCATGGATGGCTGATGGATCATAATGCGCGAATTCGGCAGGCTGAAGCGCTTGCCCTTGCTGCCTTTAGCCAGCAGCACGGCCGCCATGGAGGCTGCCTGCCCCACGCAAATGGTTACGATGTCCGGGCGGATGAAATCCATGGTGTCCAAAATGGCCAGTCCGGCCGTGATGGAGCCGCCTGGCGAGTTGATGTAGATGGAGACATCCTTCTCCGGGTCCTCGGCTTCCAGGAACAGCAGTTGGGCGATCACCAGATTGGCGACATTGTCGTCGATCGGCGTACCCAGGAAGATGATGTTTTCCTTCAATAAACGGGAATAAATGTCGTATGCGCGTTCCCCACGCGAAGTCTGCTCGACTACCATGGGGACCAACACAGATTGGCCCATTGGGCACCCCCTTGCTATTTGATGCAGTAAACTAGCGGCGGGCACCAACCGCGCGCCTGGGCTTGCGCTGCTTGGCAAGCGACTTGCGCTTCTGATCCAGCGCCTTCACCAGGTCGGCGATCGTATTCCGCTCCAAGTAATCTATGATACGCGTGCGGAGAGCCACCCAGCTGTCATGCATGGAACAGGGCATCTCGTCGGAGCATTCCGACAGGCCGCTGGCGCAGGCCGTATATTGCGACATTCCGTCCAGCGCTTCCACGATGTCCCAGAGTTTCACATCCGCGGCCTGTACCCGCAGGGCGAAACCGCCGGTGGGACCTTTGCTTGATCGCAACAGTCCCTTCCGGGCAAGTTGCTGCAGGATCTTGGCCAGGAAGTGCGCCGGAATGTCCTCCTGCTCCGCGATGTTCTTGACCATCGCATATTTCCCATCCGGCACCTGTGCCAAGTGCACGAAAGCCCTAATGGCGTATTCGGCGGACCGAGAGTAGATCATCCTTCAACTCCCTCCAATTAGGAGTTATCCACATCGTTATCTTAAAATTATATCAGTCCCGTTTGCAAGCGAATTCGATTCCTTGAACTTGCGGTAACAAGATCCCGCTATCCTCCAACCCGGGCCGCCCGCACCATTTCCACTAGTACCGTACGTACCTCAGTGGTACTCCGTACCTCCCGGGGAAAGGCGATGCGCACGCCGTAAACCCGCTCGCCGGAGCGCAGCCGCAGGTGGAATCCCAGACGGTCCACGGCCGTCATGGCGGCGGTTTCCGCGCCCGTTTCGCCGGCTGCCCGCGCCAGCCGCACCAGCGCCTCGCTGTGATCCGCATTCATGTGACGCAGGATTCCGGCGGAGTCATGCGCCAGCGGGTCGGGCTGGCTGCGGGCGTACTCGTCCGCCGCAACCCAGCCCATCACCCCGAAGCCGCCAATAAAGTAGACGCCGGCCGGTTGCATTCGGCAAAAACCGAAATCGTCGAAATCCACCCAATAACGGGCGTTTTCATGACGGCTGAGGTAGAGTTCGCGGGCCACGCCGGTTTCCGTCTCGGGAACCGGCAGTACTTCGCCAGCCAGGGTAATACGGGCGGCTCCCAATGGGTCCTCGCCGCCCTCTTGCATCACCAGCAGGCTGGCGCGCGCATCCGCCCTCAGGTTCTGCGTGTGCATGGCCATGCTGCTGATGAGGAACACCGGCCGCCCCTGCTGGTCAGGGGCATAGGGCATCACCGAGCCGAAGGGGAATCCGGGATGCTTGCGCGAGTGAGTGGAGAGCGTCCCGATACGCCCAAGCTGTATGAGCGTGCGGCCGCGCTCGGCAAGCGCCGGCTCGGGAACCGGCGCGCGCTCCGGCGCCGGTGGAGCGGCGTGCTGCCGGGAAGACGCCATAGACCAGATTTTTTCCTCTCCTTGTATTATTTAAGCATACCGAGGCCCCCAGGCGCGCGAATTCCAAGTGGAGACCGGAGCTACAGCTTCGCCATGTTCACCAGCGCGCGCCGGCTGGCCCACTCCGCGCCGACTTCGGCGATCACGATGCGGTCCCGGTCGTCCATGAGCTGACGGAGAATCTCCTTCAACTCGGATGCGGTATAGGTGCTGCGCAGCGCCCACTGGTTGTCGAGCACCTGCTTGGCTTCCAGCGTGCGCAGGCGTTCCTTAAGCGACCGGTAATCGCCGGACTGGAGAAAATTACACGTCACCAGGTAAAGCTTGAGAGCCATCCACCGCATTGTATTCCAAAAGCGAAGAAAAAGCGAATACAAAAGTGGCCGAGATCCACCAACGCCGGTGGAGAATGGCCAGCAAAAGGCCGCCTACCGCTTTATTTTCAAGTTCTTCCAGACTGGCGATTCGTTTGCAATGCTCCCGGCGGAGGAGATATGAAAACCAAATTGCTCGCCGTTCTTCTATTGGCGGGAAGCTCGCTGGTGGCTGCGCCGCGCGTGGTCGTCGGAATTGGCGTCGGTGTGCCGGTTCCCGCATACGCGCCGCCGGTCGCTCCGGTGGCCGCCTATGTCCCACCGGCGCCGGGTCCCGGATACGCCTGGGTGGGTGGTTACTGGTACCCGGCTGGCGCCCGCTACGCCTGGCACGCCGGTTATTGGGCTCGCCCGCCCTATCGCCGCGCCTACTGGGTCGCGCCGCGTTATTTCGGCCATCGGTATTACCGCGGCTACTGGCGCCGATAGGCGAAGGCCTAAGGGACTCTCCGGCAGCGGGCCACGGCGTCCTTCCAGCCGGAGAACAGGCGGTCGCGAGTGGCCGCGTCCATAGCCGGCTCGAAGCGCCGCGCGGCGCGCCAGAAGGTCTCGACTTCGGCCACGCTCTGCCAGAAGCCGGTAGCCAGGCCGGCCAGATACGCGGCGCCTAAAGCGGTCGTTTCGATGTCGGCGGGCCGCACGATGGGGCAGCCCAGAATATCGGCCTGGAACTGCAGCAGGAAGTTGTTCGCGGCCGCGCCGCCATCCACGCGCAATTCGGAGAGGCGCTCTCCCGCGTCCGCCTGCATGGCGTCGATGAGCTCGCGCGTCTGGTAGGCAATGCTTTCGAGCGTGGCGCGTACGATATGCGCGCGGTCGCTGGAGCGCGTCAGGCCGCACAGGATGCCGCGCGCGCCAGCGTCCCAATACGGAGCGCCTAAGCCCACAAATGCGGGCACCAGGTAGACGCCGCCGGCATCGGGCACCGAGGCCGCCAGCGGTTCGGATTCGGCCGCGGTTTGGATCAGGCCCAGCTTGTCGCGCAGCCACTGCACGGCCGCTCCCGCCACGAACACGCTGCCTTCAATGGCGAACTGCGGCGAACCGTCGGTGGAAGCCGCGCGGGTCCCCAGCAGGCGATTCCGCGACACCGGCGGGTGGCCGCCCGTGTGCATCAGCGCGAAACAGCCGGTGCCATAAGTGTTCTTGGAAAGTCCCGCGCGGAAGCAGGCCTGGCCCGCCAGGGCGGCCTGCTGATCGCCCGCAATGCCGGCGATGGGAATCTCCGCCCCGAAGTGCTCGGGGTGAACGGTCCCCACCACCGCGCTCGAAGGCGCGATGCGCGGCAGCATGGCGCGCGGCACATCCAGGATGCGCAGCAAATCGCCGTCCCAATCGCCCGTCTCCAGGTTCATGAGCATGGTGCGCGAGGCGTTGGTGGCATCGGTGACGTGCGCCGCGCCATTGGTCAGCTTCCAGATCAGCCAGGTATCCACGTTGCCGAACAGCAACTCGCCGTGGCGCGCCTTTTCTCTGGCGCCGGGCACGTTGTCGAGAATCCAGCGGATTTTGCTGCCGGAAAAATATGCGTCGATCACCAGGCCGGTGCGGCGCGTGATATCGGCCGCGGCGGAGCTTTGCGCCAACTCCGCGCAATAAGGCGCCGTGCGGCGGCATTGCCAGACGATGGCCGGCGCCACCGGACGCCCCGTGGCGCGTTCCCAAACTACGGTGGTCTCGCGCTGGTTGGTGATCCCCACCGCCACGATCTCCGCCGCCTGCACGTCACTATGATCCAGTAGCAGGCGCGCCGCATAAAGTTGCGCATTCCAGATCTCATCGGCATCCTGTTCCACCCAGCCCGCCTGCGGATAGCGGCAGTGGACCGGCGCGGATTCGATGGCAACATTGCGCCCTTGTTGGTTATAGAGCGCGGCGCGCGCGCTGGTAGTACCCTCGTCGAGGGACAGCACAAATGGCATCGGGCAATTATAGTAGCATGGTAAGGATGCGGCGCGTCCCGGCCACCCTGCTGGTGTTCCTGTTCAGCTTCTCGCTGATCGCGCCCGCGCTGTCTGTAGACGCCCAAGCGAACCTGCCCGCCTGCTGCCGGCGCGGCGGCAAGCATCACTGCGCCATGATGGACCGGGATATGGCGGAAGCGCCATCGTCCGGCGTAGCAATCGATACGCTGCGGGTCAAGTGCCCGTTCTTTCCGAACGGCGGCGCAACAGTTCCGGAATGCGGGCCGGCACTGCTCACGGCATCTCAGACGGCCGGCGTTGCGGTGGTCAGCCTGATCGCGGATCGGACTCGAACCGAAGCTGGCTATCGAATTTCGCTCAGCCGATCCCATCACAAGCGCGGACCTCCCATTCTCCTCTCCTAACAACGTGTGCTGAAAAAGGACAGGCCAGGAGGCCTGTCCCACCTGGGTACAACTGTCTTCACCCGAGGAGGGAGAAAAATTGAAACTCATTGGAATAGCTGGTCTGTCTGTCTTTCTTATGTTGTGTCACCCGCTCGATGCAACGATATTCGGAAAAATACAAGGAATCGTACACGACCCGCAGCATCGGCCCGTGCCTGGATCGTCGGTGAAGCTGCAGGCAATTACCTCGGAGTGGTCCCGGACCGCGCAAGCGGATAGCAACGGCGAGTTTTCGTTCACCGCCGTGCCGGTCGGCGACTACAAAATCACTGTCACTCAGTCTAAGTTTGAAACCTTGGAGCGGACCGTCACAGTCACTTCCGGGTCATCGCCGATTCTTCACTTTCAACTGGCGATCGCGGCTTTGACTCAAACTACGGTGGTCTCCGGCCGGGCGGAAACGGTCAACATGGATTCGGTGACCCCCACCACGCTGGTCGATCGCGAGGACATCGCCGAAACTCCCGGCGCCGACCGCACCAACAGTATGGCGATGATCACCGATTACGTGCCCGCCGCATATGTGACCCACGATATGCTGCACATGCGCGGAGGCCATCAAGTGGATTGGCTCATCGACGGGGTGCCCATACCCAACACCAATATCGCCAGCAACCTGGGGCCGCAGATCGATCCCAAGGATATCGACTATCTCGAAATCCAGCGCGGCAGCTACGATGCGGAATACGGAGACCGCACGTATGGAATCTTTAATATCGTGCCGCGGTCCGGTTTCGAGCGCGACAATGAGGCGGAGCTGGTCACCTCTTTCGGCAACTGGCATCAAACCAACGATCAGCTCAGTTTCAGCGGGCACACGGAGCGCTTCGCCTATTACGCCAGTCTCAACGCAAACCGCAGCGACTACGGCCTACAGCCCCCCATCGGGCAAGTGGTTCACGACGCGGACAACGGTTTTGGGGGATTCGCGTCTTTCATCTTCAACCCCAGCTCCTCCAACCAATTCCGGCTGGCCGCCTCGCTGCGCCAGGATTATTACCAGATCCCCATCGACCCCGATCCCAACTCAGACGGAAATCAGGCTTATCCCAGCTACGGCCTGCGCGATAGTGAACGCGAGCCCGATGGTTACGTAGCCTTCTCCTGGGTCCACACATTTAATCCAAACCTGCTGATGACGGTTTCACCTTTCTATCATTACAACCAGGCCAGCTATAACGGCGGGCCGGGCGATGTGCCGGTCATCTCAACCGTGGACCAGACCGCGAATTACGCCGGTTTGCAATCGACGTGGAACGCAACCGTTGGAAAGAACAACGTGGAAGCGGGAGTGTACGGATTCGCCCAGCACCAGAGCAACTACTTCAATAACGTCTTTACCGATTGCGGCGCGAGCTGCCAGAACTTCGGCCCGTCTTCGGCCGCGGTAACCGGCGGCCTGGCCGAAGAGTTCATCAGCGACCGATTTAAAGCGACCTCCTGGCTGACCCTGATCGCCGGCCTGCGCGAATCGCACTTCACCACCCCCGGCGCCGGAACCGAACCGGGAGTCGTACAGAATGCGACGGACCCGCGCTTTGGCGCTGCCATCAGGCTTCCACGGCTGAACTGGGTCTTGCATGGCTTTTACGGCCACTTCTATCAAGCGCCTCCGCTGTTGACGGCTACCGGTCCATTGCTCGATCTAGCTACCAGCCAGACTCTGACTTTCGCGCCCCTGAAAGGAGAGCGCGACGAAGAATACCAGTTCGGCGTCTCGATTCCTTATCGCGGCTGGGTGCTCGAGGAAGACACTTTTCAGACCCGCGGCCAGAATTGGCTGGACCACAACAATATCGGAGAATCGAACATCTTCTGGCCGATCACCTGGCAAGCCGCCCTGATACAAGGTTGGGAAACCACGCTGCGCTCCCCGCGCCTGTGGCGCCGCGCTCAGGTCCATTTGGCCTACTCGAACCAGATCGCACAGGCCACCGCGCCCATCACCGGTGGCGTGGTCTGCCCCATTCCCGTGTCGGCGGCATGCCCTGTCGCCATCCCTCCGGGATATTCGCCAGTGGATCACGATCAGAGAAACACGCTGAACTTCGGCGTCAATGCGAGTCTTCCGTGGCAGATGTTCGGCTCGACGAATGTCTACTACGGCTCGGGATTCACCAACGGCGACCCGGATCCGCAATATCCGGGAGACTATCTGCCCGGGCACACGACCTTCGACATTTCGCTGGGCAAGAGCTTTGGCGAGCACGAGAAATACCGGATCTCGCTGAGCGCGTTGAATGTGGCGAACCGGCGCGTGTTGCTCGACAACAGCCTGACTTTTGGCGGATTCCACTTCAACGACCCGCGGCAAATCTACGGCGAGTTCCGCTGGAGATTTAAATACTGAGTTACCCGCTCAGATGGGCATGAATGTGCGTTCTTATGCACGGCGGCGATTTGGTTTTGGGGGTGGCATAAACCTCATTTTGTGACGAACGAAGCCAATTAGTGATTTATTTACTTACGGTTGAAAAAATGACGAACCCAATTTGCCGGCGGGACCACCGCGCACTCTGAGCGTTGGGTTAGATATCTTTGGAGCCTGGCGGATTATGGCTGAGCGGCGATGGCGGCTTCCGGCCTCGGGTGAAATTGTCAAGGAGCGGCGGCGGATCCGCCCAGTACACCTTGCGGCGAGTGCGGGAGCCTTCCAGGGCGGCGGGGATGTCCGGTTACCTGAGATAAGGGTAGCACGCGTTTTTCCGGAGTGCGA
>Ga0335078_10012375_pt1 | contig 12651 bp, 12 predicted proteins | sample Lox_Sample_32_FD_206711 | JGI IMG/M metagenome (GOLD analysis project Ga0335078, IMG submission 206711) | Soil microbial communities from Loxahatchee National Wildlife Refuge, Florida, United States - Lox_Sample_3.2 | ecosystem: Environmental > Terrestrial > Soil > Wetlands | place: USA... | reverse complement strand
ACCATCCAGGGCGGCACCACCGAGATTCTGCGCGGCATTATCGCCCGCGGCCTTGGCTTGCGATGACAGGGTGAGCAAGGCCGTGCCCGACATTGGATCCTTGCTGTGGCCGCGATCCGTGGCGGTCGTCGGAGCTTCTTCGGATACGCACACATTGCGCGGCCGAATTTTCGAAACCATCAGGGGCCAGTCATTCGCCGGCAGCGTTTATCCGGTGAGCCGGAGCGCGGCGCTGGTGCAAGGCGAGAAAGCGTATCCGTCGGTCGACGCCCTTCCTGAAAGCCCGGATTTGGCGATCCTTATCGTCCCCGCCGCCTATGTTGCGGCTGAGCTTGAGCGTTGCGGACGTGCCGGCGTCAAAGCGGCGGCAATTCTCAGCTCGGGCTTCGCCGAGGCGGGCGAAAGCGGCGCCGAGATGCAGCGCGAGATCGCGGCGATCGCACAGCGTTATGACATGGCGGTGAGCGGACCGAACTCCGAAGGCTTCACCAACATCACCGCCGCCCTTTGCGCGAATTTCAGTCCGGCGTCAGACAGGAGTGCGGGGCCGCTCATGTCGCCGCGGCCGCTGGGCACCGGCCAGGTGTCGGTGATCTCGCAAAGCGGCGGGCTTGGCTTCGCGTGCTTTGATCGTGCCCGGCCACGCCATTTTTTGTTCCGTTATATCGTCACAACCGGCAACGAAGCCGCGCTCGAATTATCGGATTTCGTCGATTACATGCTCGATGAAGGCGGGACCGATATTTTTCTATTGCTTATTGAGGCGATCAAGACGCCGAAAAAATTCAAGCGCGTTGCCGAGAAAGCGCTGAGAGCCGGAAAACCGCTGATCGTTGGGAAAATCGGCCGGAGCGAACCCGGTCGCCGAGCGGTCACTTCCCACACTGCCACGTTAGCCGGCGCCGCAGCGGCGTACAGTGCGGTGTTCGAGCGTTACGGCCTCATCGAGGCGCGCGATTTTGACGAGATGCTCGATTTGGCGGCCGGCTTCCTTGCCTGCCGGGGCCGGTTACCGAAGGGCAGCCGCGTCGGCATTTGCACTGCGTCCGGCGGCGCCGGCATCTGGATGGCGGACGCCTGCGCGGCGGCCGGCCTCGACGTCCCAGTACTCGACGATGCGACCCGAGCCGCGCTCAGCGCCCATGTGCCGTCGTACGGCACCTCGCAAAATCCGGTCGATTTCACTGCCCAGGGCGTACAGAAGCTTGGCTATGCGGAATTCGCCCGCGTTGTTGCTGGCTCACCTTCGATCGACAGCGTTATCGTCGTCATCACCGCGCGTCGCTCCGCCTTCCTGGAAGCCGATTTGCCGAAATTCAAGGAGCTGTCGCGCACCACGTCGAAGCCTGTGCTGATGTGGAGCTACACACTGCCCTCGGACCGTACGGTCGAAATTCTCAATGACATCGGCTTCCCACTGTTCATTGGCGCGCCCGGCTGCGCGGGCACCCTGCGCAAGATGGCGGATTATTGCGCATGGCGAGAGCAGTCCGAGATCGCGGTCGACCCGGCGGCGCCGGCGCCAATGCGTGCGGAGATCGCTTCTTTACTCTCGGAATCGCCCGCCATCATCTGCGAATACCGGGCACGGCCGATGCTTGCCGCTTACGGCATCGGTTCTGAAAATGCGGGACAATTGGTGCAATCCTGCGAAGAAGCTGTGACGGCTGCACGAACGATCGGCGGGCCGGTCGTTCTCAAAGTGCAGTCCGCTGATATTCCGCACAAAACCGAAGCCGGCGCCGTGGTTTTGAATCTCGAAGGAGCGGATAAGGTGCGCGCGGGTTATGCGAGTGTGCTCGCCGGCGCCAAGCGCTTCGCGCCCGCGGCGCATATTGACGGCGTACTCGTGCAGCCGATGGCGTCGCCGGGACGCGAAGTCATTCTCGGCATCAGCCACGACTGCACTTGGGGCCCGTTGCTGCTGGTCGGACTAGGAGGCGTCTTTGCGGAGGCGATGGACGATGTGGCAGTTGCGCCGGTCCCGCTCGACCAAGCCGAAGCCCATGCGCTCATCGGCCGCCTGAGGGCCGCCAAAGCGTTCGGCCGCTATCGGGGCATGGCGGCTGCCGACCTTGAAGCGCTTTCATTGCTCATGGTTCGGCTGTCGCACTTCGCCAATGAGCATGCCGAGCAGATTTCGGCGATTGATCTCAACCCGGTGATCGTGCATGCGGCCGGCGACGGTGTCTCGGTAGTCGACGCTCTCATCACTAAACGCCGCAGCGCTACGTCGCAACTTCACGGCGCTGCGGAAATGGAAACGAAAGCTGGATGCCATGATGGCGTTTAAAGACATCGGGGTGGAAAAAAGCGGCCACGTCGCGCTGGTCGAGATCAGACGGCCGCCGAACAATTTCTTCGACGCAGCCCTGATCGGGGAGATCGCCACCGCGTTCGAAACCCTCGACGCCGACGCCGATTGCCGCGCCCTGGTGCTGGCCGCACAAGGCAGAGCATTTTGCGCCGGAGCAAATTTCGGCGACAGTGATAGCGACGGCGGCGAGCTTTTAAGCGGACCGCGGCCCGGCGCCGCGCATCTTTATCTCGAAGGCAACCGGCTGTTCCGCACCAAAAAACCGATTGTCGCGGCGGTTCATGGCGCCGCGGTTGGCGGCGGCCTCGGGCTCGCCATGGTCGCCGATTTCCGCGTCAGCTGTCCGGAAGCACGATTTGCCGCGAACTTCACCCGGCTCGGCTTCCATCCGGGCTTCGGATTGACCGTGACACTACCGGCGGTCATCGGTCCCACCAAAGCAGCGCTGATGTTCTATACAAGCCGTCGCGTCCGCGGCGACGAAGCGCACGCTATGGGACTTGCCGACGTGCTGGTGCCGCAGGATCAGGTGCGCGAGGCGTCTTTGTCGCTCGCCGCGGAGATCGCCGAGAACTCGCCGCTCGGGCTCATCGCCACCCGCGCCACGCTTCGCGGCGACCTGGCCGACCGCGTGCGGGCGGCCACCGAGCACGAACTTGCTGAGCAAAGCCGGCTGCGTAAAACCGCGGATTTCAAAGAAGGCGTCAAGGCGATGGCGGAAAGGCGTCCACCGGTGTTCAGCAACAAGTGAGTGGGCGCACGGCCGCCTCCCAATAAATGGAGCTTCCACGTATGTCAGTGAGGGTTGAGAAAGACGGATCGGTCTGGACGGTCATTCATGATCGGCCCGAGGCCCGCAATGCCATGGATCCAGCGAGCGCCGATGCGCTGACCCAAGCGTTCCTTGAGTTCGACGACGCGAAGGACGCACACGTTGCGGTATTCTATGGAGCGGGAGGCGCTTTCTGCGCCGGCTGGGACCTTAAATATGTGAGCTCGCTTGACGCCGCCCACCCGCTCGGCGAGCTGGACATCCCGACCGGTCGCCAGCACGGCAACGGCGGCGAAATTCCGCGCGGGCCGCTCGGGCCCTCGCGGCTCGAATTGGACAAGCCGGTGATCGCAGCTGTCGAAGGTCCGGCTGTGGCTGGCGGCATGGAACTCGCGCTTTGGTGCGACTTTCGCGTCATGGCGAATGAATCGTATCTCGGCGTTTACTGCCGGCGCTGGGGGGTGCCGCTGATTGACGGAGGCACGGTGCGGCTGCCGCGGATTGTCGGACAAGGCCGTGCGCTGGAAATTATTCTGACCGGACGCAAGGTTCCGGCAGAGGAGTGTCTCAATATCGGTCTTTGCGAATACTTAACGCCCAAAGGCGGCGCCCGCCAGAAGGCCGAAGACCTCGCGCACGAAATCGCACGCTTTCCGCAACTTTGTGTGCGGGCGGACCGGCGCTCCGCACTCAAGAGTCACGGTCTGAGCATCCGTCAAGCCTTAATTCAAGAATGGTACAACGGCCGCGAGGCGCTCATCAAAGACGGCGTCGCCGGGGCGAGCCGCTTCAAAGACGGCCTCGGCCGGCACGGCGATTTCCAAAAGATTCGCTAACGTTCACGGCACCGAGACGCAATAAACACCACTGCCTCAACGGGCGGTGGACGCCGCTCGTCTGCTGCACGACCGCGGCGTTTAGACCGAGGCCTGCACATCAGATGATTGTAGATGGATAATCGTGTGCTAACGGCGGACGTCAGATTTAGTTAATGCCCTGCCATTAGCGCAAAGCCACCGTTCACATTTACCCCATGGAGAGACCTTTAAGCCATATTCGGAACGCGATTTAGCAGCTTAGGCGATTGCTGACGGTGCAACGTAAATGAGTTCCGCGCTCTGGACGCGCCAACCTCCGCACCAAGCGCTGCCGGCGGAAATCTATCTTCCGCTGGTCGATTCGCTTTTCAAGGAGGGACGAACCCTCCTTATCGGCACAATTTTTATTATCGGTTCGGTCTTCATCACCTATTGGAAGACTGGCGAGATTCTCATTTTGTACTGCGCGCTCGCCATTTTTGCGGTCGCCTGCGCGCGCGGTTTGATGATGCGCGCGTATATGCGCAAGCGCGACAGCGTCACTACTGCAGAAGCGGGCAAGCGCTGGGAATATCGCTATGGCGCCGGAGCCTCCGCGATCCTCGCACTGCTCAGCACTTGGTGCTTCGTCGCCTTCTCGCGGACAACCGATCCGTTTGCCACGCTGGTCAGCTTTTCAATGACGATTGCCTATGCGGCCGGCATATTCGGACGGAATTTTGCCAACAGCCGGTTTGTCATCGTACAGATACTGTGCACGTGGGCGCCGATGACGGCGGCACTCGTGTTTTACGGCAGCCCGTACCATTGGATTTTTGCCGCGCTGCTCATACCGTCTTTCCTCGGCATAAAATTGATCGCGGAAAGGCTGCGCCGTACCCTTCTCGATGCCGTGGTCACGTCCCGCGACATGTCGTTGTTGGCGAAGCGTTTCGACACCGCCATTAACAACATGCCGCACGGCTTGTGCATGTTCGATTCGAAGCGGCTCATTGTGGTATCCAATCAGAAGCTGAACCAGCAGTTGGGACTGGCGCCCGATTTGGAGCTGAAGGGCTTTAGCGCACACGCCTGGGTCGAAAGCGTGGTGAAAGCCAATTTGATCTCCGGCCCAAGCGCCGAGGATTTGATCGCGCGGCTTGACGCGCGTCTGTCGGGCAGCGAGGACAGTCCCTTTACCGTCGGATTGCTCAACGGCAAGACGCTCGAGTTCACCGTGCAGCCAATGGAAAACGGCGGCATGGTCGTGCTGGCGGAGGACATCACGGAACGCAAAGTGGCCGAAGCCAAGATCAATCACTTGGCGCGGTTTGATGCGCTTACCGGCCTGCCCAACCGCACCGTGTTGCGCGATCGTATGGAGCGCGCGCTCAGCGAATGGCGGCCGGACAATATGTGCGCCATTCACTTCATCGATCTCGATCAATTCAAACAGGTCAACGATACTTTGGGTCACACCAGAGGTGACATGCTTTTAGAGGCGGTTGCGGAGAGGCTGCGCTCGTCCATTCGCGACGCCGACGTCATTTCCCGATTTGGCGGCGACGAGTTCGTGGTATTGCAGGCGCCGATCAAGTCACTCGACCAGGGTGAAGCGCTCGCCGCCCGTATTTTGAACACGCTCAGTGGGACCTACGATCTCGACGGGCATAAGGTCGTGGTCACCGCCAGCATCGGAATAGCGGCGGCCAAAAGTCCGCTCGACCCGGACCAATTCTTGCGCAACGCCGACTTGGCCCTCTATCAGGCGAAGTCCGAAGGCCGCGGCATTTGGCGGTGGTTTGAGACCAAAATGGAGGCGAACGCCCAAGCGCGCAGAGCGCTCGAGTTTGATTTGCGAAATGCGATGGAGAGCGAGGCATTCGAGCTTTATTACCAACCACTTTTCAATCTGAAAACCGGACGCATCCAGACCTGCGAGGCGCTGCTGCGCTGGCCTCACCATGAACGCGGAATGGTCTCCCCCGCGGAGTTCATTCCCGTCGCCGAGGAAATGGGACTCATCGTCGAGATTGGCAATCAGGCGCTGTACAAGGCCTGCCTGGAGTGCCGCCGATGGCCGGGCGATACAGCAGTCGCGGTCAATTTGTCGTCGATCCAATTCGACCGCTCCAATGTTCCGGCTTTGGTGCGCGAAACGCTCGCCGCCACCAATCTCGCCGCGCATCGCCTGGAGATCGAGATAACCGAGTCAACGCTGTTGCAGAACACCAAGCGGACGCGCGCCGACCTCAAACAATTGGCCGATTCAGGCGTCAAAATCTCACTCGACGATTTCGGCACGGCTTATTCCAGCCTCAGCTATCTGCACAGCTTCCCGCTGCAAAAGGTGAAAATCGATCAATCCTTCTTGCAGGGCCTTGGCGACGACGAGCGCCGGGTCACCTTGCTGCGTGGCATGACCCGCCTGAGTGCGCAACTTGGACTGCGCGTTGTCGTTGAAGGCGTCGAAACCGAAGATCAGCTCGAATTACTCGCAGCCGAGGACAGTATCGACGAAGTACAGGGATATTTGCTCGGCATTCCCATGCCCGCGGCCGAGCTGCGCAAGCTTCTTTACGCCGCGTATGTTTCTCCTAACGCCTCCTGGCCGGCACGGCACAGCGACGCCGCGTAATATTTGAAGCTTGATGCACCCCACTTGGGATGCGCCGGCTGATCTCTGGCCCGCCTAATAATTTGAAGTTTGAAGGATGTCTGCGCGTTAGCCCCGGCGCAACGCGGCATTGTTTGATGTTTGTTCGCTAATGTTTGAAGCTTGAAACTTGCGCGTCTGTGTCCGGGAACTTCGCGTCATCCTGCCCTATCGAAGATTAACCCTAATAGTCTCCGAAAATTGCAATCGCGTTAACGAACTGTTAACCTCTTTGGCGCTGGTGCCGAAGGTGCCAGGCGTGAGGCCGGCATGAATGTGGAAGTAAGTAATTCGGACATTTCGAACGACCCACGCCCCGAAATCGATTTTCCTGATCGTATCGCCAAGCTCCTGGCGAAGGTGGATTACCGGCGCGCGGATTCCGTTGAGGAGCGAGAGGCAATCGGTCGGCTTCGCTATGAAGCCTATTTGCGCGAAGGCGCGATTTGCGCAAACTCGTCCGGGACTTTTTCGGATCCGTACGACGAAACGGACAACGCCTACCTATTCGGATTGCACGTCGACGGCCAGTTGGCCAGCTCGCTTCGCCTTCACGTGGCGTCCAAGGAACAGCCGGACACCCCTTCGCTCGAAGTTTTTCCCGACGTTTTGCGGCCGCTGATCGATGCCGGCAAAATTCTGGTCGATTCAACCCGCTTTGTCGCCGATGAAAGGCTCTCTCGCCTCTATAAAGGCTTGCCGTACGTCACCCTTCGGCTCTGCATGTTGGCGGCGGAATATTTTGGCGCCGATCATCTGCTCGCGGCGGTGAGGGTAGAGCACCAGGCCTTTTACCGGCGCGCCTTTAATCACCGCGTTATCTGTGAGCCTCGGCCTTACCCGCAACTGGCCAAGCCGATCTGTCTCATGACTGTGCACTTTCCTACCGCGGCGGATCGGTTGTACCGACGCTACCCATTTTTCCGTTCGAGCCCGCTCGAGCGGCAGAGATTGTTCAACCGTCAACCGCTTGTGGCTTCTGCCAGCCATGAGGAGGCGGAAAAAAAGAAATCTGCGGGAGCGCAAGGGACTTCGCACCCTTTTGAAGAGCGGGCGGCAGGCGCCGCCGCGTGACCAAACGGCTCGCACCGCGCAAGTCTTTACGCACGCCCCAATATAGCCAAAGCGGTCGTTTTAGTGGCGATCGAGGCCGCCGATCGAGTTTCGCAAACGCCGAGCCGTTTTGACCAGACCTGCCTTAACGGCGAAAGTGGTTAGCCAAAATTCAATCCAAGCCATAAACTTCGAGCTATCGTTTTCGAAGACTATTTCCGTATGTCCGTTATAGAGCTGACGGCGGCAGACGTTCGGCCTAATCAACATTGTTCAAAGCGCGACCATCGACCAGCCATGAGCGGCGAGCGACGAAGGCATCTGGCGAGCGCGCGATTGAGCGCCTGTCCCCGTTGTCACGCGCAGTTGGAGTTTCGCAGAAGCTTCACTCCGCACGTGGACGAGTGCGGCTTTGAAAGCTACCGCCTCGATTGCAAGGAATGCGGCGCGGCACTCGCCGGAATCATCGATCCGGCCGACGACGTCCTATTGCTCTCGGAATGCGACCCTCAGCTCAAGGTCGCTCTTGCGGATTTGGGCATTTAGCAGGGCCCTCGCACAACTTTATTCGGCGCCGGCGCCGCGGCGTCCCTGCGGGCCAGAAGGGAAAGCCTTTTCACATCACCGCATCATGCCGCTTTACGCTCGCCCGCGGCGAGGCAATAGATCGCGCCGAGCAGCAATAAGATGTAAAGGATGGTGGTGGTCCACGCGAGCCCATTAAGCAAGCCCTGGATTGTCCCCCAAATGTTGACTGCACCACCGACGATGTCGCCGACTATGCTGCCGATCAGGACGCCGCGGATCGCGGCATCCTCGCGGAAGTCCCGGGCCATCCAAACAATCACACCCCAAGCGAGCAACGCCGATCCAAAAAACCGGCTGTCCAGGATGGCGGCCGGATTAGGCGTCACGCCGTAGATAACGCCTACCTGCGCAGGCACGAGTACAAATGCGATCCCGAACAGGATTCCAATAATCGCCACTATCGTAAAATAAAGCTTGGTGTCCATTTTATCCTCCCGAGGTCACGATCGTTGCGGCCATCGTGACATATCGCACCGGCATCATATGCCATCGCGCCAGGGTGCTCCACAGCCCGTCAATGGCGGCGGCTTAAGCGGCACGCTCGAACCGATTGCGATTGTGCGGCGTTGAAAAATTCAATTCCGGCCCTAGCGGCACGATGCGGGTCGGGTTGATGGCAGTCATGCTCATGTAATAGTGCCGCTTGATGTGATCCATGTTCACCGTCTCGGCTACTCCGGGCATCTGATAAAGCTCGCGCAGGTAATTCGAGATATTCGGATAGTCGATGACGCGGCGCAGATTGCATTTGAAGTGACTATAATAGACGGCGTCGAAACGAATAAGCGTGGTAAACAACCGCCAATCGGACTCAGTCAGGCGCGCCCCGACGAGATAACGTTGGCGGGACAAAATATCCTCGATCCAGTCGAGCGCCGCAAACACGGCGCGGGCACCCTCCTCGTAGGCGTCTTGCGTCGTCGCGAAACCGGCGCGGTAGACACCGATATTGACGTCGCTATATACGCGCACATTGATCCGGTCGATTTCGGCCTGCAGCTCCGGCGGGTAGTAATCGGCGCGATCGTTGGTCAAAGCCGCGAAGGCGGAGTTGAACATGCGAATGATCTCAGGCGATTCATTGTTGACGATAGTGCGCCGCTCCTTGTCCCAGAGCACCGGGACCGAGACCCGGCCGGTATAGCGCGGATCGGCGAGCAAATAGATTTCACCAAGCGTGCGTTTGCCGTTGACGGTGTCAGGGATGGTGCCGCGGCCACCGCCAAATTCCCAGCCGGCGTTGCCCATGACCGGCTCAACCACCGACATCGAAATGACGCTTTCGAGATCTTTCAGCTTGCGGAAGATTATTGTGCGATGGGCGTATGGACAGGCGAGCGAGACGTAAAGGTGATAGCGCCCGCGCTCGGCTGCGAAACCGGGACGCCCAGACGGCCTGGCGCTGCCATCCGCCGTTATCCAATTGCGGAATACCGGCTCGGTTGGCACGAAGCGGCCGCCGGTGGCGGCCGTGTTGTACCATTCTGTCTGCCACACTCCATCGACGAATGCGCCGTGCGCCATTGTCATTCTCCGGTCAAAGATCGCCGTTCTGGTCGCTATTTCGGTTGCCGTAAAGCCCGCTGGCGCCAAAGCGCCATGAGCCGGCATAAGTCATCAACCGACAGACCGTAGGTGTCCGGCAGCGCCCCAGTATGGCCGGTTAGCCGAGCGTTCGCCGCCGCCAGCGTACCCTTTGCGGAAGGGTCGTTATAGACGACGAACTTCTTGCTGCCGCGGGGATAGTTCACCTCGCGGATGGCGAATTCGCCAACGTCTGCCCAACGCACAGTCCGGTCGTAAAAAAATTTGCGTACCACGAACCCATCGGAATTAAGCGTCAACCCGGCACCGCCGGGAATGAGCATCATGACGCTGATGACAATGCCAAGTCCGAAGAAAACAACTGCAAACCAGCCCACGCTGGCGTCGTGCGCATGCCGCGGCTGTTCGATCGAGAGAATGCCCGCGACCACAAAGACGATCGCCGCGGCGAGCACCCATAGCCATTTTCGCACCGAGGGGCGGAGAACCAGCGGCGCCGGAAAGCCTTTGAGCAAGACAGAAACGGAATCCTGCTCCTGGTCCGTCGCGCTCATCGGCAACCATAATCTCCCGTCGCGGCCAAGCGTAGCCCATCGGCTGCCGGGGCTGTAGGATGGATTTGCGTCTGTTCATAGGGATGAAAGCCAGTGAAAGCGGTATTCATTGAGAAATTCGGCGGCGCTGATGTCTTGCATTACGGCGACCGACCCAATCCGGTCGCCGCGGCCGCTGAAGTCGTGGTCGATGTCGTCGCGGCCAGCATCAACGCCGCCGATTGGAAGGTACGCGCCGGCGAATATTCGCAAGCGACTTTTCCGTTGATTCTCGGCCGCGATTTTTCCGGCCTGATCGCGGCGCTCGGCTCCGGCGTCGACGATCTGAAAGTCGGCGACGCCGTGTTTGGCGTGCTCGATGCCGGCCGCGAGGGCGCCTATGCTGAAAAGCTGGCGATCAGGGCTTCGATCATCGCCAAGAAACCCGCTTCGCTGTCCCATGCCGATGCGGCGGCGCTCGCGCTTACTGGCCTGACCGCGATCCGTACCATCGAGGACACCCTGAAACTTCAGCGCGGCGAAAAAATCCTCATTCAAGGCGGCGCCGGCGGAGTGGCGGGTTTTGCCATCCAGCTCGCCAAGCACATTGGCGCACATGTGATCACCACCACCAGCACGGCAAATCTCGACTATGTCCGCGGCCTCGGCGCCGACGAAGTCATCGACTACAGCACGACCGATTTCACCCGCGCGGTCACGAATTGCGACGCCGTGTTCGACACGGTAGGCGGCGAGGTCGCGCAAGAATCCTTCGCCGTGCTGAAACCGGGCGGCCGCGCCGCCTTTATCGCGTCCGGCGCACAGGCGCCGAAGCCGAGCCGCACCGATGTGACTGCTTTGCGCCCGAATGTCCTGCGGGCCCGCGCGCCGCTCGAGCGCATCGGTCAACTGGTCGCCGCCGGCGCTGTACGGCCGCCGGAGATCAAACTCTTCCGCCTGTCACAGGCCGTCGAGGCGCACCGTCTGAGCGAGTCGCGCCACTTCCGCGGCAAGCTTGTCTTTCAGGTGCGTTAAGGGATCGGGGCCGCGGCAAATCCGAGCGACCCTCGGTTTGGCTCGCCGTCTCATTGCATCTTGCCGCCAGCCTTCTTGCAAGCCGAGCGGAATTTCTTCCGAGCCTTGCCGTGGAGCCCTTTCGCGTTCGCCTGATCGGTGCAGGACTTGGCAATGGCTTTTTCGGATGCGCTCATCGCCGGCGCTGTCGTTGTCGCAGGCTGGTTTGTCGTAGCCGGCGAGCCCGACGCTGGCGGTTGGTCTCCCGCCTGAGCTACCCCCGCCGCGAGCGTTAGCACCAGCAATGCTGCGGCAACGACAGACGATCTGAGCATTGGATCTCTCTCCTGTGTGATCGGATCAGATGTGAATCGGTGAAGAGTCAGCATCCTAGCTGACGCGGCGGTGGTAGGCGATAGGTCACGCTCGCTGTCCTACGGGCGGCTTCGCCGTCAACGCTTGTGCGATGTGCTCCAGTAAGCGGCGATAAAAATCATCGCGCTTGGTGTGGAAGGGAACTTCGAGCCGCACTGCGGCGCTCTCGGTCAGCATAAGGTTATATGGCGCTCCTTCCGTGTCGCCGGAAATACGGAAATCCGTCCGATAGCAGACGACGGGCTTTCCCTTGGCGAAGGCATAACCGCACTCCCAAGCCGTACCGCTGTCCGGGTCGGGACCATCCATGCAGGCGATGACTATGTCGGCCCAGTCGATCGCCGCCACGTCCATTTCGAAGATCGCCCGCGCGGTTTTGGTCCGCGGTTCGTGCTCTTGCGGCAGCCAAACATCGAAACCTTTGGTTTCGAGAAAGCGCGCCAATTCGGCGTTGAAGCCCTGTTCCGCCAGCGAGAAGAGTGGCCCGGCAAGATAGAGTTTCGTCATGGCATTCTCCTGAAGCGGCATCCTGCCCGCCGCCGGCGCTGGGTGGAAGAAATTTGTTCCCTTCTATTATTCACACGCGAACGAGCCACTCGGCGCATTGATCGTTAGATTGTTACCGCTACCTTTGCGGTGTGCATCCGCTGATTCAGGCCGGAGCCGATGGACGATCCGTTTGATCTTGCGCGCTTTGTCGAAGCGCAGGAACGCGTCTATGCGCAAGTGCTGAATGAACTCCGGGCCGGCCGCAAGCGCAGCCACTGGATGTGGTTCATCTTTCCGCAGATCACGGGTCTTGGTACAAGCCCTATGGCAACGAGGTTTGCCATTTCCGGCCGCGAAGAAGCCGAAGCTTACCTTCGCCATCCGCTATTGGGGCCACGGCTTCGCGAATGCACGAAACTTGTGATCGCCGCATCACACCGCTCGATCGAATCCATCCTCGGCCATCCCGATGACCTGAAGTTTCGCTCGTCGATGACGTTGTTCGCCAAGAC